>Ga0209123_1000312_pt1 | contig 68700 bp, 58 predicted proteins | sample BarGraIncu00431A_FD_184500 | JGI IMG/M metagenome (GOLD analysis project Ga0209123, IMG submission 184500) | Arctic peat soil microbial communities from Barrow, Alaska, USA - Barrow Graham LP Incubations 004-31A (SPAdes) (version 2) | ecosystem: Environmental > Terrestrial > Soil > Wetlands >... | reverse complement strand
GTGGAGAGGGGCAGAAGCTATCGGAGTAGGCGCGTTGCCGTTTAAGATGAACCGGTTCAACGGCAACCTGCCAAAAGTGTCAAGGTGGCTGGCTGGTTGTTAAGAAGAGGCCCCACGGAGGATATCCGCGGGGCCTTTTTATCTGCTGGTCAATGGAGGGTCGCTTTGAGGCATGAAACGCGATAGCCGCGGCGCTGATGCATGTGTTTCACGACGCGCTCGATCCGTTACCTGCGGCAGCTGCAGGTGATTCAATTCGGCGCTGACTTGTCAGGCGCCGATCATTTGGCGTCCTGAGGCGCAGCGCTGCCGTTGGGCACCTCGATGACTACATTGAGGTTGAAGGCGGACTGGAAAAGATCGTTCTTTGCCCGGGCGCCGAAAAGCTCGACGGACATGTCGTCGTGTCCGGCCAGGGAAAGCCGCAGGGTGCTCGGGGAGAGGGTGCAGTGCAATCCCTCGACAACGGAGTTGCGGCGCCGGTCCAGCCCGTCACACAGGCGCACGATGCCGCCAAACCTGGCGACGAGCGCCTGGTCGGCAGCCGCAAGCCGGGTGAACTGCTCATGCTTTTTCTTGGGGAGCGACTTTCTGTGGTAGCGGGCGATGTTGGCTATCAGTTCGCGCTCGCGCGGCGTGAAGCCGAACAGGTCGGCGTGCCGGATCAAGTGGTAGGAATGCTTGTGGTGGCTTGAATAGTTGATGAAGTAACCGACGTCATGCAGAAGTGAAGCTGCCTCCAGCAGGCGCCGGTCCTTGTCGGTGAATCCATAGCGCTCCGCAAGGACCTGGAAGATTTCCAACCCGAGTTTGGCAACATGCAGGGAGTGCTGCTCGTCGAAGTGGCAGGAACGGGCGAACTCCAGCGCCGACTCGCGCCAGGACCGCAGCGGCTTTTCCCCCGGCAAAAGGTGCAGCTTGTGCAGCCCCCGCAGGATCAAGCCCTCGCGGATGCCGCGCTCGTTCACCCGCAAAAGGTTCACCTGAAAAAAGTCCATGACCTCGTCCACCACGGTGACTCCGGCGACGATGATATCGGCACGGTCCGGGTTGAGCCCCGGGGTCGCCCGGCGCTCCTTGTCGCTCTTGCGCAGCAGCATCGCCAGCAGGTGTACCACTTCGGAGCGCAGCAGTTCGTAACCGTGGATCGAGTCGTAACGCTCACGCCGGCCCGCCATGACCATGGCTGCAATGGAGGTGATGGTGCCGCCGGAGCCGACCAGGCACTGCATGGACGAGCGCTCCGTCGCGGCAAAGGAATTCTTGAGCGCTTTGCGGATATGTTTGCGCAGCTTCTGGTGCTCTTCCGGCAGCACCGGGTCGCTCTTCAGGAAGGTTTCGGTCAGAAATACCGCCCCGAGTTCCAGGGAGAGCAACTCCTCGATGTGGTTTCCCAGGGCGGTGATCAGCTCCAGGCTGCCGCCGCCGATGTCGAAGATCAGGTGGCGCACCCCCTCGAGGTCGAAATTGTGAAAGGCGCTCAGCGCGGCAAGTTCCGCCTCGGCCTCGCCGCTGATGACCTCGACCTCGAGTCCGATCTCGCTTTGGATCGCCTTGATAAACTCGGCGCCGTTTGCGGCCTTGCGCACCGCGCTGGTGGCGACCGCCTCTATGGTGCAAACCTTGTAGCCGTCGATGATCTTCTTCTGGCGCGAGAGGGCCTCCATGGCGCGCTCCCAGGCGGCGGGGGCGATCTTCCCGGTCTGGTTCAACCCCTCGCCGAGCCTGACGGTCACCTTCTCGTCATCCAGAATCTTGTATTTGCCCGCGGCATCGATCTCGATGATGATGCTTCTGATCGAATTGGTGCCGATGTCAACGGCTGCCAGCCGGTTTTGTTTCACAGAAAACTCCTTGCCTGCGCGCCGATGGCGTCCACAGGGGTGCTGTCCTGCATCTTTAAAAAGTCGGCAAACAGGCGGCTTCTTCTGACGGTTATGTTGCGCAGCAGGTTTTGCTGTCCGGCTCCCTGGGGGACCCGCTCCAGCACCATCGTGGCAAAGACGTCGAGGTCGTGCAGTTTGCCCAGTACTTCCTGGTACTCTTTCAAGGAACGAAGCATCCCGGAAAAACCAGAAGCGAAGAGCGGCTGCAGGATTTCCAGCCGGTAGCGCAGCTTTTTCACCGCGATCCTCAGCTGGTGCTGACCGGCGGCGTTCGCCTCCTCCAGTGCGCGGGGGAGCAGTTCGGCGAGAGGGAGCGCACGGGCCGCAAGCGCTCCGTCGGCAAACCGGCACATCTCCTGGAAGGGGTCGCTCCGGTTGTTATTGAAAAGTTGAGGTGCAGCCAGTTCGGCGCTTAGTCGTGCCTGCAGCGGGCCAGGTTTGAGATCGTTCAGGTCGTCGGCGAGTTTCCTGCGTGCGGCCAGGCCCTCCAGGGCCAGCTGGTCCAGCAGTTCCCGGAGTTCCGGGTTTGACGGCTGGCGCTCCCCGGGCTCCAGCTGCGAGAAGAAAAGGATCGATTCGTCGGTGTTACGCAGATTGCCGAGGGCGGTGGTCACCAGTTTTACCCGCTTAGCGATGCGGGTCAAACGTTTGTCGCGGAAGCAGGGCTCGAAAAGGGCTAATCCCTCACGCAGGCGGCGCGAGGCGACGCGAAGGTCGTGGATCTCCTCGACCTCCAGCTTCTTGGCGACTTTTGACCAGCACTTGAAAAACTCTTCGCCCTGCGCCTCAAGAAGTTGGCGTGCGGCGATCCAGAGCGGCGTTGTCCTTGAGACAGTTGACATGGGATTTAAGTCTCTATGAGCCGAAGCTTGTGTCAGTGGGACTTCGAAATCGCCCTCCCCTTCAAGGGGAGGGTAGGGGGGGGATGGGGGGATTCACCCAGGTCCCCTTTGCACGTGGGACTACAGCGCCTTGAGCACTGCCTTCCTTGCCCTTTTGAGCCCCTTGCGGACTTTCTTGAGGCTGGCGTCCTCCAGCCCCGTGACCCGTTTCTCCGCCTTGATCAGGGCCTTGCCGGCACGCTTGGAACTCTTTTTGCCGCCATCTACCATGCGTTCCAGGGCATCTTCGATGCGGACCAGATCCGCGGCGAGTTTTTTGCCCGATTTGCCCGCGAGTTCCTGTTGGAAGCGCTGCCGGGCGGATTTAGCCAGGGTCTGGAGCTGTGCCTTCACCTCGGAAAGACGCTGCTGCATGGCCTCTGCACGTGCGGGATGGTCCTGGTGTGCTGCCTCGGCAAGCTGTTTGGCCTGCTCCAAGATGGTACTGAGGTAGCGCGGGGTGATGCCGCGCACCTTGAGTAGGCCCTGCTCGCCGGCCTGGGCGATCTTGGTGAAACTGTCAAAGCCCGCGTCGTAGAGGCGCTTGGCGAGAATCCTGCCGACACCCTTAAGCTGCTGAAGATCTGCTGCCGTTTGCACCATGATGTACAACCCCCCTTGGTGTGATATTTAACCGTTGGTCAGACGCTTCAATGCCTTGCCGCGTGAAGTGATGATCTCTCCGTTACCCTCGACCAACTGCCTGAAGCCGGACTCCTGCGTGTCGGGTGGCATTTTAAAAGAGACAGCTGCCCCTTTTGGGAGGGTGCAACTGGTCTTGGCGGCGAGCAGGGTACTGGTGACTGCACCGAGTTCGGGCTCATGCCCCACCAGGACCAGCTCTTTGGCCCGGGGAAAGCCCTGCTTCAGCTTTTCGAGTTCCTCGGTTTGGAAACCGTGAGCGAGCAGGGGCGTAACCACCAAGTCCCCCTTAAACTTCAAGGTTTGCGCCAGGATTTCGGCGGTCTGCACGGCGCGTATCAAGGGACTGGTCAGAATGATGTCAGGATCGATTCCGGACTTCTTCAGACTGGAGGCAACCCTGCGGAAGCGTTTTCTGCCGCGCGGGGTAAGAAAACGGTGCTCATCGGGAAGCTCAGCTGTTCGCTCAACTGCCTCTGCATGACGTATCAGATGGATTATCATAGCTCTCCTTGTGAGGTGGCCTCAGTTACTTGAGTGAAATAGTGAAGCTTGCCATCAGACAACTTCTCAGTGTCAGGAGAAAAGGCACAGTTAATTGTAGCATATAGAGAAGCGTAGGGAAGGGACGAAAGGTGACCGGTCGCTGGGGCGGGCTGTTGAGGCTGCGCATTTCTGTTGGAAGGCAGGTCGGGAGCGGGGTAGGGCAGGCAGGAAAAAGGATGAGTAGGTAAAATGGAGCGCTCTGGAGCAGGTCGCGGCAAGGCCCGTGACGCATGAGATGTCCGGTGGGAAACGTAGGGCAGGCAGCAGTCAGGGAGTCGGCTGCAGTTTGTCTGGTTACTGAGGAATGTCCTCGGGATCGATCTCCTTCCAGCGGCAACCGACCGCAAGGGGGAGGCAGCTGGAGTGGATTTTCAAAGTGTCCTCGATTGAGTGCCCGTCGCTCACGATGACATCGCTATCGCTGAAACGCGTCATGGCAAAGTGTCTTCCGTTGCTGCGCCGGAAAACCTTGATCTCATAGGGGCGCCCAGAGATCTGCAGCGAAGTCTCAAGTATGCTATCAGATTCATCCATGGCGCCTCCTGTGACAGGAAAGATGTTTTTTACCGTAGCTGACGGTGTCAGAAACTTGGGTTCGATCATCAATCTGCGAGCAGATCCCGTGTGGAACAGGTAAGGAACCGAAACACCTCGCCCCGGCTCACCAGGCTGCGAGGTAGCTCCTGGTTCATGAGATCCTCGATGCAATGGAGCAGGCGTGCGTCGTCGCGTTCCAAGTCGTCCATGACCGCTTCCAGCAGCGGTAAGATGTCGTAAAGGTCGTCGCGATTGAAAGGCTCGGCGTCGTCTTTCCCTTGGAATTTGGGATGAAAGCGCGTCTCGGTTACCCTGGGATATTTGTACTTAAGGTCCGATGGGTTGATGCTGAGTCCCATGATGTGTCCTCCAGGTGAGGCCGGATGTGATCCCGGCTGAGATACTTTTGTCTGCCAGGTTGGTGCCAGTCGTGTAGGAGCGACCGGCGGTCGCCCAGGTTCGCGCCGCCGCAGCTAAGTGCAGTCGCCGGAGCTGGAGTTTAGTGACAACCGCTGCAACCGGAGCCGCAGTGGGCCTTTTTCTTTTCAGGATCTTGAGCGTGAGCGTCGTAACAGGCAAGCGAGGCCGCCGTTACGAACCAGGAACCCTCGACCAGTTCGCCGCCGAGCGCTTTTTGCTTGAGCAGCATGAGTATCTTGGTTTCTGTAGTTCCCAACTGTAGGGCAACCTCCGATGCGGGCAGATATTCAGTTCCGTCAATTACCACTGTCATTGTCCGACCTCCTGGAAACGTTGGTACAACGCTGTTACATGGAACGTGCCAGATCGTGTTTCGTGTCGTGAATCGCGCCAGTGCCCACTTTTACCCTGTCGCTGCACGTTGCCGCAGCTGGTTTGTGCCTATTTAATAGCCTCTTTGCCTTGTAAGGAAGCAATGTTGGTGTCACCTGGTAAAAAAACCGGTGTTGGTTTCAGGCCGTAGTCGTTTCCACTTTCTGCAGACTTCCGCAAGCTCTCCCTCGCCCTCCGGGCCTGTCCGCCGAAGCCTGCGGCGAAGGAGGGAGAGGGCCGGGGTGAGGGAGTCGCAGACTGGTTCCTGCTGGCGTGTACGCCCAGGGCGCGAGGGGGGCAATTGGGCGCCCGCAAGGAGTGCCCCGGCAAAAGCGCTTTACTTGCGGGTACACTTGCCGATGTCCTCTCGACTCAATTGGCAGCGGGGCGGGAAAGCCTCCGTTGGCAAGGCTGTACCGCAGGTATATGGGTTAGGCTCGTTCTTTGCTGTCTTCGGTAAATTACTATGGCGTCCGTCCGTCGCCTCAAGTAGTATGAAAAGCCAAAAGCCATGGTTCTCAACTTTAATTTCAATTCGCGAGATCAACTATGACGACTATTTACCCTGAAGCTTCACTCGATAGCCTGATTGAGTCAGAGCTTCCCGCATTGGTTGACTGCTACAAGATGCTGCATGCCATGCCCGAACTGTCGGGCCAGGAGGAAAAGACCTCGGCGTACTTGGCGGGTGAACTGAGGTCGTTGGGCTTTAGCGTGACGGTAGGTGTGGGGAAATACTGTCATAAAACTTGGCTGGGGTACGGCGTCGTCGCGGTGCTGGCAAACGGACCGGGACCGGTCGTGCTGGTGCGGGCCGACATGGATGCCCTGCCGGTCGAGGAAAAGACCTGTCTTCCTTACGCGAGCAAGGTCAGGGCATGTTTCAGGGACGCGCAGGAGGTCGGCGTGATGCATGCCTGCGGGCACGATGTGCACGTCACCTCCCTCATCGGCACGGCGCGGATGCTGGCGCGCCTGAAGTCGAGTTGGCAGGGGACCCTGGTGTTGATCGGCCAGCCCGGCGAGGAGGGGGGCGGCGGAGCGCAGGCGATGCTCGACGACGGCGTCTTTCAACTCTTTCCCAAACCCGATTGTGCGCTTGCGCTGCATGTGACCTCACACCTGGATGCCGGCCGGGTGGCCTATGTTCCCGGCAACTTCATGGCGAGTTTTACCGAAGTGGACATAACCGTGCACGGGGTCGGCGCGCACGGCTCGGCTCCGGAGCGCGGCAAGGACCCGATTGTCATCGCCGCCCAGCTCATTCTTGCCCTGCAAACCATCGTCAGCCGGGAAATAAGTCCCATCGAACCTGCCGTCCTCACGGTGGGCTCCATTCATGGCGGAACGGCCTGCAACATCATTCCCGATCGGGTGCAGTTGGAGCTGAGCATCAGGACCTACGACGACGCGGTGCGCGATCAGATGATCGCCTCCATAAAAAGGATAGCCAGGGGGGTCGCGCTCGCCGCCGGCGTCCCGGAAGACCGGGCCCCCCTGGTCACGCGCAAGGCCGCTCATCCGGCGAACTACAACGACCCCGAACTGACCGGGCGCGTGGCGCACTCGCTAACGCACGCCCTGGGGGAGGACAATGTGGTGCTGGCGTACCCGGTGATGGCGAGCGAGGACTTCGGCACCTGGGGGCTGGGCCGGGAGATTCCCACCTGCATGTTCTGGCTGGGTGCCGCGGACCCGGTGCTTTTCAGGGAAAGCGCGGCGAGCGGCGTTGCGCTCCCCTCCCATCATTCGCCCCACTTCGCGCCGCTTCCCGAGCCGACCATTCGCACCGGCGTCAAGGCCACCACCTCGGTCGTGCTGGCTCTGCTACGTGGTGAGGACCCGCCGCTTAAGAGCAATATTTTGCAGGAGTAATGTCACAGACGATAGCTTGCTTAGTTGTAATGTTGGTAGTACCATAGACGCTACAATAGGAGGTGCTGCAATGGCATCGGTTCCCAAAATCGTACCTATCTCGGATCTGCGCCAAGACGCTACCAATATCGTCAAAGGGGTCGCCGTTTCCCGTGAGCCCGTTTTTATCACCCAGCGTGGTCGGGCTGCAGCTGTCATGGTCAGCATGCAAATCTACCAGGAGACTCAGCAGGAACTGGAGATATTGCGTTTGCTTGCCCGTGGGGAAAAAGATATTAAAGCCGGCGTGGGGGTCACTATGGAGGACGTCTTTGCTGAGGCAGATAAACTGCTGGCAGTGATTAAACCTTGAAAGTCGTTTTTACTCCTGCAGCGCGTGTGCAATTCCTCGACGCGGTTGCTTACATGCACAAAGAAAACCCATCTGCAGCACTTTCCTTCAGATTGAGTGCTGAAAAAAAGCTTTCTAGGCTGCGTGATTTTCCTGAATCGGGCCGTGCTTTACCCGAATTTCCTGAACTACCGTTTCGGGAGGTGCTTGTCGCATCGTATCGTTTTTTATCGCCGCAACGAGCAAACTATCTGGATCGTTGCTGTCTGGCACAGCGCGCAACTTCCTGCCGTGCCACAGTCCTCCATGGTTTTTAGCGCCATCAGAAAGGGTCTCCCATGACGAATACCCCCGCAGTTGCCAGCTATCTCCTTGCTGCGGCCCTGGTCCTTGCCGTTTTGCACTTCAAACTGCTCCCCGCCGTCATTGCCGGTCTGGTGGTCTACGTCCTCACGGCCCAGCTCGCCCGCCGTCTCCCCAAGCACTGGACCCGCGTGGCGCGCGAAGTCGCCCTGGCGGCCCTGGTCACCGCGGTTATGCTGCTGGTATTGGGTGCCGGTTTCGGCCTCTGGTCCTTTTTACGGGGGCACGGCCTGGCCGCGTTGCTGGCGGCTGCGGCCGGGACGCTCGACCGGTTGAGGCAGGTGCTACCTCCGGATATCGCGGACTCCATTCCGACGACGGTCGAGGACCTGCGCGAACAGGTCGCCGTCGTGCTGCGCCAGTACGGCACTGAAATCTCGGTCGCGGGGCTTGAGGGGGTGAAGCTTTTTGCCCACCTTTTCCTCGGCATGGTGGTCGGGGGGATGGCTTCCCTGCACCACTTCCGGGAAAAGGAAGAGTGGCCACCACTTGCCGGTGCCCTGCACCTGAGGGTCGTCGCGCTGGTCGACGCCTTCGAGAAGGTGGTTTTCGCCCAGCTCTCCATCTCCCTGCTCAATACCGTCCTCACCGCGATCTTTCTGCTGGTGGTGTTCCCGCTTTTTGGCGTGGTTTTGCCGATGCGCACCGTCCTCATCGTGCTGACCTTTCTCTGCGGGATGCTTCCGGTGGTCGGCAACCTGCTCTCCAATCTGGTCATCGTCCTCATCAGCCTCGGCATGTCTCCGGGGATCGGGGCTGCCTCGCTCGCTTTTCTGATCGCCATTCACAAGCTTGAGTACTTCACCAACGCGAAGATCGTCGGGGGAAAGGTGCATGCCAGTGCCTGGGAGCTCCTCTGTTCTATGCTGCTCATGGAAGCTGTCTTTGGCCTTGGTGGACTGGTTGCCGCACCGGTAGTGTATGCCTGGGTAAAGTCAGAGCTGAAGGCTAAAGAGCTGATTTAAGCCTTACAGCTTTTAAACGTCGTGCCCTGATGAACTTCGCCAGGTGGTCGATATCAATCCGGAATAAATCTGTTAGACTTCTTCCTACCGATGGTACCAATTTGACTTAAAGAGGAGGAAGCACGCCATGGCAAATCCTTTTGTGCATGTAGAACTGATGACGACCGATCTGGACAAGTCAAAAGAATTCTATCAGAGCATGTTTGACTGGAAGCTGGAGGACATTCCCGGCATGAATTACACCGTGATTAAGGTGGGAGAGGGGACGGGCGGCGGCATGATGAAAGTTCCCATGCCCGGGATGCCCTCCGCCTGGATTGCCTACGTTCTGGTTGACGATGTCGCCGCCGCGACGGAAAAGGCCCAGTCGCTGGGAGCGATCATAGTAAAGAGCGTGACCGAGGTTCCCGGCATGGGGCAGTTCAGCGTCATGATCGACCCGACCGGCGCGGCCATCGCGATGTGGCAGCCCAAGATGGCAGCCTGACGCGAGCCACCAAAGGACTGTGCCCCCTGCCGCGCATCGAGTACCAGCAACCAGTTGCTTGTCGGTAAAGCGCTATCACAGGTTAAACGAGTCCAAAGTTCCCTCTCCCGGAAGGGGAGGGACTCAACTCCGCCTGTGGCGGGGGCTCAGCAATGAAAATCAAATGAGGACGGCCTGCCAGCGGGCCGTCTTTTTCCTGGCACCTCGAAACATCGGAAGTCCTGAACTATGAGCGACCTGAAACCTGAAAGCCTTCCTAAATCTTCCGATGCCAAGACCGTTGAGGACGCGCTGAACGTCCTTGGCAGCAAGAAGAAAAAAAACCTCCTGGCGCGCATGTTCCCCTTCATGGGGCCGGCCTTCATTGCGAGCGTCGCCTATGTCGACCCCGGCAACTTCGCCACCAATATCCAGGGTGGAGCGCAGTTCGGCTACCTCCTCATCTGGGTCATCGTCGCCAGCAACCTGATGGCGATGCTGATCCAGACGCTCTCCGCCAAGCTCGGCCTGGTCACGGGGCTGAACCTCGCGGAGCATTGCCGGGAACAATTCCCCAAACCCCTGGTCGTCGCCATGTGGGTCCTGATGGAGATCGTCGCCATGTCCACGGACCTGGCGGAATTCCTCGGGGCCGCCCTGGGGTTCCAGCTCCTGATGGGGGTGCCGCTTTTTATCGGGGCTCTTTTGACCGGGGTCGCCACCATCCTCATCCTCGGCCTGGAGCGCTACGGCTTTCGCCCGCTGGAAGCGGTGATCTCCGCCATGGTCTCCATGATCGCCCTTTGCTACCTCGCCGAGACCTTCATCGTGAAGCCCGACTGGGGGCTCGTGCTGCATAATACCATCGTGCCGCGCTTTGCCGGCGGCGAAAGCGTGTTTCTCGCCTGCGGCATACTCGGGGCGACCGTCATGCCGCACGCCATCTTCCTGCATTCAGCCCTCATGCAGGGGCGCATCGTGGTGCGCGACCAGGCGCGCCTGCAGAGCCTGTACCGCTTTGAGATCGCGGACGTGGTGATCGCCATGGGAATCGCCAGCTTCGTCAACATGGCGATGCTGATCATGGCCGCGGCCACCTTCTACCAGACCGGCCACACCTCCGTGGCCAGCATCGAGGAAGCCTACCGCACCCTGGAGCCGCTTTTGGGTAGTGCCGCGAAATACATCTTCGGCCTTTCGCTATTGGTCTCGGGGCTCTCCTCCTCGACGGTCGGCACCAGTGCGGGGCAGGTGATCATGCAGGGCTTTCTCGAGCGCCACATCCCGATCTGGGTGCGCCGACTGGTGACCATGGCTCCTCCGCTTCTGGTGATCAGTTTCGGGCTCGACCCGACCCGCACCCTGGTGCTGAGCCAGGTGATCCTGAGCTTCGGGCTCCCCTTCGCGGTCATCCCTTTGGTCATGTTTACCCGCCGCCGCGACATCATGGGAGAAATGGTCAACAACCGGGTCACGACGGCAGCAGCAGGTTGCATCGCCGCCCTCATCGTCGTCCTCAACATCTACCTTATCTACAAGACAGCATTCACCGGGTGATCCCATGTTCAAGCATATCCTTGTCCCGATAGATGGTTCCTCCCTGGCCGAGGCCGCGCTGCCGGCAGCCGCTTTTCTGGCAGAAAAGCTCCGGGCGCGCGTCACCCTCATGCACGTCGTGGAGCGAAACGCCCCCGACGCCGTGCACGGCCAGCCCCACCTGAAGCATCCGCAGGAGGCCGAGCGCTATCTGAGGGAACTTGCCAAGCGTGCCTTCCCGAAAAAAATCCCGATAGACTGCCACGTGCACACCAACGAGGTGGACGACGTCGCGGGGAGCATCGTGGCGCATTCCGAGGAGCTGTCGCACGACCTGGTCATCATGTGCTCGCACGGGCGCGGAGCAGCGCTGCACATGTTTCTTGGGAGCATCGCCCAGAGCGTCATCGCGCGGGGCTCGCAACCCGTGCTCATCACGCATCCCGACGAGCAGGGTGGGCCGCCGGCCTTTACCTGCCGCCACATCCTGGTCCCCATGGATGACGACCCCGAGCATGCCCAGGCGCTGCCGGTCGCCAAGGATCTGGCCCGGGCCTGCGGAGCGACCCTGCACCTGATCGCCGTGATTCCGGATCTCGCGACCATTTCCAGCGGAAAGGCGGTTGCCAGCCGGCTGCTACCCGGGACGACCAAGCGGCTGTTGGACCTGGCGACCCAGGACGCCGGGCAGTATTTTCAGGGGATCGAGTCGGGCCTGCGGGGGGAGGGGTTCCAGGCGAGCGCGCACGTGCTGCGGGGGGACCCGGCGAGCGTCATCGTGGAGGCCGCGATGCGGGCGCAGATCGACATGATCGTGCTCGGAACCCACGGCAAGACCGGCATGGACGCCTTCTGGGCCGGGAGCGTGGCGCACAGGATCTGCAGCCAGTCCCGGATTCCGCTGTTGCTCATTCCGGTTGGAAAGGGGTAGGGTACCAGGGGTGTATATACGAATTGCCTACAAGGTGCTATGTTTGAATGGGACGAAGCAAAAAGGCAGAAGAATCTCGCAAAGCACAGCCTGGATTTTCGAGACGCACGGCTGATTTTCGACGGCAGGAATGCGGTTCATGTACCGGCCCTCAAAAACGAGGAGACGCGTTTTCTTTCTATTGCCATAATCGGCGAGAAAATTTATACCGTCGTGTGGACCTGGCGGGGAGATAGTCGCCGGATTATATCGTTCAGGAGGTCGCGCCATGGCGAAGAAAGAGCGTATCGTCAAATATACCGATAACGAATTAGCCACGCTGGTCGGGCAGGAAGGTACTCTTTCCGACTGGGAGAAGTCAGCCCGCATGACAGAGGCCGAGGTCGAGGCCAGTGTTGCTTCCGATTCTGACGAAGACGAAATGGCCGTGGATTGGGACGCTGCTGTCATTGAACTGCCACAAGCAAAAGCGGTGCTGAACATGCGAGTCGATAAGGACGTGCTGGACTATTTCAGAAAGACCGGTAAGGGCTACCAATCCCGTATTAATGCCGTTTTGCGCTCGTATGTAGAACACAAAGAGCACCAACGCCAACAATAACAACTTGCAGGGTAGAGATGCATTGCATGCGTCTCGTTTTTGGGCAGTTGTAGAGACGCATTGCATGCGTCTCGCCTTTTTTCGTTGAGTGATTAAGGTGCAATGTCACCAGGGAAATCTGGATGGTAACGATCCAATTCCCATTGGAGTGGATTGTTTTTGATATAGGTTTGTACCGCTTCTAACGTTCTCTCTTTGCCGATAATTTCGTCATAGAAACCCGACTGCCAGGCAAAAGCAAAACCAGCATCGTGTATGCGTTTGGCAGAGGTGGCCTTGAAACCTCTTATCGTTGAGGATAGATTGTTTTTTTGAGGACCGAACGCGTTGGCGTGTTCTCCAGGCTGAGAAGGTTTACCAGGCGTCTCGGCTAAACAGATGATGCCATGAACGTGATTTGGCATGATCACCCATTCATCGAGGTGGACGTTGTCGCGGAGTTCTGCTGTTTTCGCCCATTCTTCAGCAATGATGCATCCTATCTGCGACAGTTGTAAGACCCCATCAGTTATTTGACCCAGACAGCAATTCTGATCTTTAGTGCATATAGTGACGAAATAATAGCCTGCGGTTGAGTAATCCCAGGATTTAAGGCGGGTTGATTCCGTGCGGTACTTGTTTTTAAAGAGGGTCATTTGCATTGCCGGTAATAGGTAGAGACGCATTGCATGCGTCTCGTTTTTGAATTCAGCGTTGCAGTTCCCGGGATGATGCTTTGTTGTGCCGATATCGCTGAGACGCATGCAATGCGTCTCTACAGGGTCATTTACCGCTTTGGTAGAGACGCATTGCATGCGTCTCGTTTTTGAATTCAGCGTTGCAGTTCTCGGGATGATGCTTTGTTGCGCCGGGATCGCTGAGACGCATGCAATGCGTCTCTACACGAGCCACCCACCTAGTTGCTTACTGTTCCACCAACTTCCAGCTAAGGTCGGGGTTGTAGGCCTCCAGCTTTTTGGCCAGCCGGGCGGTCTTTGGTCCCAGGTTTTTCTGGTACACCCTGCCACGCTGGTTCACGATGAAGGTCATCACTCCAGAGACTCCCCAGCGGCTCGGGTAGGCGACCAAGGCATGTCCCGCCACCATGTTGCCGTTGATGATGTAATTGAACTTCCCGCCCGGCGCGCTCTTCCCCTGTTTCTTCAGGATTTTGAAAAAGTAGCCGTGAAAGGGACGCCGACCATGCTCGCCTGGCTTGCGCGGCAGCATGTACCCTTCTTCCTTCGCCTTAGCCACCAGCGGCCCGAGCGGGCTTAATTTATCCCCGGCGGCGCTCGGCCAATAGAGCCCGTCTTTTTTCCCAGGCCTGCTGATCAGGTGCTGCGCATACTTCGGTATCTGGTCCCCGTCGGGCTCGGGCATGTTGTAAAACTCCCGCTGCGCATCCGCATAAGCCCTGCAGACATTGATGGCGAGCAGTTCGTTGTGCCCGATGCGCCTGGTGAGAATCTCCTCGCGCCCCGCGACGGTGTCGAAGGTCCAGTTGTCCCCCTTTTTGACCAGCGGAATGGGGAAGGGCCATTTTTCATCGCCGATCAGCAGGATCGCCTTTGCCTCGCCTTGCGGTTCGAAGACCACCGCCTCGGCGATTTCATGGGCGAAATGATCGAACTCGGCCGCCTGCTCCACGGGATCACCCGGCTCGAGATCCTGCAGCGCCGGTCCGAAGATGGCTGCGAGCTCGCGATGGTCTTTCGCCTGAACCGCTGTCACCAGCGCTTGGCGTGCCTCCTCGGGGGACTTGAAGTCGCGCTGGGCTGGCGCGGGCGCGGGCGCGGCGGCGAAGCTGAGCATCGGCAGCGCCAGCAGTGCAACGGCAAGGGCTAACAGGCGAGACAGTCCTAAACTGCGCTTGAGAAGCATCACTATGGTTGTCATGTCTCCAGGTTCCTTTTTGATTGATCCGTGCTGAAAGCCGTGCGCGGCTGAGATCGATTGCCTGATTAACGTTGTTCGTGTCCTCCGCGCTCAGGAGCGGTCGGGCGGGGAGTCGGGTTGGCAGCCGGACCTGGTGCAGGCATGACGGGTCGCGGCACGTGGGGGCGCGGCGCAGGAGCGGCGGACGGCCTGGGTGCAGCCGGAGCGGGCGCGGCGCTTGGTCTGGGCGCCGGCGGGGCGGCTGCGGCCGGCGTTTTTGGCGCGGCCCCAGCGGCGGGCTGCTGGCCCGGGCGGTTCCCCTGGCGCAGGTTCTCTCGGCTGGACTGACCGCGCTCCCGGTAGCTGGTGGCATCCTTGCTGCTGCCGTAGCCCCCGTAACCGGAACGCGAAGCCGGCTGCGTCTGCTGCACGTCTCGGCCGCGGAAGACATCTCGCGCGCCGGGTGTGCCGCTCACCGGCGCTCGCGGCGCCGCCGCAGGCGTCTGCGCTGCGGGTGTCGGCGGGCGCGGCTGCCCGGTTGCGGGCTGATGCTGCTGTCCGGCTGACGGCGGGGCCTGCTGCACATTTGCCGGCGGACGCTGCTGGCCTGCTGGCGGGCGCTGCTGGTCTATTCTTCCCGGCCTGGGCTGGTTTGGCCGGGGAGGGCGGGCTGGCCGGCCCGGCAGCTCACGCCGTCTCTGCACGTCCTGGTGCAGTTCCTGCCGGAAGCGGTTGGTGTCGTGCTGCAGCACCCGACGGTTGGTAGTGATGGACGCGGCGCGCTGGTTGATATAGATGCCGCGCCGGTCCCTGACGTGCGGACGGGATCGCCCGACCCACCCGCCGGTGCGCCATCCGTGATAATAGACCCGGTGCTGGCGCCAGTCCATATCGCGGCTCAGCCAGGCGCCGATGGTAAAGCCGACGCCGAAGGTGATGAAGCCGTAGGAGGGTGCGGGCTCCAGATACACGACTTGCGGGTCGTAGGTCGGCACGTAGATATAATCTGGTGTCGCTGGTACGATCCTGATGTCGCCCGGTTCGGCGATGATCTGCTGCTGCGGCGTGGATACCAGGTTTCCCTGGCTCTGGGCGTCGGCTCGCAGGGCCTGTATCGAGTCCATGACGTCCTGCGGCTGGTCGAGGTAGGCCTGGCCCAGGGAAACCGTCCAGTCGTTTTTCTGGTCCATCATGTAGAGGACGTCCGGGTAGTGGGCCACCGCCTTGACGCTCACGTCCCAGGGTTGGTCGTCGATACGCGCCAGTTTGCCATACTGTCTCAGATAGCGGGCCGCTTCATCGATCTGATCAATGAAGGTCGCTGCAGGAAGTATCTGGGCGATCAGCGGATCGGGATAGAGCGCAATTGGAGCCAGCAGGTCATCCAGTTCCTCTGGAGTAAGCAGGTTCTGGTCTGGCTGGTCCGAAGCGCTGTAATAGCCGGGTTCGCTGTCAGCGCATGCTGTGTGCCCATTGGCGAAGGCCAGAAAAATGACTAAAGCGGGAAGCATAAACCATAACTTTTTCATCGGTATCTCCATGGAGACAGGCTGCGGTACCCACTCAGTCTAACAGAAAGTGCAAGGATGGCAAAGAGTAACAGCCGAATTGGTCAATTGCTCAGGTGTCTGCAGCGGTATCGCTCGACTATTACAATGCTGAGACGCATGCAATGCGTCTCCTGCATCCGAACACGCTCGGACAAACCTGACCGCGGCAGCGCTGAGACGCATGCAATGCGTCTCTACCCGATAGGTTCGCGGTTGACAAGAACAAACGAGACGCACATTGCATGCGCCTTTTCGCGAGCCCCTCCTGCCGCCGTTAAGTTAGGGAGACATCGGCTAGGATACCTGCAAGGGGTATCCCCACAAGTCGTGTTTTTGCCGGCCCGCTTGCGGGTGCCCATTTCCGGCGACCTCAGCGCTGCGGGCAAGAAGGCGCACCGTTTTGCACACTGCGCAGCTCAAAATCTTGCACAAGGTCCGCGACCGATATGAGCCGGTTGACTCCTCCAATGGACTGGTCGACACCGGTGGTACGCAGGATGTCCCGGACTGAAGCGTGGGCCTCGGCGACCCGGAAAGAGATCCCATCGTGACGCAGTTGTTCGTCGAGTTGGGCGAGCATGCGGGCGCCTGCCACATCGATGTAGGGAGAGGTTGACAGGTCGCAGACGACGAGCCTTATCGGAACCGCCGAGGCATGGACCATGTCGCGCACGGTCTTGTCGATGGTCTCCACGTTGAAGTAGAGTAGCGGTGCCTCGACGCGGAAGAGGAAAAGCCCGGGGAACAGCTCGTTGTCGGGATGGCGCACCAGGTCGGAAAACCGGGAGGTGCCCGGAATACGGCCGAGCGTGGCGACGTGCGGCCTGGCAAGGAAACGGAGCAGGAAGAGGATCGACGCCACCGCCGAGATGGTGACTCCTTTCAAGATGCCGAGCAGCAGCACGCCGAAGAACGCCACCAGCGCCACGTTGAATTCGATCCGGCTGATGCGCCAGAGCACCTTGAACTCGGAGATCTTGATGAAACGGGAAACCGCGACGATGACGACCGCGGCAAGCACCGCCTGCGGGAGGTTGCGCAACAGATCGGTCAGGAAGAAGAGTACCAGGGTGAGGCTCAGCGAGGCGAAAAAGAGCGACAGCGGGGTGCGGGCGCCGGCTCCCTCGTTGACGGCGGACTGCGAGAGCCCCCCCGCGACCGGGTAACCCTGCCCGAGCGCCGCCACCAGGTTTGCGGCGCCCAGGCCAAGCAGTTCCTGACGCGGGTCTATGGCGTAGCCGTGCTTGGCGGCAAAGGTCCGGGCCGCGGCGATGCTCTCCACGTAGGAGAGCAAAAAGCAGGCAAAGGCAAGTTCGAGAATTCCCTCCATGTGCTGCATGCCGACCCTCGGGAAAATGAAACGTGGAAGCCCCACCGGGATGGCGCCGACGACCTGGACGCCATAGTCGGTCAGGTTGAAAAACGATACCGCGGCGGTGGAAAGGACCACCACCAGGAGCGCGAAGGGGCGCCTCGGGTAGAAGCGGTCGCCGGCAAAAAGCACGATGAGCGAGCAGACCCCGATGAGAAGGACGATCGGCTGGGTGCCCCCCAGCTGTCCCAGGAACAGGGCGCAGCGCTGGAAGAAGTGATCCCCGCCGCCGGGGATTCCGAACAGTTTGGGCAGCTGCGTTACCGCGATGCTCAGCGCTGCGCCCGCCTTGAATCCGATCAGAATGGTCTCGGAGATGAAGTTGACAAAGGTGTTGAGCCTGAGTGCCCAGGCGAGAAAGCAGAAGAGCGCGACCAGGCCTGCCGTCGCAGCGGCGATGGAGGCGTAGAGCGTGAGGTCTCCGCCCGCCATGGACCCGACGACGCTGGCCACCATGACGGAGATGGCCGCGGTGGGACCGATCGCCAGGTGGCGTGACGAGGCGAAGAGCGCATACACAATGCCGCTGCCGATGTAGCAGTAGAGGCCGACCTGCGGGGTGAGCCCGGCAAGGACGGAGTAGGCCATTGCCACAGGGACCGCGTAGGCCGCCAGCGTGACTCCGGCAAAGAGGTCGTGCAGCAGGCGCGGCGAGCGGTATGCCGGGAGCCAGGCGAGTATCGGGAGCAGGTTTCTCAGCCAGCGCGCCAGCGTGCTGGTCCCGACCCCGGAAGTATTGGATGAAAGCAGTGTCAAGCGGGTCCCCTTCTTTGTCACAAGCGTGTCACAGCATACCACAGAAACAGGGTCCCTATCTCGCTCAAAACTGCGTACACTCAACCTGGCAGCAGTTGGTGAAGAGTCTGAACTCTACTCACCACAATCTTTCCATTGAGAAGGAAGAGTTTGTTCAATCTTCCCTCAAAGGCACTGCCCTTACGTTGGGTGATTAGTCCCCGATCCGGCCTGCGGCGGAGTTTTAAAGTAGGAGAAGTCGGGTTCCCCCTCCCTGACCCTCCCCCTCCGGGAGAGGGGATCTTTGGACGACCCCGCTCAGGGACCGCCGCTCGCTGAGCGGAGTCGAAGCGCAATTGTCTGCAAATAGGGTTATTGAATGATAGAGCGCTGGCGAGGTCGCGTGGGTGGCTGCTGAGTAATTTCCAGCACGTCTAAAAGTTCCCTCTCCCGGAGGGGGAGGGCTAGGGAGGGGGGAGGGGAGAGTCCGCCTGGGTTCGATCCGCCCGATCTTGACGGGTCTTTGCGGCATGGTATGGTAGATGCTGAATAGGAAAAATTAATGTTTAGGGGGCGCTGTGAAAAAGATACTGCTGGGGTCTTTCCTGACCATTTTGCTGCTGGTGGCAACCGTTGGAATTGCACAGGCAACTCCGACCGGCCAAATCTGGATTCCCTCGACCGATGTACAGGCGTTTCTGACCGGACGTTTGGAAATAGACAACTATTTCCGGGCCTCCGGCACCAAGAATGCCGCCGGGCCCGGTTCCAGAGACCCGAACACCATGGATCTCGGCATAACTGCAGGGGTGCTACCTTTTAAAAAACTCCAGATGGAGATAGGTTTTGATTATCTTGTCACCGCCAGCGATCCCAACGATCAGCATCCCTGGAGCGGAAACTTTAAACTGGCTACTCCGGAAGATTCACTGTTTACCTTCTCGCCGGCTCTTGCAGTCGGGCTCTATAACGGCAGGCCAGCAAAGGATATCGCCACCCGGGATGCGCCGAGTGTCAGTTCAGGGCAGAATATCGTCTATGGTCTGGTCGCTAAGACAGTGCCGGCCCTGGGGGCGCTCCCTTCACTGGGCCGGTTCACCGCCGGCTATTACCGGGGGGCCAAAAGGGCCTTGGTGGACAACGCCGACCCGGACCTGGCAAAGCCTGCCAACGACGGAGTGCTGCTTTCCTGGGATCGCATTATGAAGGAAATAAACAAAAAGCTTTGGTTCGGTGTGGACTACCAGGGGGGAGATAATGTCACGGGTGCCTTTAACTTCGGTGCTTCCTGGGACTTTACTGACAGTATCCAGCTTCTTTTGGGCTATGACATCTATAACAAGAAAAGCCTGGCTGGCTCAAATACCTTCACGACCCAGGTGAACTTTGTCTTTCCCTAGGCCTCCTTCAGGAAACGACACGCCCTAGCCCAGTCAGGCTCGGGGGAAAGGTTACTTCCCCCCTCCCTAGCCCTCCCCCTCCGGGAGAGGGGACTATTCACTTTGACTTCAATAGGGGAATCTCTTCGACTTCGCTCAGGAATCCTCCGGCGCGCTGAGCGGGGTCGAAGCGCACCCTGCTACCGCCCCCGCGCTTCCCGCGCCAGGTTCAACTCCAGCACGTTCACCCGCGGATCTCCCAGAAAACTCAACTGACGTCCTTCGGTATGTGCGGCGACCAGCTTAGTAAGCTCCGCCTCGCCGATGCCGCGCGCCTTGGCGACCCGGGGAAGTTGCAGCGCCGCTGATTCCGGCGTGATGTGAGGGTCGAGCCCGCTTGCCGAGGCCTGCACCAGGTCGGCCGGTATGTCCCCGGTCACTCCGGTGTCGCGCAGGGCCTTGACACGGTCGGCGACTGTCTTTAGGTAATCGGGTTGGTGGGGCCTGAATTGGAGCCGGAGGAACCCATCGGGTTGTAGCCGAAATCGGTCGAGGCCGAGGGGCGGCCCCAGAAATAGTTGTTGTCGGAAAAGGGCTGGCCAATCAGGCTGGAACCGATCTCGCGGTGACTTGGGTCGCTGAGGAAACTCCCTGCCGCTTGATTCGGGAAAAAGGTTCCGGCAAGGCCGGTGACGACGGCCGGATAGATGCCGCCGCAGATGACCGTGAACAGGATGAACATCAAAATGGCTGGTCGAATCTCTTTCATGGATTTTTCTCCCGTACCTGCGATCGGATCGCCTTACTTTTGGCTTTAGTGTCTCTGGCTGCGTCGCCCCACTTTCAATAAACTTCCCCTTCAAGGGGAGGGCAGGGGTGGGGATGGGGGGCACCCCGCGGCCCTGAACCGACCATAATCCCCTACCCGAACATCCCGACCATCAGGTCGATTGCCTTGATCCACGCGCAGAGCATCGCCTTCTCCGCCGAGACCAGGCTTTCCGGGGTTGAGCGATACCGGCACGCCGTGACCCGCGGCTTTTACCGAGTAGATGGAGAGCGGGCTTATGTTGATGCAGACCAGCAGGAAAACCAGGGTCAGCGCGATCAGCAGCACCTCGAGCGCGACCTCGCTGGGGGTCTTGCGCCGCTTCGCCCCTTCGATGAGCGAGATCATCCGGTCCAGGAAGGTCTCGCCCGGGTTGGCGGTGATGCGCACGATGATGGCGTTGGCGATCACCTCGGTGCCGCCGGTGACGGCGGAGCGGTCGCCGCCCGACTCGCGCACCACCGGGGCCGACTCGCCGGTGACGGCCGACTCGTTGACGAGCGCCGCCCCGGCGACCACGTCGCCGTCGCCGGCGATGGTTTCGGGCGCCTGGACCAGGATGAAATCACCTTTCCGGAGCGTTTCGACGGGGACCGTCTCGAAAGGAGCGCCGAACTCTGCCTTTTTCAGCAGCTTGGCTGAGACCTCGGTGCGGCTTTTACGAAGCGAGGCGGCGCGCGCCTTGCCGCGCCCCTCGGCAAGCGCCTCGGCGAAGGTGGCGAAAAGGACCGTGAGCCAGAGCCAGACCGAGACGAGCCCGGTGAACCAGGCCGGCTCCATGTTGGCGCCGGTGAGCGACATGATGAAGGTGACCAGGGTAATGAGGCTGGTGATCTCGACGCAGAGCATGACGGGGTTGCGCCAGAGTTCCCGGGGGTCGAGCTTCTTGAAAGAATCAAGCAGCGCGGGTCCCATGATCCGCTTGTCAAACATGGAAATCGGTGCGGCGGAATGTTTTGACATGGTCAGTTACCTCCAGTTCCTTGATCGCTTCCTGGGAGGCTGCCGGTCCCATCGGCACGGAGACCTCTTTAACCTGCACCTTCTCGGTGACCGCGTTTCCCTTGGCGTCCTTGAGGGGGTTCCCCTGGGCGTCGAGCTTCGGCTTGTCGTAACTGGTCTGCTGCAGTAGCGGCACCGTCTTGTAGGGGCTGAAGTTCTGGATCACCCCCTGGGATACCAGGAAGAGCGCAAAGACCAGTGATGTCGGCAGCAGGACATACAGGGTGCCGCGGGTGAGATCCACCCAGAAGTTGCCGATCGCGCCGCTTTTGCGCCGTACCAGTCCCCGGATCAGGGCTATGGCAATGGTCATGCCGGTGGCCGCCGAGACGAAGTTATGCACCGCGAAGCCGAACATCTGGGTGAAGTAGCTCGCGGCCGCTTCCCCCGAGTAGTTCTGCCAGTTGGTATTGGTGACAAAGCTGATGGCGGTGTTGAGTGCCAGGTGCCAGGAAAACGCCGGGAATTTCTGCGGGTTGAGCGGCAGCATTCCCTGCAAAAGCAGCATGGCGAAAAGGGATACGGCGCAGATGATATTGAAGAGGATCACGGCCCAGGCATAGCGCTGCCAGCCCATCTCCTCGTCCCTGTTCACCCCGCAGATCCGGTACAGGAGATTCTCGACCGGCACGAGGACCGGTGACAGGAAGGTGCGCTCCCCCTGGTACACCCGCGCCATGAAACTGCCGACAGGCCTTATCGTGGCAACGAGCACGATGAAAAAGACGATGGTTTCCAGCCATTCGAACCTGTTCATGATTTTTTCTCCGGTGGTGTTATTGATCGGCTTCCGCTGAGGGAGGGTAAGAAACGGCATAAAGCGGTGCAGCCAGGAAGAGTGGAACGGCGAGTAAAAGGATGGCTATTTTGTACATGAGGTTGTCCTCCTGTTGTATGTCAGTTCATGGAGATGATGTAATTGAGCTTCCTGATTGTCACTGTCTTCTCCACAGTCTTGAGATGGTGTCAAGATGCAGAGCAATGGCATAAAGAAGGTGTCAAGGCCCCAAAAAAATGCCTGACCCCGCTTTGCTCCTCTAGATATCTGGAAATAGCGGCGACCTTCAGCTCTTTAGCGGGAGAAAGATTCCGTTGTAATGTCAAGGCGGATAGTCAGGTGACAGATAATGACGCGCATGGGAAGCAAGAGACATCTTCCACATTTTCGAGATTCAGGCTAATTCTAACGCCAAAGCAAAAAAATATTGATTTATTAATTATCTGAGAGTAATGTTTTGGCCGTTGCCTTGTCGTCGATTGAAGTGACAGAACCAACAAGAAGTTGGTGATGCGGTGAAGAATTTCAAACGCACAACAGCTCGCTATCTCACGGCCCAGTTGCTCCTGGTGGTCTATCTGGTCATCGCCATGAGTCCGCTGGCACCGATAGCTCTGCGCAGTCCTTACCTGGCCCACGCCCTGACCGGCGAGTGTGCCGGCGATTGCAACATCTGCCGCTGTTCTCCCGAGCAGCGTGCCAACCATACCTGCTGCTGCCAGCAGAAACTGAAGCGGCAGGCCAGGCTCGTTTCCGAAACCCCCGACTGCTGCAAAAATAAAGAGGGGAGCGTGACCGTCTTCAGGTGCAGCTGCCCCTGCGGCTCTGATAAAGACTTGGCACTGCTCAATGCGCCGAAAAGCGAGATCATCCCCTTTGTCTTCGACACCGGCTTCAGACCGCAGTTGACTGACATGGTTTATCGCGAGCATTCCCGCCCCATGCCGACACGCCTCGGCGAACCTCCCGATCCGCCCCCCAGACTTACTGTCATCTCCTGAAATTTGCGCCCTGCCGCACCGTCACCAACGCTTCCCGAGAACCTTGGGTAGGCACGGTTACGCCTGCGAGCATGCGTCCGCTCGTTGCGGGATCAACTTTTCCGGGGGAGCGCGGAGAAACTCTCCCTCCCCTTCAAGGGGAGGGACGGGGTGGGGATGGGGATAGTCAGGCGCAGATCCCCCATCCCCCTCCTGTCCTCCCCCTTGAAGGGGGAGGGACGTGTCGGCTGCTTCTGTAAAAATTGTTAAAAACAACATGTAGTCCTAACTAAGCCATACTCAAGGAGTCTATGATGACATTACGAACCAGCCGGACGGCTTTGCTTTGCTCTTTTGTACTGTGCTTTCTTTCAGCATGCGGCGGATCTGGAAGCTCAGGTGGATCGGGAGGATCGGGAGGATCGGGAACCCCGGCACCCGCCGCAACGACTTCAGTCAACGGCTTCGTCTTCGCCGGTCCGGTGACGGGGGCAGTTCTCACGGTGAAGGACCAGGCAGGCGTCACGGTTGCCGGTCCGATTACCGCCTCCTCGACCGATGGCTCCTACCAGATCGCCATTCCCAACTCGGCCCTCGCGGGTTTCCTGGTGTTCGAGGCAGCCGGCGGCAGCTACCCCGACGAAGCCACGGGAACTGCGTCGGTCCCGCTCGGCAGTTTCAGCGCCTACGCGGCACCGGGAAGCATCACTGCCGGGGCTAACATCACACTCGACGCTTCCAGCACCATCGTCCAGAAGCTCGTGGCGGGTGGCAAAAGCCTGTCTGCGGCACAAAGCATCTTCAGCTCGGCGTTCGGCTATGTACCTGACTGCTCGGTGGCGCCGGTGTTCGCCAACATTTCCAGCAACGCCCCCCAAACCTCAAGGCTGGCCGGACTGAGGGCCGCTTTTTTCAGCCAACTGGCGAAGGACCTTTCCCTTGCTCCAGGCAAACAGTCCGAAATGGTCCAGGCCCTCGCCGATGACCTCTCCGATGGCGTGCTGGATGGCAAGAAGGGGAGTGCACCCGTCACGATGACTTCCGATGGGGCGATTCCCGAGGATATAGCGCTGCGCTACACCGCCTCAGTCATCACCTTTGAAGGGTGCGCAAATAATAAAAGCAAGCTGACTCCTGACAAGTTCCCTGCTCCTCCCAGCGGTACCCTGGCACTCACCGCGAGTTATCGGGTAGAGTACCTCCCGGTGCTCGGCGGTGACCTTACGGCCAAAGGGGGGTTCCAGCTCAAGATCAGCCGCAGAAGCGACGGTACCCCCGTGACAGGGCTTGCCTCCAGCGTGGTGATCACCCAACTCATGGTGATGACCTCCATGAGCAGCAGCTCCACCGGGCCCAATGCCGTGATCGAGAGCGACGTACCGGGGACCTACCTCGTGACGCTCTACTATTCCATGGCCACGGCCGGCCTCGACATGTACTGGAAGCTGAGTGTCGCCATTGGGACCGAGACGGCCGTCTTCTATCCTCGTGTAACGGCTCTTCCCGCGGGAAACACGGTATCCGCCAAGCTCTCCAGCAGCTCAGACCAGGTGGGGGGCAGCAACCGGACCTATCGGATCTGGCGGGACACTGTCATCCAAGGGATCACCGGGTATGACGTCATCCTATATCTCAGTTCCACCGATGCTGGAAAGACCCTCCCGGTTTATGCAGGTGTGCTCTGGAGCACCCCGCAGTTGGCGCTCGAGTCTGTGACACTACAGGTTTCCAGCGACGGAGCGACCTGGAGCCCGTTGACGCCGCTGGGAAATTCAGGGCGATATCTTGCCGCCGGGGTTTCTTTGACTTCCGGCAGCGCCCGGACGCTTTACCTGAAACTGCAGATCAACGGCAACAGCTACACGACCAACGGCAACCTGCCAGACGGCAACAGCGACCTCACCAAGAGTAACGCCGTGGCCCTCTTCAGCGTGGTGCCGTGAACTCGGGTTCGAGGGGAGCCTTGTCCCCCCTATGAAATAGGGGGGAAGCCGAACGTTAGAGAGGCAGGGGGGTGTTTTGCCCGGCTGATGCCCCCCTGTCTCGCTACGCGAGCCTTCCCCCCTGTTCCACAGGGGGGACCAAACAACACTCTTTCCCGCGACCGTCCCGGTGGCCGTCGCGGGCATTTAATTGCAATGCTGCCCAAGAGCAGCTCTGGATGGGGTGACTATGATCTTTCATAACTATCTGCGTTACCTGGCCCCCTTCTTTCTCGCAGGGGCTGGAATACTTATGCCGGCCTCGGCCTGGGCCGGTTCCTGCTGCGGCGGCGGGTCCAGCGCGGCACTCATGGTGCCAAAGTACGCCTACGCCGTTGCCGACCTCTCCTTCGATGCCGAGCTCTATGACGGATTCTGGAATCAGAAAGGAAGCTACACAGCGGACCCCCCCGGGTCCGACCTGAAACAGTACCGACTCAACCTCGGCCTGGGGTACCGCTTTGCTACGGACTGGCAGGCGAGCCTGACTCTTCCCTATCTTTGGAACGACAACACCTATTCCGGCCTCTCCACCCAGACCAGCGGCCTGGGCGACCTGACCGCCTCGCTATGGTACGACCTCCTGGACGACCACTCTCCCTGGCGGGTGCGCAGCCTCCAGGACCTGACGCCATCGGTGCAGCTCGGCCTCTCGCTCATGCTGCCGACCGGTTACTCCCCTTACGACAAGGTAGAAAGTAGCTTCGACGTGACCGGACGGGGTTTTTACCGGCTGGACGGCAACCTGATGATCGAAAAGACCCTCCACCCCTGGGATCTCCTCCTCGCAGCGAGCTACGGCAGCTACTTCGAGCGCAGCGTCAACCGGGAGTACGGCAAATACGTCGAGCCCTACCGAAAGCAGCTCGGGGACCGGATCAGCGCCTCCGCCTCGCTAAGTTACAGTCTTGTTCTCGACGCGGGCGGGGATACCCTCACCCCCAGCGCCTCGTATGCCTATCTAAGGGAGGATGACGACAGCTTCGGCGGCGTGAGCAATCCCGGCAGCGGATTCCAAAAGCAGTCACTGGGCGGGTGTCTCACCTTCTCGGGAACCGACCGGGACTGGAGCGTCCGGGCCTCCTGGAATCACGCCATCAGGGAGAGCGGCTGGGGAAAGAACTTCCCGACAACCGACATCTTTACCGCGGGGGTGCGCTATGTGTTTCGCTAGGTATGCTGCTTCTTTAGTGCTGCTCGCCTTCCTGGGCGGCTGCGGTGACAACCTGATCCCCTCAGGGGAGGACCAGCGTCCTGCCGTGCAGGTGGGAACTACCGGAGCGGGTGTGGGCCAACATGCCCCGGACTTCACCGTCTTGGACACCGAGGGGAGGGCGGTCACTCTGGACTCCGCGCTGGCTGCAAAGCAGGCGGTTGTGCTCTACTTCACCATGTGGTGCCCGAGTTGCGATGTCCAGATGTCACAATTACAGGGGGTGATCCCTACCTTTCCCGGGGTCGGCTTCTATCTGGTCGATTACGTTTCCGGCACGGTGGCGGATGCCGGGGCCTCCGCGCTGGCTGATGGCTACACCGGTGTCGGGTTCACTACGCTTGCCGATACCCGTCACGCTCTCCTGGACGGTTTTCAGGGGACTATGGGAACGACGGTCGTAATAGATGCCACAGGAGTGATCCGTTTAAACGAGGATTATCGCGATGGTGCCAGGCTGAAGGCGGTTCTGGCAGCACTTCCCTGAAATAGAAACGGAAAATAGTGTGCTTTATGCTGCAAAGGCAGCAGTATCCGGTTAGCTCTTTTCAACCGGCAAAAAGCTCTTGAACCTGCCCTTTCAGTTGTAACGTAGGGGCGAATCTTGTATTCGCCCGCTTTTGAATCTGCTGTGGCGCAGCGGGCCACGAAAACCGGGCGAACACAAGGTTCGCCCCTACGGATTAGTGCGCGTTCGGCGTAACTTCACCCTAGGTCGCCCTTCGGCTCCGCTCAGGGAGCAGGCGTTCGCTGAGCGGAGTCGAAGCGCAAAGTACGAGATTTTTAGTGCACGTGCCGACCTATATTGTTGTGAAAGGAGGAAATGTATGAAACTACGCTTGATCTGCTACAGCCTGCTGGGCGTACTGCTATTCTGCACCCTGGCAGCCGCGCTTGACCTCGACGACATCGCCGCTCACCGAACCTGCAAAAACTGCGGCATGGACCGAAAGTCCTACGGCTACAGCAGGGCGCTGATCCAATACATCGACGGCAGCGAGGTCGGCTGCTGCAGTTTGCATTGTGCGGTAAAAGAGCTGAAGGAACATCCGGAGCGCCAGCTTCAGGCGCTCCTGGTGGCGGATCGTGACACCTTGGTGTTGATCGATGCGAGAAACGCGTACTGGGTCATGGGGGGGAGGAAGCGCGGCGTTATGACGGGGCGCCCCAAGTGGGCCTTTGCGGGGAGGGACGCGACAGAAAGGTTCCTTAAAAGCTATGGAGGGACCTTGGAGAGCTGGGATGTCGTGCTGCAAGCGGCTCAGGTGGATTGATTCACGGAATAGTAGTGGCATATATCATGCGCCCTGCTAGCACCCCATCCAGTTTAAATCTTCGGATGCTTCTCACTTCAGGATCTGTTGCCCTTCGACTCCGCTCAGGGAGCGGGCGTTCGCTGAGCGGAGTCGAAGCGGCCGCGAAGAGAACATGCGAAGTAAGCTGGACGGGGCTAGGTGCCACCTGCGAAAAACAGACGTTCGCCATTTTTGCTGTTCTATGATACACGATAGATATTATTACCAGAAAAAGAATCCGGCAGTCACAAGGCGATTATGGCAAACGACGAAAACCGACCGTCCCCCGAGACGCTCCTCAAGGTGGCCAAGGCCGAAGAAGCGGAGAACGGTCGCGCCAAGCTTAAGATTTTCCTGGGGTATGCCGCGGGTGTCGGGAAAACCTACGCCATGCTGGAGGCCGCTGGACAGCGCAGCCGCGACGGCCGCGATGTGGTGGCGGCCTATGTCGAGTCCCATGGCCGCAGCGAGACCGACCTGCTCCTTGAGGGGCTGGAGGTGGTGCCCCGTGCCCGGGTCGACTACCAGGGGGTGGCGCTCCAGGAAATGGATCTCGACGCCGTGCTCGCCCGCCGTCCCGGGCTGGCGCTGGTCGACGAGCTGGCTCACAGCAATGCCCCGGGTTCGCGCCATGACAAACGCTGGCAGGATGTGGAGGAACTGCTCGCAGCGGGGATCGACGTCTACACGACGGTCAACATCCAGCACTTCGAGAGCCTGAACGACCTGGTGGCCCAGATCACCGGGGTGACCGTGCGCGAAACGGTTCCCGACAGCCTGCTCGATCGCGCAGTCGAGATCCGCCTGGTGGACATCCCGCCCGAGGAACTGCTGCAGCGGCTGAAGGAAGGAAAGATCTACATCCCGGAACAGGCGGCCCAGGCTGCGGAAAACTTCTTCAAGCCCGGGAACCTGATGGCACTGCGCGAGCTCTCCCTGCGCCGCGCCGCCTCCCGCGTCGACGACCAGATGCGGGCCTACATGGAGTCCCGCTCCATACCGGGCCCCTGGCCGGTCGCCGAGAAACTGCTGGTCTGCGTCAGCGGCAGCCCCTTTTCCGAGCGTCTCATCCGCACCACCCGAAGGCTCGCCGACGAACTGAAGGCACCCTGGCACACCGTGTATATCGAGACCCCGGGAAGTGGCAGGCATGAGCGGGAGAACCGGGAGCAGGTCTGGCGCGACCTGCGCCAGGCCGAGAGCCTGGGGGCCCAGGTGGCGAGCGTCACGGGAACCTCGGTCGCCGAGGCCCTCATCGAGTATGCCGTCAAGAACAACGCGACCAAGATCGTGGTGGGGAAGCCTGCCAAGCCGCGCTGGCGCGAGTTCCTGCGCCAGCCGCTGGTGGACCAGATCATTCGTCTCTCCGGCACCATCGACGTCTACGTGGTGAGCATCGCCAGCGCAGAGCGGCGCGACGCCAAGTCCGGAGCAGCCGCGGCAGCGAATAAAAAGCCGTCCGCCTCCTGGGTGGCGTACCTGCAGAGCTTGGTACTGGTGCTGGCGACCACGCTTTTGTGCCAGCCGGCCCACCTTTTCCTGGGGCCGACCAACCTGGTCATGATCTATCTTTTGGCGGTCGTCCTGGCGGCGACCCGTCTCGGGCGCCGCCCGGCGGTGCTGACCGCCTTTTTGAGCGTCCTTGCCTTCGACTTTTTCCTGGTGCCGCCGCGCTTCTCCCTCGCGGTCTCCGATTCCGAATACCTGGTGACCTTCGGCGCCCTCTTCACCGTCGGGGTGGTGATCAGCACGCTGGTCTCGCAGGCCCGCGAGCGCGCCGAGGCGATCCGGGTGCGCGAGGTCCAGACCGCGAGCCTCTACTACCTGAGCCGCGACCTGACCGTCGCGTCCGACCAGAAAGGGATCCTGGACGCCGTGGTCAGGAATATCGAGGAGAGTCTCCGGGCGAGCGTGGTGGTGCTGCTGCCGGAAGGCGAGCGGCTGGAGGTGAGGGGGACCAGCGGCGATCTCGCCCTCGGGGTGAAGGAGCTCGCGGTCGCCGACTGGGCTTATCGGAACCGTTCCGCGGCCGGGCGGGGGACGGGCACCCTCGGCTCCGCCCGGCTGCTCTATCTGCCGCTGCAGACCACCGGGGAGGTGCTTGGCATCCTCGGGGTGGAGCTTGCCGACGAGTCCGACTACGCCGCGCCGCAAAGCCGCATGCTGCTACAGGCCTTCGCCACCCAGGCGGCCCTGGCGATCGACCGGGTGCACCTGAGCAAACAGGCGGAACAGGCCCAGATACTTCAGGCCCGGGAAAGCCTGGAACGCGCGCTTTTAAATTCGGTTTCCCACGACCTGCGCACCCCGCTGGTTTCGATAACCGGCGCCCTCGGGGCGCTGCGCGACAAGGGGAATCACCTTTTGGAGAAATCCCGGGCCGAGCTTCTTGAAGCGGCCTGGGAAGAGGCCGGACGGCTGAACCGGTTTGTCGGCAACCTGCTCGATATGACCCGGTTGGAAGCCGGCGCGCTGAAGCTCAAACGAGACCCTTGCGATGTGCAGGACCTGGTCGGCTGCGCCCTGACCGTCCTGGACGCGCAGTTAGGCTCCCGGAAGGTGGAGGTGCAGCTGCCTCCCGAGCTTCCCGAGGTAAGGATGGACATGGTCCTGATGACCCAGGTGCTGGTAAACCTGATCGACAACGCCCTCAAGTACGCCCCCAAAGAAAGCGGCATCGATATCAGCGCCGCCGTCAGTGACGGCAGCCTGGAACTGGTGGTCTCCGATCGGGGCCCCGGAGTTCCTCCGGCCGACTTGAACCGGATCTTCGACAAGTTCTACCGCATCCCGATCCCCGAGGGGGCTGGTGGTACCGGGCTCGGGCTTTCCATCTGCAAGGGGATCGTGCAGGCTCATGGCGGGAGCATCCGCGCACAAAACAGGGCAGGCGGCGGGCTGAGCGTGATCGTGACCCTGCCGGTGGAGGCAGACTGACTTTAATTCGCCAGGATAGGTTTGGGCCAGGCTCCAATGATGTCTTTATGATTTCTTGACGACATTGCCGGTCATCTTGACACCGTATTAAGGCGGGAGGCGCTATGGTGTACTCAGGTTACTACAGAGAAATGCCTGGGAGGATCGCCATGAAAATCTATCTCTTCAGCCAAGAAACCGGAATTTACCAGGGCGAGGATTTTGCCGACACACTGCCGATGAAACCCGATTGCCATGTGGTCCCCCCCGATGCCACGACTATCGCGCCTCCTGCCTGCGAACGCGGGGAGATACCTTTCTACGATGCTGCTGAAAAACGCTGGGAAGTGCGGCGGCTGTCAGTGGGTAGACCAGAAGGCCGCTAGCTCGAAATTACGGGCTAGAACCGCGTCCCTTATCAGTCGAACAGTGCCGGTTCTTTTGCGCACATCCTTCCCTTAAATAAACTGAGGCGCTACGGCATAATGCCGTAGCGCCTCGTTTTTAATCTGTCTGAAGATACTCTTTAGATCAACAGCTCTCTACTTTGGGTAGAGACGTTGGCTAAGAGGGAAGATTTGCAGGGTCCCTCAATCGCCCAGCTTGAAAGAGGAAAATACCATCTTATAACTCGCGATCAGGGTGAAGATCGCGTAGAGCACCAGCGTCGTGCCGGTCAAGCGGCGCTGCAACGCCGGAATGATCCGAACCATGCTGCCGCGCCCCTCAAACGGCGCCAGGATTCCAGTTCCCAGCCCCGCCAGGCCGCCACCCAGTAGCGCCGCGTACATGGGATAGCCAATGTAACCGTATTCCTTTTGCAGGATGCAGAAGGGGCAGTGGTGAGTCGGCAGTTCATAGATGTAAAGGCAGATGAAGGAGATCAGCGAGGCGAGGGCGATGCAGAAACTGAGCGAGCTTATTGCCGAAAAAAGATAATACCCCTTTCCCTTGAAAAACGAAAAGGCCCCTGACAGCAAGGTTGCCGCCATGGCTCCGTAGAAGGCGAGCCGCATCGGGGCGCTCGGCAGCGAGGCAAGGTCGCCGGCGATGCCCGGCCGCTCCAGGCTGAACAGGCTGCCGCAGCATGAAGTGATGATGTCGGCGTGCAGGCCGGAAAAATAGCCGAACAGGTAGAGCAACTCCAGGAGCGCCAGCGGGACCAGGGGGACCAGCAGGGTGTACTTGAATTTTATCAGCGGATAATCGTAGCCCTGGTTGTCGGCGTGGTTCACGATCAGCCAGGTCCCCGCCAAAAGGAAGTTGACGATCTTCAGGATCAGTAGCGGATAGCCAAAGCCGTTGGCGTTGAGGGTTCCCGCCGCGCACATGGCTCCGGTGAAGAGCAGGTGCAGCCGGTCCGCGGTGAAGATGAAGAGAAACAGGGAGACCAGCTCGAAGGCGAGGGCGTAGCTCAAAAGGGTCGAGACCAAGTAGGTGCGCTTTTCCAGGGAAAGCTGCAACTCGCTGCCGCTCGCCAGATCCCAGCGGCGCAGGATGAGGACACCGTACCACCCCGCATAGAGTATCATGAGGCTGGTGAAGAGCGAACCGGTCAGGAGGGCGAGGATGCCCGGATGCATGATCATGCCGCGTACCGGTCCGAAGTCACGGCGCCGTCGCGCATCTCGATTATCTGGTCGGCCAGCGGGGAGTCGAAGACGATCGGGTCGTGGCTCGCGATCAGCACGGTCTTGCCGCGTGCCTTGAAGGTGGCAATGATCTCCATGAATTCGCGCGACAGCCGCGAATCGAGGTGGGCAGTCGGCTCGTCGGCGATGATCACCGACGGGTTATTGATGAGCGCGCGCGCGATGGCGACACGCTGCATCTCGCCGCCGGAGAGGAGACCGACCTGGGAGGCGGCGTGGCGCGTGATGTTGAAGAGTTCCAGAAGCTCCAGGGCGCGGGCGCGCACCGCTACCTGGCTCTCGCCGGTCGGGTAGCTCGGGAGCATGACGTTTTCCAGCACCGACACGCCGCGCACCAGGTTGAACTGCTGAAAGATGAAGCCGAAGGCGGAGCGCCTGATCCCGGTGAGATAGCGCTCCGGGAGGCTGGTGATCTCCAGAGGTGTGCCGGGATCCATTCCGGAGAGCGCCTGGGCGCCGATCCCTCCCAGCATGATGCGGCCCGAGCTGGGGCGGGCCATGCAGCCGACCAGGGTCAGGAGCGTCGTCTTGCCCGAACCGCTCGGCCCCTTCAGGATGGTCACCTGGCCCGGATGAATGCTGCAGCTTACCCGGTTCACCGCGTCGAACTGGTTCACCTTGCCGACATTAAATGATTTGCTCACCTCGATAAGTTCGATCATGGTCAGGACCTCATGGCGGCATCGGGGTCTACCGTCGCCGCGAGCCAGGAAGGGACCACGGTGGCGACGACGTAGGGGCCGACAGTCAAAAGAAAGAGCACGCAGAGCAGGTAGGGATCGACGACCGGCGTCAGCTTGAATTCCGGATAGAGCACGCTCCAACCCTTGAGTGCGCGCTCGAAAAGCGAGGCTGAAAAGAAGAAGACGTGCAGGTAGGCAAGGCTTACCCCGCAAAGGTACGCGGTGAGCGAGATGATGATACCCTCCCAGGACTTAAGCAGCAGCACGTCACTCGTTTCCCAGCCGATCGACTTCAGGATGCCGATCTCCTTTTTCTCCTCGGCCGACAGGCCGGTGGCCTTGTCCCAGGCGAAGATGATGAAGGAAAGGACGGCGACCGCCAGCACCACGATCACCATTCCGGAGCGCCAGTCGAAAACCGCATCGTAGGTTCGCAGCATCTCGCTTTTCAGGATGGGCCGGGTGTCGGGGAACTCGTGCACGATCTTCGCCGCGATGGTCTTCAGCTCGTTCTGGTTCCTGGCGCTGACCGCGAGGTCGGTGGCGCGCCCCTGGGGGAAATCGAAGAGACGGCGGAAATCGTCCCCTTTAAGCTGGATCAGGTCGGCCGCCACCAGCTCGGAATCGCTGGGGAAAATCTTCTGGACTGCAAAGAGGGCAGGGGCCCCTTTGAGGTCCTTCAGCGGCAGGAAATCCCCTTCGCTCAGGCGGCAGGTGCGTGCCACGCCGCTTCCGATGAAGATGGACTCCGCGGCCGGCGCGGGATCGTCGCAGGCGACCAGGGTGAAGTTGGCGCCGGTCACCGCGTCGTAGTAATAACCCCAGAAGCGCGGCTTCACCTCGCTCACCCCGCGGATGGCGGCGATCTTGTCGGCATAGGCGACCGGAATCGGGTCGTGCCGGCCCGCGACCATGCGCTGCACCACCAGGTCGGGCGCGTCCTGCAGCACCAGTCCGGCTTCCCGCTTCAGTGCCTGGGTGAAGAACACGATCGAGGCGATGATGAAGACGATGAGCGTGTAGACCGCCAAAAGCGAAAGGTTTTTCCCTTTGCGGCGCAGCAGGGAAGAGAGCGCGAAGTCAAGGATGTTGCGGTGCCGTTCGATGGAGCGCTTCATGGAGCCTCGCGGTGCCAGACTGGCGGCGTCACCAGGCTTCCGGTGGGGAAATGCTCCAGGGCCATCGGGTGGTCCTGAAAGGGGGAGTGACGGTCTGCCATGGCGGGGTTCCTCGTGTAGCGCGCCTCGGTGAAGAGGCAGAGGTCGGTAAGTTGCAGTCTGCGGACCAGATCCCGGCTGGAGCTGCGCCGCGCGCCGGCTCCGGAGTTGCTCGCGCGCGCATGCAGGGCGAGGAGCGCGCAAAGGAGCAGGTTGAGAGCGGTGAGCGTCAGGAACAGCGTCGATTTGCGCACGGTTTCAGGTTTCCTTAAAGATTTTGCCGTCAGGACTGAGGGCGTTACTTCCTGGCAGCTCCCTCACCCCTGTCCCTCTCCCTCCTTCGCCGTAGGCTTCGGCGGACTCGCCCGGAGGGCGAGGGGAGTTGGCAGAGAGCTAATCGGAGGAGGTAAAGGGCTGCACCTATCCTACTTTTGCCGTTTAGCTTTGAATGAACTTTTGAGTGCTTAGTCCAACACTCCCTCGCCCTCCGGGAGAGGGTAGGGGTGAGGGTGCCGCCCAGAGGGAGATGCCGCGGCCACTTTTCCGGCGCTAGTTTCCTCTGGAAAAAGCCACCTACTCCAGCGACTTCAAGAGGTCCAGGGTCACCTCGGAGAAGCGCAGCTGCTTGCGGCCCAGATGGTCGGCCCGGAATCCGTCCGCGTCGCTCTTTTTGGCAAACGGAATCAGCTCCTTTCCCATCGGCCCGAGCACGTTGCTTCCGACCACGAAGTATGCCTGCCGCGCGTCGATTATGGCAAGTGAATAGTAATCTTTGACTGTTACCGCGGCGATTTCCGCATGCTTTTTGGCCGGATCGTACTTGCGCGGGTTGAGGTAGTAGTTAAGCAGGTCCTTGGGACCGTCGAAATAAGCCGTCGTGCCGTCGCGGTACACGATCGTTCCGTTCCAGTCCGGATACTTGGCCACCAGCATCCCGCACACTGGGCACTTGGCATCCTTGGGAACACCGGCGGTTTTTTGACCTGCCAGGGCAGGGCCGGCACATGCCAGGGAGAACAGTACCGTTAGGAGCGCGGCGATGGAGAGGGCAAACAGTCTGGATGCGGATTTTTTTGCTGAAAACATCGGGTGAATCCCCTTTATAAGCCTATTGGGTAAGCCGGTAGGCGGGTACGTGCTTTTTGGCCGGCTGCCCGTTCCCCCATCCCCACCCCGGCCCTCCTACTGAAGGGGAGTGAGCGCTTTTTGAGCGGGAAATGGCTAAGATTATCCGGGTTAACTTGCTAATCCTGCTCTTGTTCCGCCAGACTCATCGCCTCGACGAAACCGGCAAGTTTGCCGCCATTGACTTTGACAAAAACATCGGCAGCGTCCTTTTTGGCGAAGGCCCATTTGGGCAACTCCGTCATGACGCCGCTCTTCTCACCGCCAATGACCCAGATCGCGGTATGCGCATCGATCAGCATCCGGCTTTGGCAATCGGCAACCAGCAGCGACTTTACTTTTTTGTCGGGGGTTTTCTTCAGTTGTGTGGCGGCACAGTGCAGACTGCAGGTGCCGACACTCTCTCCATCAGTATAGGTAATGAGCATTCTGCTTTGAGCAAACATGGAGCGGTCCATTCCGCACACCTTGCACGACTTGGGTGCCTCAACCTTGTCATGAGCAAAGGCCGTGGCACAGACAAACAGCAGGGACAAAGTCAGCAAGATCAGGATTCTTTTCATAGAGATCTCCTTGTTTAGCAGTGATCTCCTTGTATCATGATTGAAATGAATTTTCAATGACAGCAGTAGGTAGTACTGGAAGGGTTTTTGTGGGGCAGCGTTGGGGGAGTGGTTGCCGGATGCGGTGAGGGACGACTTTAAAAAGCGATGCGGTTCGTCCCTCACCGCATCCTACCGTCAGATATCGCCGTAGGATGCCGGTGAACGAAGTGAACCGCATCGTTTAAAGGGTGTCGAGTCCGGGAAGCCCGTCCCCACACCGGAGCGTCAGAACGATGAACTGTTTCCAGCATTTTCGCCCTCTCACCCCTGGACCGCGAAAAAATCCTCTTGTATCGTGATGGAACTCTTCAACTTGCCAAAGATGGTAACTCTTTTGGGAGCCCCCTTGGGGGTTGCTTCGTGCTCCTCCAGCGGGAGACCGCGTGCGGAGTCGAAGACAAATCGGTACAGCGTCTGGACGCCCGGCAGGTAATGGTCGTCGGCGAGCACCTCGATGGAGATGCGCCCCTCTGCTTCGGACAGGGTGATTTCCCCGCGGCGCCGGTCGGTGAGGCTGTGGCGGATATTGCGCAGCAACAGACCGAAATCCGATTGGTCGATGCGCTGGCCCGAACCGGACGCAAGCATCGAGTTGTCGGGTGCCAGGTGGAGGGTGACGAACCCAGTCCATCCGCCCGGGCGCAGGGTTACCTTGCCTTGCTTGTCAGGATAAACCAGGACCGTCCCCGGTTGGGGGGATTGCATGTCGATGCGCAACTGGTTGGGCTTTTTGAAAGTGTAGAGGAAGCGCTTTGACTCGACGTACTTCCCCTTGCGGTACTCGCGCACCTCCATCTCTGTCTGGTAGGCCGGGACCTTCGCGTAACTGGCTTCCATCTTAGCCAAAATGCCGACCACCTCTGACTCCCGCGCCGGAGTGCCGCCAGCCCAAAGCTCACCGACAGGCAGCAGGAGCGCGAGGACCAGGGCCAGGGGAATCCAGCAGGCGGGTTTGCTTAAACCCTGGCAAGAGCGCCCGAAACCCGACCTGCTCCCTATGAACACTGCATTCCCTTCCTGAGGTTCATCAGGTTCTGGCGCATGAGCGAGAGGAAGCTCACGTTCTTGTCGAAATCCTCCTTGCTGACATTGTGAGCGCCGTTCAGTAGCAGCACCGTTGCTCCGGTTTCCCTCGCGATCATTTCCGCGGTGGCGGGGGAGAGCAGTTCCTCGCAATAAACGAACTTGAGGCTGTTGGAGCGCATCTCCCTGATCAGCTGAGCGATTTTGGCGGGGGTCGGCTCGGAGTCGGGATTAATAGCCTGCGCGGACCGGTAGCTAAGCCCGTAGCGCTTCGCCAGGTAGCCGAAGGCGAAGTGCCCACCGTGCAGAAATACCTTCTTGGAGCAGTTGCTCAGTCCCGCCTTGAACTCTTCGTCGAGTTTTTTCAACTCCTGCTGGTAGGCGTGCGCATTGGCAAGGTAGTAATCCTTGTTGGCGGGATCTTTAGCGATCAGGCCATCGGCGATGTTTTGCACCATGATCTGGGCGTTGGCGAAATCGAGCCAGATATGGGGATCCACCCCACCGTGGTGCCCCGGCTCGTTGGCGTGCTCGGCCTCCTCCTCGGGACCCGCCTTGAGGAGCGCAACGCCCTTGCTCGCATCAACGACCACCGGCTTGGTGGCGATGGTCTTCAGCATCTTTACCGCCCACGGCTCCATGAACTCGTTGGTGTAGACGACGAGGTCCGCCTTGCTGACCCGGACCATGTCCTCCGGCTTCGGTTCAAAGCTGTGCGGCTCCACTCCGGGCGGAAGCAGCAGCCTTATTTCCGCCTTGTCGCCCGCAACGGCCCTGGCGAAATCGTACAGGGGGAAAAGAGTTGTCACGACGGTCAACTTCGGGCGTGAGCTCCCCGGAGCCTGCGCCTCTTTTTTCTGGCAGGCAAGCGCGCCTGCGCACAGGCAGATGAGGGCCAGCCCGATAAGTATCCGTTTCATAGTATTCCCCTTGCTGAATCTGGAAAGCGTTTGTCTGAAGTTCTCCCTTAAATAGAAATGATTTCGATTTACTTGTCAAGCCATGATTTCTAAATAGTACCACGCCAGCAAAAAGCCCCGTCTTTCGTGAAGAAAGACGGGGCATGATTTTATTCTATGGATCATGAAGGTACTTATCGCGTCGCGGTAGTGCCTGCCGGTCAACGAGCAGGCAATTCGCTAAACGGTATCCCGAGCGCCTCGGCGACGCCCTTGCCATACGCAGGGTCGGCCTGCAGGCAGTTACCGATGTGACGCAGTTGGATCTCGCGAGGAGCTCCGCCGATGGCGCGAGCGGTGTTCTCAAAGAGCAGCGTTTTCTTGTCAGCCGTCAGTATGTGGAAGAGGGCGGCTGTCTGCGAGTAGTAATCCGTGTCCTCGCGCTGGTCCCAGTGCGCGGCGCCTCCCTCCAGGTCCAGGGGCGGCTCGGCGAACTCCGGCTGCTGCTGCCACTCGCCGTAGCTGTTGGGCTCGTAGCCGAGGGTGCTGCCATGATTGCCGTCCACCCGCATGGCGCCGTCGCGATGGTAGCTGTGGAACGGGCAGCGCGCGGCATTGACCGGGATCAGGTGGTGGTTTACTCCCAGGCGGTAGCGCTGGGCGTCGCCGTAAGAAAAGAGCCGCCCCTGCAGCATCTTGTCGGGGGAAAAACCGATTCCGGGCACGATATTTCCCGGGTTGAAGGCGACCTGCTCCACCTCGGCAAAGTAGTTCTCGGGATTGCGGTTCAATTCCAGCACCCCGACCTCGATCAGTGGATAATCCTTTTTGAACCAGACCTTGGTGAGATCGAAGGGGTGGTAGGGCAGCTTGGCTGCGTCCTTTTCCGGCATGACTTGGATGAACATGGTCCAGCGCGGGAAATCTCCCTTGGCAATGCTGTCGTACAGGTCGCGCTGGTGGCTCTCCCGGTCCTTGCCAACCAGGGCTTCCGCTTCCTGGTCGCTCAGGTTCTGGATCCCCTGCTGGGTGCGCAGATGGAACTTGACCCAGAAGCGCTCGTTTTGCGCGTTGAGCAGGCTGAAGGTGTGGCTGCCGAAACCGTGCATGTGTCGGTAGCTGGCGGGGATACCGCGATCGCTCATTACGATGGTGACCTGATGCAAGGCTTCGGGGAGCGAAGTCCAGAAATCCCAGTTGTTTTGGGCGCTGCGCAGGTTGGTGCGGGGGTCCCTCTTCACGGCGTGATTCAGGTCGGGGAATTTGAGCGGGTCGCGCAGGAAAAAGACCGGCGTGTTGTTTCCTACCAGGTCCCAGTTTCCTTCCTCGGTATAAAACTTGGTGGCAAAGCCCCGGATGTCGCGCTCGGCATCGGCGGCTCCGCGCTCGCCGGCCACCGTGGAAAATCGGGTGAAAAGTTCCGTCTTCTTTCCCAGCTCGGAAAATATTTTTGCCTTGGTGTAGCGGGTTATGTCATGGGTGACGGTGAAGGTGCCGAAGGCACCGGACCCCTTGGCGTGCATGCGCCGCTCGGGGATCACCTCCCGGTCAAAGTGTGCCAGCTTTTCCAAAAACCAGACATCCTGCAGCAGTTGCGGCCCGCGTGGCCCGGCGGTCATGACGTTCTGGTTGTCTACGACAGGGGCGCCGGCATTGGTGGTTAGGTTCTTCTTCGACATTGAGGTCTCCTTTTTACCAAGATGAAATGGTGCCGCACCTCGTCGGCTCTGCACGAAATGGCAGTCCGAAGCCACGCGGCGTGATGAGATGTTCACATCATACCAGAGTCAGTTGCATTGGCAATCCTAGATAGTAATAATTCCTATAACGGTGATAAAAAAATTTGAGGGTTAAGCGGAGGGGTTACTGGAGGCTGGTCAGTTAGGGGAGGCATTTGTTGCAAATGCCGTAAACAACGACGTTTTTGTTCTCGATACGTCCCCACCCCTGGATTTCTTCCGGAAGCGGAGCAGCATCGATCGAGTGCCACTGAAAATCGATGATTTCCTTGCACCTGCTGCAGATCAGGTGGTGATGCCGGTCCCTGGTCGCCTCGAAGCGCGCCTGGCTTTCAATCGTATCGACCTTGTTGATGAGGCCGTGCCCGGCAAGGGTCGTTAGTGTTCGATAGACCGTATCCAATGAAAGGGTGGGAATAGTGCGGCGCAAGCGTTGGTGCAGGATTTCAGCCGAGGGGTGATCGGTCGACTTGGCCAACTCCCGATACACCTCAAGGCGCTGGTGGGTTAGGCGCAGACCGACCTTCCTGCAGGCGGATTCGAAGCTCTGGTAGTTTTCCTGGAGAATCTGCTCGCTGCGGTCCATGGCTGTCAGCCTTATGTTGCGTATTGATTCCTAGGTAGGCATGATACTGGTCTGGATTGTTTTGTCAAGGCGCTTGACCGGGATAGGAAACCGGTCAAGTGCGCAAGGCGCATGCGACCTGGGCGTGGTTATTCGCTCTTTTGACCGGTGGAATGCGTGCCAGGCGTTGGCAAAAGCACAAAATGCGGGCATACTTTGGCCTGATGACATGGAAATCCGGGTAAGCGAGGGGAAGAACGTGGAATTCGACCAGGCTGAAATACTGATAGTTGGCGCCGGTATCATCGGGCTTACCATTGCCAGGGAACTGGTGCGCACCGGACACGGCGATATCGTGATCATCGAGAAAGAGGCTGAACTGGGCCGGCACGCCTCGGGGCGCAATTCCGGGGTGCTGCATGCGGGAATCTATTACGCTCCCGACAGCCTGAAGGCGAAGTCCTGCCTGAACGGGAACTTCCTGATGCGCGCCTATTGTAAGGAAAAGGGGCTGCCGCTTTTGGAGAACGGCAAGGTGATCGTGACCCGCACTCCCGAGGAACTCCCGGTGCTTGACGAGCTGTACCGGCGGGCGGTTGCCAACGGCGCCAAGGTCGACATGATCGATGAACGGCAACTGGCCGAGTTGGAGCCCAACGCGAGGACGATTGAGCGGGCCCTCTTTTCTCATTACACAGCGGTGGTTGACCCCAAGGCGGTGCTGAAAAGCCTCAAGGATGACCTTCTGCAAAGCGGGCGGGTGAAGATCCATCTGGATTGCCGGCTGACCGGCTTGAAGGGAAGCGGCAGGGCCGAGACCAGCCGTGGGGAGATCGGGTTCAACCGCTTCGTCAACGCGTCCGGCGCCTTTTGCGACAAGGTGGCGCAGCTGTTTGGTGTGGGCGGCAAGTACCGGCTGATTCCCTTTAAGGGGGTCTATCGCCTGCTGCGGAAGGAGGCGCCCTTCACCGTTAACTCCAGCATCTATCCGGTTCCGGACATCCGCAATCCCTTTCTGGGGGTGCACTTTACCCGCAGCGTGTACGGGGACGTTTATCTCGGGCCGACTGCCATTCCGGCTTTCGGCCGGGAGAATTACGGGGTGCTCTCCGGAATCGACGCCGAGGGTTTCACCATTGCGTACGAGGACCTGGTGCTCTTTCTGGCCAACCCGCAGTTCAGGAGCGTCGCCCTTAGCGAGCCGAAAAAGTATTTGCCGTCCTGCTTTTACCGGGATGCGGCGCGATTGGTGAAGCAGTTGGCGCCCTCCGACCTGGTGTCGGCCACCAAGGTGGGGATCCGGCCGCAGTTGGTGGACTGGGAGACAAAGCAGATGGTGATGGATTTCATGGTAGTGGCGGACGGCGCGTCGCTTCACGTGCTGAACCCTATTTCGCCCGCGTTTACCTCGTCCATGGACCTGGCACAGGGAATAGTGGCGACCCATTTCCCTAACAGCTAGGAGAAAGTCAAAACCTGTTAGCCACGGAGACACGGAGAAATTCTGAGAGAATCTGAACAAAACAAAGCAATCTGGGTAAAATCAAACAGAATAAGACGAATCTGGAAATGAAATAACTTCATTGGTGCCAATCCTCAGCAGTGAACCCTCCCACCCCTTCGAGGGCCGGGTCGAGGGCCCGCTCGATTGTACGTACTTCAACTCTCCTCCTCCCGGAGGGGGGAGGTCGGGAGGGGGGAAGGCTCGTGCGGGTTCCTCCTCCCTGTCCCTCCCCCTCCGGGCCTGTCCGCCGAAGGAGGGGGAGGGGACTGCAGACTCGGTATCCTGCAAAAACGAAAAGATATCTTGTGCCACCCTGAATACGCTCCCCCGCGCCCTGCGCTTTGCCTTTCCTCCGATTTTTCAGGTTTGCCTTTCCCGGATTTCCGGTTTGCCTTTCCTCAGATTCTCTCCGTGTCTCCGTGGCAAAAACGGTTTTAAGGTTTACGGCAAATCGGTTTCTCCCATCAGGTAGCGGTCGCACTCGCGTGCGGCTCCGCGCCCCTCGTTGAAGGCCCAAACTACCAGGCTTTGACCGCGACGGCAATCGCCTGCGGCAAAAACTCCGGGTATGCTGGTCTGATACTGCTCGTACTCTGCGGTGATGGTGCTGTTGGGATCGCGCGCAATGTTCAGCGCCTCGAGTAACCCCTGCTCGGGCCCCAGAAATCCCATGGCCAATAGCACGAGTTGCGCCGGATGTTCCTGCTCGGTCCCGGGAACTTCCACGGGAATCCGCATCCCGGCGTGGTTTACCTGCCAGCCGACCTCGATGGTCTGCACGCTTCTAACGCTCCCGGTTTCGTCCCCCTGAAAGCTCAGTGCCGAGGTGGCGTAGCACCGCGGATCGCTGCCGTAGAGCTCTGCCGCTTCCTCCTGGCCGTAGTCCAGGGAGTAAACTTGCGGCCACTCGGGCCACGGATTGGTCGCGGCACGCTCCAAGGGTGGCTTGGGAAGGATCTCCAGCTGGGTCACGCTGCGACAGCCGTGGCGCAACGAGGTGGCGACGCAGTCGGTGCCGGTGTCGCCTCCGCCGATGACGACGACGTCCTTGTCTTTCGCGCTGATGATGAGCCCGCTGCCGTCCAGGAGCGCCTGGGTGTTGGCGGTCAGGAAATCCATGGCAAAATGAATCCCAGCCAGACCACGCCCTGCAATGGGGAGATCGCGCGGTCTGCCTGAGCCGGTTGCCAGCACGACGCCGTCGAACTCGGCGAGCAGTTTCTCGCTGGAAAAATTCCCGCCGACCTCGGTGTTGCAGCTGAAAACAACCCCCTCGGCCTCCATCTGACGGATGCGGCGCATCAGCACCTCTTCCTTGTCGAGCTTCATGTTCGGGATGCCGTACATGAGGAGCCCTCCGGCGCGGTCGGCGCGCTCGAAGACGGTGACGCTATGCCCCGCACGGTTCAGCTGGGCCGCGGCGCAAAGTCCGGCCGGGCCCGAGCCGACGACGGCGACGCTTTTCCCGGTGCGTAGTTCAGGCGGCTCAGGGACTATCCATCCCTCCTCCCAGCCGCGCTCGGCGATGGCTGCTTCGATCTGTTTGATGGTGACCGCCGGGTCGTTCAGACCGAGCACGCAGGAGCCTTCGCAGGGCGCCGGGCAGACCCGCCCGGTGAATTCCGGGAAGTTGTTAGTGCGGTGCAACCGGTCCAGCGCCTGGCGCCAGAGGTTGCGGTAGACCAGGTCATTCCATTCCGGGATCAGGTTGTTGATCGGGCAGCCGCTCGCCATGCCGCTCAAAAGGACGCCCGTATGGCAGAAGGGGGTGCCGCAGTCCATGCAGCGCGCCCCCTGCTCGCGCAGCTTTTCCTGCGAGAGTTTCAGGTGGAATTCCTGCCAGTCGCGCACGCGCTCCTCAAGAGGCCGGTCGGCCGGCAGTTCACGCCCATATTCTATAAAACCAGTTGCTTTACCCATAATGGTTTTCCCGTCGGCCTCTCAGAGCCTTGCCTGTCTGTAGAGACGCATTGCATGCGTCTCAGCTACGTTGCACATTGCAAAAGCGGTTGTTCCTGTAGGGTCAGGCTTTCCTTGAAGAAGCAGGAGACGCATGCAATGCGTCTCTACCTGAAGGTTTCCTAGAGTCGAGGAATGTTAGCCAGTCCAGTTTTTGCAATATTCAAGTGGTTTGCCGAGTATAAGTTCAATCAGTACCTTAAGCTTCAAGCCCCGAAACCCTATCCCTTCGCCCCTAGCACCTAGCACCGCGCCGCGTCGGCCAGGTTCTCCTCGAAGGCCGCCTCCATCGCCTGGTCCCCGCTCAAGCCGGCATCCTTCGCCCTTTGCAGCGCCGCCAGCACGCGCTTGTAATCCTTCGGCATGACCTTCACGAACAAGGGGAGGTAATGCTCCCAATCGGTCAGAATCTCCTCCGCCCGCGCGCTTCCGGTCGCCTCCCGGTGGCGCCCGATCAGCGCCTGGAGCGAAGCCACGTCATCGCCCTCGACCTTTTCCAGGAACACCATCTGGGTGTTGCAGCGGCTGGCAAAATCGCCCGCCTGGTCCAGGACGTAGGCGACCCCTCCGCTCATCCCCGCGGCGAAGTTGCGCCCGGTCGCCCCCAGGACCGCGACCGTGCCGCCGGTCATGTATTCGCAGCCGTGATCGCCCACTGCCTCGACGACGGCGTCGGCGCCGGAGTTGCGCACGCAGAAGCGCTCGCCCGCCATGCCGCGGATGTAGATTTCGCCTCCCGTCGCGCCGTAGGCGGCGACGTTGCCGGTGATGATGTTGTCCTCAGCGACGAAGGTTGCCTCGGCGGAAGGGTACAGGACGATCTTGCCGCCGCTTAACCCCTTGCCCAGGTAGTCGTTGGCGTCCCCCACGAGCTCCAGGGTCACCCCTTTCGGGACGAAGGCGCCAAAGCTCTGACCGGCGCTCCCCTTGAACTTGAGCTGGACCGTGTCGGGCGGCAGCCCGGCCGCTCCGTGGGCGCGGGTGATCTCGTTACCGAGGATGGTGCCCACCACCCGGTTCACGTTCCGGATGGGGAACTCGCCGCTCACCTTTTCACCGCGCTCCAGGGCGGGCCGGCACAAATCCAGAAGCTTCGTCAGGTCGAGTGACTTCTCCAGGCCGTGGTCCTGGGGCATGGTGCAGTAATGGCACTCCCCGGGATCGCGGACCGGCCGGTAGAGCAGGTCGGTGAGGTCGATCCCCTGGGCCTTCCAGTGCTCGACCGCCTGGCGCGGCTCCAAAAGGTCGCTTCTGCCGACCATCTCGTTGACGCTGCGTAGCCCCAACTGGGCCATGATCTCGCGCAGTTCTCGCGCCACGAACATCATGAAGTTGATCACGTACTCGGGCTTTCCGGTAAACTTGCCGCGCAGACCCGGGTCCTGGGTCGCGACGCCGACCGGGCAGGTGTTCTGGTGGCAGACCCGCATCATCAGGCAGCCGAGCGTCACCAGGGGGGCCGTGGCGAAGCCGAATTCCTCCGCCCCCAGAAGCGCGGCGATAGCGACATCACGGCCGGTCTTCAGCTGGCCGTCGGTCTCCACGGCGATCCTGCTTCTCAGGCCGTTCAGCACCAGGGTCTGGTGCGTCTCAGCGAGACCAAGCTCCCAGGGAAGCCCCGCGTGCCTGATGCTGGAAAGGGGTGAGGCTCCGGTTCCGCCGTCGTAGCCGCTTACCAGGACGACGTCGGCGTGGGCCTTGGCGACTCCGGCGGCGACCGTCCCGACTCCCGCCTCGCTCACCAGTTTGACGGAGATGCGCGCGCGCCGGTTTGCGTTCTTCAGGTCGTGGATCAGCTCCGCCAGGTCCTCGATGGAGTAGATGTCGTGATGCGGCGGCGGCGAGATGAGGCCGACGCCGGGGGTGGTGTGGCGGGTGCGGGCGATCCAGGGATGCACCTTCAACCCGGGAAGCTCACCCCCTTCGCCGGGCTTCGCCCCCTGGGCCATCTTGATCTGGATCTCGCGCGCATTGGTCAGGTAGTTGCTGGTGACGCCAAAACGGGCCGAGGCGACCTGCTTGATGGCCGAGTTCTTGGAGTCGCCCACTCCGTTGGTCCAGCTGAAGCGCTCCGGATCCTCGCCCCCCTCGCCGGTGTTCGACTTGCCGCCGATCCGGTTCATGGCGATGGCAAGCGCCTCGTGGGCCTCCAGGCTGATGGAGCCGTAGGACATGGCGCCCGTCTTGAAGCGCTTGACGATCTCCTCGACCGGTTCGACCTCCTCGATCGGGATCGCCTGCGCCGGTTTGAATGCCAAAAGCCCCCGCAGGGTGCAGTGCTTGACGCTGCGGTCGTTGATGAGCGCCGAGAAGACCTTGAACTCCAGGTAGTCGCCGCTTTTGGTCGCCTTTTGCAGCGCGTGGATGGAGAGCGGGTTGAAGAGGTGCTCCTCGCCGTCCTTGCGCCACTGGTAGGCGCCGCCCGACTCCAGGGTGAGCGGGGGGATGGAGCGCTTGGGAAAGGCGCGCGCGTGGCGCGCCAGGGTCTCGGTCGCGATTCCGTTCAGCGTCACACCCTGGATGCGCGAGGCGGTCCAGGTGAAATAGCGCTCGATGACGGAGGCGTGCAGGCCGACCGCCTCGAAGATCTGGGCGCCCCGGTAGCTCTGGATGGTGGAGATCCCCATTTTCGCCATGGTCTTCACGATCCCCTTGACGGCGGCCTTGAGGTAGTGCGCCGATGCGCTTTCCCGGTCGACCCCGGCGAGCATCCCCTGGCCGATCATGTCGTTCAGGGTCTCGAAGGCGAGGTAGGGGTTGATGGCGTTGGCCCCGTAGCCGATCAGGACGGCGAAGTGGTGCACCTCGCGCGGCTCTCCCGACTCCAGTATCAGCGAGACGCGGGTGCGGCTTCCCGAGCGGATCAGGTGGTGGTGCAGGCCGGCCAGCGCCAATAGGGCCGGAAGCGCCGCCTGCTCGGCGCAGACTCCGCGATCCGACAGGATCAGGATGTTGCTCCCCCGGGCAACCGCCGCGTCGGCCCCGAGGAAGAGCCCCTCCAGCGCCTGCTCCATGCCAAGCGGCCCGCCTTTGGCGTCAAAAATGAGGCTTAGTGTCTCGACCCCGAAGCCGGGGAGGTCGAGGCAGCGCAATCGCGCCAGCTCCGCGTCGGTCAAAAGCGGGTGCTCCAGGCGGATCAGTCGCGCGCTTTCCGGGGTCGGCTCCAGGAGGTTCGCCTCGGACCCCAGAAGCGTCAGGGTCGAGGTGATCAGCTCCTCGCGGATCGGGTCGATGGGCGGGTTGGTGACCTGGGCGAAGAGCTGCTTGAAATAATCGTAAAGGAGCTGGGACCTGAGCGAGAGGACTGCCAGCGGCGTGTCGGTTCCCATGGAGCCGAGCGGCTGCACCCCGTCGCGGGCCATCGGTTCCAGGATGATCCGCAGGTCCTCGAAGCTGTAGCCAAAGGCCTGCTGGCGCCGGATCAGCGGGGCGGATTCCCCCAGCGTCGGAAGGGTCGGCGAGGGGAGGCGGTCGAGAGTCACCTGATGCTGTTCCAGAAAACTGCGGTACGGCTGGGCTGCGGCGAGCTCGTCCTTGATCTCCTGGTCCGGGACGATGCGCCCCTCTAGCAGGTCGACCAGGAACATGTGGCCGGGCTGCACGCGCCCCTTCTTGATCACGCGGGCAGGCTCGATCGGGAGCACGCCCGCCTCGGAGGCCATGACCACCAGGCCGTCGCTTGTCACGTAGTAGCGCAGCGGGCGCAGGCCGTTTCGGTCCAATACGGCGCCGATGTAGCGGCCGTCCGTGAAGGTCAGGGCCGCCGGGCCGTCCCACGGCTCCATCAGGCAGGCGTGGTACTGGTAGAACGCCTTAAGGTCCGGGTCCATCGACTCGTGGTTTTCCCAGGGCTCCGGAACCATCATCATGATGGCATGCGGCAGCGATCGGCCGGACATGACCAGGAGTTCCAGGCAGTTGTCAAACATCGCAGAGTCGGAGCCGTTGGTGTTGATGATGGGGTGCAGCTTCGGAAAGCCGGCGCCGAAGTGTGCGCTGGCGAGCAGCGACTCGCGGGCGTGCATCCAGTTGATGTTGCCGCGCAGCGTGTTGATCTCGCCGTTATGTGCCAGGAAGCGGTAGGGGTGGGAGCGCTCCCAAAGCGGAAAGGTGTTGGTGGAGAAGCGCGAGTGCACCAGAGCCAGGGCGCTCGCCAGGTCGGGGTCGCTCAGGTCCGGGTAGTAATGCTCCAGCTGGTCCGTGGTGAGCATCCCCTTGTAAATAATGGTGCGGCTGGAAAGGCTCGCTACGTACCAGCAGCAGTCCACGCCGCTTCTCCGGATCTCCATGACCGAGCGCTTCCGGACCAGGTAGAGCCTCCGCTCGAAATCGAGCTGGTCGCCGCAGTCCGCCGGCCGGCCGACGAAGAGCTGGCGCATGAAGGGCTCGGCATCCCGGGCCATGGTGCCCAGCGTCGTGTTGTCCGTCGGGATGTCGCGCCAGCCGAGGAGCTGGAGGCCCTCCTCGGCGACGATCGCCTCGATGGCAGCCCGGGCCGCTTCGCGCTCGGCGGGCTCCGGGGAGGTGAAGACCATCCCGACGCCGTAGCGGCCCGGATCCGGCAGCTCGAAGCCGAGTTCCGAGCAGACCCGGCGCAGGAAGAGGTCGGGGGTCTGCAGCAGGATGCCGGCGCCGTCGCCGGTGTTGGGCTCGCAGCCGCAGCCGCCGCGGTGATCCAGGTTGACCAGGACGTCGAGCGCCTGTCTCACGATGCCGTGGGATTTCACCCCCTTCAGGTTCGCCACGAATCCGACGCCGCAGGCGTCGTGCTCTGCCCCGGGGTCGTAAAGACCCTGCTTTTCCGGTAACGCGTTATTGAACATTCAGGTGGCCTTTATTGGTCTGGCGGCGCTTGGGTATGCCAGGTCGCCGACCGGAAAGGAGAGGGGGGGAGGGTCCTTTCCGGGCCGGGCAGCCTCTCGGGAAAAAATAATCGCAACCAAGAATAGCACGGACTGCTAAGATTCCAATGAATAAAAAAAGCTGATTGGATATCGCTAATTTTATCGGACAGGGTCTTGCTCTTGATGGTGTACTTTAGAAATGACACAAACCTCCCTCCCCCCTTGCGGGTGAGGGCCGGGGTGAGGGGGGAGGCGCCCGTCACGGGAGGGGGAGCACAGAGCAAAGACCTAACCAACCTAATGCCTTCAAGGGGAGGGAGAGTTTTGTCCTGTCGGGTGAAAGTCGGGAAGTCGGGAAGTCGGGAAAAAGGAGCGTAAAGGGAAAGGGGAAAACAGCTATCCCTGACAGCGCCTGGGGAAACAGCCTGCGCCGGAACCACATCGTTCACGGCAAAGTGAAGTAGAAGCTTGCCCCCTGCTTCTCCACCCCTTCGGCCCAGATCCTGCCGCCGTGGCGCTGAATGATCCGGTGCACGGTCGCAAGCCCGATGCCGAAGCCTTTGAATTCGCGCTCCGAGTGGAGCCGCCGAAAGGCGCTAAAGAGCTTGTCAGCCTGCGCCATGTCGAAACCCGCGCCGTTATCCCTGACAAAGTAGGTCCGCTCGTCTCCGCTCCCGATTACTCCGAACTCGATGAGCGCCTGCTCCCTCCTGCCGGTGTACTTGAATGCGTTCCCCATCAGGTTCTCCAGCACGACCCGCAGCAGGTCCGGATCGCAGTCGGCGACCATGCCCGGCGCGATCCTGAAGCTGACCGAGCGCTCGGGCTCGCGTATCTGGAGCCCGGAGGCTGCGATCTGCGCCATTTCGCTCAGATCGGTGCGGCTTCTGACCAGCTCCTTGCGTGTCAGGCGCGAGAAGTCAAGCAGCGTCTTGATCAGCTCGTTCATGGCGACGGTCTCGGAGTAGATGATCTCGATGAACTCCTTGCACTTGGGGTCCAACCCCGCTCCGAAGATCTCCAGGATGACCTGGCAGTACCCGTTTATGTTGGTAAGCGGCGTACGCAGGTCGTGGGACACCGTGTAGCTGAAGGATTCCAGGTCGCGGTTGGCGATTTCCAGCTCGCTGGCGCGGGCCGTCAGGTGCTGGTTCAGCGCCACGATCGACTCCTGCTGCGCCTCGAGCTCCCGCTCCAGCCGGAGCCTCGCGACGGTGTCCTCGATCGCCGAGAACAGCTTCCCCACCTCGATCGGCTTCATGACGTAACGGCTGATGCCGATCTCGATCGATTCGATGAAGTAGTCCATGTCGCCGTGGGCGCTGGTCACGATGATCGGAGTCTGTTTTCTCTCCGCCACGATCTGGCGCGCCATTTCGATGCCGTGCATGACCGGCATCTTCATGTCGGTCATCACCAGGTCGGCCCCCAGTTCGCGGAAGAGCTGCAACCCCTGGGCGCCGTTTTCCGCGGTGCGGACCACCAGCCCCGGGTACTTCCTGGCGATCATGGAGCTGACCGCGTCCCGGGTGACCTTCTCGTCCTCGACGTAGAGCAGGGTGAGCGGTGCCCCCGCCGTCGTGTCTGCTGCCATGCTAAACCTCGATCCTGAACTCGGCGCCGCTGCCGGTGTTGCGCACCGTCAGGCTGCCGTTCATGGTTTTTTCCACGAGCTTTTTCGACATGTAGAGCCCGATGCCGGTCCCTTTTCCCTGCTCTTTGGTGGTGAAGTACGGCTCGAAAATCCGGTCCAGGATCCCCTCGGGGATGCCGCCCGCGTTGTCGACAATGGTGACGACCGATCTCCCCCGTTCCGAACCGACCCATACCGTGACGCTCGGGTCGTCGACCTTCTGGCCCGAAAAAGCGTCCTTCGCGTTGTTGAGGATGTTGAGCAGCACCTGGGAAAATTCGTTGGGGTATCCAGTCAGGATCTGGGCCTCCACTGAATCCAGTTTGATCTTGATCCCCTTGTCGGAGAGGCTCCCTTCCACGAGCAGCAGCGTCTTGGCGACGGTCTTGCTAAGATCGAAGGGGACCTGCTCCTTTCCGGGGGTGAAAAAGTTCCTGAAGTCATCGATGGTTTGTGACATGTGCCGGATCAGTTTCATGATCTTTTTGGTGCTGCCGTCGAGATACTCCTTGGTGAAGTTGTCGTACTCGTAGCAAAGGGAGATGTCCTGGACCAGGAGGCCGACCGCGTTGAGCGGCTGGCGCCACTGGTGAGCGATGTTGCCGATCATCTCGCCCAGGGCGGCCTGGCGGCTTTGCTGCATCATGATCTCGTCCTTCTGGCGCAATTCCTCCACTGCCTGGAGCCGTTCGGCTGTCTCGGCGACCAGCGCCGCGGTGCGTTCCACCACCCTCAGCTCCAGTTCCTGGTTCAATTCCGAAAGCGCCTGCTTGGCGCTCAGCAATTCCTGATTCTTGTCCGCGGCAAGCTCGTAGGTGGCGAGCAGCAGATCGATGATCTGCGCCTTGGGGGCATTGATCAGGTAATCCTGTCCGTGGTAGTTCAGGGCGAGCCTGCCGTCGCGCTCCTCCCCGTAGCTGGTGCGCTCCCTTTGCAGGGTCTCGCTGATCCGGGAGAGTAGCAGCTTGTTGTTGTACGGCTTGGAGACGAAGTAATCGGCCCCGGCCTCCAGGGAGTGCAGCACGTCGGCCGGGTCGTTCAGATGGGTGAGCAGGATGATCGGCAGGTCCGCCAGGGTGGCGGCCCCTCTGACCTGCCGGCAGAGTTCGAAGCCGTCCATCTCCGGCATCAGTATGTCGCTGATGACCAGATCGGGGCGCTTTGCGAGAATCTGCTGCAGCGCCTCGGCGCCGTTGGTGGCGACGGAAACCTGGTAGCCGTGGGTCAGCAGCACCTGTTCCAGGAGTTTTGCCTGGGTCGGGCTGTCATCTACGATGAGAATCTTGGCGGTCTGCGCCGCTTGGGGCTCGTGCATAGTCTGTTTTTCCTTACCTGAAACTCGCCGTGGAAAAAATGCAGGTTGCTGTTGAACGGGTGCAACGTGAAAATGAGGTCTCGGCCTATTGTTGCCTGTGATAGAAAGCCCCGGATAAACCCTCCCGAGGGACACTGCCGTTAAGCAAAGGAATACTCGTGCAAGGGGTGGTGCCTTGTCCCCCCTATGAAATAGGGGGAAGCCGAACGTTAGAGAGGCAGGGGGGTATTTTGCCCGGGCTAAAAACCCCCCTGTCTCGCTACGCGAGCCTTCCCCCCTGTTTCCCAGGGGGGACCAAATAACGCCTGCCCCTTCACTTTATGGCCCTGCCGCCAGCCGTATCAGCAGCTCCACGATTCCCTCGGGGGGGAGGATGTAGGCCGCCGCCTCGAGCCGGATCGCCTCGCCCGGCATCCCGAAGACCACGGAACTCTCGCGGTCCTGCGCGACCGTGATGCCGCCGCGCTCCCTGATCAGTTTCAGCTCCTTGGCCCCGTCGCTTCCCATCCCGGTCAACAGCACGCCTACACTCTGGCTGGCGCAGCGCTGCGCCACCGAGCGAAACAGCGCGGAAACCGCAGGTCGGATCCCGTTCTCGGGCAGGGCGCAGCTGAGGACGACCCGGTCGCCCGGACCAAGCTCCAGATGAAAGCCGTCCGGAGCCACCAGTACCTGGCCCGGGGTGACCGGCGTCCCCTGCTCGGCAAGGAGCACCGGCAGCCGCGAGCTTTGATTGAGCCAGGCCACGAAATTCTCGGTGAACCCTTCCGCCATGTGCTGGACCACCAGTACGGCAGCGCCGAAATCGGCGGGGAGCGACGCCAGGATCTGCTGCAAAAGCGGCGGCCCCCCCGTCGAGGCGCCGATGGCGACCACCCGGACCGGCGCCCCGGGCGCGGAGGGTAATGCCGGCAGGGGAAGGGCGGGGAGGCCGGGCAACCCCTCGCGGGGGCAGGTCCTGCGCACCACCTTGATCTCGCTCATGAGCTTTACGTGGTGCACCAGGCGCGCCACCGATTCGGCATAGCCGGGCGTTCCGAGCGGTTCGGGCTTCGCCAGCACCATGAGAGCTCCGGCCTCCATGACGCGGAAAAGGGTCGCAGAGTCCCTCGGGTCGAGCTTCCCGGTCACGATGACGATCGGCGTCGGGCTGCTGGACATGATGGCGCGGGTCGCCTGGAAGCCGTCCATGCCGGGAAGGTTGATGTCCATGGTGATGAGGTCCGGCCTGAGGCTGCAGGCCGCCGAAAGCGCAGCCTCGCCGCTTGCCGCGGTGCCGACCACCCGGATCTGCGGGTCGGCTTCGAAGGCCGCCACCAGCGCCCTCAGTACCGTTGGGGAATCCTCTACCACGAGAAGTCTGATCATGCTTTTGGCCTACCTGCTCAGGTTAGTTTCCGGATGACTTCTATGAGGCTACTCTGGTCGAAACTGCTCTTGACGACGTAGGCGTTGGCCCCCACCTCGATACCGCGCTCGCGGTCCGCGCGGGACTCGAGTCCCGTCACCAGCACGACCGGAAGCCCGTCCCAGCGCCCGTCCTCCCGGATCGCCGCGGTAAGGCCAAAGCCGTCCAGTCGCGGCATCTCGACGTCGGAAATCACGATGTCGAAGCTGCCGGTCTTAAGCTGCGACAGGGCGTCGGCGCCGTCGATGGCGGTCGCCACCTGGAACCCGGAGGACTCCAGGATGTTCTTCAAAAGGGTCCGCGAGGTGATGGAATCCTCCGCCACCAGGACGCTCAGCCGCTTCGGTTTGCTGCGGGTGGCCTCCCCGCCGCCGAGATCCGCCCGGGCCGGGCTCGCCAGCGCCGAGCGCACCAGGTCGTTGATGTTGAGGATCGGCACGACGCTTCCGTTTCCGAGCACCGTCGCACCGGACACGTTGCGCACCCGGGAGAGCTGGCTTCCCAGCGGCTTGACCAGCACCTCCTGCACCCCGACCACCTGGTCGACGGCGAAGGCGATCCGCTTGTCGGCGGCCTGCAGCAGCACGACCTGCTGGCACGGGCTCTCTTCCTCCCGGCCCCTTTCCCGCAGCCCGAGGACCCCGGCGAGACTCACCAGCGAAAACAGCTCGCCTCCCAAAAGGACGGTGTCCCGGTTCTCCACGCAGCGGATCTGGTCCCGCGGCGGCCGCGCGGTCAGTTCCACGTTCGCCGCCGGCAGGATGCAGACCCGTCCGCCGGTCTCCACCTGGAGGCCACGGATCAGGGCGAAGGAGAGCGGGAGCAGCAGACGAAACGTGGTGCCATGCCCGAGCCGGGACTCCACCGCGGCGTGCCCGCCCAGGCGCTCCAGGCTCTCGCGCACGATGGCGAGGCCGACCCCGCGCCCCGAAAGCGCGGTTATCATCGGGCTGGTGGAGAACCCCGATTCGAAGACCAGCTGGAGCGCCTGTTCGTCGCCCAGGCGCTCGGCTGCCTCCGGGGTGAGGAGCTCCAGCCTGAGTGCCGTTTCCTTCACCTGTACCGGGTCGATCCCCCGGCCGTCGTCGGCGATGATCAGCTCGGCACGGTTGGCGTCCTGGAGCCTCAGCGTGACGCTGATGCGTCCCCGTGCCGGCTTGCCGCGCCTGGTGCGGCTGGGCGCCTTTTCAATGCCGTGGTCCATCACGTTACGCATGATGTGCAGCAAGGGCTCCTTGAGCTCGGCCAGGATGCGCCGGTCTATCTCGAGCTCGCCGCCGGAAAAGACCAGTTCGGCCTCCTTGTCCAGTTCGCGGGCCAGGTCGCGGATCAGCTTGGAGAAGGGATCCGTGAGGGTGGAAAACGGCAGCAGGTGCAGCTTTTTCATCTCCTCCAAGAGCGGGTCGACCATGCCGCGCAGTGCGAAGAGGTTGCGCTCTGCCCCTTTTTCCAGGGCGCGCAGGCGCAGTTCGGCGCGCCGCTCGGATTCGCAGAACTCCTGGACCAGGGTGGCGAGCCGCGCCGCAGCGAGGTCGGAACCCGGTTTCCTGAGCGCCGCGCCGGCAAGTTCCAGGGCGCGGGAGCGGGCCGTGCCGCGCCCGACCAGATCTCTGGCGGCACCCGAGAGCTCCTCGACCAATACCGAGGCGGCGAGCTTTGCCGAGATCAGTTCCTCCGCCTGGAGCAGCAGGCTTTCCAGCATCCGGGTGGGGACCCTGACGGTTTCCAGGGCGGCCGGCGCCTTGTCGGCCGGCACTTCGGTCGGTGTTTTGTCGGCGGGGGGGGCGGGGCGCGCCGGCGCATTCCACCCGCTGGCCGGCCCGGCGGATCGGTCAGGCAGGTCGGACAGGTCGGACAGGTCGCCTGCATCCGCTGCAACCGCTGCGGCGAACGTTTCCGCCGGTGGCAGGATGCCGAGCCCGAGAGGCTGCAGCTCCCCGGGCTCGCCGGCGGGCCGCTGCTCCAGGCTCACCCCGGGGAGCGCGCTCCCGAGCGGGGTGAAGATGCGGGCGCAAAGGAGGTCGAGATCGCCGTGCAGCCGGTCGAAGAGGGGCAACTCCAGCGGGATGTCGCCGCGCTTCAGGCCGGAGAGGAGGCTTTCCAGCTCCTGGCATTTCCTGGCGACGTCGAGGAGGTTCACCGCGTGCGCCGCACCTTTCAGGGTGTGCATGCGGCGAAAGATCCCCTCCACCAGTTTCTTGCGCTCGACCGGTCCCGTCTCGCCCTCGAGAGTCACCAGCAGCACCCCGAGCACGTCGAGGTGGTCCTTCGCCTCGATCCGGAAGACCTCCAGGAGCTCTTGCAGCAACGCCTCGGAGTCACCCATGAGGGCACCCGCCTTTGCGGTCCCTGGCGCCGGGACAATGCCCGGCGTTATGGTGCGTCAGGTTTTTTCTCATGCCACCCGGTACCGGCTCACCAGCTGCTGGAGCTTCTGATTCAGCTCGTACAGGCTGCGCGCTGCGGCCTCGATCTGGCGCGACCCCTCGACGTTCTGGCTGCTCGCCTGGTTGATGCTCTGGATCGCGATGGCGATCTGGTCCATGCCGATCGCCTGCTCCTGGGTGGAGGTGACGATCTGCAGGGTGGCGTTGGAGGAGTCCTCGATACTGACCGCGAGGAGGCGGATCGCCTCGCCGGCCGCGCCCGACTGCCGGACCCCTTCCTCCACGGCCTTACTGCCCTGTTCGGTGGCGAGCACCGCGGCGGTCGTCGCCTTCTGGATCACGCCGAGGATGCTGCGCACCTGGGCGGTCGCCTGCTTGGACTGGGTCGCCAGGTTCTTCACCTCCTGGGCCACCACGGCGAAACCCTTGCCGTGCTCCCCGGCCTTGGCGGCTTCGATGGCGGCGTTCACCGCAAGCAGGTTCGACTGCTCGGCCAGGTCATTGACCGTGGCGATGATGTCGCCGATCGCCTGGCTCTGCTCGCTTAAGTTGACGATCCGCTCGGCGATGAACCCCATCCGCTCGTCGATCCCCTGCATGCCGCCGATGGCGTCCTCCACCGATTGCTGCCCGCTCCTGGCGACCTGCACCGAGCGGTGCGAGCTGTCGTACACCTGCCGTGACTTTTGCGAGGTAAGGTCGGTGGTCTGCCTGACCTCCTGCACCGTCGCGTTGGTCTCGCTGACCGAGGAGGCTGTCTCGGCCGAGCTCGATGCCAGTTCGCTGACGGTCGTCATGATCTCCCCGGCTGAGGAGGAGAGCACGCTGACCACCTCGCGGATTTCCAAGTTCAGGTCTTTGAGGTTCCGGGTCATGGTGGCAAAGGATTGGCCGAGCTGGTCCTTGGAGGAGGCGGGGATCAGCTCGAGGGTGAGGTCCCCCGAAGCGATCCGGTCGGCGCTGGCGGCAAGTCGCTTCAGCGATACGACCATGTTCTGCATGGCGATCCCGAAGACATCGCGCTCCGAATTGGGCACCACCTCGATCTCCAGGTCGCCCAGGGCGATCCGGTTGGCGTTTTCTCCCATGTGGCGCAGGGAGCCGACCATCTTGGCCATGGCCCGCAGCAACTGCCCGATTTCGTCGGCGGACTCGCTCCCGATCTCGACGCTGAGGTCGCCCAAGGCGAGCTGGTCTGCCGCCTCGACCGCTTTTTTGAGCGGTCGCACGATGGACGCAGTGATGAGGAGCGCCGTGGCGCCAGCCAAAAGTGCCGCGAGGGCGACCAGCGCCGCGGTGATGGCGTAGGTCCAGCGCGCGGAGGATTTTGATTCCGTCACAAAGCTCTGCGCCTTGGCGGTGGAGAACTTCAGCACCCCGGTCACCTCGGCATCGATTTGGGTGACCAGGTGTCGGGCGAATTCCTTGTGGTAGGCAGCTGCCTCAGCCATCTGATTCTGCCGGACCAGTTCGACGGTTCTGGCGCGTACCGGTTTCCATTGATCCATCAGGTCCTTGATCCGGTCCATCTTGGATTTGTCACCGAGAAACCGTTCCCGCGCCACGGTCAGTTCCTGATAGACAGCCTGTTCCGCGGCGTCGATGTCGTGCAGCGCACCCTCCAGTTCCCGTCGGTCCGCTCCGTAGAGGACAACATCCTTCATGCTGCGATGTATCCTGAGGATCTGTTCCTGGACGTCCTGAATCGCATTGGTGACGGTGAAGGGGTGCTCGAGGAAGTTGGAAAGCAATTCCTCCTGAGCCTTCAGGTTCCTCAGGGAAAGCGCCCCGATGAGGACAAGAAACAGTACGACTACGCTAAAGCCTGCAATCAATCTGGATCTGATTTTGAGATTACTCAGCATGGAACCCCCGGTGAGACTTGATAAGCCGTTCTATGTTCTAAGTTCTAAGTTCTACGCTCTAGGTTCTAGGGTTCTAGGTTCTAGTACCAATCCAGCTTAATCGGTCGGCCACCTATTCCGTAGGTTGGCGGTGAACAGTCTCATCGTGAACCCCAACGGTGCGATGTTGGGGTTCACGATACATCCGTTCACCGCCAACCTACGGTTCGTAAATGGCATGCACTGGGTACTAACCCACCTCTTCATGAACCACGATCCGGCTGTCGGTGAGAATCTTTCCCATGTCCAAAAGTGCCAGTCGCTCCGCCGTCACACCGGCCAGAAACTCCTCCCTGATGCCGGTGAGGGCGGCGGGCGGGGGCTGCAGGTCGCAAAGCGGAAGCGCAATCATCCCGGTGATGCTGTCGGCCAGTATCCCGAACTCCATGGTGCCGTTACTGACGACAATCACCCGGTTCAGATCGCAAAGGCCAACCTCGGGGAGCTCGAAGAAGCGCCGCAGATCGACGATGGAGATGATCCTGCCACGCAGGTTGGTGATGCCGAGCACGAATCCCGGGGTGCAAAAAAGCGGCGTGAATTCGGCAAGCGGCAGGGTCTGGGTGATGTACGACATTTCAATGGCGTAGCTTTCTCCGGAAAGCAGAAACTCCAGGCAGTCGAGCCGTGTCCCGGCGCCGGCCTCGGCTTTAGCCGGTATGGCGAGCTGCGCGGCGCGCGACTTCAGGATCGCGCGGGTCTCCTCCGGACTCAAGGCCCGCCCGTCCGCGCCGGCCGCGTAGGCTTCCTGCTGCCGCCTGAGCAGGTCGCCCCAGTCGTGGCTCCCGTGCCCCGCGGGGCCGGGCTGGCTATCCCTACTCATGTGCGCTCCTCCCCTGGGTCATGGTGCGGATGATTTGGGCCAGGTGCCCCGCCGTCATTCCCTCTGCCTCGGGAAGCACTTCGTGGGGATCCCGCCGCTCCAGAAGTTCCAGTGCGTTGGCAAAGTTGCGCTCCGACCCGGCTGCGTCCCCGGCCTGCCGCGACAGATTCCCCAGGGCAAAATAGGCGAGCAGGTATTCCTGGTCTATGAAGAGCACGTTTTTTAAGGAGGTGGCTGCAGCCGCGAGTTCTCCCTGCTGCTCCAGGATGATGGAAAGGAGGTAGTGGCTCTGGGGGCTCAGGCGGTCGGAGGCGATCGCCTGCTCGCAGAACTCGCGCGCCTCGGTTAACCTTCCTACGTTGGCCAGGGCGCGGGCTCCGAGAGCCAGGGTTTCCGCAGCCTGCGGCCCGGCCAGCAGGGCGCGCCGCACGCAGTCGGCTGCCTGCTCGTAGTTGCCGGCCTGGTAGAGAGCCAGGGCCTCGGCGTGGGCGTCCGGCGCTTCGGGCCGGTGCTCGGGTGAGACCGTTTGCAAGTGCGGGGCGCCGGGCGGGCGCTCCTGCGCACCTGCTTTCTGGTCCCTTGCGCTGCTTTGCCGCTTCCCCGTGGCAGCTGTCGCTGCAGGCCCCCCTTCGGGGGCTTCGGCGCAGGACGGGGGCGCGGGGCAGTTCCCGGACTCGGACCCGTGCGCGGGCGCTAAGGCTAAAGCGCCGGCGCCCTCTGCCACGCACCCGAGCGGCCGGGGTGTCTGGGGCTGGGGCGTGCGGGAGTGGCGGGGCACGGCGTCCTGCTTTGCGACCCCTTTCCTGAGGACGAAGGCGCCGGGAAAGCGCAGGCAGGTAAATCCCTTAGTGAAGCGCGGGTCCACCTCGGTAGGTCCCACGAAGAGCCACCCCCCGTCACGCAGTGCCGCGTGGAACCCGGCTATGGTGCGCTCTATCTGGGGCGGATCGAAATAAAGCATGACGTTGCGGCAGAAGATGATGTCGAGGAAGTCGGTGCCGGCGCACTGGGCCGCTGCCGTGTCGTCGGCAAGGTTCAGGTGGTCAAAGTGCACCATGCCCTTGATACGGGGGATGATCTCGAAGCGCCCGTTCCCTGTTTTGTCGAAGTAGTCCATGAGCCAGGCCGGGGCGTTGCGGAAGGACCACTGGCTGTAGATTCCCAGACGTCCGCGCTCCAGCGCCTGCGGGTTGATGTCCGTGGCGATGAGCGAGATGTTCCAGTTGGCCAGGTCGGGGATGGCACGGCTCAGAAGGATCGCCAGGGTATAGGGCTCCTCGCCGCTGGAGCAGCCGGCGCTCCAGATCCTCAGGGAGCGGTCCGTCCTGCGGCGCTGTGTCAAAAGCCCGGGGAGCAGTTCCTGTTCCAGAACCTGATAGCTCCTCGGGTCGCGCAGGAAATAGGTCTCGCCGATGGTGAGGGCGCGCGCCAGGGTGTCCAACTGGTCCCGGGAAAGGGGCGCCGACATAAGCCAGAGCTGATACTGCTCGCTATCGGCGTAGCCCGCCTCCTTGGCGACGGCGAGCATCTTCTGGTCCAGCTCGAAGAGCCGCTCCCCGGTGAAATGGAGTCCCATGGTCCGGGTTATGAACTTGGCGAAGAGCGCCAAAGTCGTGTGCGGGGCCCTCATGCTCACTCCTCGCCCTCTTTGAGTGCCCGTGCCAGGAGCAGTTCTTCCTCGGGGAAGAGCAGGGTGGCCAGGTCATGGATCAGGACCAGACCGTCCCCGGCCCGGGTGACCCCCTCCAGAAAGCCCGTGCCGCTCAGGATGTCGTCCGGCGCGACCACCTCGCCGGCGCTTTCCTCGAGGACGCTCTCGACGCCGTCCACCGCCAGCGCCACCGTCAGGAGCCCGGCCCGGGCGATCACGAACTGGTCGGAGGTGCGTAGCGCGCGCTCCGGTAGCCGGAACCGGCGGCGCAGGTTGACCACGGGGATCACCTGTCCCTGGAGATCCAGGACGCCGAGCACGATCTCGGGGGCCTTGGGGAGCGGGGTTATCGCCGCTGCCCTGACGACCCTTTCCACGGCAGCAAGGCGCAGGGCGTAGTGCTCTTCGCCGAGGGTAAAGATGAGCAGCTGAGGTGTCGTAATCGGTTCCTCCTGAAGCTACCAAGGCAGCGGCGGCAGCGCTATAATGTACACGTTCCGGGCGCACGATATCAAGGAGAATCATGCATTGGGACCCCCTCAGGTTGAGACAGTGCCAGTTAAAAATTACCAAGTATCCCAGTTGCAATCCCGATGCGCCCATATAGTATTGGTGATGACTCATTGACTGGCGCGCGGCTGACAGAGAGGACGCCCGCACAGGCATCATGACAACTTCGGCAGTTTGAACAGAGCCGGCTGGTCTAACTAAAGCCTCGTTCAGGCACGGCGCCCGCGTTTTGACCCCGACCTCTGGATAAGGAGACGCTTTTGAAACAGGATAGCACCACCAGTGTGCCGGAAGATAGTGCGGGACAGAAACCCGTCCATCCAGAAGCGCCCGGGACGGGGGGGGAGGCGGTAACGCGCCCGCGCGCCTTTGCCACCCTGGCTACCCGGATGATCGACGGACTTAACCAGGTGAGCCGCCTGGCTCTGAACGATGGCCGCTCCCTGGTGACGCTGGATCTGGACTCCCTTTTGGAAAAAAGCTGCAAGTTGACCAAACTGCACGATTTCGGGGAACCCTCTTTCCGCGTCCCCCTGGGAATCCTGCTGCGCTCTTTCGAGCACGACGCCCGCCTGAACCTGCTCGGGCGCATCACCGTGCACTCCGAAGTGGTGCGCGTATTGTGCAACCGTTTGCGTATGCAGCGCGATCGCACGCTCTTCCCCGACATCGCGCAGGAAAAGGTCCAAAAGCCGATCTTCATCACCGGGCTTCCCCGAAGCGGCACCACCTTCCTGCACGCCCTGCTGGCCCAGGACCCGGCCTGCCGCGCGCCCCAGGTCTGGGAGGTGATGCACCCCTCGCCGCCGCCGGAGACCGCGAGTTACCGCAGCGACCCGCGCATCGCGCGCACCCGCAAGGAGCTCAGCTGGATCGAGATCCTGATGCCCGACTTCGACAAGTGCCACACCATAGAGGCGCGCTTGCCGCAGGAGTGCATCGCTATGACCGATCATTCCTTTTTAAGCTACGTGTTCGAGTCGATGTATTTTGTCACCTCGTATCGCAGCTGGCATGACCGTCAGGACAAGCGTCCGGCCTACGAATGCCACCGGCGCTTTCTGCAGCACCTGCAGTGGCGCTGTCCCGGCGCGCCCTGGGTGCTCAAGGCCCCCAGCCATCTCATGGCGCTGGATTCGCTTTTCGCGGTCTATCCCGACGCCCAGGTCGTGCTGACCCATCGCGACCCGCTGAAGGTGCTTCCCTCCTGCGCCAGCTTTGCCAAGGTGCTGCGCGCCCCGTTTACCGGCAGCATCGACCTGAAGGCGCTCGGAGCCGAGGTGAGCCGGCGCTGGGCCGCCAGCGCCTACCTGGTGACCCGGTTGCGTTCGGAACAAAAACAGCTGCAGGGGAACTTTTTTGACGTGAGTTATCCCGAGCTGATCCGGGACCCTATGGCGGCGGTGTCGGGAATCTACCGCCATTTCGGCAGGGAGTTGACCCCCGCGGCGGAAGCCGCCATGCGGCGCTATGTGGAGCAAAACCCCAAGGACAAGAAGGGCGCGCACCTTTATTCGCTGGAGGAGTTCGGACTGGATCCCGCGACGGAACGCAGCAATTTTCAAGGCTACACCGATTACTTCGACATAGTTCCCGAGCATTGACTACCATGTCACCAGAGCCTTCCAAAGCTAGCGTGAGTCCCATGCGTCGCTTCAACCTGCTGCTGCTGGCGTTCGCCTCTATCGTCCTCCTGCTGATGTTCTTGGGGATCGACTGGCCTAAGCTGATGCACTCCTTTTTGCAGGGAGTGCGCTATTGGCCACTACTTTTGGTACCCTACGGCTTGACGAGTTATTTCTGGGCCGTTTCCTGGAATTGTCTTTTGGTCGGCACGGCCGGTTGTCCCCCCCTGCGGCGCCTGTTTCTGCTGCGCCTGGCCGGCGAGTCGCTGAACCAGCTGACTCCTACCGCCTCTTTGGGAGGCGAACCGTTCAAGGCCATGCGCCTCCGCGCCCTGGGCGTCGCCTGGCAGGAGGCGACCGCCTCCCTGGTGATTCACAAGGCACTGATGGTAGTAAGCCTGGTCCTTTACATTCTCATCTGCCTTGCCATGATTCCCACGGTCCTGCCCGGCATTTCGCCCCACCTTGCCTGGTTCAGTTGCCTCGGCACCCTGCTTTTGGCAACTGCGGGAACCTCCTTTATCCTGCTGCAGCGCCGCAACCCCTGCAGCCTGCTCATCAGGGTATTGGACAGATTTAATGTCTGTCCCGCCGTCCTCAGGGCCAAAGCGCCGGACTTCGCCGCACTGGATGCGACCCTGGCCGCCTTTTATCGGGACCATGCCGGAGCCGGTCTCCTGGCGCTGCTCTTTTACCTGCTGGGCTGGATGGTGCACGCCGCAGAGGTCTGTCTCATCTTCTGGCTCCTGGGGCACCCGATTGGCTTAAGGCTCGCTCTTTGTCTTGACGCACTCTCTCAGCTCGTAGCCGGGCTTGGCTTTATGGTCCCGGCTTCAATGGGCGTGCAGGACGGTGGCAATATCCTGCTCTCGCTCGGTTTCAACCTGGGCTCAACGCTGGGTGCCGGGTTCAGCATACTGCGGCGTTTCCGGGAAGCGTTCTGGCTGCTCCTTGGCCTTCTGATTGTGGCCCGGGAAAAGTAACCGGCGCGGTAAGAACCGTGCCCTGAAGTTAACTCCCCTCATCTATTAAGCAGGTTCCCATGCCCAGATCATTGCTCGTCATAATGCTGATACTGCAGAGTCTCCTCGCCTCCTGCACCTATAATGTCCCAAGGAAGTATCTGCCGTACCCGGTATCCAACGACAGCTTCAACGACCCGGCCAAGACGGTCGCCATACCGCTTCCTGTCATCGCGGCGAGTCCCAACGAAGGGATAACCTACGGCGGGCTGGTCGCTTTTCTGCTGCACGACGCCAAGGACGAGGTAAGCACACTGATCGTGCCGCAGCTCAATTACAACCAGTATTTCGGTGTGACGACGACCCTTTATGGTGCTTTTTATCCCACGCCCGAGAGAAGCCTGAAAGTAAACCTGTCCAAGGCGACCACGATCAACGAGGAATTCCGGGTGCGCTACCTGGATCAGAAATTCCTGTCGGAGCTTTTGGAATTGAATTTTACCGTGTTTGACTACACCGACGGATCTTCACGGTTCTTCGGTTTCCAGTCCGACTCCTCGACGCAAAACGAAACCAATTATTCCGACCAGGAGATCGGGGTGGGTGCTGCCGTGGGGTACCGCTTCCACGGACCCTTTCAAGTCGTGCTCGGGGAGCGCTATAAAAGAGTCAATATCAAAAAAGGGGCGGTTACCGCAGTTCCCTTCATAACGGATATCTTTCCAGGAGGTGACATACCCGGAGTCGGGGGGTACGATGTTCACGCCCAGAAAGTCTCGCTGGTCTACAACACCCTTGATTCGATGGGCATGCCGACTTCAGGCAGCTATTTCAGGTTTTCCATAGACAACAGCGCGAAACTCTTCGGCAGCAGCGCCGACTACCAGGGTTACGAGGGGGAGGCCAAGTGGTACCATCCCCGACAAAGTGCCCGCTACGTTTCGGTCGTTCGCTTGGCCGTCAACCAGACCGTCGGCAACCGGGTTCCTTTTCTCGAACAGAGTATCCTGGGGGGGGAAACCACCCTGCGCGGTTACGGGCAGAACCGTTTCATCGACAAAAGCTACCTGCTGCTCAACCTTGAGGAGCGCATCAGGCTCTTTCGCTGGACGATATTCAACGTGAGGGCGGACTGGGAATTGGCCCCCTTCATCGATTTGGGGTCTGTCATGAGGACCCTCATTGAGGCGAAGTCGACCAGTTTCGAGTTCAATCCCGGCATCGGGCTCAGGGCGGTGGTGCGTCCCAATATCGTCGGCCGCATCGATGTCGGAATCGGAAAAGACGGGCCAGCCGTCTTCGTCGGCTTGGGCTACCCTTTTTAGAAACAGGTTAAGGAAGAAGGAAGAAGGAAGAAGGAAGAAGGAAGAAGGAAGAAGGAAGAAGGAAGAAGGAAGAAGGAAGAAGGAAGAAGGAAGAAGGAAGAAGGAAGAAGGAAGAAGGAAGAAGGAAGAAGGAAGAAGCGGGGAGGCACAGGGGATTTGCCCGTTTTTGCAGGATGTCGGTACTGTAGTCCCCTCTCCCTCCTTCGCCGTAGGCTTCGGCGGACAGGCCCGGAGGGGGAGGGACAGGGAGGGGGAACTCCCGCACGAGCCTTCCCCCCTCCCGACCTCCCCCCTCCGGGAGGAGGAGAGCTGGATCAAGTACAATCAAAGCAGGCGTTCCTCAGTCTCTACCTCTACCTCAATCTCAACCTGTCACTACGACCCCCGCCCCTTTTATTCTCCCCGCTCGCAGATCGGCGAGCGCCTGATTCACCTCGCTAAGCGGATAGCTGCGCACCTCGGTCCTGACCGGAATGCGGTGCGCGAGGTCGAGAAACTCGTCGCCGTCCCGACGGGTGAGGTTAGCCACGGAGCGCAGCACCCGCTCTCCCCACAAAATCTGGTAAGGGAAACTCGGGATGTCCGACATGTGGATGCCGGCGCACACCACGGTTCCCCCCTTGCCGACCGCCCTGAGCGCCGCCGGAACCAGCTCACCCGCAGGAGCGAAAATGATTGCGGCGTGCAGCGGTTTCGGTGGTGTTTCGTCCGAACTGCCGGTCCAGACCGCGCCAAGCTGCCTCGCGAAGGCCTGTCCCTCAGGGTCCCCCGGACGGGTGAAGGCATAGACCTCGCGCTCCTGCCAGCGCGCCACCTGGGCGACGATGTGCCCCGCCGCGCCGAACCCGTAAATGCCGAGCCGGCGGGCGTTCCCGGCCAGGCGCAGGGAGCGGTAGCCGATCAGCCCGGCGCATAAAAGTGGAGCGGCCTGCAGGTCGGTAAAACCATCAGGAATCGCGAAGCAGAAATGCTGGTCGGCGCAGGCGTATTCGGCGAAACCGCCGTCCAAGTGGTAACCGGTGAAACACGCAGCAGCGCAGAGATTTTCCCTTCCTTCCCCGCACTCCTCGCACTGCCCGCAGGTGGCGCCCAGCCAGGGTATGCCGACCCGGTCCCCCTCTTTAAAAGCCGTCGCGCCGTGCCCCAGGGCGACCACCCGCCCGACGATCTGGTGCCCCGGAATGAGGGGCAGTTTCGGCTCCGGCAACTCTCCGTCAAGGATATGCAGATCAGTACGGCAGATGCCGCAGGCGGCCACCCGCAGCAGGATTTGTCCGGGACCGGGGGAGGGGATTGGCATCTCCTCAAGCCTTAAGGGTCCTCCTCTTTCTCTCAATACCATGGCGCGCATCATCCGTGGCTCCTTTTTTTACGTGACAGTTACCGGCTGATCAGTCGAAAGTCTGGTTTCAGGCGTCTGGATTGTTGTAACGCCTTACCCGGTCAAGTATATCGCGAAAAGAATAAGAATTGGTGTCACGGCAAGTGGGGTCGTTTGCTATCCATCCTGGAAGGGTTACACTATTTTAGAGGATAGACGACGATCTTTAGACAGTCGTGATTGTCCCTGTAGGAGCCGCAACAGAGATCCGAAAGTCCCCGCTTCCTCCTTCGCCGTAGGCTTCGGCGGACAGGCCCGGAGGGGGAGGGCTAGGGAGCACTGCTATTAAGCAAAGGGGTAATCGGCAAGGATACCCGCAAGGGGTATCCCTTCAAGTGCGCGTTTTTTGTAGGGGCACCCCTTGCGGATGCCCCCTTCTGGCGAAGTGCCAGTCCTTAGCTTAACGGAAGTGGGGGCCAGGGAGGGGGAAAGCGACTTTCCCCTTGAAAAACGAGGCCGAAAAGAACGGGATAGGCAAAAGGGCAGGGGGTAACCGTTACCCGGCACCTCCCTTTAGGAGAGCGCAGCATGAATGGAATCGGAGAAAAGTTGCTGACCAGAGTACGCTCGGCATTGCCGGGGTCGACCGTTTATTGGGAGAAGGAGCCAACCGGGAGCGGGCTCGACGGTTCGGTTTTGAGCGCAGAATACCAGCACCGGAAATTTACCCTGCAATTTGAAAAGGCTGCCGAGAGTACGGCTGACGCTGTGACTGAGAGAACAGTCGACAGCGCGGATGAGAGCGCGGAAAGTGATGCCCCTGAGCAAAGGTCCAGCACGTCGGAAATCGACACCGAAAGCCAGTACGAGGATGAAACTGCTGATACACAGGAAGATTCCTTGATAGAGCAGGTAGTCGATGATTTTACCGATTTTTTCTCCAGGACCATTTACCCGAAAGAGAAATTCACCCGTATCATCTGATCCAGTTTGACCGCCAAATAGGCGAAAAGACCGCCGGGGTCCTCTAACCCTTTGCCCCCTCATGTTTACCCATTGCGCAACACTATCCCCGCTACGTTAAATACCGCCCAAAATGCTCCTGAGCCGATCTAACAGCACGGCCCCCCCCTCTATCCTCAACCACGACGTGCTGGTCTTCAATGCGACATCAGATTTAAACTACGACAGTTACAACTCAAACATAAAACTGCCAGTGCCCTGCGCGCATACTCAGAAGTAACCAAATTACGAAATATTACTTTTCTACCTTGTGCTCTACAATATCATGGTATATATTAACATTTATAAAGTATACAGATAAATGAAACGCAGTTTTAGATTTGACTACAAGAACTGGTTACTTAGCTCGACATGCTGAATGGTTCCTTTACGTTGTGAGATGAAAGGGGGCGTTATGCTTGTTCCGGTAAACTGGTCAAATAATCACTACGATTATGTAAGTGATACTGCGTTGGATAAATTCATAGAGGCGGGGGTTGTTATCAGGTTTCTGAGAGGTTCGGGGTGGGTGATAGTAGGTGTGGATCCGATACGACTGTATCCCCAAATGGGCGATTACAGGGGTATTGAAAGAAGATCAAAAAACAAATCATCGGTTCCGGGTCGGTAACTTAGCCAGCCTCGTTCAAGATCATAGACGATTTTCCAGCAAACTTGAGACAGGAAGATATTCCCGCCCAGGTGCCGCAGCATGCTTTACCTCACTTTGTTCGTCTCGATCCCCCCTTATAAGCTGGCTGGTCAGATGAAAGCCCGTAGGAGGTCCTCCTGGGCGAAATGGAATGGCCCTGTTGGCAAACTTTTCTGCAGGCAGACTTAATACCAGGATCCCCTCGCCCTTCGGGAGAGGGGCAGGGTTGAGGGATTAGCCACGAAGCGCAGTTGTTGAGGCCGCTGGAAACAGTCTGCCACTCCCTCACCCCGACCCTCTCCCAAAGGGCGAGGGGGAGCTTGGAAAGTTAGTGCAGATGGAAAAGACATTCAAGCGCTACAACATTCTGCTCTAAAAACGCCTTGGTAATAGAGGGAGTCGAACGTCAGAGAGGCAAGGGGAGGGTGCCCGAAAGCCCCCCCTGTCTCGCTAGGCGAGCCTTCCCCCTGTTCCACAGGGGGAATTAACCACCACCAGGCTCTTAACTGCAGTGCCTAGGGTTGGGCTCGGAAAAAGGGAGGGCCCGCTGGTGCCGGCCGGGAGCCGGGGGAGCTCAGGAATTGCTGCCTGATGGCTTCTTGACGGTCGCTTCCTGGGAATCTTCCGCAGCAGCTGTCTCATCTTTTGCTGCCGGCTTTTTGTTGATAAGCAGGCACCAGGAGTATCCCGCAGTAAACCCGCCGAGCACCCCGGCCAACAGGAATACAAACAGTAACAGATCCCCCTGGTCGGTATTGATGTACGAAACCCGTTTCTCTCTGCCATGTGCCTTGGCGTATTTCCCCACGACGGTGTCATCCACCCCCGCCCATTTTTCTTCGGCAGCCGCGACAAGAGGCAGGCAGCAGTTGATCAGCAGTAAGATTATCCCGAGCGCCTGGTATCTTCTGGTTTTCATGACTTGACCTCCTCTGCCTTGATGACGCGCATGCTGACTAGCAAATCCGGGCGTTTTTTGTACAAAAGTACGATCATTCCGGAGGTCAGCGCTCCTTCAAGGATGCCAAGCGGCAGCTGTGTCGGGATAAAGGAGAGTAGGATCTGCCAAAAAAGCTCGAAAAACGGGGTGGTGCCGCGAATGCCCGCAGCCAATTCCGCGGAGGTGGAGGCATAGGTGATCCAGTCAGCGATGATTCCGGCAAAAAATCCCGCAACCCCGAGGCTCAGGCTCAGGCCGCGCAGCAGGCGGAAGACGAAGTATCCCGCGAAGGAACCCATGATACCCATCGACATGATGTTGGCTCCCAGCGTGGTCAATCCTCCGTGCGACAGGAATAGCGCCTGGATGAGGAGTGCCACGGCTGCCACGACGACGCTGACACAGGGGCCGAGCAGGATCGCCGAGATGGCCGTTCCACAGGGGTGCGAGCAGGTGCCGGCAGTCGGCACCGGGATCGGCATGCAGGAGATGACGAAAACCACCGCGGTAATCAGTCCGACCAAGGGCTTGAAGGAAATATCCTCCTTGGCCGCGGACTGCAGTCTCCGGATGCCCAGGGCCAGAAAGGGAACCGACACCAGGTACCAGGAAAGCGCCCAGTTGAACGGCAGAATGCCCTCCGATATGTGCATCGCGTGCGCCGGGGAGGCGCAAAGAAGCGGAATCAGGAATGTCACTAAAAGAAACGGTTTCATAAACTCTCCAGCTGGTTGAAATAAAACGAAAAGCCCCATCTTTCTCAACAGAAAGTGGGGCACGGAACGCGATCATAAAATATACTGACGCAGTTTCGGCGCCTCTCCCACGAAGGCCCTACTTAACTCTATCAACAGGCACGTCTCCTGACTCACGGGTCATCTTACTCGCCGCGCCTTCCCGATGTTCAATCAGTGGCGTTACTTGCGGCTTTCATTACCGTTTACAGTTGCGGGGCAGTGAGGGATTTACACCCTCTTCCGTATTATCCCTTTTCCCCTGCCTGCGGCACGGGGGAAAAGAAAACCTGTTGATGCTTATTCAATTGTGGCGACATTTATACTGGATTTTATTCTGCAAGTCAAAGGAGAATTTCCCATCCGCCACGGAGAAAAACGATCCGAAATCCTGTTAGCCACGGAGACACGGAGAACATCAGAGAAAAACGAAGCAAACCAAAATATGGGTAAAACAAAGCAAAATCAGCAATACGGGTAAAACGAAGCAAACCTTTTCCTGACTGGTGCCTT
>Ga0209123_1000311_pt1 | contig 68878 bp, 62 predicted proteins | sample BarGraIncu00431A_FD_184500 | JGI IMG/M metagenome (GOLD analysis project Ga0209123, IMG submission 184500) | Arctic peat soil microbial communities from Barrow, Alaska, USA - Barrow Graham LP Incubations 004-31A (SPAdes) (version 2) | ecosystem: Environmental > Terrestrial > Soil > Wetlands >... | reverse complement strand
TGTTGATGTTTAACGCCCACAACGGATAAGAATTGGGCTTCATTTGATTTTAAATCGTTATAATTTTGCATATTGTTTGCAAAGTAACAAATTTTATATCATATATTTATAACTTATATAACAACTAATGCTGTTTATTTTCTTTTCAGGTATTTTTGGTAAGTGTCGAGCGTATTTTGAACGTATTTTACAGTTTCTTTTCCACCGAAATATCCATATTTTACTACCGGATCGTTGTAAAATTCCGGTTCTCGTTTTTTGAGCAAAAAATATTCCACCTGATTGAACCAAATATGAGGATTTCTGCCGTATTTCTTTGTCAGAGCCATTGCATCCAAAATATGAGCTGGTCCTGAATTATAGGCTGCCAGGATAAATTTAATACGTTCTTCACTGTTTCCAATTTGGCTAAAAACCAAATTTAAACTCTTAATATATTGAACGCCAGCTTCAATATTCATTTCGGCATTAAATTTTGTGTCTTTATCAAGTCCGAAATTAGCAGCAGTGTGCGGCATTAATTGCATTATTCCGGCAGCTCCTGCCCACGATTCTTCAGAGGCAATAAATCTTGATTCATGAAATGCCAGTGCTGCCAACAGCCGCCAGTCCCAATTTATCAACGGTGCATATTTTTTAAAAAACTGATCGTAAGGCGAAATGGCTCCTTTTGGGATTTTGACTTTTCGAAGTGCAAAGAACGGACTTTTTTCCCAATATTTATGCAAAAGATTATTTTCGGTCAACGCAGTTTCAGGTAATTTTCTCCATCTGGCAATAGCTTTTCGCAAATCACGACTCCTTTTCCGAACCAGCCAACCATTTCGTTGATTAAAACCAATGGACATCCTGCAATCTAAGGTCTTGTTAAATAATTTATGTAATATAGCAACATTATGATATGCAACCGTATAATCTATTTTATTATCCGCCACCATTTCAATCAAATCATCGTTTGAAAGCGAATCGGCAGCTACAATAATATTGATGGTTCCACCAATTTCATCATTCAACGCTTTCAGTCGTTCATAAAAAATACTATTTGCTGTTACATAAACGCTTTTGCCGGCTAACTCAGTCACATCCGAAAGTGCATTTGCTCCCATATTTTGTACCAACACCTGAAAGGAATCATCCTGGGGAAGAACAAAATCGAATTGGCGTTTTAATTCTTTTGTTTCTACAGTATTGTAGGCTACAATATCTACTTTTCCATCCTTTAGCAGTTGACTCATTTCACTCTCTGAATGAGAAACCAGAATCTCAAGATTTACATTCAGATAAGTGGCAAGATTTTCAACCATTTCATAATCAAAACCCAGCAATTCGTCACGAAATAAAAAATAGGAAGTAGAACCATACATAGTGGCAACTTTCAGTGTATCTGATTCTACTATTTCTTTAAGATCTTTTGAAGACTGAACCGAAGCATTATCAGTTTTCTTTGTTCCGCATGAAGCAAACAAAAAAATGGTGATGACGAAAATGCTCGAGTATATTTTCTTCATATACGATCAGATGAATTCAATATTGACTTCTTTGATAAGTTCTATTCCATTCATTCTCAGAAATACCTGAGCAGTGGCAACCACATCTTTTTGGCAATAGATTGAAATACGCTCAATATTCTTTTCCTGATAATAAACCTTTGCCACCTGACTTCCATCGATATCATCTTTCGGAGTTGGAATTCCAAAAACGGCTGTCAATAATTTCAATGCCGTATAATTCTTGTAATCACCAAATTTCCATAACTCCAATGTATCAATGAAATTTATTTCCCATGGTTTTTTACCTGAAATGTCGAAAATTGAAGGCAGTCGGATATCATTTATCAACATCCGTCTACAAATATAGGGTATATCGAATTCTTTTATATTATGGCCACATATTGTGTGATCCTTCGTCGTACAAAATTTGGTGATTAACTCAGAAAATTCAGCTAAAATCAGCTTCTCGTCGTTACCATAAAATGATTTTGAACGAAAATGCATCGTATTAGTTTGATAATAAATAAACCCCACGGAAATACATACTATTTTGCCAAATTCGGAATAAATACCGGCACTATTATTAAATGCTTCGGCAGCTGTTGTGTCATCAGCATATTTTTCGGGCATCCTTTTGTGAATGTGGTTGAATTTATCTTCCCACAAATGACCTAATTCTTTATTCAATTCCGAGAAATCTGAAGTTTGAGGAACAGTTTCTATATCCAGAAACATGATTTTTTGTAATTCGTTGTTCAGCATAGGATTTACAGTTATCAGACATGAAGTTAACTTTTTACCATTATTTGTTCATTGGCTAATTTATTTTCGATATATTTCGTCAGAATATCAATAGCCACATGATTGTTTCCACCTTGTGGGATAATCAAATCGGCAAATCGTTTGGAAGGTTCAATAAACTGAAGATGCATTGGTTTTACCGTATTTTCATAACGTTCCATCACTTTATTTACAGAGCGTCCACGTTCCACAATGTCACGGTTTATAACCCGAATTAAACGATCATCCGGATCAGCATCAACAAACACTTTCAAGTCAATCATTTTGCGCAATTCAGGATTGGTGAGCACCAAAATTCCTTCAACAATAATTACATGACAAGGCTTAACGGGAATTGTTTCGGTGGCTCGTGTACAAGTAAGGTATGAATAAATCGGCTGATCGATTGTTTTTCCTTTTTTGAGATCTTTTAAGTGTTTGACCAGCAACTCAAATTCAATTGAATCGGGATGATCAAAATTCATTTCCAATCTTTCTTCCAACGGCAAATGACTGCTGTCGCGGTAATACGAATCCTGAGGTAAAACCACCACTTCGCCTGCAGGAATACTCTCCAAAATCTTTCGAACAACAGTTGTTTTTCCCGAGCCTGTTCCACCCGCAATTCCAATTATTAGCATAATGTTTAATTAATGATTCAGAGCACTAAAGTAAGGAATTATTTTTTTTCAATCGAATATAGTTTCACGATTTATTGAAAATTAATTTAAGTATGAACCTATATTGCTGTATTACAAACTTATGATATTCATTCGCTTTTTATAAAGCTTCAAATAAATTTGAGCCATAAGTTCGGCAATCACTTTAAATATCTTTTATTTTGAAAGGATTATATGAGACTCCGTGATCAATCACATCGGCATGTTCATGTTTTTTAAGCCAATTAACAACAAAAGAAGTCAGGGGCAAAGCGAGTATTTCGTAAGCAGTTTTGAGAGCCGTTTGAGTCAAAATAAGAATAAATAAAACCCGGTGGTGAAGTACGCCCGAAAAAGCAATGGTGAAAAAAACAAGGGAATCGGCTCCTTCGCCCACGATTGTTGATGCAACAGCCCGAATGGAAAAGTGGCGACCTCGTTGCATAATTTTCATTTTGCTCATCACGTAGGCATTCATAAACGAACCGAACAGAAAGGCAATAAAACTGGCAACTGTAAGTCGCTCGGCACTATGAAGTATAAGTGCAAAAGCATTTTGATGGGTGAAATAAACTGACGATGGAGCCCAAATACTAATCCTAAAAATAATCACTGCACCTAAATTCATCAAAAAACCGGTCCAAATTATCAGTCTGATTTTCCGATAGCCCCATACTTCGGCAATCACATCATTAATAATGTAAGTAATGGGAAAAACCAGAAGACCGGCTGTAAGTTGAATACCGTGAAATGAAATCAATTTTTGTCCAACAATATTGGCAATAATCAGGCAGGTTGTGAAAATCAACCCAAAAATCATATACGAAATTGAAACTTGCTTTCTCATTTTTTATATTTACATCACTGCAAAGATATGTATTTAATTTAAAACACAAAAAGAGGCAAACTGTAAAGCATTACCTTCTGTTACCTCTTCGTGCTGTCGCCGAATCCCTTTTCTTACAGTTCTTATTATTAGTAGGCAGTTTTTAGTGACAGTAGGCAGTTTTTAGTAGTTGTCAGTTACTACTTACTTCCACTGCCCACTGCTTATTTCTTCTCTGTCCAAAAAGCAGGAACCTTATTATCACCTGTGACAGTACAATTGTAACAAGGGCTTTTTGCCATGAATAATTTTATGCCAGAAATAAAAGTACATGGAGTAGGATATGGTGGTACTGGTTCTTTACATACAGGCGTATGAATCGTATCATAAACTGAATAACCTAGTTTTGTAAGTGAATCATATTTGTGATTCAGACTATAGTATTTTAATCTCACATCTACATCTACTTCTTCGTGTACGCAATCCTCAAATCCTAGAGTTGGATTAAAATCTTTCGGAAGATCTGATCGGTCAATAAATATTCTTTTTTCAGAAGCTCCGGCAACAATAAAATAACCCACTACCGGTTGATTTTTATTGCTTATACATTTAATATTACTTGTTAGTGAATAGGGCGTAACATCATACAACGATCCCTGATTTAGATTCATCTTTTTTAGTTCAGCAATATACTTATAGGTTTGTTCTGAAAATGAATACTGCTTTGCCAAAATAGTATATCGCATGTAAAGTCGATTCGTACTTTCATCAATCGTGATTATCTTTTGTTTGTCGATTATATCATTCAATCTTTCAATAGTAGTACCGAGTGACATAAAGAATGATGGGTTATTAGTATAACAGGTTTTCCATTCCGGCTTTTTAGTAACATCAATGGGTACCTGAAATTTCCAGGTTTCGTCGTATTCCCAACCATAGTAACGATTATTGTTGGTTGGATCATGTGTATCGAGCGATAGTTGAACTCGTTTGGGTCCTTCACCATCCTGTGGTTTGTATTCCCAATAAAACTTATCAATAGGAATAGCTGCTTTTAATGTTTCAAAACCCGATTCGTAAATTTCATTGTCAACCTTTATTTGTAATTTATAGCTTTTGCCGGGAACACCGTGAAAAGTGGTATCCACTGTACTATATGTACCGTCACTTATTTCGTTCAATTGAATTTCTAACCCTGTATTATCAATTATTTTAACGTTGGCACCCATTACCGGTGCTCCAATTTTATTCTCGTATTTGAATGATCTTGATAATTTGATCTTATATGGACCAGTTAAATTAGTCAATTGTCCATCTACCACCAGCAGGTTTTGATATCTGGTAACAGTTGGATTATAAGGCGTCACACAGGCGGCCATGATAAGAATAAGGATAATGGGAAATAATAGTTTTTTCATATTTGTATTGGCCCCTAACCCCTAAAGGGGAATAAATAGCGGGGTAACTAGATTGCGGGTAACTAAATTAATGTCGTCTCTTAAATATATAAATTTCTACTTTTTATAAATTCTCGCATACGGTAAATGTCCCTTTTTTAAGGGGACGAGCGAAGCGGAGGGGTTGGGGCTTTGACCTACACCACCACCTTATACGTCTTCCCCCCGATCTTTACCAGATATATTCCTTGCTTATCTACCGGTATATTTAGTTTCTCCCCATTGGACACAATTATTTTTAATTGTTTACCCGTTATGCTGTAAAGGGTTACTGTTTCTCCAAGTGCTGTACCTTCTACTTGTATGGCTGAACCAGCACTGTAAACCTTTACACTACTGGTTATGCCAGTAAGATCATCAGTTGGATTAGCCTTGATTTTTATATAAAATAATGTACCCCATTTCGATGCTTTATAAGCTGCAAGAGAGGCTGCCGGTACATAAACCGTAGTTAATGCATCTAAGTAATCAAATGATTGATCACCAAATTGAGGAGGTGTACTACCTAAACAAGTAATTGTTTTTAAATTTTTACACCAAAAAAAAGCCTTCTTATTAAAATAAGTATCAGAACTCACTATTGTTAGGTCTGTTAATCCATTGCATTCCATAAGAGCACTATCACTGACTATTTTAACTGAATTGGGAATGATTATGCTTTTCAATGCATGGCAATGGTAAAAAGTACACCTACCTATAATAGTGACAGTATTTGGTATAGTTATATCTGTTAAGGCAGTACAATTAAAAAATGCTCTTTGATTAAAAGCGGTAAGATTATTAGGCAGCTTAATAGAAACTAATGGTGAAAATCCCCTCCAAGCGTTTACATTAGAAAATGAATATTCAGGCATAGTATTGGCTGGTGATAAACGTTCAGCTGCAGTTCCCGGTGAAATAAGATAATCAGATATTGTAGTTTCACTTAAATCTAAAAATGCAAGCGCCGGATTATCATCTCGCAAAGAATATATGTCCCTTAAATCAATATTGCCTGTTACTTTTAGGTAAAATATAAATGGTTCTCCATTTGCAGCTAATATACTTTTAAGCGTACCGGGAGTAGTTACATTTATGATGGTGTAATCTTGTGATTGAGCAAATGCAATGGTAGTGAGAACGGTTATTAATATGGTAGTAAATAGCTTTTTCATGTTGAATATTTTTGACCCCGGCCCCAAGCCCCTGAAGGGGATGTAAAGAGTGATATGCAAGAATTTATACAAAGTTTAAAATTATATATTTAAGAGACGAAAGTAATTTCACATCCCCTTCAGGGGCTTGGGGCAGCTACCTTATATGTCTTCCCCCCTATCTTTACCAGATATATTCCTTGTTTATCTACCGGTATATTTAGTTTCTCTCCGGTGGACACAACGGTTTTTAATTGTTTACCTGTAATATTGTAAAGGGTTACTGTTTCTCTTGGTGCCGTACCTTCTACTAGTATAGCTGAACGGGATGCGTAAACTTTTACACCACCTGTTACGCTAGTAATATCAGTAATATCGATTTTTGTTTTCTGGATTTGACGATAAAATAAATCGGCTAATTTCGTCGCTCTGTAAGCTTCAACAGAGGCAGCCGGTACATAAATAGCATATAATGACGATAAGTAAACAAATTGGTTACTTTCAAATTCAGGAGGTGTAACGCCTAAAAAGGTCATTGTTTCTAATTTAGTACAGCTTTTAATAACACCCATACGACTTACAGCATTCCCAATCGTTATGTCCTTTAAGTTGCTTAAACCGCCAAAACCACCAAAGTAAGTAACAGAATTTGGAATAATTAAGCTTGTAATTCCACTACAATTGGAAAAAGCATCCCCAAGTGTTGTAATGGTATTTGGAAGATTTATGCTTTTAAATGCGGTGCAACCGCTAAAAACACCATTGCCAATTGTTGTAAGTGACGGTGGAAAAATTACTTCTGTTAATGCTGTACAACTATAAAATGCAGATTCATTTATAACCGTAATAGTATTAGGTAATATAACTTTAACCAATGGTGACCATCCCAGAAGTGCTTGATGATTGGAAAATGAATTGGGAGGCATCTCATTGGCTGCATAAAACAGTTCATTTGCAGTTCCTTTATATGCAAAATATTCATTTATTGTAGTCTCACTTAAATCTAGAAATGCAAGTGTCGGATTATTATCGCGCAAACTGTATATGTCTCTAGCATCAATATTACCTGTAACTTTCATATCAAATATATATTTTTCCCCCCTTGCATCTATTAAACTTTTAAGTGTACCAGGAGTGGTTACATTAAACTCGAAATACTGTGATTGAGCCACAGCAATAGTAGTAAGTAGGAATAGTAATATAGTGGAGAATAGCTTTTTCATGTTATATATATTGACCCCTAGCCCCTAAAGGGGAAGTAGGTTACTTTCGTCTCTTAAAATTACTTTATACTGTTTATAATCAAATCACTTTGCATACCACTCCTAAAGCCCCGCCATTTATCCCGATTTTTATCGGGAGGGGTTTGGGGCAACCACCTTATACGTCTTCCCCCCGGTCTTTACCAGAAATATTCCTTGTTTATCTACCGGTATATTTAATCGCTCCCCGGTGGACACAACGGTTTTTAATTGTTTACCCGTTATGCTGTAAAGGGTTATTGTTTCTCTGGCAGCAGTACCTTCTACTATGATGACTGAATGTGTAGCGTAAACTTTTACACTGCTGGTTATGCTGGTAATATCATCAGTGGGAAATGCCTGAATTTGACGAAAAAATAAAGTGCCCCATTTCGACGTCTTATAAGCTGCAACAGAAGCAGCCGGTACATAAATAGCAGTTAATGATTCTAGATAATAAAATGCTGTATCACCAAATACGGGAGGTATAATTGGTAAACAATTAATTGTTTTTAATTTTTTACAGGAATAGAAATTATTACCACCAATGTAACTGACAGAATTTCCTATTGTAACATCTGTTAACTCTTTACCGCCAAAAGCCTAAGAACCAATTGTTGTAACAGAATTTGGAATATTTATGCTTTTCAATGCACTGCAACCGGAAAATGCGCCTTTACCTATAATAGTGACAGAATTTGGGATAATTATATCTGTTAATGCAGAACAACCGGAAAATGCATAATTATTTATTGAAGTAATATTATTAGCCAACCTAACCTTAACCAATGGTGACGTTCCTCTTGATTTTAAAAATGAGGCTTCAGGCAGCATATTAGCTGGAGATAAATGTTCATTTGAAGTTTCTGCAGAAATAAGATATTCAGAAATAGTAGTTTCAGTTAAATCTAGGAATGCAAGTGCCGGATTATTATCAGGCAAACAATAAAAGTCTCTGGCATCGATATTGCCTGTTACTTTCATATAAAATATAAATGGTTCCCCGTTTGCATCCAATAAACTTTTAAGCGTACCGGGAGTTGTTACATTAAAATCGAAATGCTGAAGTTGAGCTACAGCAATGGTTGTGAGCAAAGCTAAGAATATGGAAGTGAATAGCTTTTTCATTTTATATGTTTATTTAAAAATATATAAATTTAAATTAACCCTCAAAGATAAAAATTCAAATTAATATATCCAACAAATGTTTAATTTATTTTTTGTCTAAAAGGAAGAGAAGCCAGCCAATAATGTCAAACAATTATTTTTTATAAAAACAATCCTTTTCCCAATTCTCAGGATTGTGAATGATATATTCTCTTATTCTATCCTGTTCATCGGTATCGCGAATAATATGATCGTGAAATCGTTCCTGCCAATTGAATGCACCGTCAATTTCATGCGCCATTTTGGATACAGCCGATTTATATGAACCCAACACCCGCCCCAACGAACCACGTTTTGGCGAAATGCGTGACATCCATTGTTGTTGTTGTTGTTGTAGAGACGTTGCATGCAACGTCTCTACGGGCAATATATCCGTGTTATTCATCGTTTCAACAGGCAAAATATTAATAATTCCATGAATATGATTTGGCATCAGTTGGTATTCGCCTAAATGAACATATTGACAATGATTTGGAATATCCAGCCAATACTGTTGCGCAATTTCTCCAATCGGTGATAAAAACATCTTTTTATCCTGTATTGATCCAAACCAATGCAAACCCACGCTGCCGCACGATTTTATCGTGTGGCTGTTTTTACTACCACGCGATAAAATCGCGCGGTAGCAGGGAAATCACCTTATTGCGCGAAGAATCCGGTCCATTTCATTACGATGGCGAACCTTACGAAGAAGGCAAAGAAATACATTTAAAAACAATTGCCGGTGGATTAAAAGTGTTGGTAAAGAAGAGATTTTGATTGATAGTCGGCAGTTGGCAGGTTTTTAAGTAGGCAGTAGCAGTCGGCAGTCTTTTTAATTTAGTCGGCAGTTTTTAGTAGCAGTCGGCAGTTACTGCTTACTGCTACTGCCCACTGCTTACTGTTTCTCTGTCCAAAAAGCAGGAACCTTATTATCACCTGTAACAGTACAATTGTAACAAGTGCTTTTTGCCATGAATAATAGTATGCCAGGAATTAAAGTACATGGAGTAGGATATGGCGGTATTGGTTCTTTACATACAGGCATATGAATCGTATCATAAACTGAATAATTTAGTCTGGTAAGTGAATCATATTTTTTGTTCAGACGGTAATCTTTTATTCTCACATCTATATATACTTCTTCGTGTAGGCAACCATCAAAACCATCTGTAGGATTAAATTCTTTAGGTAAATCAGTACGATCAATAAAGATTCTTTTTTCAGAAACTCCTGCCACTAGAAAGTAACCAACTACCGGTATATTTTTATTGCTCACACATTTGAGATTTCCCAGAAGTGAATAGGGTGTTTGATCAAACAAAGTTCCCTGATTTTGATTGAGTTTAGTCAAATTATATAAATACCGGTAGGTAGGTTCTGTAAATGAATATTGTCTTGCTAATATCGAATACCGTATATTAAGTCGGTTTGTTTTTTCTTCAATTGTTTGTAATACTTGTTTTTCAATTACATCATTTGTTCTTTCAACTGTGGTACCAAGGTTTATAAACTTTGATGTGTCTGTTTGATAACAGGTTTTCCATTCTGGCTTAGGGGGATTAACAATATCAAGACGTACTTTAAACTTCCAGGTTTCTATGTATTCCCATCCATAATAACGGGTATTGTTAGTAGGGTCATGAGCATCAAGGAGTAGTTTAACGCTTCTGGGGCCATCACTATCTTGTGGTTTATATTCCCAATTAACTTTGTCGATAGGGAGTGGAGGTTTAAGTGTTTCAAAGTCCGATTCGTAAACCTCATTATTAGTCTTGATTTGCAATTTATAGCTCTTGCCGGGTACTCCATGAAAAGTAGTATCCACCGTACTATATACTCCTGTGCTTATTTCTTTTAATTGAACTTCTAATCCGGTATTGTCAATTATTTTAAGGTTGGCGCCTGTCACTTTTTCTCCGACACCTCCGTCATACCTGTAAGTTCTGGATAATTTGATCTTATACGGACCCGTTAAATTAGTCATTTGTCCATCTACCACCAGTAGGTTTTCATATTTGGTAATAGTGGGATAATAAGGCGTCACACAGGCGGCCATAATAAGAATAAGGATAATGGGAAATAATAGTTTTTTCATGTTGAATAAGTTTATTGATAGCTAACCCCTAGCAGCCCCAAGCCCCTGAAGGGGATGTAAAATTACTATCGTCTCCTAAATAATATAAATTTCTACTTTGTATAAACTCTCGCATACCACTCTTTAAGCCCCGCCATTTATCCCGATCTATCGGGAGTGGCTTGGGGCTTTCACCTTATACGTCTTCCCCCCAATCTTTACCAGATATATTCCTTGTTTATCCACCGGTATGTTTAATCGCTCTCCGGTGGATACAATTGTTTTTAATTGTTTTCCTGTTATGCTGAAAAGTGTTACTGTTTCTCCGGCTGAAGTACCTTCTACTCTTATTTCTGAAAGTGTAGCGTAAGCTTTCACATTGCTGTTTATACCAGTCAGACCATTGGGTACATATTCATAGATTTTACGATAATATAACGTACCCCATTTCGACGCTTTATATGCCGCAACAGAAGCAGCCGGAACATAAATACCATCTAATACATCTAACCAGCCAATAGATTCATCACCAAACTGAGGAGGTGTAATTGCTAAACAAGTAATTGTTTTTAGGTTTTTACACCAATAAAGAGCCTTATTATCCAGATAACTAACGGAACTGCCAATGGTTATGCTCGTTAATCCATTACACTCGCTAAAAGCATATTTCCCTATAGTAGTAACCGTATTTGGTATTATCATTTCGGTTAAATTATTACAACGATAAAATGCATAATTACTTATAGAAATAAGATTCTTAGGTAAAATAACAGCAGGAGTTGGCCAATGGTATATATAAGGATTAGGATTATTAGGATTAGTCAAGGTACTAGGATCATAAAACGAATATTCAGGCAACTCATTGGCCGAATATGATGGTGAACTTGAAGTACCGCCAGTGCCATTATATTCATTAATGGTAACATCACTTAAATCTAAAAAACTATGTGCAGGAAAATCATTGCGCAGAGTTCTGAAATCCCTTGCATCAATATTTCCAGTTACTTTCACTTCATAATACCACACTTTTGGAAATGTATACATTAAATTATAAAGATTGCCGGGAACTTTTACATTTATCAACATGTATTCCTGAGGAGGCTGAGCCAAAACTACTAAAGTGAATAAGGCAAAAAATATAGGGAGAAATAGTTTTTTCATATTGTTTTTAAAGAAATATTTTTTAAAAAAATTAACCTCCAAAGATAAAAAATATAATTAACCCAACCAACAATTTTCTACATTATTTTTACACTAATTTAAAATCTCTTAGTTTAAGAGGAATTTCCATTTATTTTAAATTAATATAGAACTGTTTATCAATACAATGTAGAGTCTGTTCAATACTAAGTAACTACTTATTGATTATCATAAGGATTAAATTGTAAACATGACTCGTCCCTGTTTATACATAACTTCTAGCTAAGTAAACAGAAAACAAAAAAATAAAACCACCAGGAAAATCTATGTTAAGCTAAGAACTCATTAGGCAGGATCTATTATTCTAATATTACCCAACCTCCCATATTCTGACAGGTATAATATACGTTAACTGACCCTGTATTGTTAAAATGAATTACATCTTCTATTTCTTCATTACTATAACAATCCCAATCTGGTTGTGCATTTGCACGAGAAAAATCTCCGCTAAAAAAAGTTCCATTAGCGTTTTGAGCAGATATGGAGCACGAATATGGGTTTGGATACCAATTTACATCAGCATCATAATACCCTGGATCATAAACAGCAAGAAAAAAAATAAAATCAACGGTTGGACCCCAATAATAGGTGTCAACTGTTATTTGACCAGAATGATAATCAAACGCGTAAGGAATATCAATCCAATCAGCGTAACTCTTTCCGGTAAATGCAAAAATGCATAAAATGATGATTAAAAATGTTTTTTTCATATAATTTGTTTTTAAAAGTTTAATAAATTATTTAGATTTTCCTGATGGTCTTATTTTATTGTTTTTGCTGCTATTTCTTTTGAAGCTAAATACTTGTCTATCTTGTTTGTTTTTATTTTATAATAGAGTTTCAATTTATTTATTTGTTGCTCAAGTATCTGATTAATTAAAGTTTCCGGTAACATAGCTGCTATCTCGGTTTTTACATCTTCGTACGGGAGGAGGATCAGGTCGCCTTTTGATTTGATATAAATAATCCAATATTCATTATTTACCTGAATAGGCATTGAGACTTGTCCGGGCTTAAGCCTTGCTAAAGATGATTTTACATTTACCGGGCACGTTTTATCATTGATATTAAATGTTGATGGAGTTGGTTCAGGTATTTTTATACTTTTTGCCCGATCTTGTATCTCCTGTGGCACGGTTTTTTGTGCATAGCGAACTCCAATTGGAAGCATACAGTTATTTGCTGTCTGAATATCTTTAAACTTATAAATTAGTACTTCGTACGAGCCCGATGCCTTAAATTTTTCCTTGTTTTGATTGTAGAATTTACGGCTTTCGGAATCTGTTACCACAACCATAGGCTTCACTTTTGTTTCTTTATAATATTGTGTATAGATTTTAAACTGCCTGTTCTTTTTAAATGTACCGAATTCGGGATCTTTGAGCATATCAATTTTCAACGCTTCGTTGTATAGGTAGATATCAAATATATTGCTTTCCAACATTCCCTTAATGCCTGATAATTGACTTAATGAACCGAAAAAGAGTGGTTCATTTTCTACAAACTCAATAAAATCTGCGATTGTAAATGTTTTGATCTCTCCGTCAATAGAATAATTCATAAGCACCCTGCTCTTATCAACATTTTTCCATTTTCGGGCTTTCATATCACAAGCTGTAAGCATGTAATTGATTACATCATCAAACATCTCAGGTTTAGTTTTTTGTAGAATTTCTTTGTGAAGTTCGTTGTTATATTTCTGTGCGAGTTGATGTTCAAGGAGCTTTTGAAGATTTGGTTTTATGTTGTTATATGGAACTTTGAATGTATTTCTGACATTGACCAGGCAATAAATAAAATAACCTTCGGGTGTCTGTACAGGTCCCCAGGCATCTCCTTGTTTTGACTGAGCCACTTTATTATAATCAAGTCCGGGCAAGTTAAAAGGATAACGCTGATATATACTGTTGGAATAAATCCCGGATTTAGAATCTATTTTAGATTTTATAGAGATAAAGTCAGAGGACGATTGTATAGTTAAGTTCGACGAGAAGTATTTGTCGAGAAGTTCCTTGTTGGGAAAGTTGATGAACTCAATATTATATTCCTGCTTTTGTTTTTCATAGGCATCTTGCAGTTGAGATTCACTGGTAACCACCCTAGATTTATATTTCTTATTCCACATATATCCATCCTGAGAAGCTGAATAATACCTAATGGCATAGTCCAGTTTTTTCTTTAGAAATGGGATGGTATCATATTTAGCATCCAGCGCATAAGCACATACATATCCTTCATCAATTATTTTTTTCTCCAAATCGGCATCCGATAGTTTTGCCCGTTTATCGTTTTCGGTACGCATATATTCATAATCGACTACTGTTAGTTTGTAATCGCCTATTTGCAGCAAGGTATCATTACTCTTGTACCCGGAGCAGCTCACCATGCTAAGGACTAATCCAACAAATAATAAAGGGATAATCGGGGTTTTAAAGAGGTGTTTCATTGTAGATAATGTGTAAGTGTATAGTTGTGTAAATTGGTGGTGCTTTGATACTACCACGCGATAAAATCGCGCGGTAGCTGAGTTCCCTCACTTCGTTCGGGATGACACCGTTTTGTTTTAATAATTCCGTCGCCCAACCTTTTCTGACAACAATTTTCTTTTAAGCGGCAACGGTGCGAAGCTCGTCCTATCACCGTCGGTGTCCAGACTTTTGTTTTTGATAAAATGGTTGTCGACGGATCTTCAAAAAAAAGTATGTTGTCATTCCGAGTGCAGCGAGGAATCAAGCTCCCCGTGCTGCCGCTTATCGTGTGGCTGTTTTTACTACCACGCGATAAAATCGCGCGGTAGCTGAGTTAATCAACACTTTACAGCACTCCCTGCATAACCGGCGAATTAAAAGCCGAAGTACCTGTGGCAGTAACCACTGCTGAACGGAACCAATATTTGGTTAGTGGTGTGAGTCCGGTAATTTCAACAGAAGCTTTGGACGTTACCTGAGCAGTAATCCAGTCGGCATCATTAGCTGCGGGAGTTTCGCCCATATAGTATTGCCAAATATATGATCTGGCTCCTTCTATAGCCTGGCGACGGATAATTACTGAACCGGATTTTTCGCCCAGTTCCACACTAAACTCGGGGCGCAAGGCGGGAGCAGGTTGTTTAGCCAGATTAAATCCGGAACTAAGAATAATGGCGTTATCACCATCGGCAATACGATCAACGTATTTTGCCATTTTACGTAACAGGTCATCCAATTCAGCTTCCGTTTGGTGCATCAGTGCGGTTGCTTCTTTTCCTCCGCTTAATGCTGCCACACTTCGGGCTTCCAGCAAGTCAGCTTTTGCTTCCAAATCTTCTACCGCAACATCAGGATCGGTAAATTTCGGGTTTGTCTTCATTCTGCTGATAACACCTCTTGTAAATTCAACCTTCAATGCTACCGAACTTTTTATAAAGTCCAGTACAACTTTGTCTTTTTTCATTTTCTTTCTTTTTTAAAGTTATTACTATATTTATATCACTGTTTTATACCACTTTACATGGCTTTTTTATTATATATTGTTGATTCCTGCCGGAATCCTTCCGATTCTAATTGGTTTTGTTCCTATTCCTGTCGGAATCCTTCCGATTCCAATTGATTTTGTTCTAGTTCAAGTTGGAATCCTTCTGATTCCAATTGGTTTTGCTCTGATTCCTGTTGGAATCCTTCCTATTCCAGTTGGTTTTGTTCCTATTCCTGTTGGAATCCTTCCGATTCCAGTTAGAAAAGCTCTGATTCCAGTTGGTTTTGTTCCGATTCAAGTTGGAATCCGTCGGATAGCAATAGAAATAGATAAATAAGCGCTACAGTCGGGTTGAAATTCTGGAAATACGTAAAATCTTCTTTTGATATTGCTCACTATGCTAAGGAAGAAGGTTGACTGTAGCGCTTAAATAAATCGTATGTCAGGTTATTCTATATCGAAATAACCGATTAAACTGGTGGTACCATACGTAATAGTTACGCTATAACCACCCGTACTCCAGCTACTGCTTGAAATAAATACGCTTGATTCTAAATCCGTATCCACCGTTTCCTGATATACTACGTTGTTATCGGCATCATACACTGTAATGGTAGCATCACCCACCGTAGATTCAAAATAAACTGATAGTTCTGTTTCGCTAATAAATGCAGAAACGGGAAGTTCTTGTGTAAGTGAAGTAGAAACCGGAGGAGGTGGCTGTGGATTTTTCGTTAGGTCAATAGTACTGACTACAGCAAATGCTTTTGCAAATAATAAAATAAATGATACAAAAATAATTAATCGTTTCATACGCTTTGTTTTTAAATTATTCAATTAATTTGATTAAATTTGCAAACAAAGGTAGGGAGTAGTTTTCCAACTACCATAAAATGTTGGGGTAAGAATGTTTTTATGGGGTGTTTATAAACTTCAGATATACACCACTTTACCTTGTTGTAAAATAAGTAAATTGGGAAGTTGTTAATGCGAGGTTGTGGGAGTATGTAATTATGTACTGTTTTGTGTACTGATTGAAAAAAATAAAATGATTATCCGTTGTATTACCTGTATTAATGTAAAACTAAATAATAGGGGCTTCGCCCCTAAAACCCCACTTCATTTTTTGGCTTGAACCAAAAAACGAAGCAAAAAAGTTCAAGACTGCGCCCGCTTCACTCGAAAAATTTGTCGCTTGTAGGCTGAAAACTTTTAAACCTGTCTGCCGTCAGGCAGGCTTGCCTCGACGGAATACGTCGAGACTCAAACAGAAAAGTTTTTTACGCCTACTTCACTCCATTTTTCGGTTCACCGGACGAGGTCGGTCGTTTGCTAGCGTTGTAGTAATTAATTAGGTGTCAAAACGGATAAACATAAAAAGTTTATGTGTATCTTTTGTGACTTTTGTGGTTCTATTTTTTTGATTCTGTGAAATACAGGATAATCATTTTTTTTTAATTTTGCTTTTTCTTTATAACCAATCAAATCGCTATCGAAAATGAAGAAGTATTTACCCTTGATTCTATGTATTTTTCTTTTACATTCGTGCAACCAGCCCTATACTTCGAACCCGGAAATTCTACGGGCAGAAAAATTATTGAATTCACATCCGGATAGTTCGTTCGTAATATTATCAGGGATTCAACAGCCTGAAAAATTGAGTAACGCAGATTATGCGGCGTGGCGTCTGAATTATACCCATGCACGCTATAAACTGCACAAACTATCTTTATCGGACAGTTTGATCGACATTTCTATTCAATACTATACCAAAGCAAATGATAAAATACATGCAGGTACCGCCTGGTATCTGAATGGGTGCATTTACCGATTGAATAAAAAAAATAAAGAGGCTATCCTGGCTTTTAAAAATGCGGATAGAATGCTCAAAAGCACAAACGAATACCGGATACGAGGATTAGTACAATTCAATATGGGTTATATTTGCATGTCTGATGAAGTGTATAATCATTCACTGACGTATTTTCAGCAGTCCATCACTAATTTTAAATTAGCAGGTGACAGAAAAACGGCTGCCTACGCCTATCGGGAAATCTCGGATATGTATAATCAATTAAATTATCCTTTTGATTCGGTAATGGCGTATTCCAATAAAGCGTTGGAGTTATCAAAAAGCGCGGGCGATTCGCTAAATTATTATTCTATACTTACCCGACAGGGAGAACTTATGTATAAGAAGAATATAGTAGTTTCAAAAAACAATATTTTGCGTGGTTACCGGTATCTTCAGTCAAATTTACCTTATTATGCTTCCTATCTGGGCTATATTTATTCTCAGCTCGGCAAACCTGATTCAGCCAGGTATTATAGTACTATATCGTTAGCTGACACAAGTCTAAAAGTAATTAATTATCAAGCTGCTGCTTTTATAGCAAAGGATCACGCGGATTTTAAAAAAGCATATTCTTTTTTGGAGAAGGCCTATGTTCAACGGGATTCGATGAGTGAAATAAATGTTCGAAGTCAATTATACCGTATCGACAGACAATATAATTTAACAGAAGAGGAGGAAAAAAGTGCCGAGTTGAATATTGCCAACCAAGCTAAGTTAATCTGGATTATATTATTGAGTTTTATTGTTTTGTTGGCAGTATTTGTTATTTTTCAAATTATAAACTGGAACAAAAAAAACAAACTGATTCAGGACAATAAAATGCAGAAACTTGAATATGAGAAAAACGAGGAAAAAACAAAAAATGATCAAAAACGCGAAATCATCCACCTCAACCTGAATCATAAGATAGAAAACACCTTGCGATTAAATCGCTTAAAAAGAGGCGTTTTGCAACAAGATACCAAGGATGCCTTTATACAGGAAATTACCTATCAATCTATCCTTTCCGAAAATGTGTGGAAGGAATATATTGATAATGCAAACAAATTGTTCGACAACGGTATCGCTGTGCTGAAAGAAAAGCATCCCGATTTGTCTAAATTGGATCAAATGGTAATTGCCCTGATTTGCCTGAAAGTAAAGATACAGGATTCATGCAACTTACTGGATATGGAGAAAGTTACCATGTATAAGCGTCGGAAAACCATCAAGAAAAGACTTGAATTGAATGCTGAAACTGACTTAAATCAGTGGCTTAAAGATAATTTGAAGCAGTGATGCTTTATGAGATTAGGGCTGTTTAATTGAAACAAAAAGAACCGCAATGAAAAATCAATGCGGTTCTTTTAATGATTAATTTACAGTACTATTATTTAATCTCAAGATTATAATCCATCCGTGCCTGAATGCCATTTAGTTTAGTTGCCTGTTGAATTTGTTTCAAGAGATTATATTGCTCACCAAGTTGTGCTTTCATTACCCGTGATTCTACATCTTTAGTCATGTTTTTCAAGAACTTAGTTGTGAAATCTTCTTTTTCGGGATATTCGTTTATATAATACGATTTCAGTTTAGCTTTTTCTACAGCCAATTTGATAGCATCGTTCAATCCTCCGATTTTATCTACTAATCCTATTTTAATAGCATCTTCACCCGTCCAAACACGTCCTTCAGCAATGGCTTTAATCTGATCGGTAGTCATTTTACGACCTTCGGCACACCGTTTCACAAATAATTCGTAACCACGATTCACGTAATTCTGCATCAAATCACGTTCCTCAGTTGTAAACTGACGATTAACCGAAATAGCATCACTCATTTTATTTGTTTTTACACCATCAAAAGTAATACCCAATTTATCAGTTAATCCTTTGATGTTTGGAATCACACCGAAAATACCGATAGATCCGGTTATCGTATTTGGTTGTGCCACAATAGTATTTGCCATACACGAAATATAATAACCTCCTGATGCTGCATAATCGCCCATCGAAACAATTAATGGTTTCTTTGCTTTGAGCATATTGAGAGCATGCCATATTTGTTCGGAAGCATAGGCACTTCCACCTGGCGAACTGACACGGAACACCACCGCTTTTACAGCTGAATCTTTTGCCACTTCGTTGATAGTTTTTACCATATCACGTGCTACAATTCCATCTCCTTCGGTATCTGTTATCTCTCCAACTGCATAAATAACAGCTACTTTGTTTTTATCATACTTGCTGGTATCGGGAAGTTTATTCATAGCCGAATGCTTAACAAACGTCAACTCTTCCGATTTTTCTAACCCTTTGGCACAATTGCGAATCACGCTGTCAACCTGATCGATATATACCAACGAGTCAACCAAATTGTATTGTTTTGATTTTTCGGTTGGTTGAAACATCATCATTTCATCGGCATACGCATTCAGTTTTTCAAACGGGATTTTGCGTGAAGCGGACACATCTTTCAAAATGGTGTTCCAAATCGAATTCATATATACATTTACCTGAAGCTTGTTTGCATCACTCATTTTAGTATTAATATACGGTTCAACAGCCGATTTGAATGTTCCCACTTTTACTATTTGCATTTCAACCCCCAGTTTATCCAATGTGTTTTTCAAAAACATGGTTTGTGCCGAAAGTCCTTTTAGTTCCAACATTCCCTGTGGATTGATTAATACTTTATCAGCTACCGAAACCAAATAATACATCTTCTGTGAATAATTATCGGCATACGCTACTACAAATTTGCCGGATTTCTTAAATTCTATCAACGCGTTTCTTATTTCTTTTAGCGAAGCATATCCACCGGAAAGTGACCCACCTTTTAGGAAAATACCTACAATATTGGCATCGTTTTTGGCTTTGTCGATATTCTTCAAAATATCATCAAGTCCGATAGTATTTTCTGCTGAACTGCCCAAAACACTGGCAAAGGCACTTGATAACGGATCATTTTTGGAGCGATCAATCAATGTTCCTTCCAATGGCAATTCGTAAACTGAGTTTGATTTTAATGTAGTTACTTTATCACCCGAACTTGCTATAGCTCCTACTATTCCAAAGAAAATGAGCAAACCAAGAATCCAAACGAGAATGATGCCCACCATCGTGGCAAGCGTAAATTTTAAGAATTGTTTCATGCTATTATGTTTTAAGTATTAAAAAATTTCAGAAATTGTAGTACAAAGAAAAACATAATTTTTTGTCTAACAAAACACAAACTATGTTTATCATAAAAAAATGGTTCGGTTAGATTAAAAAAATAACAAACAAGATAAAAAAATAAGGAAAACAAAGCTGTTTCCCTTATTTTTTGTTTTGTTCAGATTGATTACTGAATTTCAATCGTACGCGATGGTTTTGGTTTAGCTTCTTCCTTTTTGGGGATGCTTACTTTTAGAATACCATTGTCATAAGCGGCTTCAATTTTATCGCCATCAGCTATGTGTGGCAATGTAAATGATCGACTGAATGATTGATAACTAAATTCGCGTTTGGTGAATTGTTCACCTTCTTTTGTTTCATTTTCCACTTGCTTTTCCGACGAGATAGTCAACAAATCATGATTCAACTGTAACTTAAAATCACCTTTATCAAAACCGGGTGCAGCCACTTCTACCATAAATGCATCGGCGTTTTCTTTAATATTTACCGATGGCAAAGTTGTGTTGGTAAGTGAAAAATTGCGGTTCGACCAATCGAATAAATCGCCTTCAAATAAACGGTCGAACATTGAAGGTAGCTGATTTGAAAATCTTACGAGTGACATAATTTAATCCTCCATTTTTTATAATTAAACATTGGGTTTATTTTCTCAACTGTTTTCAAAGGAAATACCAGTGCGAACAAATTGACATTATGTCACTCGTTATCAGATTTATAGTGCCAATTCGACAGGGCTAAATGATATCTTTATATTTAGTATTTTTATCATAATTCTAATTTTCAAACGAATAAAAGTTTTTGTATTAATTATAATCAGGAATGAGAAACTGAAAAAATGTCATAATAATGTTGAACTTTAATTCTATCTTGTTGGTTGAATTGATGTGTAAAGTTTATATAGCCTTTTTAATTGATCGAATAATTGATTTCATCAGGGTTAAAACATATCAATTTCGTAACATATTCTTAATATTCATTATATTATTGAATATAAATTCCACATTTAGAAGTTTTACCGAACTAGTTATAAATTATTTAAGTATTTTTGTTTTATCACTTTATGAAAAAAATCTGTTTAATTACACGTGTGTTAATAATCAATGAAAAAAGAAGTTAAGAAAAGCCTTACTATCAATCGGGATGTCAGTTGGATGTATTTTAACCGGAGAATACTTGACGAAGCAGCAAACCAATCTAATCCACTTCTGGAAAGACTAAATTTCCTGGGAATTTATTCAAATAATTTGGATGAATTCTTTCAGGTACGTGTAGCAACGTTGCGACGCATTATCGAACTGGAAGAGAATATGCATCATTTGAATTCAGATTCAAAAAAGGCATTAAAAAAAGTGTTGAAATTAAATGAAATATATTCAAATGATTTTGAAACCATTTTTCTTGAATTGCATCAGGAATTGCAAAAGGAAAATATCTTTCTGGTAAACGAATTACAATTATCGGACAAGCAGAAAGAATACGTTAATACTTTTTATAGTGAGGAATTAATGAACTCACTGTTTCCAATATTAATATCGAGGATGAAATTTGAACCGGAACTGAATGATAAAAGTATTTATTTGGCAGTAAAAATATCGAATGAGGAAAATCAACATAAGAACAATAAAAAAGAATATGCACTAATTGAAATACCTACAAAAGATTTTTCACGATTTCTGGTTCTGCCAAAGCAAGAAGAGAAAACTTGCATTATGTTTCTTGAAGATGCTATTCGATTTTGTTTGCCTCAAATATTTGCCCAATTTAATCACGACAAATACGAAGCATATACCATAAAATTTACACGCGATGCTGAAATGGATTTTGAAAACACAGCATATCAAAGTGTATTAGACCGAGTTTCAAAAGGTATTAAAAGCAGGAAAAGCGGACTTCCAATTCGCATTGTTTATGATCGGGACATACCAAATGACTTATTGCGATTCACGGAGAAATTACTTAAAATTGATAAGAATGATGTTCATGTAAGTGGCTCTCGGTATCACAATCTCAAAGATCTGATGTCATTTCCAAAAATTAAAAGACCCGAACTTAAATTTAAAAGCCATCCTCCGGTCGCCATTCCAGCTTTCGAAAAGTCAATTAATTTAATTGCACTGATTAGGGAAAAAGATCAATACATACATTGTCCATACCATAGTTTTGATAATTTTATCCGGCTACTGCGCGAATCTGCTATAAATCCGGAAGTAAAAGAGATAAAAATAAGTCTCTATCGATTGGCTAAAAACTCGAAAGTGATTAAAGCCCTGATTTGTGCGGCAATGAATGGTAAAAAAGTGACGGCAATTGTTGAACTTTTGGCACGTTTTGATGAATCATCGAATATTGGTTGGGCACAAAAAATGCAAGAGGTTGGTATAAAAGTAATTTTGGGAGTGGAAGGTCTTAAGGTTCATGCTAAACTTGTTCATATTACTGCTCGTAAAGGAAATATTGCCTGCATTGGAACAGGCAATTTTCACGAAGGAACAGCTAATGTTTATACTGATTTCACTTTGATGACTGCACAAAGTAATATCGTTGATGATGTTGAAAATGTCTTTGAATTTATTGAACAACCCTATCTAAATCCAATCTTCAGGCAATTAATTGTATCACCTCAATTTATGCGTAAAAAGGTGATGAATTTAATAAAAACTGAGATTGATAACGCCAAAAAAGGATTACCTGCTTATATTTATGTCAAGATCAATCACATAGTTGATGAAAAAATAATTGAGAGACTTTACCTGGCATCCAATGCGGGAGTAGAAATTAAACTATTAGTACGTGGAAATTGTTCGCTTGTTACAGATGATTTAAAACAAAGTAAAAATATTCAGACATTAGGAATCATTGATCGTTATCTGGAGCATTCGCGAATTATGATATTTGCTAATGGAGGTGAGGAAAAATATTTTCTTGGTTCGGCTGATTGGATGCAACGCAATTTGGATTTCAGGGTAGAAGTTTATACACCGGTTTATGATAAAGACTTTCAGAATCAACTCAAAACGGTTATTGAATACGGTTTAAAAGATAATGTGAAAGCCAGAATAGTTGATGGATCGGGCGAAAACAAATTGAACTTAATATTAGACGAAATACCTTTCAGATCACAAGAAGAGCTATATCAATTATATAAACGAAATTACGAGGCGACAAAATAATACTGTATCATATACATTCTAAAATTAACTATATAATGAAAAATAATCTATTTGCTGCTATCGACATAGGGTCAAATGCTGTTCGCCTTTTAATCAAAAGTATAAATTCTGATGATGTTTCGGAATCATTTACAAAAATATTGATGGTTCGGGTGCCATTGCGGTTGGGTCAGGAAGCGTTTACTTCAGGCGAAATTAGTGACGAAAAATCAAAGCAACTTCTAAGGCTCATGAAAGCTTTCAAGCAATTGATTAAAATCTATGATATAACCGAATACAGAGCTTGTGCTACTGCAGCCATGCGTGAAGCCAGGAATGCAAAAGAACTGGTCAAAAAAATTCACAAAGAAACAAATATTAAAATCGAAGTAATAAACGGACAGGAAGAAGCGTCCATTATTTACGAAAGTCACTTTGCAGATAGTCTGAATAAAGATCTGAATTATATTTATGTGGATGTTGGTGGTGGTAGTACCGAGATAAGTATTTTAGTGAACGGGCAACTCATTCAGTCAAAATCATACGATATTGGAACAGTGAGACTTCTCAATAATAAAGTTAAACAGGAGGAATATGTCCGATTGAATAAAGAATTGGTAGAATTAAAAGAACAATATAATTTTAAAGATATTATTGGATCAGGTGGAAATATCCTCAAATTAAATGCCCTTGCAAAAGTGCGCAAGAATAACAAACTTACTTTGTTTAAATTGGAATCGCTCAATAATGTGTTAAAACAATATTCAATTGATGAGCTTATAACTTATTATAAACTGAAACCTGATCGGGCAGATGTCATAACTCATGCTGCAACAATTTATATTGACATTGCCAAAGGAATTGGTGCTAACGATTTTATTGTCCCAACAATTGGATTGGCAGATGGGATTATACACATGCTCTATATGAAATGGAAATCTAAAAATCAGTTAGATGAAATGAATTTAACGGAATAAATAATTGTTTCTGAGAGAGTTTAAATACAAATCATTAAGCCTAAAAGATTTAAATTCAGAAATTGATATTTTTTAAAAACTTACCGGTATAAGAATTCTCACAGAATCTTATTTCTTCTGGCGTTCCTTCAAATACAAGTGTACCACCTTTGTCGCCACCTTCAGGACCGATATCGATAATATGGTCGGCGCATTTAATTATTTCTATATTGTGCTCAATAATGATTACGGTGTGGCCTTTGGCAATCAATGCATCAAAAGCTTTCAGCAAGGTTTTTATGTCGTGAAAATGAAGTCCGGTGGTTGGTTCATCGAATACAAAAATGGTTGGTTCAGGTTTTTCATTAGCCAAAAATGAAGCTAATTTCACGCGTTGACTTTCACCACCCGAAAGTGTGCTGCTCGACTGTCCGAGTTTCATATAGCCAACGCCAACATCCTGAAGCGGTTTCATTCGTTTCACGATTTTCTTTTCGGTATTTCCGGTTTGTGCGCTAAAGAATTCAATTGCCTGATTAACGGTCATATCAAGCACGTCATAAATATTAACATCCTTGTAATGAACGTCCAGAATATCTTGTTTGAATCGTTTTCCATGGCAATGTTCACATTCTAAAACAAGGTCAGCCATAAATTGCATTTCTACCGTAACCGTACCTTCACCCTGACATTCTTCGCAACGACCACCTTCGGTATTAAACGAAAAATGGGACGCCGAATAATTCATTTGCTTCGAAAGTTGCTGATCAGCAAAAAGTTTACGGATTTCGTCATATGCTTTGATATATGTTACCGGATTGGAGCGCGACGAACGTCCAATCGGATTTTGATCGACAAATTCGATGTCTTTTGCAAGATGCATACTGCCTTTCAGCGTTCCGAATTGCCCGGTACGGTCGGCCACGCCACCATAATGTTTTTTCAAAGCAGCATAAAACACATTTCGCACCAGCGACGATTTTCCCGAACCACTAACGCCTGTTACCACCGTCATCACATTCAACGGAAACTTGACATTAATTCCTTTAAGGTTATTTTCACGCGCTCCAAGCACTTCAATATAATTATTCCATTTGCGGCGGTGAATCGGAATGTCAATTTGTTCCTTTCCTAACAGGTATTTCAGCGTATAAGAATTTTCAAAATCTGGATTTTCTGAAATCGATTCAAGAGTTCCATTATACACGATTTTTCCACCCAATCGACCTGCATTCGGACCAATATCAATCAGATAGTCGGCAGCACGCATAATTTCTTCATCGTGTTCAACTACCACCACCGTATTTCCCAAATCACGAAGTTGTTTCAATACTTTTATCAGCAAATGAGTGTCGCGGGAATGAAGTCCGATACTTGGTTCGTCCAAAATATACAACGAGCCAACTAAACTGCTTCCAAGCGAAGTGGCCAGATTTATACGCTGGCTTTCACCGCCGGAAAGCGAATTTGATAATCGGTTCAACGTCAGATAACCCAGACCAACATTGAGCAAAAAGTTGATGCGGTTAGTAATTTCAATCATCAACCTTTTGGAAATCGCTTCGTCTTGTTCGTCTAAATGGATATGTTGGAAAAAATCATTTAGTTTATAAATTGACATCAAAACCAGCTCTGAAATAGATTTTTCGTCTACTTTTATGTATGATGCTTCCTTTTTCAACCGGCTTCCATTGCAATCGGGACAAATAGTTTTGCCTCGGTAACGCGCCAGCATAACGCGGTATTGAATTTTATACTGATTTGCTTCCAAATGTTTGAAAAAAGCATTTAGTCCTTCGAAATAACGGTTTCCTGTCCAAATCAGCTGGCGTTGTTCGTCGGTCAGTTCATAATACGGTTTGTGAACAGGGAAATTGAACTTTGCTGCCGAATGAATCAACTGTTTCTTCCATTCGCTCATTACTTCGCCTTTCCAGCAAACAACAGCATCTTCGAAAATGGAAAGTGTTTTGTTTGGAACAACCAAATCTTCATCGATCCCAATCACTTTTCCGAAACCTTCGCAAGTCGGACAAGCACCAATCGGACTGTTGAAGCTGAATGTGTGAACAGAAGGAATTTCAAACTGCATTCCATCAGCTTCGAATTTTTTAGAGAAATAAAGCAATTTAGGCATATCTTCTACAAAAACCTTCAACAAACAAACTCCGTTTCCTTCAAAAAAGGCAGTTTCAACCGAATCAGTAAGTCGACTGATGGCGGTTTGCGAATGTTCAACTACCAACCGGTCAATCAGCAAAAACACTTCTTTATTGTAAAAATCCGTTTTATTATTCAGCAATTCGCTGATTTGAAGTGTTTCTCCATCAATTTCCACGCGGCTGAATCCCTGCAATTGAAGACTTTGAAGTTGTTCGGTCACAGTCCTGTCAATTGAAGAAACTACCGAAGTCAAAACCATCAACTTTGTTCCGTCCGGAAAATTCATTGCCGCATCAATTACATCCTGCGCTTCGTGTTTTTGAACTAAATTGCCGGAAATGGGCGAATAAGTTTTTCCAATACGGGCATAAAGCAATTTGATATATTCATAAATTTCGGTTGAAGTTCCCACCGTGGAGCGTGGATTTCGGGTATTTACTTTTTGCTCAATGGCAATAGCCGGCGGTATTCCTTTTATATAATCAACTTCGGGTTTGCTCATTCGACCCAGAAACTGACGAGCGTATGACGAAAGACTTTCAACGTAACGGCGTTGACCTTCAGCGTAAAGTGTGTCAAATGCCAGCGACGATTTCCCGGAACCGGAAAGTCCGGTGATAACAACTAGTTTATTGCGTGGAATTTCTACATCGATATTTTTCAGGTTGTGAACCCGAGCTCCTTTTATAATGATATTTCCCTGTTTCGACACGTTTTCTTCTTTTATTTTTTGGACATGCAAAGATACTACTTATGAAATGATTATTTAATAATGAAAGTTCAATTATTGCAAGAACTATTTTTAATTAAAACTGTTTTAGTTGTAAAAATCATAAAATATGCAGAATGTATACGATTTAATTTGATAAATATGCAGAGAAAATGCATAATGTATTAATAAAATAAGATATTAGGAATAATTATCAAATAATTCTTTGGGAATCCATTGAATTATACATAAATTGTTGTACTTTTGCCGCAAATCTAAATAATTATACATTAAATGAAGAACAAACGAAACCGTTTACAGATTATCTCTGAAATTCTTCGGTCAACCGTAGTTGGAAGTCAGGAAGAATTGTTGAATATTTTAAGTGAGCGACAGTGCGAGGTAACTCAAGCAACTTTATCACGCGATTTGAAATTACTGAAAGTAGCCAAAACACCTTTATCAAACGGCGCTTACAAGTATATTTTACCATCGTACAACAAACCATTACCAAATTCAGGTGCATTCAATTCACTGGTTGCACATGGAGCAGTGTTGAGTCTTGAATTTTCCGGACAATTAGGTGTTGTAAAAACAAAACCCGGATATGCAAGCGCGATTGCGTGGGATATTGATAATAAAGCCACTGAACAGGTATTAGGAACTATAGCTGGTGATGACACAATTTTAGTTATTCCGAGAGATGGAATTACGCGCGAAGATATTCTCGAAATGATGAATATCACGTTTTCCGAATCGAATAATTAAATTATTTGCTGAGTATAAAGTAATTCTATATCTTTGCTGCCCTTTGCGAAAAAAGGTCGGGAGTTAACAGGCATTTATACTTAAAAAAAAGGCCAAAAAGAATGTTTTGTACTTGTAAAAAAAGAGTTACTTTCAGATTAAAAAAGGACTCATTCAAATTGAAAATGGAAAAAGAAATTACCGTTGATGAAATAACGGTACAAATTGCTGATGAGCGTTATTTGAAATATGTTGATACTATTTTGACTACCATCGCAGATGCGGCCAAAGTGCGCGGAACAGGAATCGCAAGACGCTCGCCCGAGTATATCGAGCAAAAAATGAAAGAAGGAAAAGCAATAATTGCTTTAGCTGGTGAGGAGTTTGCTGGATTTTGCTACATTGAAACGTGGGGAAATAAAAAATTCGTTGCCAATTCAGGACTTATTGTAGTTGATAAATACCGTGGCCATGGGCTGGCCAAACGCATTAAGCGAAAAGCCTTTGAACTTTCCCGACAGCGATATCCCGATGCTAAAATTTTCGGTTTGACTACCGGTCTGGCCGTAATGAAAATCAATTCAGAGCTAGGTTATAAACCTGTGACTTTTTCGGAGCTAACGGATGACGAAGCATTCTGGAAAGGATGCCAGAGTTGCGTGAATTATGATATCCTGCAACGGACTGAACGCAAACATTGTTTGTGTACCGGTATGTTGTTCGATCCGAAAGCCGACGATAACAAGAAATAGTTTTTAAGAAAGAAAATGAAAAAAGAAAAAGTTGTTTTAGCATTTAGCGGAGGATTGGATACTTCGTTTTGCGCCAAATATTTAGCTGACGAAAAAGGATATGAAGTTCATACGGCTGTTGCAAATACCGGTGGGTTTAGTTCCGAAGACTTAAAAGTGATTGAGGATAAGGCTTTTCGTTTAGGTGCAACAACTCATGTGGCACTTGACGTAACTCAGGAGTATTACGAGAAAAGTATTAAATATATGGTTTTCGGAAATGTGTTGCGCAACGGAACGTATCCTATTTCGGTTAGTTCTGAACGCATTTTTCAGGCCATCGCCATTATAAATTACGCCAAAGAAATTGGTGCCGATTATGTGGCTCACGGAAGTACCGGTGCCGGAAACGATCAAGTACGTTTCGATTTGACTTTTGATGTGCTTGCACCTGAAATCAAAATTCTGACTCCAACCCGTGATATGGTGTTGACCCGTGAATATGAAATCAATTATTTGAAAGAACATGGTTTCGAAGCCGATTTCAAAAAAATGGAATATTCCATTAATAAAGGGTTGTGGGGAACCAGTATTGGCGGAAAAGAAACGCTGAAATCAGAACAAACCTTGCCTGAATCGGCTTATCCGAGCCAGATTGAAAAACAAGGTGAAGAAACGGTGACAATTGATTTCGAAAATGGAGAAATCTGCGCAGTTAATGGTGAAAAGAATGAAAATAAAGTTCTTTTAATCAATAAATTGGAAGATATTGCAGGCAAATTCGGTATTGGTCGCGACATGCATATTGGCGATACAATTATTGGCATTAAAGGTCGGGTTGGTTTTGAAGCCGCAGCTCCTTTATTGATTATCAATACACACAAAATGCTTGAAAAACACACACTTTCAAAGTGGCAACAATACTGGAAAGACCAACTTGGTAACTGGTATGGTATGTTCCTGCACGAAGCTCAATACCTTGAACCTGTAATGCGTGACATTGAACAATTTTTGCAAAGCTCTCAACAAAATGTAACTGGAAAAGTGATTGTAAATCTTCGCCCTTATGGTTATACACTTGTCGGAGTGGAAAGTACTTTTGATTTAATGAAAACTGATTTTGGTGAATATGGCGAGGTGAATCGCGCATGGAGTGCCGACGATGTGAAAGGTTTTACCAAAATTCTTGGTAACCAAATGAAAATATATTATAACGTTCAGAAAAGGAACGATAAATAGAAAATCTATAAAACTTAAAAAATGACTAAAGCTTCTGCACATAGTGTAGAGGCTTTTTTGCAATTTATTGGTATTCAATTTGTTTTGGTATTTAGAATAAAAATTGTAATTTTGCAGCTTAAAAAATAATATATAAAATTTTACTTTATGATGAATGCTCAAGATATCAAAAATGGAACTTGTATCCGCATGGATGGAAAGTTGTATTTTGTTATAGAATTTCTCCATGTAAAGCCGGGTAAAGGCAATACCTTTATGCGTACCACACTGAAAGATGTTGTTGATGGTCGCGTTATTGAACGTCGTTTTAATATCGGTGAAAAACTGGAAGATGTACGTGTAGAACGTCGTGCTTATCAATTTGTATATAAAGAAGGTGATGATTTCATTTTTATGAATCAGGAAACATACGACCAACATCCTATTAGCAAGGATCTTATAAACGGTGTTGATTTTCTTCTAGAAGGGATGTCTGTTGAAGTTGTATCAGACGCTTCTACCGATACCGTACTTTATGCTGACATGCCCGTTAAAGTTCAAATGAAAGTAACATACACTGAACCAGGCATGAAAGGTGATACAGCTACCAATACGCTTAAACCTTCAACCGTCGAATCAGGTGCCACAGTACGTGTACCTTTATTTATCACTGAAGGTGAAACCATTGAAATTGATACACGTGACGGTTCGTATCTTGGTCGAGTAAAAGCATAGAAAATAAACCAATAATATTTATAAGTCTGATAAACAAACAAGTTTGTCAGACTTTTTTTATTGTTTGAAATGGTAATTTGCAAAATATTTACGTTATTTGCAGTCAAATAAGATAGAAAGTAAAAAACATGAAAAAGAGACTACAAAGTTTTGGTTATGCTGGTCGTGGAATTCGACTTGTTTTCAGCTCGGAAGCTAATATGAAAATTCATATCATAATTGCTGTTTTAGTTGTAATTTGTGGATTTTTCTTCAATATAAATGTCAGCGAGTGGATTTATTGTTTATTATGTATCGGATTGGTATTCAGTGCCGAAATGATAAATACAGCCATAGAAAATGTGGTTGATTTGGCATCACCCGAGCATCACGAACTTGCCGGAAAAGCCAAAGACATTGCTGCCGGTGCCGTTCTTATTTGTGCAATTATTTCTGTAATTATTGGATTGCTTATTTTTGTACCCAAATTTTTGACACTTTTTTAAATATAATCTGAAACAATTATGAAGAATAATCCATTATCTGATTTATTAAATCTAATGTATCCCGATTTATGCGTGGTTTGTGGTGAAAATTTACATAAAAATGAAAAGCACTTGTGTCTGAATTGCTTAAACGAAATTCCAAAAACCAATTTCCATTTACAACTTGACAATCCAATAGAAAAAAAATTTTGGGGAAAAGTTCCAGTATTTCGTGGAACGGCGTTTTTTTATTTTCAAAAAGGCTCTCATTTTCAAAAGGTATTACATGCTTTGAAATATAAAGACAATAAGGAAATTGGGGAAATATTAGGGAAATATGCAGCGGTAGAATTATTGGAATCATCTGATTTTGCCTCAGTTGATGTAATAATTCCGGTTCCTTTACATCCAAATAAATACAAACTTCGCGGTTATAATCAAAGTGAATGGATTGGGAAAGGTTTGTCGGAAATACTTCTGAAACCACAAGACATAAGCACATTACTCAGAGTTCAGGAAAATACGACACAGACAAAAAAAAATGTTTTTGAACGATACGAAAATACTGAAGGAATCTTTGAAGTAACCGATTTAATTTCTCTGGAAGATAAACATGTATTACTTGTTGACGATGTTCTCACCACCGGCTCAACGCTTGAAGCATGTATTAAAGCATTACTTAATATTCGTCATATAAAAGTGAGCATTTTCACATTAGCTGTTGCTTAACAATCGCAATTGTATTAATATCCATTATTTAATAATATATTCATTTATTCTGCTATATTAACAACATATTTACACGAAATGTAGTAATTGTGGTAGTTTTGAATGGATAAAATGTGTAGTTTTGCAAAACAATGTTCATTTGCGCCTAATTTAAAAATTGCATGATTTAATATGCATTCTAAGTTTCTAATTGTTACCATTTTGCTAAGTTTTTTTTTGGTGAGTTGTTCTTTCATGCCTAATGAAATGAAGCTTGCTGAAAAAATTATGGAAACTAATCCCGATTCTGCGCTTCATATTCTACAAAAAATTCATCCAAATCAAGCTTTGACAGATGCCGACCGGGCATTGTATGGTTTATTGTTATTTCAGGCATTGGAAAAAAGTAATAAACCGTTGAAACCAGACTCTGTTATTAGTTTTTCGCTTCAATATTACCAAAGCGTTAATAATAAACCTCGTTTAGCTACCAGTTACTTTTATAAAGCTAGATTATATAAAGTTGCACAGCGCTTTGATGATGCTACTTTATTGTATCTGAAAGCATTAGATCTAATCCAGAATAGTAAAGATTACTATTTGTTAGGAAAAATATATTCCGATATGGGTGATATATGTTCTATCCAAATTGATTATACTGAAGCTTTAAAGAAATACCAGGAGGCAATGAATTACTACAAAAAAGCCGGTGATACGGTTGAGGCAAGTTATAAGGTAATTGATATTGGTAGAATGTATCGTTTTTTGAAAGATTATAAAAAGGCACATTTTTTTTATACTAAGGCTTTAAATCAAACTTCTGATTCATTATTACAAGGTTCAGCCTATCAGGAAATTGGAATTAATTACTACAAAGCACAAATAAATGATTCAGCTCAACATTTCTTAAAAAAAAGTTTGCAATATCCATTCAAAGGCACTAATTATGCTATAAGATGTTATATTTTAGCTGAACTTTTTTTTGACAAACAACTTTATGATTCTGCTTTCCAATATGCAACATTGGCTTTAAAGTATCCTTCAACCTTTTATAATCAACGTGATTGTTACCGTATATTATCAAATACTGTGTACAGTAAGGGTGATTTCAAAAAGGTTGCCTATTATATGTCAAAATATCAGGATTGTACGGATTCAGTCCGCAAAATAGAAACACAAACTAAAACATCCGTTTTGGAAGATCTTCATCAAACCAATGGGGCTTTCAGTAAATCAAAACAATATGTAATTATTTTCGCCTGTATTATACCAATCCTTATTGTGTTAAGTTTATTTATTGTTTATCGATTGCGAAAGAGAAATAAAAAGAAAGAGCAGGAGCTTGAACAAGCTGAAGAGAAACTTACTGAAAAGCAAACCTTATTAAAGGACAGCCTAATCCAGAAAATTGAAGAAAGTAAGGTATTACAAACGTCAAGTCTTAGTAAGATTTCAATTGCCCAACGCGAGAAGATTTATAAAGAGATATACATGGTGTGTTTGCATTTAAATGACTGGGAAACATTCAAAAAATTGATGAATCAAACTTTCAATAATTTGATTAAATCGTTGGAATCAAAATATTCGGATTTAAATCAGAAAGAACTTATATGGTCGTGTTTATTTTTACTGGAAGTTCCAACTAATGATATTACTCTGATTCTCGACTGCCAGTTAGGAAGTTTGTATAAACTAAAACAACGCGTTGCTCAGAAAATGAATCTTTCAAGCACCAGGGAACTCGAACAAATTCTCCACGAATTGTCAGAAGACAATTAATTCTAAAATTTCAACTTTCTTCACTTTCCCAATTTCGGGCACCCGAAAAACAACGCTATTTAACAATGATTTTGGGTCGTTTTTTCCTTGTCCTAATTTTTTCATTTCGTCCACAGATAAATTGCTACATATCAGGCACATAAAAAATGGCTTGTCCTACTTTTTTTTGCCTCAAAATTTGGTGTGTATCGTTTCACACTATATCTTAGCACCTTGAAAAGATACCCCTTTAGTATTCTTAAACCGTATGTTCAACCCAATAACACTATTTTTATGAAACAACAAAATTTTAGATTATTCAGTACCCTTGCAATTTTACTTGGTATGTTATTTTCATATCAATCTGTTTTTGGAGATATTTTAATAAGGAAGGATAATACAGATCCAGGTACACAACCTAATATTGTATCTGCCATGTCAATTTCGTCAACAAGTATTAGTACGTCTTCAACAACTGCAACAACTTCCAAAACTAACTTTTCTGCAATTTTAGTTGAAGCAGATGTTTACGGTTCAAATTTAGTCGTAGATTTTGACAGACCAGTTGGAATTGCTTACATTACAGTATTAGATCATAGTGGAAATACAGTAGCTTTCGAAACAGTTAACACATACTTCGATGATGAAGCTGTTATTTCACTTCACGGTTTAAGTAGAGGTAATTACACGTTGAAAATTTCTTATGGTTCAACAAAACTTATAGGAACGTTTACTTACAGGAAGTAGTTAAATAAACGGGGCGGATTCGTCCGCCTCGTATTATTAAAAGTTGAATTGTTTTAAGCTATTATAAAAGATGTGAGTATGAAAAAGATTTTAAAAGCGAAGTTATACAAAAAACGGTTAGCTGTTGACATTTACGATTACAATGCACAAGTAATTTTAAATGGGAATATTGGAATATCCGAAATTGTAGATGAGTTAATAACTGAAAATAACGAAATAAGTCGCGAAGCTGCGATTAAGCTTATCAATAATTTCAATCAGAAAGTCGCAGAAAAAGTAGTTTCAGGCTATCAGGTAAATTCTGGTTTAGTACGTTTAAGTCCTGTTATAAAAGGATATTTCACTAATAAGAAATGGAGTCCTGTTGTAAATCGAGTCGATATTTCAATAACACAAAGTTATGCATTAAATAATGCTTTATCTGAAACCTGTATTGAATTATATAATGATATGAATGACACCTTTGAATTTATTGACCCACTAGAACAATCAAGAAAACACATAGAAAATTCTCAGAAATACGAAGACAACAACACTGTCAATAATGCCGCCTACGAACCTGCATGTGGTATTGCTTTTAGACGCTGGTTGTGTGAAGCTTAATTATTCCAATGAATACTTTATAAAAACAAAATAGATTTTACACTAAAAATTCTAACTACAAATATTAAACATTATGAACACAGCAGTTATTAAGTCTTATTTACAGACATCATTTTTCATTTTTTCGGGTTATCTGTTTGTACTTATCGTATTGACCCAGATATTAAAATAGTGGATTGTTTGTTTATTTAGTCAATTAAATTTTAAATATTGTTTTACTCAATGTTATTCACTGAATAGCTTATATAATTGCATTTTATGGAATTCATTTATTCTTCAATTAATGAACATAAGAATGATCCATATTGCAGGTATAATATAGAGTTCAAGTACACATTGAGTTTCATAAGACAATTAATTATAAAAGAAAAATAAAGAACGAATTTTATTCTTTTATTATTTATTAGAAATCAAAGAATTACTATTTATATTGCTTTATAATAGTCGAAATCCCATAATATCAAATTGATAAATCTTTTTCTCAAAATTATGTAAAATGATTTTATCAAGTGAGGTAGAAACAAATTAAATTCTGGTTTGTGAATTCAAAATCAATATAATTCAGGAAAATCATTAAAGCATCTTGGATTTAAAATGAATTAAACTCCAATTGAAATTTCTCTCTTGAGTCCCAACTCCAATCGCGTTACGAAATCTTAACTTTACAGTATAAAAAAAGTTGCAAGCAAACACTTGCAACTTTATTTTTATTAAGTCAATTCTGAGATAAAACCATTACTTATTGCCGTATGAATTTTTTTCTATTCAACATTCCAGTCCAAACATCCGAATAAACTGTAGAACCGGACTTACCTCCAATTATAAAGATATGATTATTATTTACTACAACAGATCCATATCTTCTGCTTTGGTAGTTTCTAGGCAGTACATTTCTGAGAGTATCTGGCGTCTGCCAAGATAATCCTTCATCAACAGACATTTGATAGACTGGGATTGGCACATAGGCGTCAATCTGACCAAATAATAGTAACTTATTATCATATCGTATTAGAGAAGCTCCTTGAACGGCTTCTAGTGTATTATTTTCAGTACTAAAATTCACCCAATAATTTCCATCTTCGGTACTCCAACTAGTTCTTAAAGCTAATCCTGATGTTGAAACTCCACCAACAATTAATCCTTTTGATTTTCCTGTTACAGTTGAGAAGGTAATCGGGGCAAAATCATTTAATGGAAAGCTGGTTGGAATTACACTTGTCATGCTCCAGATATCGCCATCAATTGAATTTGCAAAGCGATATGACAAATCAGATTTAGCTTGAACTACGGCCCAAAGCTTTCCATTTAACCCAAAGAGTAGAGATTTAAATGTAAAATCTGAAGTTGATTTCTTAACCCAAGTAGTACCATTTGAAGAGGAATATATATTGAATCCATCTTGTGTCACATACAATTTTGAATTGTAAAGAGTCATGTCTGTTATTGGAGTATTAGTTGGCAGCCCATTAACAATTGACATATTCCAATTATATCCATCAGTAGAATTATATAAATAACTATTTGATCCGTCGTTCAAGAAATAGAAAAATGTATTGTTAAATAGAATAGTTTTCTGACTTGTGGCGTTAATTGAATTCAATTTATCAGAAACTTTAGTCCAAATATATAATTCAGGATCAACTGTATGAACATTGACTTTTACGGTATATCGTAAATATGTTTTAGCATCAGAAGCGTAATTCTTAACTCCAACTGGATTTCTAAAATCAATTGTATCTTTACCGGTAATTAAAGCAGAATCCTTTTTATATTTATATAGACTCTTATTGAAATATAAGATTGTACCGGCTGTAGATTTAAAAGAAAAAACTGGATTAACACTATCAATCCTGGTTTTATAAGGCAAGGAATCAATATTGACAATTGTTTTACCATCTCCATCTAATAAAAATTTTGCGGTATTAAGATATGGAATGCTATCGTTTGCAGCAAAGGTTAGCGACACAAAAGAAGCATCACTTGAAGTTGTTGTAACAGTATTTGATCCTAAACAAGAACTTAAAATACTAATTATAAGAAGTGAAAATGCTAACTTGAATTGATTGAATTTCATATTTATATTTTTTGAAAGGACAAAGTTAAAAACATTTTAGGTCATCTCAACTATGAACACTAAGATTTATTGTTTTTTATCATTAAAAACATGTTTTTTGATATTGGAAAATAAGTTTTAGTTGATTCAGAGGAATTAAACACAATTCGTTTTAATTCAACTCCACAACCACCGGACAATGATCGGAATGGAAAGCATTTGAAAGAATTGCTGCAGATTTTAATTTTGTACAAATTGACTCTGTAACCCAATGATAATCAATTCGCCAACCGGCATTTCGAGAACGTGCTGCTCCAAGATAACTCCACCAGCTATATTGCTCAGCACGTTGATCAAAAACTCGAAATGAATCAACCATTCCCGATGCTTCAAATTGATCTAGCCATGCACGCTCTTCTGGTAAAAATCCGGAAACTCCTTTCTGACGTTCAGGATGATTAATATCAATTGGTTTATGGCAAATGTTATAATCACCACAAACTACCAGATTAGGTCTGGTTTTGCGCAATTCTGTTATAAACGGTGCAAATGCCGCCAAAAACTCCATTTTAACTGCCTGACGAACTTCACCAGAAGAACCAGATGGAATATATACTGAAATTATTGACAAATCGCCAAAATCAGCACGAATCACTCTTCCCTCTGAATCAAATTTAGGATTATTCATACCTATAACTACATTATCAGGAGCTTGTTTACTGAGAATTGCCACTCCACTATATCCTTTCTTTTCGGCAGAATGTGTATAAGTTGCATATCCCAATTTTGCAAAATGCAGTGTGTCAATTTGTTCCGGTTGGGCTTTAGTTTCTTGCAGACAAAGAACATCTGGATTTTCAGCCTGTATCCATTCTGTCAAATTTTTGCCTATTGCTGCACGAATTCCGTTTACATTATATGAAATTATCTTCATTGATTAGTTCTTTTTACTTTTTTGTATAATTCCGACGCAAAAACAAAATCGTTCAATGCTTGATTATCAACATGAAAAATATCTTTATTATTTCCTTGCCAAGCTTTTTCACCTTTTTCAATAAAAATGATATTTTCACCAATTTCCATTACAGAATTCATATCGTGTGAATTAATAATAGTGGTGATTTCAAATTCGTGCGTTATTTCGTGAATTAACTGGTCAATAATCAAAGATGTTTTAGGGTCAAGACCTGAGTTTGGTTCATCACAAAAAAGATATTTTGGTTGTAAAGCAATGGCACGGGCAATTGCTACACGTTTTTGCATACCACCGCTTATTTCGGAGGGAGCCAAATCAAATGCCTTTTCTTCCAAATCTACGCGTTTTAGACAAAATCTCGCACGTTCAGTCATTTCTTCTTTAGTTGTAGGCGAAAACATTTCAAGCGGATAAATGACATTCTCTAACACACTAAGCGAATCAAAAAGTGCCGAACCTTGAAAAAGCATTCCAACTTCACGACGTAAAATTCGAATTTCTTTCATTTGCATATCAGGAAGGTTGCGTCCATCGTATCTTATTTCTCCTTTATCTATTCTATGCAAACCAATAATGCTCTTCATTAAAACTGTTTTTCCTGAACCACTCTGACCAATTATCATATTGGTGATTCCGGTTTCAAAAACAGCTGAAACATCTTTTAATACTTGATTTCCATCAAAAGATTTATCTACATTTTTTACTTCAATCATTTTGAACTCGTAAGATTAATAACGTTTATAAGTTGCTAAGGTTCAGTGCTGAAATCTAGTTGAGCATTATTTTTGTAATCAGAATATTGAAAAATAAAATCAAAATACTTCCGTTTACAACTGCGTTTGTACTTGCTTTACCAACGTCTAATGCGCCTCCGTAAGAATAGTAACCATAATACGCTGCCACCGAAGAAATGATAAATGCAAATATCATGGACTTAATCAAGGAATAGAAGACATAAAACGGCACAAAAGCATATTGAATTCCAATCAAATAATCACCGGTAGTTAGTATATTTGTGAGAACTCCAACAAAATATCCTCCTCCTACACCAAGTGCCATACTAAAAATTACCAAAAAAGGCATCATAACAACAAAAGCAATAATCTTTGGAAGTATTAAATAATTAGCCGAATTTACACCCATTATTTCAAGTGCATCGATTTGTTCGGTAATTCGCATGGTACCAATTTCGGAAGCAATATTTGAACCAACTTTTCCGGCCAAAATAAGACATAAAATGGTGGAAGAAAACTCAAGAAGCAATGTATCGCGTGTTACAAGACCAGTTGTATATACTGGTAGTAGCGGATTCGACGTATTCAGCTTGGTTTGCATGGTCATAATGAATCCAATGAAAACAGAAATAATCGCTACAATAGGCAACGATTGAAGCCCCAGTTTTTCAAGTTCTTTTGGAAATTGACGAAAAAACATTTTACGACGATCTGGTAATACAAAAACCCGTTTCATCAATAAAAAGTACTTACCTGTTTCGCTTATTAAACTCATTTTTAGCTATTATAAAGTGGTGATAATCCAAAAAAATAGATACAAAATCAAAGATGCAAATATACTCATTTTTTTGAGCATATTAAAAACGACTTGAATACAATTTTTGTTTAAAGAATTCGGGTAGTAGATTAAAAAAAGGAAATCCAAAACCATGATTATTTCACAGGAAAAATTAAAACAAAATATATTGGGAAAAACGAAGTAAATTATAATTTAACTGTTGTAATGGACTACACAATCCATCTTGTTATTCTTGTCAGCACCTATTTCTATTTATATCCTGATGCATATAAAATTATTACATTTTGGGAAAAATATAACTAACTACTTGATTAATTAAACGTAGCAAATTGAGCTTGCATTCAAAAAGGATGCGAGCTCATTTTATGTTATTCTAATTTTTGGTTGCATCGAAAAAACACAGTATCTTAGTACGATTTTTTGTAAAACGAATTTAAAACTCTAACATTTTGTAACAATGAAAAATAACTATTGTATAATTATGGCAGGTGGTGTTGGTAGCCGATTTTGGCCATTTAGCAGGAATGACCGTCCCAAACAATTTCTCGATTTTTTCGGAACAGGACGTTCGCTATTGCAAATGACATTTGATCGTATTCATAATTTAGTACCAGCCGAAAACATATTTATTGTTTCAAATGTAATTTATAAAGAATTGATTTTGGAACAATTGCCAATGATTAAAGAAAATCAGGTTTTGTTGGAACCAAACAGACGTAATACTGCTCCTTGTATAGCATATGCTATAAATCGTATAAATGCAATAACCGATAAGGCCAATATTATTGTTGCACCGTCAGACCATTTAATTTTGAAAGAAGTTGATTTTCTAAATACAATAAAAACAGGGTTGGAATTTGTTGAAAATAATGATTGTCTTTTGACGCTTGGCATTAAACCTAGTAGACCAGAAACCGGTTATGGCTATATTCAAATTGATGAAGGTGAATCAAATTTACGACGTGTAAAAACATTTACCGAAAAGCCAAATGCAGATCTGGCTCAGATTTTTTATGAAACAGGCGAATTTTTCTGGAACTCTGGTATTTTCCTTTGGAATCTTCAAACTATTGTAAAAGCATTTGATCAATTACTGCCGGAAGTTTCAAACAAATTTACTGCCGGAAAAGATTTTTTCAATACCGACAAAGAACAGGAATTTATTGACCAGATGTATCCATCATGCCCCAATATCTCTATTGATTATGGAATCATGGAAAAAGCAGCCAATGTTCACGTTCTGTGCTCCGATTTTGGTTGGACCGATCTCGGAACCTGGGGATCGCTTTATGAAATGTCCCCAAAAGATGAGAATGAAAACGTAACCTTGAAATGCAAAACGGCATTCTATGAAAGTGGTAATAATATCGTGGCACTTCCTTCCGAAAAACTGGCAGTTATTCAGGATTTAAATGGATATATTGTTGCCGAATCTGATAACGTGCTTTTAATTTGCAAACTTGAAGACGAACAACGCATTCGCCAATTTGTAAATGATATGAATGTGACTTTTGACGGAAAATTCAATTAAATGGTATCTGGTTGGCAGTAAACAATTGGCAGTTCAAACTGCTTACTGCCAACCGAAGACTACCTACTATAAACTCCCTACTATTTTTTCATGTCGGATATAATACATCTTTTACCTGATTCAGTAGCAAATCAAATTGCAGCCGGTGAAGTGATACAACGCCCTGCATCGGTACTAAAGGAACTCGTTGAGAATTCGATTGATGCTGGTGCAACTTTTATTCAAATCGTAATTAAAGATGCCGGTCGCACGTTGATTCAGGTGGTTGATAATGGGAAGGGGATGAGCGAAACGGATGCCCGAATGTCATTCGAACGTCATGCTACCTCTAAAATCAGAAGTGCTGATGAATTATTTTCAATACGCACCATGGGGTTTCGGGGTGAAGCGTTGGCATCGATTGCTGCAGTAGCACAGGTGGAATTACGAACCCGCCGAGCGGAAGATGAATTGGGCGTATTGGTAGAAGTGGCCGGAACACGCGTTTTCAAACAAGAGTCGGTTCAGTGCGACGTGGGTACGTCATTTCAGGTTAAGAACCTCTTTTTTAATGTTCCCGCACGTCGTCGATTTTTGAAAAGTGACAATGTGGAGAAAAGTCATATTCTGACTGAATTTTATCGGATTGTATTGGTAAATCCGATGGTGAATTTTTCATTTTTTGATGGCGACGAAGAAATTTACAACCTCCCGGCTTCAAACAATAAAATCCGCATAGAAAATATATTTGGAAAAAACGCAAAAAAACGCTGGCAACAACAATTATTGACCATTGAAACTTCAACCAATCTGGTAAATATATATGGTTATGTTGGTAAACCGGAATACGCTCAAAAATCGGCAACACAATATTTCTTTGTAAATGGACGCTTTATGCGCCATCCTTATTTTCATAAAGCGGTATTACTGGCTTACAGCCAAATGATACAGGCATCGGAAAGTCCCAATTATTTCATTTATTTTGAAGTTGATCCTCAAACCATCGATATTAATATTCATCCTACCAAAACAGAAATTAAATTTGAGAATGAACAAGCTATTTGGTCTATTCTTACGGCAGCCATAAAAGAATCTTTGGGTAAATTCAACGTGGTTCCTTCTATTGATTTCGATCAGGAAGGGGCTGTTGATATGCCAACTTCTATCAATATTGAAAATATTCGTCCGCCACAAACTAACTTTAATCCCAATTATAATCCATTTGGAATTTCTGGATACAAGCGTCCGAATCTGGATTGGGAAGAATTATACGGAGGTTTTGAAAAAAAATCGACTTCATTTGATTCGAAAATTGATTTAAAATCAAATGAAAATGAAAATCATTCAACTTCATTTACAAATTCTAAACAGCAACCAATTATTGGTGACTCAGAAACCCGTGCAGATAATTTTCAGTACAAAAATCGCTTCATTCTCACCGGAATAAAGTCAGGATTGCTGCTGATTGACCAACAGCGGGCACATACCCGTATTTTGTTTGATTTGTTTCTGAATCAGATAGAAAATTCACACGGAATTTCGCAGCAGGTATTATTTCCTGAAATACTCGAATTAGGTGTTGACGATGATTTGTTTTTTGAACAGATTTTACCTGATTTGCAACGTATCGGTTTCGATTTTGAAAGACTTGAGAATCATTCGTACCAGGTAAAGGGAGTGTCATCACATGTTGGAACTGCCAGTGTGATTGACTTATTGCTTGAAATACTGGAAAAAACCCGGACAACTGCATTAAATCCCGTTGTCGGTATTCACGAATCCATTGCGCTGACGCTGGCTCAAAATGCTTCCATCAAATCGGGACAGCGACTGTCAAACGAAGAAATGAGTGATTTGATTGATCGTCTTTTTGCCTGTGCTAATCCTAATTTGACACCGGATGGGAAGAAAATCATGACTACTTTATCGCTGGAAGAGTTGGAAAAAAGATTTTAAAAAAATCACATTCTAATAGCTTCGATGCTAAGTATTAATCAAAATATCTACGTTAACCTTCGCCAACAAAGGTTCCAAGTTGTTGAAAACTATTTTAGCAGGAAACGAATCAATTTGCTAACTTTGCAGATAAAACTGAGATATTAATCGATACTTGTCTTCGACGTTATTTGCTTCGCAATATTTCATTCAATTCTCAGATTTTTCTTTCATTGCCAAATTAGCAAATTAGCACATTGGCACATTAGCACATTATTATGGATTTTCTCAACGAACTCAATGAAAGTCAACGCCAAGCGGTAGAATATACCGCCGGAGCATCGCTGGTTATTGCCGGTGCCGGCTCAGGCAAAACGCGCGTGTTGACTTACAAAATAGCTTATCTGCTTAAAACCGGGTTGGCACCTTCATCTATTTTGGCACTGACTTTTACCAATAAAGCTGCCCGCGAAATGAAAGAGCGGATTGCACAAATGGTTGGAGAAAAAACGGCCCGATACCTGTGGATGGGAACTTTTCACTCTGTTTTCTCCCGTATTCTCCGTTCGGAGGCTGAATTAATCGGCTATTCCAAGAACTTTACTATTTATGATTCGGTTGACTCCAAGAGTCTGGTCAAAAGCATTGTCAAAGAACTGAAACTGGACGATAAAGTGTATAAACATGGTTTTGTGCAATCGCGCATTTCGTATGCTAAAAACAATTTGATTACGCCTGACGCCTATCTGGCCAATACGGATTTAATGAAAGCAGACGTTTCTTCACGTGTACCGTTGATAAAAGATATTTACAAAATCTATTGCAACCGATGCAAACAAGCTGATGCGATGGATTTTGACGATTTGTTGTTGCAGACAAATGTTCTTTTCAGAAATCATCCTGACATTTTGCAAAAATACCAACTGATATTTAGATATGTTTTGGTGGACGAATATCAGGATACCAATTTTGCCCAATATCTGATTGTAAAAAAACTGGCCGAACAACACGAAAAAATCTGTGTGGTGGGCGACGATGCTCAAAGTATTTATTCCTTCCGTGGTGCCAATATCGACAATATTCTTCAGTTTAAAAATACGTATCATAACGCACAGATTTTTAAACTCGAACGCAATTACCGTTCTACACAAACCATTGTGAATGCGGCCAACAGTCTGATTGATAAAAATGCACAGCAAATACGCAAAACCGTTTTCTCTGAGAAGGAAACCGGTAAACCGATAAAAGTCTTGAGCGTTTTTACTGATTTTGAAGAAGGCTTTATCGTAGCCAATAATATATCCGATTTGCGATCGGTAAATAATTATCATTATCAGAATATTGCTATCCTTTACCGCACCAATTCGCAATCGCGCGTGATGGAAGAAGCACTTAGAAAACAGGGCATTCCCTACCGGATTTATGGTGGTTTGTCGTTTTACCAACGCAAGGAAATAAAAGATGTAATTGCCTATTGTCGGTTGGTTTGCAATCCTAACGACGAAGAAGCGTTGAAACGTGTCATCAATTTTCCGGCACGTGGTATTGGCGATACTACGGTAAATAAAGTGATTGAATGCTCTCAACTTCACGCTGTCAGCGCCTGGGAAGTGCTCACTGATATGCTGAAATACAATCTACCTGTGAATGCAGGAACAGCGAATAAACTGGCACAGTTCCGCTCTATGATCGATGTTTTTGCCGAACAGGTAACAACTCAAAATGCGTACGATTTGGCCAACAGCATCGTAAAAACTACCGGCGTCATTGCCGACACCTACACCGACCATTCGCCGGAAAGCATGAGCCGTCAGGAAAACGTGCAGGAATTACTCAAAGCCATTCACGAATTTTGCGAAACCAAACAGGCCGATGGAGAACCAACAGCTCTCCTACCTGACTTTTTGTCGGAAGTTTCACTACTAACCGATCAGGATACAGACAAAGAAACGGACAAAGACAAAGTTACGTTGATGACCGTTCATGCGGCAAAAGGACTGGAATTTAGAGCAGTTTTCATTGTGGGTATGGAAGAAGAACTGTTTCCTTCACCCTTTTGCACTCAAAGCGAGCGTGAACTGGAAGAAGAACGACGGTTGTTTTATGTGGCCATCACCCGCGCTGAAGAATTGTGTTTTATCAGTTATGCCAAATCGCGTTTCAAAAATGGCAAAACGAATTTTTCCAATCCGAGCCGTTTTATCAAAGACATCGATGTTCAATACCTGGACATGCCTGTTGAAATTAAACCCAAACAGGCACGAATTGGCGATTGGGATGATGATCTGGAAACGGAACGAAACCGCTTTGGTGGAACGTTTTCAAAACCAGTTTTCAGGGAAAATATTCTCTCTGCAACTCCCAAAAGAATGGTAAAAATAAGTAATTCCGGTGGTGATAAGATTCCAACTGATAACGCTTCTATTCCTATCGGTTCGTTTGTAAAACATGTTGTGTTCGGTATCGGCAAAGTGCTGAAAACAAGCATAGTTAACGGCAATGAGAAAGCCGATATCGACTTTGGTGAAAAAGGGGTAAAATCTTTATTATTGAAATTTGCGAAGTTAGAAGTTTTAAAATAGAAAATTGTTTATCTTTGTGTTTTATAATTATGAAGCAGTCAATAAACATATTAAAAGAGATAAAAAGATTAGTCACTGAAAAAGATTCATCGGCTAAAATTTATTTATATGGTTCGAGAGCAAAAGGCACTAATCTAAAAAATTCTGATTGGGATGTCCTGATTTTAATAAGCAAAGAAAAAATTACTTCGGACATTGAAACGGAAATCACTTTTCCACTCTATGATTTAGAATTTGAAACAGGTGAAATTATCAGCCCCATGGTATATTCTGAAAACGAATGGAACTTTAAATATAAAATAACTCCTTTTTATAAAAACGTTATGCATGAGGGCATTTTACTATGACCGAATATAAACCGGAAGATTATTCTACTTACAGAATCCAAAAGGCAAAAGAAACAATTGCTGAAGTTGAAGTTCAAATCCAGAATGAATTTTGGAATACAGCAATCAACAGAATGTACTATGCATGTTTTTATGCTGTTAGTGCCTTATTAGTCAAACACGGAATTGAAAGTTCAAGTCACACAGGTGTTCGGCAACTATTTGGAAAACTATTTGTAAAAACCGGGAAATTTGACAAAAATCTTGCAAAACATTATACTGATTTATTTGAAAAAAGACACAAAGGAGACTATAACGATTTTTTTGATTTCGATAAAGAAACAGTAACACGGCTTTTACCAATTTCAAAAGAATTTATTTCTAAAATTGAGGAACTTATAAATACAAACAAATAAAATAAAACTATACAATTATGGCAAAAACAACTGCTGAGGAGTTGAAATTTCCAACTTCCGACAAACTGAAAGCATTGCAGCTTGCAATGGATAAAATTGAAAAAGATCACGGCAAAGGCACCATCATGCGCATGGGCGACACCAAGGTGGAAGAAGTTTCATTCATCTCAACCGGTTCAATCGGTTTGAATGTGGCATTAGGTGTGGGCGGTTATCCACGTGGACGTGTGATTGAAATCTACGGACCGGAATCGTCAGGTAAAACCACGTTGGCTATACATGCCATTGCTGAGGCACAAAAAGCCGGTGGTATTGCTGCTTTTATTGATGCTGAGCACGCTTTCGACCGTTTTTATGCGGAAAAATTAGGTGTAAATATCGAAGAATTGTTGATTTCGCAACCTGACAACGGTGAACAAGCATTGGAAGTTGCTGATCAACTGATTCGTTCGTCAGCGGTGGATATCGTGGTGATTGACTCTGTTGCTGCTTTAACTCCTAAAGCCGAACTGGAAGGCGATATGGGTGATTCAAAAATGGGATTACAAGCCCGTTTGATGTCTCAGGCCTTACGTAAACTCACTGCCAATATCAACAAGACCAACACAACCTGTATTTTCATTAACCAGCTGCGTGAAAAAATAGGCGTAATGTTCGGAAATCCTGAAACTACAACCGGTGGTAATGCATTGAAATTCTACGCTTCGGTGCGTTTGGATATCCGTCGTATTGGCCAGTTGAAAGACGGTGAAGAAGCGGTTGGTAACCAAACCCGTGTAAAAGTGGTGAAAAACAAAGTGGCACCACCATTCCGCAAAGCTGAATTCGACATTATGTACGGCGAAGGTATTTCCAAAACCGGCGAAATTATTGACCTTGGTGTGGAATACGGAATTATTAAGAAAAGCGGTTCGTGGTACAGTTACGGAGATACTAAACTGGCTCAGGGTAGAGACGGTTCAAAAGCCATCATCAAAGATAATCCGGAATTAGCTGCCGAACTGGAAGCTAAAATCGTGGAAGCTATTCAGAATAAATAAACAATTAGTTTATAAATTAAAAAAGTTCCAACATCAGTTTTCTTGCTGGTTTTGGAACTTTTTTTATACTTTATAAATTCTCATTTCACACGCTTTACAATCAAAAGTCAACTCATACGTTTGATCATTATTCTTTAGAAACAGCGGTTCTTTAAATGTAGCTTTATATCCTTCTTTCGGGCACCAACCCATCGTGAATTTGATGCAATGTTTGGTAAACATTAATGGAACGCCTTCTTCCGCTTTCACTTCAAATCCGGGCATAATTTCCTCCACACCGTGTTCTGAATAAAATGCCTCTGAAAGTTTATTAGTCACATTTCCGAGGTAAGTGAGTTTTTTTGAAGGAAATTCAGCCATTTTTGCTTCCTTTTTCGGCTCGCGAATATAACATTTCTCGCGAACCAAATCCAATTGTTCCACTGCCAAACGACGCAACTCACTCAATTGCGAAGCAGGAAAAAACCAAGGTGAACTGATGTCAATCTGAATATTAATTGCTTCATAAATAGTATTTCCAAGTTTTGAAAGTTGATTTTTAATATTATCATTGACAACTTCCGGTTTTTGTGCCGGCTGCTTATCACAAACTGCTTCGAATACACTCGAAATTCCATCCTCATCAGTCAATTTAATTTCAAAACCGGTTGGTGTTTCTTTGAAAAGAATCTTCAAACCTACTTTTCGTTCATAAGTTTTACCTTTTAATATCTTTTCAAAAGCCTGATCCTGATTCCTGTAAAGCATTACACCAATATCCATTCGGGGCATATCGGCAGGGAAAAACTGCTTTCGTTCAACTCTGTTGACTCTAAATCCAGTCAAATCACCCTGCTTATTGATAAAACAAAGTCCATCGCCGTTGTTTAAATCCGTACCGTTATGCATTTCAAAAAAGTTACGGCCAATATAAGTTACTTTTCCAATCGGTTCACCTAATGATTTTGGCGTATCAGGTTGAATAATATCCGGTTTACGACCGTGTAAGAAGTAATCGGTTGCTCCACGTCTGAAACTTTTTTCCGGATTCGGTTCAAAAAATAAGGTTGTTTTTCCGGAGGAAGATCTTTTATAAGTTGAATTTCCTTCTAAAATCACATCTAATTTTTTCCGGTAATAAGCGGTGATATTCTTTACATAATCAGCATCTTTCAGCCGTCCTTCAATTTTAAATGACGTTACACCGGCTTGAATCATTTCTTCCAGCGAATCGGACAAATCCAAATCTTTCAACGAAAGTAAATGTTTGTTTTTTACAAGAATATTATCGTCGGCATCAACCAAATGATAGGGCAAGCGGCAATATTGTGCACATTGTCCTCTGTTGGCGCTGCGTCCGCAATTAGCCTGACTCATATAACATTGTCCGCTATAACTCACACATAAAGCTCCATGAACAAAGGCTTCCAGTTCTACATCAGTTTGTTCTGAAATTTCTGAAATTTGTTTCAAAGTTAACTCACGAGCTAATACTATACATGAAAATCCAACGTCTTGCAGAAACTTCACTTTTTCTATGGTACGATTATCAGTTTGTGTACTGGCATGAATAGCTATCGGTGGTAAATTCAATTTCAGAATGCCCATATCCTGAATAATCAAAGCATCAGCTCCAGCGTTGAAAATATCCCAAATCAACTTTTCAACTTCCGGCAATTGATCATCAGTCAAAATCGTATTTAGGGCTACTAACACTTTTACCTTAAACTTATGTGCATATTGAACCAAAGTAGTGATATCTTCCATCGAATTCCCGGCAGCAGCACGCGCACTAAATTGCGGAGCACCAATATAAACGGCATCAGCACCGTGATTGATAGCAGCAATGCCACATTCAAGGTTTTTGGCTGGAGAAAGAAGTTCAATTTTTTTCATAATATGCCAATGAGACAATATGCTAATGTGCTAATTTGATAATCCAAGTTATTCAAATAATTAGCACATTGACCTTTTAGCATATTATCACATTTAATGTATTTTCGTCAAATCGTAAGGAGTTTCCTGGTAAACAAAATAGTTCAACCAGTTAGTGAACAATAGGTTGGCATGACTTCGCCACCGTACGAGCGGATCATTATTCGGATCGTCGTTCAGATAATAGTTTTTAGGCATGTTGATAGGTAAACCTTTCGCCAAATCGCGTTTATATTCTGTGTCCAACGTGTTCGGAGAATATTCGGAATGCCCGGTAATAAAGAATTCACGTCCGTTACGAGCCATTACAATATAAACTCCTGATTCCGGCGATTCAGAAAGTAAAGTGAGTTCAGGCACATGGAGTATATCTTCAGCCCGAACTTCGGTATGGCGGCTGTGAGGAACGTAAAATATATCATCAAAGCCTCGGAAAATAGGATTATGTTCTTCGAACTTCATGTGTTCGAAAACACCGAACATTTTAGCCTCCAGCGGATATTTTGGAACACCATAATAATGATACAAGCCGGCTTGGGCCGCCCAACATATAAAGAAAGAAGAAGTTACATGCGTCTTGGCCCAATCAAATATCTTTGTCAATTCATTCCAATATGTTACTTCTTCAAATTCAAGCAGTTCAACAGGTGCACCGGTAATTATCATGCCGTCATAATTACTTTGTTTTATTTCATCAAACGTTTTATAAAAAGTCAACAAGTGTTCTATCGGAGTGTTTTTAGATGTGTGACTTTCCATATGCAGAAAATCAATTTCCAACTGTAAGGGTGAATTAGAAAGCAAGCGAATTAAATCTGTTTCAGTAGTTATTTTAATTGGCATTAAGTTCAGAATCACAATCTTAAGCGGACGAATCTCTTGATTTGAAGCACGTTCTGAATCCATAACGAAGATATTCTCTTCACGAAGAACATCTACTGCAGGTAAGGTTACAGGGATATTTAATGGCATGTTAGTTAATTAGTTAATTGGTCAAATGGTTGATTAGCACATTAGTACATTGTATTGTTAATTATAATACTTTCGATAAATCTTCCAATAAGCTGAACTACCGATAAAATCATCCAAAAAATCGTTCAACTTTTCAAGGAGCTGTACCGATTGTGGATTTACTACCCATGCTTGTTGTTGAGCAAAACCTATTGGTAATGAAACATCAATATTAGGATATTTATTTTTTAATTTCTGAGCAAATTGTTCATCACAAATTGTAGATTTGATTTTTCCAATTGCCACTTGATGAACCATTTGCTCTACGCTTTCATTTTTTATTTCTAAAATATGAATTGTACTCGCTATCTCATTCGACAAATGTTGAAGTCGCATTTTAAAAGGTGAATTTGCAGGAATGTACACAGTGTCATTAGCAAGTTCAAGATGGTTCTTTACATATTTACCTCGTACAGTATCTCCATTTAATCTTTGAACCAATACTTGTCTTGAGGTTACTAACGGAGTTGTAAATGAGGCTTCATTTTTGAATTCAGTAGTTATAGGAATAAAATTCGCAATGATATCATAATCCCCATTTTTTAATCCTTCCAACCCATTTTTAAAATCATTTTGTTCTGATATTACCAATTCAAGCCCCAAACTATCCGCAAATGCTTTTACGATCTCATATTGAAATCCTGAAACGCTATCTCCTTTTACTGAAAATCCAATACTACTACTATCGGTGAGTACTGTAAGTCTCCCGGAATCAATTATTGACGATAAATCATGAATTTTATTTCTTTTATGATGAATTATAAAAGCACTAAATGTGAGTAAACAAATCACTCCCAAGGTAATAAGAACCTTCAGTTTACTATTTAAATTAAGAAATTTCTTAACATCAAATGCTTTTAAAATTTGTTCTTTTTTAATCATAAAAATTCCACGAAACTCCTAATTTAATATTTGCTTCATCAATTGGATAATTTGGCATTGAAAAATAAGGGCCATTCATAAACATTTGATTAATATGATAATATTCAACAAAGAATCGGGTACGTTTCAAATGCATATTTAAATAAACATTAACAGCAGGATAGTTTCCTATTTTAGTTTTTGTCTGTGAATAAAACTGACCGGTTGCGGGCATATAAGTAGGTGCGTAGTATTCTGTGTGATAACGCACATTTGCACCCAGCTGAACTGTTAATACTTTAAACCATAAATCATGATAATATAAGTTCTCATAAAAAGTAAAACGAGGAAGTTGCAAAATTGACGGATGCGAACTTACTTGAAATATAATGTTATTTTCTAAAGTAAAGCTTCCAACATGAAAATCCTGTTTTAAATTTGCTGATAATATCTGAATATTTCCGGCATATTGTGCCGGTGTTGCAATGGAATCAAAATATACATATTGTGTCAAATTTTCAACGCCCACGTTCAAAGAGAAAGAACGTGTGGGAATTGAAAAAGTTCCCCCGATGTGTGTTCGATAAGTGTTTGCGAAATTATTATCCCACCTAAAATGGTTTGAATCATAATGTTGTAAAAAGTATGACGGCTTGTCGCTTCGTACAAAACCATTGGCCACCAGCGAAATGCTATCCTTCCAAAGTTTAAAAAAACCTCCAATATTTCCTTTCAATCTGAACTCTCCTGCTTTGTAACCAACTAAACTTAATTCGCCTTCAAAATTATATTTAAACCCTTTCCCTAGTTCTTTGGATAAAATTCCACCCACTTTTGTTGTCGAATTGAGCATGTGGTTAATTAATGAATCTTTCTTAAAAGTATAACTCTGAATTTCATTTTCGATAAATGCTGTCAGTCCAAAATTTAATAATTTATTAAATTCTTCTTCCATTTTTATCGAAAAAGTATTTGTTAAGGTCTTTAATCCTGAAGTATCGTTAGTGTTTACAAACGGAAGATAAGTGTTAGTATAAAACGGAGTTTTTACAACAGTTTCTTCAATATAACGTTTACTCTCATCAACATATTTCAATGTATGTGAAAACCTGGTAACCGGCACATAATCCATTCTGACTGAATCCTTATTCACTTTTACAGACCGTTCAAAACCAATACTATATTGTTGGTTGTAATAAATCATGCTTTGTGAATATCCGGATTGAGCTTGCATATTTATGGGAATATCTTTTGGAGCAAAAGAAGAATATATATCCGTTGGAGTTGTAATTCCACCATTTTCTTGATTTCGAAGTGTATTTGTCGAAATATGTCCAGTTGCACTATAATGTTTCCCTTGATAAGTACCAAACAATGAACCCGAAAATCTTTCTGAAGCCTGATTTCCATATTCACCGGGAGCTGCAGTGTAATCAAGTGTTGTACCGAAATTTAAATTTTTATTTGTGTTAAATGTAAATAAAAATTTAATATGATCTTCGTCCCGTTGTAATGATCCACCTGTATTATAATCCAAATTGCTGAACGGAGTTTTTGTATTATAAAATGTTGCACTTTGTGCATTAACAATATAGGGGAAATAAGCAGTCGCAAATATAAAATCAGCATTTGCCGGGCGGTCAAAATAGATTTTCGACTGAATAGGCGAACCTAAATTGCCATTATATGAATTTGCAATGCTGAATCTATCTATCGGATTGGAAATCTGATAATTAAGTGGAATTGTATCAACTGGAATTGAATCTGCTACAGCAAAGCGGTCGCTAATATGCCAGGTTTTTACAAATCTATAATTTGCAGGAACCTGGGCAATTAATGAATTTGTTAATCCGATAAACAACAAACAATAAACTAACTTTTTCACTAAATATGTTTGATTATTAACTACTAGGAATTTATCTTTACCTCATTATAAGGTAGTTCGATATAATTGCAAAGATACAAAAAAAAAATGGCGAGGGTTAAATCTTTACGTTATAAAAACAAAAACGCTTTTTCTTTTAATTCTAATTCGTTTTTTATAAGAAATACAATCTTTGCTAATTTGCGTTTAAATGCAATCAAATTACTATGCTTCTATATAAAAAAGCACCAAAATATTTGATTATAACAAATAAAATCTTTAAACTTGTAGTCAAATCTAAGTGCAAGCAATTAAACATTAAGAATGTCATTAAAACTAATAAATTTACTGTTTAATAGTTAATGCAAGGCATATTCCTGTCTTTTTGATCGTATTTTTGCTTTGCATTTGAATCAAAATTGATTTATTTTTACAATAATAATTTTTTTATATTTCAATCAGAAAATTTACTTTATATGAATATCGAAAATTTAATGCAATCGCTTGAAAAAAAACATTCTGGAGAAACAGAGTATCTACAGGCTGTTCGGGAAGTGTTATCTACCATAGAAGAAGTTTACAATGACCATCCTGAGTTTGAAAAGGCTAAAATAGCTGAACGGCTTGTTGAACCCGATAGGATTTTCACATTCAAAGTTCCATGGGTTGATGATCGTGGTGGAGTGCAGGTTAATCTGGGTTATCGTGTTCAGTTTAATAATGCCATTGGGCCATATAAGGGTGGACTGCGTTTTCATGCTTCCGTGAATCTATCCATCCTAAAATTCTTAGGTTTTGAACAAATCTTCAAAAATGCGCTGACAACCTTGCCAATGGGTGGTGCAAAGGGTGGCTCAGATTTCAATCCACGAGGAAAATCAGATGCAGAAGTGATGCGTTTTTGCCAGGCATTTATGACGGAACTTTGGCAACATATTGGCGCTGATACTGACGTGCCAGCTGGTGATATTGGTGTAGGCGCTCGTGAAATTGGATATTTATATGGCATGTATCGCAAATTAGCTCGCGTAAATACCGGAGTTTTAACTGGAAAGAATCTTGAATTTGGTGGTTCACTTATTCGCCCTGAAGCAACCGGATTCGGTGGTATGTATTTTGTAAAACAAATGTTGGAAACTGCAGGCATAAGTATTAAAGGAAAAACGATTGCCATTTCAGGTTTTGGAAATGTTGCGTGGGGTGCAGCTTTAAAGGCTACCGAAATGGGTGCTAAAGTTGTTAGTATTTCAGGACCTGACGGTTATATTTATGATGAAAATGGTATTTCAGGTGAAAAAATTGATTATCTACTCGACCTAAGAGCAACTTGTAATGATATTGTTTCACCTTATGCCGAAAAATTTGGTGCTGTATTCGTACCTGATCGTCGACCATGGGAATTAAAGGTCGACATCGCTTTGCCTTGTGCCACTCAAAACGAACTGGATGAACAGGATGCTCAACATTTAATTGAAAATGGAGTAATTTGTGTAGGCGAAATATCCAATATGGGTTGTACTCCGGAAGCGATTGAAATGTTATTGAAAAATAAAATTATGTATGGTCCAGGAAAAGCTGTAAATGCTGGAGGTGTAGCAACTTCCGGTCTTGAAATGTCACAAAATGCCATGCATTTAACTTGGACTGCAGAAGAAGTTGATTTAAGACTTCATCAAATTATGAGCGAAATTCACACTCAATGCTTAAAATATGGTCGTGAGCCGGATGGTTATATAAACTATATGAAAGGTGCAAATGTGGCAGGATTTTTAAAAGTAGCCAAAGCAATGCTTGCACAGGGAATTTTGTAAAAACTTTTGCTTTTCAGAATCACGAAAAGAGAAAATTCGACAAATGAACGTTGAGTTTTCTCTTTTTTCTTTATAAATTCTCCACTTTCACTCTTCCAAATCGCAATGCTTTCAACATCCAATCCGGTAGAGTTTTTTCCGGATTAAAGTTTCGCAAATTGAGATTAATTCCTAATTTTTTTACCAATTGAATTTTATGCGTCTCCACAAATTCAATTAATGTGCCATCAAAATCCTCGATATATGTGAAATGTCCCGAAGCATTACCCATCTCGAAGGTATTAGCATTCTTGTGATTTATGGAACTGTCGACAGTAAAATTAAATCCCATGCCTTCGCATTTAGATTTTAAAGCATTCATATTTCTGACATCAAAACAAATCTGAATAAATCCCGGATCGCCCCAAAAACGACCTTCATATATTTTTCGAGGTTTGTGCTCCAAGGCTTGTACCAATTCCATGGTTGATTCTCCAAAAAGCCGACTGAAATTTCCTTTTCGTGGTTGAGAATGGGTAAGAAGGATTCTTCTGAACTTTTGAGTTCCGGAATTTAATCCGGCAATATCTTCAAAATTTCCTGAAATATCTGATATTATTTTATCATAACCTAAAATTTCCTGATAAAGTGGCAACGATTTTTCAATATCTGAAACTCCAACAATTGCTCCAACCGGACCGCCTGAAGAACGACTTTCGTCGCGGAAAATAGTTTCATCCTGAACAATTTGAAAAGTATTTCCAAACGGATCTTCCACGTAAAACGTATTTGTTCCGTCAATATACTTATTTAAACCGCCAAGAATCTTAATTTCCTTTTTGATTGATAATTCCTGAAAAGTTTGCAATACATTTCGGCTTTTCATTTTGCAAATGCAAATTCCAAGATCACCAACATGTATATCAAAGTCACTTTTCTGAGGTTTGCGTTCGGAATATTGCCAGATTTCAAATCCACTACCACCCTGCATATTTATCACTATGGCAGCATGACGCTTTTGAGGTTTATTTCCGGTATAAGGCAACATTAACTCGGCAACTGTATCATCTTCAAGAATTCTAACATCCATATTAAAGGTGTTGATATAGAATCTCCACGCAGCCGTAAAGTCTTCGACACCAATTCCAATCTGCTGAATTCCGCTAATGATATAATTTTCCATTTTCAGGTTGATTTAATTTTCCGGATTAATTTTCTTGACAAATTTGGGAAAAATCGTTTCAAATAAACCATTATAAGTTCTTTACTACCAACAAAAACTTCAGGTTTCTGCATATAAATGGCTCTTACAATTTTTTTTGCTGCTTTTTCAGCTGATATTCCTCCGGCTTGTCCTGTGTCTAATATTCTGTGTCGCTTTCCATCTTTTTCAAGTGCATTCATCGAAATATTAGTGTTCACAAATCCCGGACACACCATAACAACCCGTATATTTTGATCATAATATTCAGCATGAAGCGTTTCAAAAAATCCATATAATGCATGTTTCGAAGCACTGTAAGCCGATCTGAGCGGAAATCCGAATTTTCCTGCAATACTCGAAGTCACGGCAATTGTGCCTTTTTGTTTTTTAAGCATTTCAGGCAAAACAAGTTTGGTAATCAGTACCGGAGCAAAGAAATTGATATCCATAATTTTTCGGTCAACCTGAAATGTTGTTTCAGCGGTTAATCCACGCTGACTTATTCCGGCATTGTTATACAAAATATCGATGCTTCCAAAACTTTTAAATGCAGCTTCAACTAACGTCGGAATTCCTTCAATATCAGACAAATCAAAAGGAAGCTTTTTGCATTCTGCGCCTAATATTCTGCATTTTTCAGCCGTTTTATTTAATGCCTCTGCTCTTGAAGATGTCAGAATCAGATTTGCTTTTTCTTTGGCAAATAAATAAGCACAAGCTTCGCCGATACCTGATGAAGCTCCTGTAATCCAGACTGTTTGGTTTTCGAATTTTGCCATAATAATTTAGTTTTCAATGGCTTTCCACAATTGCTCCCGATATGAATTCATGGTGTGTGGTTTACATTGATCTGCGTTATTAACAATTTCGGTGGTATAAATCATTTCGTCAATAAATTCAGGTGAACGTGTAACCCCTTCGCCAATGTTCAACAACACTGTTTCTTCATTTTTTATCAATCCTTTTTTTAATGATTCGAAAAAACCGGCAATACATACTGCCGATGCCGGACTCAACATCACTTTGCTTTCAAATGCGATTAATCTGGCAAAATCTGCAATTTTATTTTCAGAGATTCGTACAAAATTTCCATTTACTTCTTTGACTAATTTTGCAATAATCGGATAAGTGGCTGGATGACCGGTTGCCAAAGTGGGAATTGCGGTTTCAGGATTTTCAATCGTTGGAAAATCTTTTTCAAAACCAGCTGGAAAATTTTCTTTTTCAGCTTTTTCCCAGGCCTGAACCATTGGATCACATTTGTCTGGCTGGATTAATATAAAGCGTGGACTTTTTAATTCGGGATAAACTGATTGAATTTCACGAACTCCCTTATTTATGGCAATTGGTCCGGTGCCACCACTAACTGCCTGAATATAAACATCCGGTAATTTTCCTAACTGACGCAACCATTCAAAAACCATGGTTTTTTTTGCTTCAACTCTGATTGGATCAATATTCCCATTTGACATTAGAATATTGTGAGTCTTTGAATATCCGGCAGCAATAACTTTTGTTTGTGTATAATCGCCGTTTACCCTGAAAACCTGTTGACCATAAGCACTTACAAATGCTTCGGAAGCTTTTATGGCATTTTTTGGAATAAATACCGAACAATTCACACCGGCAAGGGAAAGATAAGTGGCATAGGAAGTTGCGGTATTTCCTGTAGAAGCCACACAATATTGATTAATGCCGTATTCTTTAAAAATGCTGGCAGCCAACGAAGCAGAAACATCTTTAAATGTTCCGGTTCCACCGTTTAAGTAGTTGCGGTAAACATGCACCTGAATGTTTAAACCATACTGTTTTTTTGCAAATTCCTCTAAAAATTTCCATTGTTGAACTGGAATTCCACCTTCAATGCAAGAAATTATATTTTTGGAATCATTAAGTGGTAAATATGGAAAGTATTGCCAAAAGCTTTCAACTCTATTTTTTATAATATCATGAAAGTTTTTATAATCATCATTATACCAAACTTCGGAATGTTTACTTCCGCACGTTGAACACACCTGATTTTGCTCAAACCAAGTACCAAAATCGGGACAAATATTTCCACATTCAACACATTGCAACTGGTATTTTTGTTGTTTCATATTAACCGATTTTCATTGTACGCATTTCTTCCGTGTTATATTTCCCAGCTAATAAATTTAATTTTATTTTTTTGAAAGCTGCAATGGTTTCATTTACATCTTCCAGTGTGTGAGCTGCAGTAGGGATTATTCGCAACATCAAAACACCTTTTGGAACAACCGGATAAACAACTATGGAACAGAAAATATTAAAGTTTTCCCGTAAATCGATAACAATATTGGTACCTTCAGCAACGCTTCCACTAAAATAAACCGGAGTGACGGGCGATTGCGTATTTCCAATATCAAAACCATCTTCTTTCAATCCGTTTTGGAGTGCACGGGTAATTTTCCATAAGTTTTCTTTAATTTCCGGTTGATTCTGAATGATTTCCAACCTCTTAATAGCTCCGAAAACCATGGGCATTGGCAACGATTTAGCGAAAATCTGCGAGCGCATATTGCATCTCAATGAATCGACAATTTCCTTTTCGGAAGCCACAAAAGCTCCGATTCCTGCCATACTTTTTGCGAAAGTCGAAAAATAGATATCAATTTGATCCTGAACGCCAAAATGTTCGCCGGTTCCGGCACCGGTTTTTCCCATTGTTCCAAAACCGTGTGCATCGTCTATTAAAAGCCTGAATTTAAAGTCTTTCTTTAGTTTTACAATTTCATCAAGTTTTCCTAAATCGCCGGCCATCCCAAACACACCTTCGGTAATTACCAATACACCACCTTCTTGCGTATCGGCTAATTTGGTGGCACGTTCCAATTGTTTTTTTAGATTTTCAATGTCGTTGTGAGGATACACAAAGCGTTTTCCAATATGCAGCCGCAACCCGTCAAGAATACAAGCATGTGATTCAGAATCGTAAACAACCACATCTTTGCGATCCAATAATGAATCGATAATGGAAACCATTCCCTGATAGCCAAAATTCAACAAATAGGCAGAAGGTTTACTGACGAACTTTGCCAGTTTTTGTTCCAGTTCTTTATGGAATTTTGTTTCGCCCGACATCATTCGTGCGCCCATTGGATATGCCATTCCATATTTTATAGCAGCATCGGCATCTGCTTTCCGAACTTCGGGATGATTTGCCAACCCGAGATAATTATTTAAACTCCACGTTAAAACTTCTTTTCCGTTGAATCTCATCCTCGGAGCAATTTCCCCTTCCAATTCCGGAAACATAAAATATCCATCAGATGATTGTTGATATTGTCCCAGCGGACTTTTTGCTGTTTTCAGTCTGTCAAAAATATCTACCATAATTTTGAAATGTTTTTATTAAGGATCTAATATTTATTTTTTTATTGCCAAACCACTACCCCGGCAATATCCAGTTCTTTTGTGCCGAGAATGATTTTTGCATTGGCAGGTATATTAATGCTTACTTTGGTTGATGAATAATTTATCGCTACCCAGAAACCATCGCGCCAGTTTACCATTACACCTTCGGGTTGTTCGTTGGTTGCAATTCCGGCAGCTTCAAAGGCTTTCTTCAGAATTTCTTTCTCCAGTTTGCCGTTTTCGGTATCTGTGCCAATATAAGTCACACTGCCTTTTCCTACGCGGCGATGAACCACTGAAGCTTTTCCGGCATAGAACTGGTCGTCATAAGTTGCCCAGGTTTCAGTTCCAAAATTTGGTTCCAGAATATCACCCCAAATGTTCCATACATATTTATTACCGTTGAATGTGACATTAGCTTTGGTTTCATTGCTAAGTTCGTCAAACATTGTAATTTTTGCACCAATTAAATTGGAAATTGCATCTGCCCATGGTGCTTCAAAAAAATGTCCGTTTCGGTCTTTCAATCCGGTTCGGCAAGTCAAGATCAATTGTCCACCGTTTTCCACATATTTTTTCCATTTGGAAATCAAATCCTTGTCGACAAGTTGGTATGCCGGTGCAACAACAACCGGATAAGCAGAAAGATCGCGATCTTCGCCAACAATGTCCGCCGGAACGCATAGCGATTTCAACGCCGAATAATAATTGGTGATATGATTCATTTCATTCCATTGGTACGTTTGCGGTTGAATTTCTGTTTCCCAAATATTATCAGGATTAAACAGCAAAGCAGTTTTCCGAGCAGCATATTCTGCCGGCATAGAAATGTTCGGTTTGTAAAGTTTCCGCAAATCACGAATTTCTTTCATAAACTGACTGTACTGCTGGCCTCCGAAAAGCTCGGTCACACCATCTGTTCCAACCATTCCGTAGTGAAATTGCTCACTTCCAAACAGCGGTTGACGGAATCGGTATGAACAAACGAAATCCAGCCCGCCGGCAAATGAATTCCAAAGCCATGCCCGAATTACGCCCGGATAGGGAAGCGGATTGTAAGTTCCCCAATTCACCTGACCGGGTTGAAGCTCCATGACGCCTGTAATCCCTTTGAGTGGACGGAAGAAATCATTTGCCCACGAAATGCGCCATGGATCTCCCAATCGGAAACCTTGATCGCCAAGTCCTTTTGAATAGCCTGCGACCGGATACATGGTGTACGAAATAAAATCTAAATCCTTGTTTCTCCATGGATCAACATCCGGGTGGATGTGCATGAAATTGGTGGTTACAAATTGCGATTTGGAAATGTTTTCACGCAATGTGTTGTATTGCATGGAAATAAATCCGGCACATTCGTCAGCAAAAAACCGCTTGAAATCAACTAATGAAGTAGTGCTTGCCGGTCCGGAATTCATTCTCAACTTATTTGGAATTTCAATTTGATCAAAACTGGTGTAAACACCTGACCAAAAAGAAGTTCCCCAGGCATTATTCAAATTGTCAATGGTTTTATATTTCTTTTGAAGCCATTCACGGAAACTGATTTGAGCCGCCGGACTGTAATCGTAAGCACCATAATGCGACGGTTCGTTATCAATTTGCCAACCCCAGATTCGTTTGTCATTGCCATAATGTTTTGCCATGGCTGCTACCATTTTGGTCGTCATTTCGCGGTATTTCGGACTCGACCACGAACCGTGAGTTCGCGTGCCGTGTTGCGCCGTTTGTCCGCTTTGTAGTTCAATTAAAACTTCGGGATATTTACGAACCAACCAAACCGGTGGAGTAGCTGACGAAGTACACATAATCACTTTCAGATTGTGTTTGGCTGCCAATTCTACTGCTTTATCCAACCATTTAAAGTCAAAATTTCCTTCAGAAGGTTCCATTTGCGTCCAGGCAAATTCTGCCATGTGCGTAAATTCGAAACCCATATCCGCCATTTTCTTGAAATCGCGGTCCCATTGATCCGGATTCCAAGCTTCTGGATAATAATACACACCGGTTTCAACCATTTTTTCAGGTTTGAAAAATCCCTGTGCTTTCACTACAATGGCAATTGCCACCAGCAGACCGATAAAGAGTGTCTTTTTCATAAAATCAAGTGTTGAATTGTTTTTGTTTAATGTGCAAAACTAACTATAAAAATTGAAAGTTTGTATAAAATCATCGACAAAACAAATAAAATATTTACTAAACGAAAATTATACAACTGCTGATTTGTTTCAATAAAAATCAGTACTTTTGTAATCTAAAAAAATATATCCCAACTAAAATGGAAAACCAGGAAAACCAATTAAACATCGAACTTTCGGCTGAAATTGCTGAAGGTATTTATTCTAACCTCGCTATTATTTCGCATTCAACTTCTGAGTTTGTGGTTGATTTTATCCGCATTATGCCGGGTACTCCAAAAGCAAATGTAAAATCGCGTATTATCCTTACCCCAGAACATGCTAAAAGATTATTGTTTGCTTTACAGGAAAATATTGGAAAATATGAATCTCAAAATGGAAAAATTAAAGTTCCTGATAATGGTTTTGTTCCACCAATTCCAATGGCTTTTGGTGGTGGCGAAGCGTAATACAGTTGTCGGTCAGCAATTTATACAAGAAAGATGGTTCATAACTGACCATCTTTTTATTTAGCAAATTCAATTTCAAGGCATTCTCTCAATTTTGATTTAAGTTCTTCCATATTCACAGTCCTGCCTAATTCTTTTTCCATAGAAGTCAATCCTTTATCGACAAATCCACACGGATTAATGTAATTAAAGTATTCCAATTGCGTATTTACGTTCAACGCGAAACCATGCATGGTTACAAATCGTGAACTACGAACACCAATGGCGCAGATTTTTCGACAAGTGGGCAATCCAACATCCAGCCAAACTCCGGTTGCTCCTTCCAAGCGGGTTGAGGCAATGTTATAAATAGAAAGAGTTTTTATAATGGCTTCCTCTAAATGGTGAATATATTGTTTAAGTCCTAAATTGAAGTTTGCCAAATCAAAAATTGGATATCCAACTACTTGTCCCGGTCCATGATACGTTATATCACCACCGCGATTGGTGTGAACAAACGATGCATTTTTGGCTTGTAACTGAATGAAATTAAGTAACATATTCTGATCGTTGCCACTTTTCCCCAACGTGTAAACATGCGGATGTTCGCAAAAAATCAAGTAATTTTCAGTAGGACTATTTTGATTTTTTTTTGCAATTGATTCTGAAAATAACTCTTCTTGTTTATTCCAGGCTTCAGTATAATCAATTAAATTCCAGTCGATAAATTGAATATTTCGGTTCATTTTCTTTTGTGTTTCCGGGTTGGCTTAGAAGGAACCGGTTTCTGATTAAAATCTACTTGTCCAATTTTTCCCATCAAATACATGATGTTGGCTTTCCGTTGAAGAATGTAACCGCTTGGTTTTCCGGGATTAAACCTGCGTGGATTTGGCAAACAAGCTGCAATTAGAGCTGCCTGCGATTTAGTAAGTTGCGAAGCATGAATGCCAAAATATTCCTGAGCAGCCGCCTCAACCCCATAAATTCCATCGCCCATTTCTATTACGTTCAGATAAACTTCCATGATACGTTTTTTTGACCATGTCAATTCCATTAGCACCGTAAAATAAGCTTCCAACCCTTTGCGGAAATAGGATCTGTCAGGAAATAAAAAAACATTTTTGGCGGTTTGTTGAGAAATGGTACTGCCACCACGAATGCGTTTCCCATTCTCATTATGTTCCAATGCTTTAGAAATTGCTTCAAATGAAAAACCGTGATGGGTCAAAAACTTATTATCCTCCGAAGTCACAACGGCTTGCACCATGCTTGGAGAAATATTGTCAATAGATACCCATTCTTTACTGTTCTTTGGCATTTTACCTTGAATGATGGATTCAACCGACCGGATTACCATTAAAGGAGTGATAAATATTGGTGTAACCCAATCTATCAGTACCCAAACGATACTCGTTATAAAAAATATCAGAAAAATATTTCGGAAAAGTTTCAATAACTTTCTAAAGAACATAAGCAAAACATTTTTTAAACCAATTTAAATCTCACCCGCCAACGACCATTCTCAAAATCATGACTAATTATCTCAAAATGTCCCAACTCGGAAGTGTTTTCTACATGCTGACCAATGCAGGCACAAGCATCATAATCACCGACACGGACAATGCGCAACGTTTCTGTGGCTTCGGCATGGAGTTTTGATAAATCAACCAGTTTAGCCGCTTCCGCTTTATTCATAAAATCAATGGTAACAGGCAAATGGCTGTCGATAATTCGATTTACTTCATTACTTAGTGCTGAAATCTGAGCTTCAGTTGGTGCATTGGCAAGCAAATAATCACATTTTGATTTTCGTTTCTCAATATGTGCATTCATCGACCGTCCACATCCAAACATTCGAACCATTGTTTGATTCAAAATATGCTCAAAAGTGTGCATTGGTTTGCAATAATCTTTTTTGGCCTGGTTTATTTCGGGTTCCATATCTTTTAAATTTAAGGACAAAGATAATCATTCGGGCTGAAAAAAGAAATATTAACTGGAAGGATTAAAAAACGATAGTCATTAAAGAGTATATATGGAAGAATTCCCGGAAAAACGATCGCTTTTCGGGAATTTCTTATCGACATCCCTGGTATTCTTATCGCTTTTCCGGAAATTCTTATCGACATAAGGGAAAAAACGATCGATATTTTGGAAAAGCAATCAGTCATCTGTGCACATAGTTTGCCAATAAAATATTGACTTGTGAGTTTACGTTCTTTGAATTCTTTATAATTGGCACATTAGCATATAGACTTATTGGCACATTTTCTCTACTTTTGCATAAATATCATAACAAATAACCATGGCCAAAACCAAATCAGTTTATGTTTGTCAGAATTGCGGTGTCGATTCACCCAAGTGGATTGGCAAATGCCCTTCGTGCGGCGAGTGGAACTCGTACGTCGAGGAAATTATCAGCAAGGACAATTCTCCCAAAATCCATTTGGGCGGACTTGAAATAACCAAACAAAAACCGGTGCGTCTTACCGATGTGGAAACCTCGGAAGAAAGCCGCATTGACACCTCGAGCAACGAATTGAACCGCGTGTTGGGTGGCGGGCTCGTTCCCGGCTCGTTGGTGCTTATTGGCGGTGAACCCGGCATCGGCAAATCTACCTTGGTGTTGCAGGTGGTGCTTAACATGAAAGGCAAACGCACACTTTATATATCCGGTGAGGAAAGCGTGAAACAACTGAAACTTCGTGCCGAACGCCTCAAATTTGAAAATCCCGATTGTTACATTGTCAGCGAAACTTCGCTCGAACAAATCTTCGTTCATATTCAAAACATTCAGCCCGATGTGGTGATTGTCGATTCCATTCAAACGGTTTCCACCGAAATGATTGAATCGTCGCCCGGCTCGGTATCGCAGGTGCGTGAATGTGCTGCACATTTACTGAAATTCTGTAAAACAAGTTCCGTTCCAGTGCTTTTGATTGGCCATATCAACAAAGAAGGCAGCATTGCCGGTCCCAAAGTGCTCGAGCATATCGTGGACACAGTGCTTCAGTTCGAAGGCGACCAACATTACATGTACCGCATCCTTCGTTCCATCAAAAACCGCTTCGGCAGTACGTCTGAACTGGGCATTTTCGAAATGCAGCAAAACGGTCTCCGTGAAGTCAGCAATCCTTCCGAACTGCTGCTTTCGCAAAACCACGAAGGACTAAGTGGTGTGGCCATTGCTTCGGCTATCGAAGGCGTGCGGCCGTTCCTTATCGAAGTGCAGGCATTGGTTAGTTCGGCTGCTTACGGCACGCCGCAACGTTCCAGCACCGGTTTCGATCTTCGTCGGTTGAATATGTTGCTGGCTGTTCTCGAAAAACGCGCCGGATTCAAAATTGCCCAGAAAGATGTGTTCCTCAATATTGCCGGCGGCATTAAAGTAAACGATCCGGCCATCGACTTAGCGGTTATCTCGGCCATTCTGTCGTCGAATGTGGACATTGCTATTGAAAAACACGTCTGCGTAGCGGGTGAAGTGGGACTTTCCGGTGAAATCCGTCCGATAAACCGCATCGAACAACGCATTCACGAAGCAGAAAAGCTCGGTTTCAAAAAAATGATTATCCCCGAATACAACCTCAAAAGCCTCAACCTGACCAAACTCAATATCGAATTGATTCAGGTCAAAAAAGTGGAAGAAGCGTTTAGGGTGTTGTTTAAAAAATAAAATTACAATCATGACCCTACGTACCGTAAATGTAACCCGCTATATTACTCCTTTGCGCGAAGGAGGTTCGCTGCCCGCATTGGCTGAAGCTGATGACGACTTCAAGTATGTTGTCAAGTTTCGTGGTTCGGGGCATGGCACCAAAATGCTTATTTCCGAACTGATTGGCGGCGTGGTTGCCAAACTGCTGAAGTTACGTGTACCCGAACTGGTTTTCGTACAACTCGACGAAGCTTTCGGACAAACCGAAGGCGACGAAGAAATACAGGATTTGTTGCAGGGTAGCCGTGGATTAAATCTCGGGCTGCATTTTCTGTCGGGCGCTTTGACTTTCGATCCGGTAACAACCAAAGTGGATGGACTGCTGGCCTCAAAGATTGTGTGGATGGACGCATTTTTGACTAATGTGGACAGGACGGTGAAAAACACTAATATGCTAATGTGGCACAAAGAGTTGTGGTTGATTGATCATGGTGCAACGCTTTATTTTCATCATTCGTGGACAAACCACGAGAAACAGGCCTTGACACCGTTTACGTTGATTAAAGACCACGTACTGCTTCCATTTGCCGACCAACTGGAAATTGTAGATGCAGAATGTAAACAAATTCTGACCAACGAGGTTATTCGTGAAGTAGTAAACATGATTCCAAATGAATTTGCTAACTGGTCAGAAGACGGTGATACACCCGAGTCAATCCGCGAAGTATATTATCAGTTTCTAACATCGCGACTAACTAATTCATCCATCTTTTTAAATGAAGCACTCCATGCAAGGGAAACAATTGTTTGAATACGCCGTGATTCGTGTTTTGCCTAAGGTGGAGCGCGAAGAATTTATTAATGTCGGTATCATTTTGTTCTCCAAACGGGCAAAATACATTCGCATGATGTACAAACTCGATGCGGAACGGCTTAGTGCCTTTTCCACCGAACTGGATATGGATTTACTCCGTAAAACATTGAATTCGTTCGAAAAAATTTGTTTAGGTCATGTTGACGGAGGTGCAATTGCCCAATTTGACATTCCTGAACGTTTCCGCTGGCTCACAGCTGTTCGGAGTTCGTGCATTCAGACTTCCCGCCCGCATCCCGGCTATGCTAAAAATCTTGATTTTGAAGTGGAAAAGTTGTTTGAAGAATTGGTGTTGTGATTGCAGCAAATCAGCACTTTTCATACATACGGTTGCATGCATTTGTCTGTCATTTTCTTATCTGCGTGACCGCAGATCGATAATATTTCGTCAATTTCTTATCTGCGCGGCGGTAGATCAATAATATTCCGTCATTTTCTTATCTGCACAGCCGCAGATCACTATTTTTTAGTTTATTTCTTATCTGCACAGCCGCAGGTAAATAATATTTCATCAATTTCTTATCTGCACAACCGCAGGTCGTAAGGGACAAGTGGTTTCCTAACCGCTTGATGTGTTTGTTTCAAGCGACTGGGAAGTCGCTTGTCCCTAGAAAAAACTTATTTAATTTTCAAATCTTGAGGATTTTGTTTGCAATCCCAGAGGGTAAGTATAATAATCTTGTCAGCAGTGATTTCGTAGAATAAAATATAATCGCCAATTATTAATCCTCTCACAGAGTCAATTTCTGTTTTAATACCCAAATCAGGGTGCTTTACAAGCAGCTTTAATTCTTTGTTTATTCTCCTGTAAAGCTTCCCGGAATATATTTTACTTTTATTACGATCGGCAAAATAGGTCAAAATCTGTATTAGTTTAATTCTCGCACGGTGCGACCAAACTATTTTTCTTTTAGCCATCCTTTAATCTCTTTGTCAAAATCCTCATGTTCAACAAATAATCCTTGTTCAATTTCTTTTTTGGATGCCATTATTTCATCCCGTTGAGCCAACGAAAGTGTGAGAATTTCACTATTCGTTTTTGAATCAAGTATTGTATTGATGGCTTTTAGAAAAGAAACATCTTCTATTTCGGTTATGCGGCGTATTAATATCTGCTTTAATTCAATTGCAGTCATAATCATATAAGTTAAATGTAATACAAATATACAAAAGCAAATTATCGGGTTAAATACATTGCAAATATACGAAAACAAATTGCATGATGTTCTTCTAACAATATATTTTCATCCTTGTTTCCGTATTCTATTCAAAATAGTCAAATATCTTTTTTATCGGGTCTCGCGAACCAACGCTCACGACCGAAGGAAGTAATTACAAACTCGCAGAGCGGTGGTGGAATGAATAAAAATAAAAAAGTCGTTTCAGAAATGAAACGACTTTTTTATTATTTAAATCTCTTTACGCCATCATTGGTGTAAGTGATTTTGACTGGGAACCCTGAATTATCGATGAAAGATAAAACCATCTTTGTACTGTCACAGAATTCAACTTTTTCAGGATGGCTACCAGTTGAAATAAGAGTGATAGGATCAGTAGTTTTATCCAAAGACCAAGTACCACCAGTATTAATATGATTATTAAACATTTCATCAAATTTACCATCTGGATTATACCAAAAAGTACCTTTCGTAGAATCATCATGAGTGAAATCATACCAATATCCAGATACCAATGTTTCCCATTTACTCTCCACCCAAACAAATTGAGTAAAATACCATTCTGGAGTTCCTTCATCGTACTTAAACTTGAAAAATGCCTTAAGTGTATCCTTTTTAGATACATTCATAATGGTATATGTGTCTAATGGTGGTAGAACATTCCCGTCATTTTCTAATTTTTCAATTACGTACCCTTTATCAGGTATTACCTTAAAAGTTGCGCTACCGTTCTTTTCAACGATAGCTTGTGAAGGAGTAATGGTTCCATTAGGACCAGCAATGGCAGTAATGGTAAATTTTTCTACTACTGGAGGGATTACAGGATTACACGACGTAACACAACACGCTAAAACTGTAGCGGTGAGAAAAAAAAACATGTTTTTCATCAGTACACCTATTTTATAAAACAACTATGTTTATTTGTAATCAGTTGCAAATATAAAGATAATTAGTTGTTATATAAGTTATAAATATATGATATAAAATTTGTTACTTTGCAAACAATATGCAAAATTATAACGATTTAAAATCAAATGAAGCCCAAT
>Ga0209123_1000310_pt1 | contig 69090 bp, 73 predicted proteins | sample BarGraIncu00431A_FD_184500 | JGI IMG/M metagenome (GOLD analysis project Ga0209123, IMG submission 184500) | Arctic peat soil microbial communities from Barrow, Alaska, USA - Barrow Graham LP Incubations 004-31A (SPAdes) (version 2) | ecosystem: Environmental > Terrestrial > Soil > Wetlands >... | reverse complement strand
GCTTTTTGGCTAGACCTTTTGGCGGAAGCTACGAGATTCGAACTCGTGGTACGGTTGCCCGTACGTCAGTTTAGCAAACTGGTGGTTTCAGCCACTCACCCAAACTTCCAAAACTTCGCTTTAGCGGGTGCAAATATAAGAAGGAAATTTTGATTATCAAAACCATTTCATTAATTCATAATACAGAATTCGTAATTCGTATTTATTTTTAATTGACTTTCTGTATTTTAGATTGAAAAATGAATTTTAAATATTTCAATATCGTTTCATATTTAATTATTTCAAAACAAATCCGTATTTTTGTCGTTTGTAATTAACCTGTAGATAATAACCAATTATGGCAACGAAAAAGAAAACAAAAAAACGGAACAAAGGAATGAGCAAACCAATTAAATGGGTTGGTTTTGTAGTCATTGCAGCTTTAATTTATTTCGTTTACATCCTGTTTGCGCCCAACATTCTACCCCGCACACACGAAAAAGCATTCCTATGCATACCCGACAGTAGCTCTTTCAATGATGTTACCCGAATATTGGATAAGGATGCCAATGTAATCAATATATCGGCCTTCAAGCAAGTTGCCGGGTTGCTAAACTACGGTGAAAAAATCCGTTCGGGGCGATACGCACTTAAATCCGGAATGAACAACTTTCAGTTGATTCGAATTTTACGCAGTGGCAAACAAACTCCGGTTAAACTGACTTTCAACAACATTCGTACTAAGCAGCAACTGGCGGCCCGACTGGGTTCTGAGCTAATGGCCGATTCAACAAAGATTTTAAAATTATTGAATGACACTGCTTTTTTGAATACGTATCATTTAAATCCTAACACCTCAATTTCGCTTTTCATACCAAATACCTACGAGATTTTTTGGAATATCAATGCCAAGGATTTATTTGCAAGGATGAACAAAGAATATAACACATTCTGGACGGATAAACGCAAAGCAAAAGCTGCAGCCATTCCACTTACACCAACCGAGGTTTGCACGCTGGCTTCCATTGTTGAAGAAGAAACAAATAATAAAACCGACCGACCAAAAGTTGCCGGGCTTTACATCAATCGCTTAAAAGCAGGAATGCCGTTACAAGCGGATCCAACGATTAAATTTGCACTTAATAATTTTGGATTAAAACGTATTCTCTTCGGGCATTTACGTACCGAATCTCCCTACAACACCTATAAACACATGGGATTACCTCCGGGTCCAATCAGAGTGGCCACTCCAAATGGAATTGATGCGGTGCTGAATTATACTCATCACAATTACATTTACATGTGTGCTTCCGAAACATTAAATGGAGAACATAAATTTGCAGCAACCTGGGCAGAACATCAGGTAAATGCAAAAAAATACAGGAAAGAGTTGGACGAAAGAAAGATTCATTAAAAGAAAATTGCTTCGCGTTACTCAGCGTTATTTTCCTTCGGCGTTATTTACTCATTAACGCCGAAGGAAAATATCGCGAACGAAGTGAGCAAGAAACAGCAAAGCTAAATATAATTCACTTCCGGTTTCAGTTCTATTCCAAATCTGGCTTTCACCGAAGCTTGAATTTGCTCTGCCAACTGAACGACTTCAGCTCCGGTTGCTCCTCCTTTGTTCACTAACACCAAAGCTTGCTTGTCGTGTACACCGGCATTTCCAACGCTTTTACCTTTCCAACCACACTGATCAATCAGCCAACCGGCGGGCACTTTTTCTTCCGTTTCTGAAACAAAATAATGAGGTATTTGAGGATAATCAGCCTGCAACGATAAGAAATGTTCTTTGGAAATAACCGGATTCATAAAGAAACTTCCGGCATTCCCAATTACGTTGGGATCAGGCAACTTACTTTCACGAATAGCAATAATAGTCTGACGAATATTTTTCAAGTCAACTGACCCATTTTTCAACACTTCTTCTTCTAAATGCTGATAACCTAGTTTGAAATTCGGTTTTTTATCTAATCGAAATAAGATGGACGTGATTATAAAGCTGTCTTTCAATTCAGTTTTAAAAATACTCTCCCGATAGCCATACCTGCATTCTTCATTCGAAAACGTACGGATATCGGACGAGGCGACTTCCACAGCGTTCACTTCCACAATTACATCCTGTACTTCCACGCTGTATGCACCTATATTCTGCACCGCAGAGGCTCCTGTCTCACCCGGAATAAGCGAAAGGTTCTCCACTCCGCCCCAACCGTTTTCGACGCAATACGCAACAAAATCATCCCAAACAACTCCCGCGCCTACTTTCAAATAAACGGAATCAACGTTTTCACGTACTTTTTCAATGTATTTAATGGCAGAATGCAACACTACACCATCAAAATCTTTTAAAAACAATAAATTACTACCACCACCAATATGAATAATTTTGTTCGATTTTACGATTCCCAACTCTAAAGTAGCTTGTAAATCAGTAACAGAATCATATTCGATGAAATTATCGGCAATTACTTCAATATTAAAAGTATTGAAAGGAAGCAGCGAAACATGTTGAGCTATTTTCATTTATTTCAGGTTTTGAGTAACTAACTCTATTTTTGATTCCAACTCTTCCGGTTGAAACCACATAATTTCTTTGTCACGATTAAACCAGGTCAGTTGACGTTTGGCATAGTGTCGTGTGTCTTGTTTAATCATATTCACGGCAAAGTCCAGCGTACAATTGCCATCCATATAGTCAAAAAGCTCTTTGTACCCAACTGTATTCAAAGTATTCAATTGTCTGAACGGGTAAAACTGCTCCGCTTCATGGAGCAATCCTTCCTCCATCATTTCATCCACCCGTTGGTTTATCCGCTCGTAAAGTTCTGGCCGTGGACGGTTCAACCCAATTTTGAGAATATTAAAATTACGTTCCTTTCGTTGTCCTGTGCGCAAATCGGAATATGGTTTGCCGGTTATGCTACAAATTTCAAGAGCATGAATTATCCGCTTAGGATTTTGTATATCAACCTGATCAAAATAAACAGGGTCCAGTTGTTCTAGCTCATTCTGAATCAATTCCAATCCGAAATCAGCATACTGCTTTTGCCAGAAAGAACGAGTTTCAGCATCCACTGTTGGGATATCATCCATGCCATTGCATACCGCATCAATGTACATCATGGAACCACCTACCAGCATCACGACCTTATGTTTTTCAAACAATTCATCTAACAACGAAATGGCATCTTGTTCATATTGCCCGGCATTAAATTCATCCTGAATGGAGTGAGAACCAATAAAATAATGTTTAACCCGTTTTAATTGCGCCTCAGTAGGTGCTGCAGTTCCAATTTTTAATTCCCTATAAAACTGCCGTGAATCCGACGAAACTATCGGGCAATCAAGTTGCTCTGCCAATTGTAAGCTCACATTGGTTTTTCCCACACCGGTAGGTCCAAGTATTACAAGCAAAGTTGGTCTTTTATGCTGACAGTCGGCAGTTGGCAGTTGAGATTTATTCATTTCGATTGATAATATTTACTAAAGAAAAGACTAAACAATACAAAAAAAGCAGAAAATAAAGTCTGTTTATTTTCTGCCTTTCATCAAATTTCAGTATAACAATTAGAATTTTGGATCTTCAGAAAACAAGCTGCTATCATCAAAATTCATTTCCCCGAATCCTTCTTCATCCAATTCGTCTAATTCATAGTCTTCATCACCGTAGAAACTTTCATCAACGTTCGTTACTTTTGGAGCTACAATCAATCCTTCATCATCCAAAATCTGAACAGGAGCTTCTCCTTCAGACAATTCGCAAACGGCTTTAGCCAGGTTTTTTCTAGGAATCATATCTGTAAGTTCCATAAAGAAAACCCTATCTGACATCACATCAAACACATAAAGCAGTTTTTGATTTTCATCTACTAATAATTCTTCCAGCTTAGTATCTTCCATCACTAAATTATCGTACTCAGAACTGGATTCCATTTCAACCAGAGTTACTTCCTGCCCTTTTTCCCATTCGTCTGAACACATAAAAAAAGAAGACATTTGATTCCGTTCATAATTAACTGAATCGAGAATTGCATTATGTAGATCGAAGAATGTAGCTTCAGAATCGACTGTGATTATGCGTACAAAATTATCTACCTCGTCGGATAATATTGTAATTTTATAGACCATGTTTGTTAGTTTTAATTTCGGGTGTAAAAATACAACATTATTTCCTATTTACATAGAATTGAAACAAAGTTATTACACAAAAAAAGCTGCTATTTTAAGTAGCAGCTTTTAAAATCATTATTTATATAGCATATTTAATACGCAATATATCAAATTATTAACGTTTTAATTTCTCTTCAATTTCACGAACGCTCGACCGAAAGTTTTTATCACTATCCATCAAATCGTTTACAATTTTACAAGCATGCAACACAGTTGCGTGGTCACGTTGCCCAATCGTATTTCCAATGGAAGACAGTGAACTTTTGGTCAATTGCTTTGAAAGATACATAGCAATTTGACGGGCTTGAACCACTTCGCGTTTACGACTTTTTGTAGAAATTGCATCAACCGATAAAGAGAAGTATTCGCAGACAATATCACGGATTTTTTCGACTGTATTCACTTTCCGGGTGATATTTACAATTCGGCTAATTACTTTTTCAGCCAGAGTTACATCAATAGGCATATCGGCCAAAGTAGAATGTGCAAGCAATGAAACCAGCACTCCTTCAAGATCCCGGACATTATCCACAACATGTTCTGCGATAAAATCAACCACTTCATCCGAAATTTCCAAGCCATCGCGATAAATCTTACTTTGAAGGATTGATTTACGCAAATCAAAATCCGGCTTTTCAATTTCTGCAGACAAACCCCATTTGAAACGGGTCAATAATCGTTGTTCCAAACCAACCATTACGATTGGGGAGCGATCTGATGTTAACACTAATTGTTTACCGGTTTGGTGTAAATGATTAAAAATATGGAAGAATGTATTTTGAGTTCCAGTTTTTCCTGCAAATTCCTGAATATCGTCCACAATAAGCACATCGATTGTTTGATAGAAATTCAAAAAATCATTAACAGTATTGCTTCTAACGGCATCGGTATATTGAATCTGAAAAGTATTGGCAGAAACGTACAACACCCTTTTTTCAGGATGCAGTTGCTTTGTCATAACACCAATTGCATTTGCCAAATGTGTTTTCCCTACTCCAGATTGCCCATAGACAAATAAGGGATTAAATATATTTTTGCCGGGCTCATTTCCAATGCTAATACCAGCTGTACGAGCTAATTTATTACTATTACCTTCAACTAAATTATTAAAATTGTAAGCCGGATTAAGTTGAGGATCAATTTCCGGCAACTGAGGTTTATTATACGGGCTAACATATGCTGAAGCATTGCTACTATTTACTCTTTGTTTTGATTGTTCTCCAACACTCGGAATTTGAGTGCCTTTCCCGCTTGACTTATCAATTAAAACGCGGTATTCCAGACGAGTCCCAACTCCAACCTCGCGGTAAAGAGTCATTCTTAACAGATCAATATATTTTTCTTCGATATATTCTACGAAAAACTGGCTTGGAACCTGCAGTACGAATATACTATTTTCGTATTTTAAAGCCACGATAGGCGCAAACCATGTGTTATATGATGCCTCGCTTATATTATCTTTAATAACGTTTAAACAGCGGCTCCATAATTGATCGTGATTATTCAGCATTGTAGGTTTAATTCAAAATTAGTTAATGACTTGGTGTAAAACAAAAAATAGAAATTCAACAAATAAAACGCCCAACTATATATGGGCTACTTTCCACTCTACAAAATTCGAAAACTTTTCTGATATAAAAAAATCATTTCTAATTTGTTTGTTTTTAAAACTAGCATCTTTTTTAATATCAGAACTTTATATAACTATGATGATTTTCAGTTAGTTATTTGTAATCATTTTGTAACATGCCTGATTTTAAAGAGATTAACGAACTGTAAGTATATTTGTCAAAAAATAGCAAAAAAAAGCCGAAACACTTGTTAACAAAAGGTTTCGGCTGTGAAAATTCTAAAACAAAATTATTTTCTACTCTATTCGCTATTTAGAATATATTCAAATAAGGATTTACTTTGTTTTGCTTCCAAAAAGTGAAAAATGAACATATCTTTTTGGATTTTTCTGAAGATCTATCAGCAATTTATCAGAACTTGCAGCTGTATTTGATAAATTGATATACAGATCTTTATTATTCAAAAGCATACCAATTGTCCCATCTGAACTATTAATTTTATCTGTAATTAAACTTAGATTTGAAATAGTATGATCGATGCTCGCAAAAGTAGCTGCATAATCTATTTTTTTAAGATTCCCACTGATTTGCTTAAAGTCGGAAGTCATCATAGACACATTACCTAAGATATGTGGTAAATCAGAGCTCATCATTTTCTTCAATTCCGATGAACTTACAGCTAAATCGGCAGTAGTATGTTCAATAGAAGCAATACTTTTGTTTAGGTTTTTGTTTTCAACCAATACACGAACCGAACGAATAAGCGAATCTGCCTGCGTAGAAATACTTTCAATTTTTGGGACTAAATCACCAGACAACTGAGCCATTAAACCAATGCCAATTCTTGTATCGATAGTATCACCAGGCTGATACATCAGCTGCGAAGCTGTTATTGGCTCATAAACCAGCTGGATCGCTTTACCGCCCATCAAACCATCATCATACAATTCTATTTTAGTCCCCTTAGGCAATTTAACATCTTTTGAAACAGAAATTTTTATAACAAATGATTCTTTTTTCGAAAAATCATATTTTACTTGTTCTACTTGGCCAACTTTAAATCCTTTTACATAAACCGGTGATGAAGGAACAAGTCCTCCAATATTTTCATACCGACCGTAATAATAACTTACTGATGAAAAAATATCAATTCCTTTCAGAAAATTTAATCCAAAATATAGCACAAAAACAGCCACAATAGCCATTATACCTACTTTAACCTCACGAGTAAAATATTTTTTATTCATTCTAATGTCTTTATTAATTCTTAAATCTTCTTGAAAAGTATAAGTTATCTGGAAAGTTCTGCAACTTCTTTTGGTGACAATTTCCGTTCACCTACAAAACCAATTATGAATGCTTCGGGAAATTTTGACAATATGTCTCTTCTTATTTTTTCAATTTTCCTAAAATCTGTTTCAGCACCTAAAGTATACTTATAATATCCTCGTTCTTGAAAAAAGTCTGCATTTTCAACTCCTTTAAAATCTGTAGCATCCTTAGCTAATTCTCTACGCGATGCAAAAAGCTGAACTTTAAAAACAGGGATTTGATCAGATGCTTTTTCGTTTTGCTTTGAATTATTTCTTGTATTTTCAGATGCATTTTGTGGTTTTTCCGTTTCTTTATCGGCAACTTTATCGGCAACTATAGGAACTTCAGCAACTGGTCTCTTGGTTGGTTTGGGTTCTTCAGCCTGTTCAATCTGTTCAGCTCTGGAATAAGCGGAATTTTGATGACCTGATTTTTTATCATGCCCTCTCTTATAATCTACAAAAGCATTATAAATAGCAGTAGCCATTTCTTTTTGACCTTGCTCAGATATTAAGTATCTTTCTTCAGCAGAATTTGAGATAAAGCCTAGCTCTACAAGCACACTTGGACAGGCCGAGCGGTGCAAAACCCAGAAACCAGCCTGACGAACTCCATGATCAGCACGACCACAAAAATTCACAAATTGTTTTTGAATAGCAGAGGAAAACTCAACACTTTTATCTATATATTTATCCTGCATAAATTCGAACATTATATAGGAATCAACTGATTTAGGATCAAAACCTTTGTATTTAGATCGATAATCTTCTTCTAAAAGTATTACTGAATTTTCTCGCATCGCAACATCAAGATTAGCTCTTGTTTTGGCCAAACCAAGTGTAAATGTCTCAGTTCCAAAAGCAGCAGAACTTGGCGATGAATTAGTATGAATACAAATAAACAAATCAGCATGATGATCATTTACAATGTCGGCACGTTCTTGTAAAGTAAGATATTTGTCAGTCTTGCGGGTATATACAACTCTAACATCTTTGAAATTTTTTTCTATCAACGTTCCTAAGTCTAATTCCACGGCTAAATTAATATCTTTTTCACGTGAAAATGAACCCATTGCTCCAGGATCATGACCACCATGGCCAGCATCCAGCACAACTGTAAATTTTACATCCTGAGCGTTTAAAGTAGCCGGACTAAAACCGCAAACAAAGGTAATAGTACATTGAAATACAAGAAAATACTTTTTAATAAATTTCATAAAAATTCCCCTTAACGAAATGGAATTGGTGTGTATTTATGTGCAAAAGTAATGCTTTTATCCTGTTTCTAATGCGAAATGAAGCAGTAAATTTTCAAATTAATCATAAAAAAATGAGATATTGAAAAGAGACAACTTATTTTTCAGTAAATTTGCCCCTTAATCTAGAAAACCATACTCCTACCGGATGCAAATCTGTAACCGATTATATTTCAACCAAGCACGTCTTAGCTTGCTACTTATTTTTTGTTTGACTTTTACTCTAATGGGTTTAAGTCAGGTAAAGAGCGTGCCGAAAACCCGTAAAATTAATTCACATCCCACAGACAGTATCAAAATTCCAATTGATACCGCGAATTTGGCTTTAGCTAAACCGAAATCTGATAAAATTGATGCAGAGATTGAGTATAGTGCTCAAGATTCTATCGTTTTTTTAGGTAATGGAACCGGTTTCTTACACGGAAAAAGTGCTATTAAATATAAAACAATCGATTTAAAAGCCGATTATGTGCGAATAAAAATGGACAGTAGTTTAATATTTGCTCGTGGTAATACCGATAGTATTGGAAGGAAAATAGGCGAACCTGTTTTCACTGAAAATAAAACTGAGTATGATTCCAAAGAACTTACTTACAATTTAAAAACAAAAAAAGGCTATATTCGACAAGCTGTGACAAAACAAGGAGAAGGGTGGGTAATCAGCGATAAAACAAAAAAAACAGATAATGACATTTTGTGCATAACTGATGGTAAATATACAACCTGCGATAACCACGATCATCCTGATTTTTACCTGGATCTGACGAGAGGCAAAGTAAAAACAGGAAAGTATATCGTTTCAGGACCAGCCTACTTGGTCATTGAAGATGTACCTTTGCCTATTGCACTTCCATTTGGGTTTTTCCCTTTTACTGACAAATATTCTTCTGGTGTTCTTATGCCAACATTTCAAGATGAGTTAACTCGTGGATTCGGACTTGCAAATGGGGGCTATTATTTTGCTATAAATGATTATATGGATTTAGAACTAAAAGGTGAAGTTTACACAAAAGGCACTTGGGCTGTAAATGCAACTACCAGATACACTAAACGTTACAAATATCGCGGAAGTTTCAGTTTCAACTATAGAGAAGATGTTACGGGTGAAAAAGACTTGCCTGATTACAGTAAATTAAGCAACATGAGTATTGTTTGGTCTCACTCACAAGACACCAAAGCCAATCCTTATTTTAATTTTTCATCAAGTGTAAACTTTGCAACCAGCGGTTATAATCGAAGTAATATAAACACCTATAATAATCCCAACATAAATTCGGCAAACACTTCAGGTTCGAGTGTGTCTTTCACTCAACGATTTCCAGATAGTCCCTTCAATATATCAGGAAGTATGTTGTTAAACCAAGTAGCCAGAGACTCAACTATAAGTCTAACACTCCCAAGCCTTAATATCTCGATGTCACGTATTTATCCTTTCAAAAGAAAAAATATTGTTGGTAATGAACGCTGGTACGAAAAAATATCAATGTCCTATACCGGAACTTTAGCAAACTCGATAATAACTAAAGAAAATAAACTATTATCCTCATCCTTTACTAAAGACTGGAAGAATGGCGTAAATAACAGCATTCCAATCAGTGCTACTTTCAACTTGCTAAAATATATAAATATATCTCCAAGTTTCAACTACAATGAGCGTTGGTACTTTCAATCTATTAATAGATCATGGGATAAGACGACTCAAAAAGTTAAAACAGATACTGTTTCAGGTTTCAATCGTGTATTCGATTTTAATCTGGGAATAACTGCCTCAACAAAACTTTATGGATTTTACACTCCAATCAGATCAATTTTCGGAGACAAAATAAATGCAATTCGTCATGTTATAACTCCTTCTATAGGTTTCAGTTATATGCCGGACTTTGGGAGTCCAACTTGGGGATATTATGGAACTTACAACAGACCCGTTGCCGATGCTACAAACCCTGCAGTATATCACGACCAGGTAGTTCAATACTCACATTACGAGGGTAGTTTATACGGAACACCGGGCTCAGGAAAGCAAGGAAATATCAATTTTTCTCTTAGCAATAACGTGGAAATGAAAGTCAGGAACGACAAGGATACAACCGGGCTGAATCCATTTAACAAAGTTAGTTTGATTGATAATTTTTCGCTGAGTGGATCTTACAATATGGCTGTTGACACCATGCAATGGTCTTTACTTAGTGCAAATCTTCGCTTGAAATTTGGGAAAAGCTATACATTAAGTTTAAGTGGAACATTTGATCCGTATATGTACGTTTCAAATAGCACAGGAACAGGCGGAGTCAGAGTAAATAATCTATATTGGGAACATGGGAAACTACCACGCTTTATGGGAACTAGTACATCTTACAGTTACACTATAAGCAATGAAACGTTTAAAAAGAAAATCAATAAAAAAAGTACAAATACAACTGGAACAGATCAACAAATTCCAACGAAAACAGACAATACAATCAAACCTTCTGGCACAACCGATGAAGCCGCAAAAGATCAAAAACCAGTTGATAAAGATATTGATGGTTATGAAAAAGTTGCAATTCCATGGAGTATTAGTGTGAATTATTCCATCCAATATGGTCAAAATGGGATTTGGAATAATCAGAATAAGGAATACGGAATGAAGTTTACACATAATTTAAGTTTGTCCGGAAATATTTCGCTAACTACCAATTGGAAAATTTCATCAACAACAACTTACGATTTTCCATCAAAACAATTTACATATACAAACGTAAATGTAATTAGAAACTTACACTGCTGGACAATGACGGGCAGTATAGTTCCTTTTGGACAATTTAAATCCTATACTTTCAGAATTGGGGTAAATGCCAGTATGCTACAGGATTTGAAGTATGATAAACAGAGTGGATACGGTACAACACCAATAACATGGTATTGATAAAATACCGATAATTAACAAAATGCCGTGAACAATTTACTGTCAAAAACAATTATAGAAGAATTGGTATCAGACGGTTTTTTAAAATGAAAAATTTTTAAACAAAAATAATAATAACAGATGAAAATTACAGCAAACAAATCAGTTTCAGCCGAATACGAATTGTACGTGGACGGTGAAATAGAAGGAGAATTAGAATTAATGGAAAAAGCCACAGAGCAACAACCATTAGGTTTTATTTATGGAGTGGGAATGATGCTTCCAAAATTTGAAGAAAATTTATTTGGAATGCAAGCAGGTGATAAATTCGATTTTACAATCAGTACCGAAGATGCTTATGGTTTATATGACGACGATAGCGTATTGGATTTGGAACGTGCAATATTTGAGATTGACGGAAAACTTGACGAAGAAATGATATTTGAAGGTAACGTTGTTCCATTAATGGATAATGAAGGAAACCGCGTAAATGCTCAAGTAGTTAAAGTATCCGACTCACACGTAACTGTAGATTTAAACCACCCACTTGCAGGTGAAAATCTACACTTTAAAGGAAGTGTACTCGAAGTTCGCGAAGCAACTGAAAAAGAACTGGCAGCTTTAATGGGCGGCGGTGGCTGCGGTAGCGGCTGTGGTTGTGGCTCTGGTGAAAGCGGCGGATGCGGTGATGGCGGATGCGGAGATGGCAGCTGCGGTTGCGGTGACGAAGAAGAAGTAAAAGTTGGTGGTGGTTGCGGTAGCGGTTGTGGCTGCAACTAAGAGTCAACATTTATACTAATAAAACAATTTATGGATATTGAGAAGTTTATAACTTCTTAATATCCATTGTTGTATTTAGCACAACTCATTACTTTTTTAATATTTAGTTATTCCAAAATTTTGAATAACTTTGTACATTGAACTGCACTTAATGATTTTCAATCATCATTAATCAAAAAAATTAATAAAGACATATGTCGAACACACTTGGGAAATTATTTACTTTCACTTCATTTGGTGAATCTCACGGAAAAGGTATTGGTGGCATTGTGGATGGCTGTCCATCTGGAATAGAAATAGATGAAGATTTTATTCAAAATGAATTAAATCGCCGTCGTCCTGGTCAGTCAGCAATTTCAACCCCACGAAAAGAGGGCGACAAAGTTGAATTTCTATCCGGAATTTTTGAAGGAAAAACTACCGGCACACCAATTGCATTTGTGATTTGGAACGAAAATCAACATAGCACCGATTACGACCATTTGAAAGAAGTATACCGACCTTCGCATGCCGACTTTACATACCAACAAAAATACGGAATTCGTGACCACCGTGGTGGTGGACGCAGTTCTGCACGCGAAACAGCTTCACGCGTAGTGGCAGGAGCAATAGCCAAACTGGCTTTGAAAAAGCTTGGAATTGAAATTACCGCCTTCACTTCACAGGTAGGTCATATTGCAATGACTACGAACTATGAAACTACAGATTTATCATTGATTGAAAGCAATGTGGTTCGTTGTCCGGAAACAGAAACTGCCGAAAAAATGATTGACTACATTAAACAATTGAAAGAAGAAGGCGATTCTATTGGCGGAATTATTTCGTGTGTTATCAAAGGAGTTCCGGTTGGATTGGGGGAGCCTATTTTTGACAAATTACAAGCCCGACTAGCTCAGTCCATGTTGAGTATCAACGCCACTCACGGATTTGATTACGGCAAAGGTTTCGAAGGAGTTAGTATGAAAGGCTCGGAAATGAACGACTCGTTTGTGAAAGATGGAGACAAAGTTTCTACCAGAACCAATAATTCAGGTGGTGTTCAGGGTGGAATCAGCAACGGACAAGATATTTATTTCCGAGTTTTATTCAAACCGGTAGCAACTATTTCAAAAAAACAAGACACGCTGGACATTCACACTAACGAAGTAGAACTGGAAGCCCGTGGACGCCACGATCCTTGTGTTTTACCGCGCGCAGTACCAATTGTAGAAGCAATGGCAGCACTAACATTAATAGATTTGTATTTAACGAAAGGATAAAGACTAGCCCTTAGGAGTTAGTCTTCTTCACAAACCGTTCAGCTTCGTCCAGCATATTCAATTTCCCCACATCCAACATACTATAATTTTCAGGAACAAAGCCTGAAATAATCTCCTTCTTCATAGTTGAAAGATAGAAATCTATAATGGGGAATTTGGGTTCAAGGTTCTCCATGAATTCAAAAACCCGGGGTGAAAGCATCTGAATGCCCGAAAAAGCAAGTTTATTATACAATTCGGGTTTCTTCAGATCGGCCGGTTTTGTTTGTCCGGTTTTTTCATTTATCCAGCCATTCAGCCTTAAATCATCATTAAAAAGCAAATACCGAAACGTATCGCGCTTACTTACAACCAATGTAGCCAAACTGTTGGTGCGCAAATGCTGGTGATACAATGCTTTCAAATCCACATTGGAAAGTATATCCACATTATGAATCAGAAAGGGTTTTCCATCATCGAAAAACCAGGCGGCATTGCGAATTCCACCACCTGTATCGAGTAACGAATCGCTTTCGTCCGAAATTTCTATGCGGATGCCGAAATTGTCATTTCCCTTCAAAAAGTCAATAATCTGATTGGGGAAATGATGCACGTTCACAATGATTTCATCAAAGCCGGCCGCTTTCAGTTTCAAAATTACCCATTCCAAAAGTGGTTTCCCTGCAATGGGCACAAGAGCTTTTGGGAGATTATCGGTAAGTGGTTTCAGACGCGTACCAAGTCCGGCCGCAAATATCATTGCTTTCATTATTTTACTTCGTGTTATTTTGCCTGCGGCGTTATTATACCTTCGGTGTTATTAATAGTTATTTGGCTACGCCGTTAGTTACTTCGTGTTATTAGTCTTCGACGTTAGTAATTGTTATTGGTGGTTATTTGGAGGAAGCATTCATTAATTTAGTGACAGAGTTGATAAAGTTATTCAACTTAATTCCCAATACATTAAAGTCATCCAATAATATTTTATACGTTTCCTCATCAATTAAATTTCTTCTTTTGGCTTTATCCAACCATGTTTTGCTTTCGCAAAGTGACCCGCGGGAATAATAATAAAAACTTCGCTGATCTTTAAATGTATTTCGACCAAAGCCTTCACTGATATTGGCACTGACAGAGTCAATTGCACGAACCCATTGTTTTCCTAAAGTGTCTTTTTGGAAGTAATCCCATTTTATGACTAAATCCCAAATTTTATCAGACAATTCCATCGACAATTTATATACTTCTAAATCCTCAAACTTCATATCAATACTATTTTTGATGAATAATCAGTTAAAAATAAATATGCAATAACAAACAGTAATGCCGAAGGGCAATAACGCAAAGCAAATAACTATTAATAACGCCCGAAGGGCAAATAACATGAAATAATTAACGCGAAGCAAATATTGCTTCAATATTCTGCTCCCGATGTACCAGTTGCACTTCAACGCCAAAGGTGGAACTGATATGTTCGGCTGCTTTTTGTGCGGAATAAACCGAGCGATGACGACCGCCTGTGCAACCAAAACTTATCATCAGATTCGTAAATCCGCGATCCATATAGCGTTTCACGGAAGCATCCATGAGTTCAAAAGCATGCCCGATGAAAGTCAGAATTTCGCCATCTTCTTCCAGAAACTGAATGACAGATTCATCCAGGCCGGTAAGACTTTGGTAGCGTTCGTATTTTCCGGGGTTGTTCACCGCACGGCAATCGAACACAAAACCGCCGCCATTACCCGAATTATCTTGTGGAATGCCTTTTTTGTAAGAAAAACTATACACTTTCACCACCAGCGGTTTTCGAATTTCCACTTCGTGGAATTGCTCCAGTTCAGTCATTTCTTTCAACACCTGCAACAGATAAGGATATTGCGAGTTATCCACTTGCAATAGTCCCCGAAGATTTTCAATGGCAAAAGGAATGCTTTGCAGGAAATGCGGTTTTTTCTCGAAATAACCCCGGAAACCATACGCACCCAGCACTTGCAGAGTTCTGAAAAGCACAAAATGGTTTAGTTGTTCCCGGAAGTCGGCTTCGTCAATGGGCATTAAATGGTTCAGTGCCTCCAGATAATTTTGCAGCAATTCTTCGCGGAGTTCAGAATTATATTGCGCTTTGGCCTGCCACAGAAACGAAGCCACATCGTAATAAAGCGGGCCGCGGCGCCCACCCTGAAAATCGATAAAATAAGGGTCACCATTTTTCACCATCACGTTGCGACTCTGAAAATCGCGGTACATGAATGTATTGGAATGAGTACGCATCAGAATATTGGAAAGCTTTTCAAAATCGTCTTCCAACAGGTTTTCCTGAAAGTCGAGCCCGGTAGATTTCAGGAAACAGTACTTAAAATAATTCAAATCCCACAGAATGGAACGTTCGTTGAATTCCGGTTGTGGATAGCAAACCGAAAAATCGAGACCTTGCGCTCCCAGCACCTGAACCGAAGGCAGTTTACGCATAGTTTTGCGTAGCAGTTCTTTTTCGGGTTCGCAAAAAACCCCTGTTTTTCGGCCTTCGGCAATGGCATCAAAAAGCAGTGTGTCGCCCAAATCGTCCTGAATATAAAACTTACCATCGGCAGTTTCGCCCAACACCTGCGGTACAGACAAACCTTGCTTGTAAAAATGCTTCGACATTTCGATAAATGCCCTGTTTTCCTCCACAGAAGTTCCTTCCACACCAATAATGGAGTAATTCTCACCCGTCAGGCGGAAATACTTACGATTGGAACCGGAAGCCGAGAGCTCGGTGATGGACACTAAATTTTCGTGCGTGTATTGCTGGAAGAGGGTTTCTAATTCGGTCATATAGCTTGTTGAATCGGTGAATGGTGTAACTGACGCAAAGATACAAACATCATTTTAAACGGCGGGCATGAGGGGCAATGTAAAATTTCTCCCGTAGGCACCGCATTAAGACACACTACTTTGTAAGGACAGGTCGCGACCTGTCCCTACAGGCTGCCATTCAAATTTCTTTTTTTTCACAAGACATTACCTTGGGCTAGAATACAATGTCCTTTCAGGACGTTTTTTCATTATTCCCTCAAAATCCAAGCGACGGAACTCTTACATTCCGCCACTTTTCATTTTTAGGGTTTAGGATTAGCGTTTGGCATCGATACCAAATTCTTTCCAACGACTTTGGTCAAAGTCCATCTTGACAATTTTCTGAGCTTCGCTCACCTCACCGGCCAGTTCAGCCAATTTGGCTTCCAACTGAGCTGTTTTGGTAACCAGATCGGCTTTCAGCTTTTCCTGTTCGTTGTTGAGCGACACTGCCAGGTTCTGGTCAGTATCCAACTTAGTAAGAAATGCCTGATCCAATCCACGGCGAGCTACTTGTTCAGTATTGCCTTTAAGACCTGCCAACATCACCTGAGCTTTAGTTATCTGCTCAGCATACGAATTTTTAGGCATAGTATTCTGCATTAAAGTAAAACAATAGAGGGACAACCTCACGCCTACCCGCTCCCTCCTTCTAGCGTGTAGTGTCGTATCTATTTTTTGATGACTCTTTCTTTCAAAATGTCCGGGGAACGTCTCCCCCAACAGGATTATGTCTTCCCCGAGTTAGGGGACTGTCTCCCCCGGATGAATTATCGTCTCCCCGAGTTGGGGGAAAGCTTCCCCGAGATGAATAATCCTTTCCCCGAGTTGGGGGAACGTCTCCCCCGGATGAATTATTGTCTCCCCCGGTTGGGGGAAAGCTTCCCTGTGAAGAATGATGGTTTCCCCTACATAAATCATCGGTTACCTATACTAGCCTACCACCATAACCCACTACTGAAGCCAATAAAAAAGATTAATGTTGCTATAACCGTAATTATGCATCATAGACATCATTAATAAGCTCTTACAAATTATATCATTAACAGTATTGCGCCGTAAAGATATAAATAGTTACTAAATTAACAAGGGCATTAGTAAAATATTTTTAAATTATTTTCATACAATTTACAGGTATATTTGAAATCACATTGTAAAACCCGGATGAGATAGTTCCTTTATATTCAAATTGCAAATACATGAATTACCCATTGTGCATTACATTTTCATCCTTTTTTTGTACTTTTGCGGTAATTTTGTATATAAAATAGATTATGAGCACAGAACTTAGTGAACAAGAACAATTCAGACGCCAAAGTCTGGACGAATTACGCAACCTGGGGATAGATCCTTACCCCGCTGCACTTTACCCAACCGATGCATTTTCCACCAATATAAAAGCTGAATTTAAAGACGAAGAAAGTCGCAAAACTGTATGTGTTGCCGGACGTATTATGAGCCGCCGCATTATGGGAAAAGCTTCTTTCATTGAACTTCAGGACTCCAAAGGGCGTATCCAGGTGTACATTAGCCGCGACGACATCAACACCGAAGCACAACCCGAAATGTACAATACGGTATTCAAAAAGCTGTTGGACATTGGCGATTTTGTAGGTATAAAAGGGTACGTTTTCCGCACTCAAACAGGCGAAATAAGTGTTCACACCCAAGAACTGACCGTGCTCAGCAAGGCACTTCGTCCGCTTCCGATAGTAAAATACAAAGATGGCGTGGCCTTCGATGCATTCGAAGACCCTGAACAACGCTACCGCCAACGGTATGTGGATTTGGTGGTAAACGAAGGCATCAAAGATATATTCCTGAAACGCACCAAAGTGTACCAATCTATGCGCGATTATTTTAATTCGCAAGATTACATTGAGGTGGAAACTCCCATTCTGCAATCTATTCCAGGTGGAGCATCGGCCCGTCCGTTTACCACCCATCACAACGCGTTGGACATGCCGCTTTACCTGCGTGTGGCCGACGAATTGTACCTGAAAAGACTTATCGTAGGCGGTTTTGAAGGTGTGTACGAATTTTCCAAAAACTTCCGCAACGAAGGCATGGATCGCACACACAATCCGGAATTTACCGCCATGGAAATATACGTAGCCTACAAAGACTACAACTGGATGATGACGTTCACCGAACGAATGATAGAGAAAATTTGTTTAGATGTGAATGGCACCAATGAAATTACAGTGGGCGATAAAACCATTAGCTTCAAAACTCCTTTCAAGCGCATTACTATGATTGATGCCATCAAAGAATACACCGGCATCGACATTAATGGCATGGACGAAGTGCAACTGCGCGAAGTGTGCAAAACGCTGCACATTGAAGCCGACGAAACGATGGGTAAAGGCAAAATGATTGACGAAATTTTCGGCGAAAAATGCGAAGGGAATTATATCCAGCCAACGTTTATCACCGATTATCCACGTGAAATGAGTCCGCTTTGCAAGCGCCACCGCGACAATCCGGAACTAACCGAACGTTTTGAACTTATGGTGAACGGAAAAGAATTGGCCAATGCATATTCGGAGCTGAATGACCCAATAGACCAATTGGGGCGCTTTCAGGAACAATTGAAACTAAGCGAAAAAGGAGATGATGAAGCCATGTTTATCGATATGGATTTTGTACGCTCGTTGGAATACGGCATGCCTCCAACTTCCGGAATGGGAATTGGCATGGATCGCCTTGTGATGTTGATGACCGGTCAGGTGGCCATTCAGGAAGTACTTTTCTTCCCTCAGATGAAAGCTGAAAAAGCGGCAAAAAAAGAAGGTCCTGAGAAATTTCTGGCACTTGGTATACCCGAAGCATGGGTTGCAGTAATTCAGAAAGCAGGAATTCAAACCACAGAAGGATTGAAAGGATTAAACCCGAACAAATTCCATCAGGATATCTGCGGATTAAATAAAAAGAATAAATTAGAACTGACCAATCCTTCGAAAGAAGAAGTGGCTGAATGGATAAATAACGCGTAAAGACGCACGGTTGTGCGTCTTTAGTTAGCGCACGAAAGTGCATCTATTAAGCGTACGGATGTGCATCTGATTAGGTAGGGACAGGTCGAGACCTGTCCTTGACCTGCTTGGTTGATGAATAGTTGTGATGATAAGTAGAAGATGATAAGTTGTTGAATTTTCGTGGAGATGATCTGTTGAACTTTTCAGTAAATATGGAACAAAAAAATGAATGAAAAAAGTAAAATTGCTATAATTGGCGGCGGAAGCTGGGCCACAGCAATAGCAAAAATTGCACTGACAAATGCAGAAAGCATCAATTGGTACATGCGAAGGCAGGAACAAATTGATGAATTTATAAGACTAAGTAAAAATCCATCCTACCTTACCGGTGTAAAATTCGACACCGACAGGATTCATTTTACGAACGATATAAATAAACTGGTACGTTCATCAGAGATTATTATTTTTGCAACACCCTCTCCATTCGTCAAGCAGCATCTAAAAAAACTTCATCGTAAGTTGGATAATAAATTTATTGTTTCGGCAATAAAAGGAATTGTACCCGACGAGAATATGATTATGACTGATTATTTCGAACAGATGTATAATGTCCCAAAGGATAATATAGCTGTTTTAGCAGGTCCTTGTCATGCCGAAGAAGTTGCACTTGAACGTCTTTCGTACCTCACTTTCGGCTGTAGTTCCCGCGAAAAGGCCCGAATGATAGCCCAACGGTTCAACACCAGCTTTATCCGTACTTCTATAAGCGATGATATTATGGGAATTGAATATTCTTCGGTTATGAAAAATATTTATTCCATTGCAGCCGGTATTTGCCATGGATTGAAATACGGCGATAATTTTCAGGCAGTTTTGATTTCAAATGCTATTCAGGAAATGAATCGCTTTTGTAATGCCGTTAATCCAATGCATCGTGACATTAACGAGTCGGCCTATCTGGGCGATTTATTGGTGACCGCTTACTCCAAATTTAGTCGGAACCGCTTATTCGGAACCATGATTGGCAAAGGATATTCGGTAAAAACAGCTCAAATAGAAATGGAAATGATTGCTGAAGGCTACTATGCAACCAAATGTATACACGAAATAAATGAAAAATTTCAAATCAGCATGCCTATAGTCGATTCTGTATTTGAAATTCTATACAACAGATGTTCTCCAACGATGGAAATTAAAAAATTATCAGAAAAACTGAAGTAGTTGGAAATTAATAGTCATCAGTTTATAGGATATTTAGAATTCAATAACGGCAAATAGCTCTAAATAAACATCTATCAAACTATATTATATAATGGAAAATATTAAATTATCAATCGACAAAACTTTTGGATTTATTTCCGAAAAAAATGTAGCCGGATACAAGGAACAAGTTGCTGCAGCCAGCACCATGTTGCACCAAGGTACCGGAAAAGGAAGTGATTTCTTAGGTTGGTTAAACCTGCCTTCGTCTATCGACGAAGCTCAGTTTAGCGAGTTGGAAAACACAGCAAAAATTCTTCGTGATAACTGCGAAGTTGTAGTAGTCATTGGTATCGGGGGGAGTTACCTGGGTGCAAAAGCTGTTATCGATGCACTTTCGAATAGCTTCGATTGGTTGCAAACCGAACGCAAATCACCTATCATGGTTTATGCCGGACAAAATATCGGAGAAGATTATTTGTACGAATTGCAGGAAATGTTGAAAAACAAAAAGTTCGGTATCATTTCTATTTCTAAATCGGGAACAACTACCGAACCTGCTTTAGCTTTCCGCTTGCTAAAAACACAATTGGAAAACCAACAAGGTAAAGCTGCAGCTCAAAAACTGATTGTTGCTATTACCGATAAATCACGTGGAGCTTTACGCACGCTGGCTACTCAGGAAGGTTATAAAACTTTTGTAATTGAAGATAGTATTGGCGGACGTTTCTCGGTTCTTACTCCGGTAGGCTTGCTTCCAATTGCTGTTGCCGGGTTCGACATTCGTCAACTTATTGCCGGTGCAGCTACTATGGAAACAAAATGCGGACAGGATGTTGCTTTCGAAGAAAATCCGGCTGCTCAATATGCCGCTACACGCAACGAACTATACAAGAATGGAAAAAAGACTGAAATTCTGGTTAACTTCCATCCTAAATTGCATTATATCGGCGAATGGTGGAAACAACTTTATGGCGAAAGCGAAGGAAAAGACAACAAAGGTATTTTCCCTGCTGCAGTAGATTTCACTACTGATTTGCACTCTATGGGCCAATGGATTCAGGAAGGTGAACGCACAATTTTTGAAACTGTTATTTCTATTAAAGAAAGCAACTATACAAAGATTTTCCCAACTTCGGAAGATAACCTGGACGGATTGAACTTCCTTGCAGGAAAACGCGTTGACGAAGTAAATAAAATGGCAGAATTGGGAACCATGATCGCTCATATTGATGGTGGCGTACCTAATTTGAAAGTGGAATTGCCAAAACTGAATGTGTATTATTTAGGTGAAATGATGTATTTCTTCGAAAAAGCATGCGGAATAAGCGGATATTTATTAGGAGTAAATCCTTTTGACCAACCGGGTGTGGAAGCTTACAAGAAAAACATGTTTGCCTTATTGGAAAAACCGGGTTTTGAAGCAGAAACTAAAGCAATCAAAGCAAGACTGTAATTTGCAACGTGAAATTGGAATACAAAAAAACATCTACGAAAAATCGTAGATGTTTTTTTTTGTATTGCTTTTATATTACTAATTCTTCGAGAATTATTTCGGTAGTACTATCGGCGTTATTAATGTAACCTGCGCAGAACTTGTTGCTAAAACTGTGGTTTTAGAAAAATCAGCATCTGATTTTAGAGTCATCATAAATTTTACTTCTTTTGAAGCTTTCTTGGCTACAAGCTTGAATGGGAAATATAGACTTGTAATATTATTTTTAAAAATAAACTTACCATTTGCATAATCTGAATCAGAAGTTGAGAAGACTGAATCCAAGGAAGCTTTAGGTGGAATCAGAAATTTCACAGTTGTAGTATCAGATTGAACTAAATACAACGATGTTAAATTATTCGAAAACCCATAGAGTAAAATATGAAAGCTCACGGTATCACCCACATTAATAGTGTCCATTTGATAAACTCCACCCTGATCCGTCAAAAAAGTACCTAATGAATCTACATTATTTGCAATAGGTTTTGTTATAAATATAATTTCAGGCGTATTATTTACGGATCCGTTTAGATTGCAGGCTGTAAGGGCAATTGCCAACAGACCAAATAGAATTAAATTTTTTGTTTTCATATAGCTAACTAATTTGTTGCAAAAATACAATAATTATACCAAATATACCTTACAAACACTAATAAATACGAAAACAAAACAACACATTTAACTTAGTTGCCCTTGAATTTCGTCATTCCTAAAAAATACAAATACATTTCATCCGCTCACTGCTGTTGAAAATTCCTTTATTGATGGGTATTTCATTACAACCTTGTACTAATTAAAACTAAAATAATATCATTATATTGTATCTGCGACCTTAAACATTCAATAATAATATATGTCAAAGTGATAAAAAATATGTTTAATAAACATGAACAATTTCCTTCTTATTAAGTTTTACAGTCGTATAATCAAATTTACAAGTTTGAATAATAATATTAACTGACAAAATAAGTATCTTTGCATAAAAATTTAACGACATGTTTACAAACCAGGTTGAAAAATTTATTCTCTCTAAGAATTATCCTACATTTAGTCCGAAAGCTATCTTTTTCGACATGGATGGTGTTCTTTTCGATTCGATGAAGAATCATGCCGTAGCCTGGGTTCAGGCTTTAGAGCAGGTAGGTCTGCCATTTACAGAACATGAAGCCTATATGAATGAAGGTCGTACAGGTGCGTCAACCATTGATGGCGTTTTTGGCAAAGTACATGACAGAACTGCAACCGAAGAAGAAAAGGACGAAATATACCGATTAAAATCGGGACTTTTCGAAGCCTGTGGTACAACAGAGCGCATGCCTTTTGCGCTGGAATTACTGCAAAAAATCAAAAATCAGAAATTAGAGATATTTGTAGTTACCGGATCGGGACAGGCAACATTATTAGATAATCTGGAAAAAAACTTTCCAAAAGTATTTCATAAAGATAAAATGGTGACTGCTTATGATGTCAAATTCGGGAAACCACATCCTGAGCCTTATTTGATGGCTCTGAAAAAGTCAGGATTGAAACCGTGGGAAGTAGTGGTGGTAGAAAATGCACCTTTGGGCGTGGAATCATCCAATGCGGCAGGTCTTTTTACTATTGCAGTAAATACAGGACCTTTAAACCCTGAGGTTTTAGCTCAAAGCGGTGCCGATATAGTATTCAACGATATGGAAGATTTATATGATCATTGGGAAACGTTTTCTAAGTCATGGACAACATCCGACACGCTATAGCTGATTCTTTTTTTAGTTATTCTAATTTCAAAACACCTAAAATCCACTTGTATGCAAGTTATCAAATATCCATCCCGCGAAGAATGGGCTTCATTACTGACCCGCCCGGCTTATGACAGCACATCTTTATTCGATACAGTTCAAAAAGTACTAGATGATGTACGTAAACATGGTGATAAAGCCGTAAAGAAATATACCTCGCAGTTTGACAAAGTAAACCTTGAAACAATTGAAGTCAGCAAGGAAGAAATGAAAGAAGCCGAAGCATTGGTATCATCCGAATTAAAACAAGCCATTGAAATGGCCCGGCGCAATATATGGAAATTTCATTCGGAACAATTACAGGAACTGCCCGAAATTCAAACTTCGCCGGGTGTATATTGCTGGCAGAAAGCAATTGCTATTCAGAAAGTAGGTTTATATGTACCGGGGGGCACTGCTCCATTGTTTTCAACGGTATTGATGCTGGGTATTCCGGCTCAAATAGCCGAATGCGAGGAAGTAGTACTGTGTACTCCACCTAACAAAGAAGGCAAAATTCATCCAGCAGTATTATATGCTGCCAAAGTAGCAGGTGTTCATCGTATTTTCAAAATAGGCGGAACACAAGCAATTGGTGCTATGGCATATGGAACGGAAACTGTTCCGAAAGTATATAAAATCTTTGGCCCCGGAAATCAATATGTAACTGCTGCCAAGCAATTAGTTTCGTTGCGCGATGTGGCTATTGACATGCCGGCAGGTCCTTCGGAAGTAGAAGTAATTGCCGACGAAACTGCAAATCCGGTGTTTGTAGCTGCCGACTTACTCTCGCAAGCCGAACATGGCATAGACAGTCAATCCATACTAATTACTGTAAGTGAGAAAATTATTGAACCGATATTGGAACAAATTGAAATCCAGTTGGAGCAGTTGCCCCGCAAGGAGTTTGCCCGTAAGGCATTGGAACATTCCAAAATAATCTTATTAAAGACATTGGAAGAAGCCGTGGAAATGACCAACGAATATGCACCTGAGCATTTGATTATTTCAACACGCTATTACATGGGAGTAGCAGCCAATATCATCAATGCCGGCTCGGTATTCCTCGGAAATTATACGCCTGAAAGTGCCGGCGATTATGCTTCGGGGACCAATCATACCCTGCCAACCAATGGATATGCAAAAGCGTACAACGGCGTGAATATGGACAGTTATGTACGCAAAGTTACCTTCCAGCAAATTACACAAGAAGGTCTCACCAATCTGAGCAATGCCATAATATTGATGGCAGAAAGCGAAGAATTGCAGGCACACAGCAATGCAGTAAAAGTAAGACTGAACGAAGAAAAACCTGTGGAAGAAAGATACAGCAGCCACAGAAGATAGTTGACAATTATCACGAACGAAGTGAGTAAATATCACGAGTGAAACGAGTTACTAAAGCGAAGCAAATAACACGAAGTAAACAACATGAATTTAGATAAATTATTACGCCCCAATATACGTTCACTCCAACCTTACTCGTGCGCCCGCGATGAGTTTAAGGGTGAAGCATCGGTTTACCTGGATGCCAACGAAAACCCCTACAATGCTCCTTTCAATCGCTATCCCGATCCGTTACAGTGGGAAGTGAAGGAACTGCTTTCAGACATTAAACAGGTTCCTGCTGAAAATATATTTTTGGGCAATGGAAGCGACGAACCGATAGATTTACTGTACCGTGCATTCTGCGAACCGCGCATTGATAATGTGGTGGCCATTGAGCCAACTTACGGCATGTATAAAGTGTGTGCTTCTATCAATGATGTGGAATATCGCAAAGTATTGTTGGATGAGAACTTTCAGTTTAATGCCGACAGCTTGCTTGCCGCAACCAATCTGTACACAAAACTTATATGGCTGTGCTCTCCCAATAATCCTACCGGCAATAGTATGGATCGAAAGGAGATTGTGAAACTGCTTACGGGCTTTGATGGAATTGTAGTACTCGACGAAGCATATATCGACTTTGCATCGGAAGGAAGTTTTTCCGAATTTCTGTCGCTATACCCGAATCTGGTAATTCTACAGACTTTTTCCAAAGCCTGGGGAAGTGCTGCTATCCGACTGGGAATGGCTTTTGCATCAACTGAAATCATTGCCATACTGAATAAAATCAAATATCCGTACAATATTAATATCCTCACACAAAAGCAAGCACTCTCAGCCTTGAAAAATGCAGCTCAGGTGAAAGCCTGGGTAAAAACATTGCTGGACGAACGGAGTGTGTTGGTGAATGCTCTTCAGCAATTACCACTTGTGCAGCACATTTACCCAACAGATGCTAACTTCGTACTGGTAAAAGTGCCTGATGCCAATGCTCTGTATCATTATTTGGTGGATAAAAGCATTATTGTGCGTAACCGCAACACGGTTTCGTTGTGTATGGGCTGTGTACGCATTACTGTAGGCACTCCGGAAGAAAACCGCATTTTGCTGGAAGAGTTGAAACAGTTCTGAATCCGGCAATAATCTGATTACATAAAATCGGCGTAAGGTTAGTTCCTTGCGCCGATTTACTTTTAATACCTCCCGGGTATTTTGTCAAAGTTTTTTATTCATTCTATAATGTGGAATGTTGATTTCCATAAACTCCCGGCTGATTTTTTCGTATCCCAGTTTTTCGTAAAATCCTACAGCAGTCATCCGGGCATTTAAAAGCATGGTTTTATAGCCCTCGCGTATAGCATATTCTTCGGCAAAGCGTACCAAGGCTGTCCCTACATGCTGACTTCTCATTGTGTCAACCACTGCTACTTGTCTCATTTTTAGTTCATCGGCATTTAGTCTTTTCAATAGCAGCACTCCAACCAGCCGATTGCTTAGGAATGCTCCGAGGTGGAAATCGGGTGCATCGACGGTGAGATCTTCGGCATACAGGCTCATGCCCAACGGTTTGCGGAGCACCTCATCGCGCAATACAAGTTCTTGCCGGTACTCTTCCGAGTTATAAGCTATAGTTTTTATTTGTAAGTCAAAATAAATTTCCATGATCGAATACTTGTGTTTAAATAAAATTGCCTGTAATTATTCCAACAACTCACCTTCCAGAAACTGGATGCGCAGTTGGATAGCATCCGACCAGCGTGTTTCTTCATCGCTATTCTTGATGCCGAGTCCTATCAGGCGGACTTTGGGTGACAAGTCTACCAGTTCGAGCAATTCAGTTGCCGCATTATATAAAGTATCATAGTCGGCAACAGCAGCCAGAAATGTTTTGCTCCGGGTAATGACTTTAAAGTCGGCATACTTTATTTTCAAACTTACCGTGCGTCCCTTAAAATTATTTTTGGTGATATACGCTATTACTTCCTGCGTCACCTTTTCCAATTCGGGCAGAAGTTCTTCCAACATATCAATATCACTAACGAAGGTAGTCTCCGAGCTTACCGACTTCCGTATTCGTTGTCCTTCCACCGGTCTTTCGTCGATTGCCCTGGCATTTTGATAGTAGACATGTCCGGCTTTTCCAAAGTGAGAAACCAGTTCCTCTTCCGTTCGTTGCTTTAAATCGGCACCGGTTCTGATGCCGAGTTGATGCATGCGCTCCGCTGTTACTTTGCCTACACCGTAAAATTGTTCTATGACGAGTGATTCCACAAATCGTTGGGCAATGCCCGGCTTCACCACAAACAACCCATCGGGTTTTTTATAATCGGACGCTATCTTTGCCAGAAATTTATTGAACGAAACACCCGCCGATGCCGTTAGACCGACCGTATCGAATATTTTTTGTTTTATTTCCTGCGCTATCTGGGTAGCCAATGGTATCTGCTTATGATTTTCGGTTACATCAAGGAAAGCTTCGTCAAGCGAAAGAGGTTCTACCAAATCGGTGTACTCGTGAAATATATCCATGATTTGCCGGGACACCGATTTGTAAACCTCAAAGTGGGGCATAACGAATATGAGGTGCGGGCACATGCGCTGCGCAATTTTCGATGCCATGGCCGACCGAACTCCATACTTTCGGGCTTCGTAACTGGCAGCCGCAACCACTCCACGGGCACCGGGAAAACCTACCGCCAAAGGCTTGCCTCTATACTCCGGGTTATCCCGCTGCTCGATAGAAGCAAAAAAAGCATCCATATCGATATGAATTATTTTACGCATAGCACATCGTGATAACAGGCAATCTTTATATTTCTACTTGAGTTTTTCCAACCGTAAAAACGTGGAGAAAGAAAGCAATACTCAATGCTTATTATGCACTTTGTTCAATTCCGGGTTACCTTCATAGTCCGCCATAGCTTTTCTCCAGCCATCCGAAATGGGATAGGAGCTTTTTGTTTTGGCATCAAAGCAAACCATAACCGTTTCGGCAACACATTTTACAACGTTGGTATCCAGGTCAATCAGTTGTTGCAACAGTTTAAAACTTTTGTTCCCAATTTCCACCACAGCAGTTTCCACCGCCACATTTTCGCCAGGGAACACCGGTAACAGAAAGCTCACCTGAATATTGGCAATCACCACACCAACTTCCTTGCTAATACTTACATCAGGCAGAACTTCATCGAAATAGGAAGTCTTTCCCAGATCGTAGAACGAGAAGTACACCGAGTTATTGACATGTCCCAGTGCATCGAAGTCATTAAAACGCAGTTGGATGGGAGTGGTATGATTGAATCTTATTGTATCCATATTGTTTATTCTTTATATTCTGCAAAAATACGCATTTTAAAATAGACATTAGAGTTTATATAAGCTAGTTTCTTATTGACATTAAAACTAAGAAGTCATCGATGTATGAATTTATATCTATTGATTTAGATTTCTTAAGGAAGTCATAATACTTTATAGCTAAACCCTATATACAGCTAACTTATATAATCACTATTATATAAAATTTTATTCTAACATTAATACATATAATACTTAACCTGTTCCTCTTCAACAATGTTCTTCTTGTATCCAGCGTTTTACATTTTTCCTCGCCACAAATATAAATCTTTATTTTTACAATCAAGCAGCAACAGTATGTTAGTTAGTGACAATTTGATTTGGCTATAGTTTTGCCCGTCAGGGCAGTTGTTCGGACGGTTGACGTAACATGCAGGGTTGTTTGGTTTACGAGTCGGTTTATTATCCTGTTGCTTTGGTTTGTTGGTACAACGAGTCACTTTTATACACTTAGCGGGCGGCTTGAAGGTGTAACAAGTAGGATTGTTACTCCTTGCGGGTGGGTTGTTAGAGCGTGCGGGTGGGTTGTTGGAGCTTCGAGCCACCCGCTAGAAACTTCAACCCACCCGCTAATAGCTTCGAGTCACCCGCTAGCAACTTAAAGGTGACCGCAGGAAGTTTAAAGGTGACCGCAGGAAATAGCAAAGTCACCCACCGAATTACTAAAGCACTGGTATTCAATAATTATATAATGCCCATATTGTAGGCATACATCAAAGCATGATGGGTGTTGGCAGTTTGTGTTTTGCTTAGGATATTACGACGATGGTTGTTTATGGTATTGACTTTACTTCCATGTTCTTTGGCTATCTGTTTACTGTCAAGTCCCTTAGCAAGGAATTTAAGAATTTTCATTTCGGTAGGCGTAAAGCCATATTCGGGATTGCTAACGACAAATTCACGCGTATGAAGATTGACAATGAACACACCACGGGGCGGTATTTCTTTTTCCTGACCTACCACGGGATATAGTTTAAGCGATAAAAGCCACATTCCGCCTTGTTCATCCAGTTCCAACACCAAAAACTTATGTAACATCCGGCGATAGTTGCCGGAACAGTCTTTTAGTCTGCATTCGAACAACAGCATATAGTCTTTTTCTTCACCGGCATTGATTTTTTGTTTGAAATCAAAAGCTTTTATTCTGGCTTCCAGGGCATGGCGTAAATCGGGGGCATATACCAGTTCGTGAAATTTTTCCAGCTTACAACAAGGCTGCCGAATAGGGCTGAGATCGTTTTCGCACCCGTGGAGAAAATGATATTCATGATTCCGGTGGTCGTAAATAGCCATTATCAGATTCTCGGCTTTTGCTAACTGCATAAATTCTTGTTTTCGACTCTCTAGAATCCGATTGCAGTCATCAGACAGATTAAGTTGTAAAGAGCTAAACTCTTCATAGAGCTGTTTAAGTCTTTTCATATTTGTATTCGTATTTAAGATTAAAAAAATAGCTTTTTTCAAACGAAAATAATCACACAGCACGAAACAGCAGTTTTTTAAATAACCGATATTTTTTTTTCTACTAGCGAACGCTCGCTATTGTGGGGTAAAATCGGACCTGCTAATTTTGCCTTCAACATTAGAAACAAATACAAGCAATTAGAATAACAAAGCTAGATTAAATATTTGAATTAACCAAACATATAACCATTAAAATTAAAATTATCATGCCAACAGGAACCAGAATCCCAAGAGGAATTAATGAATTTAATCCGTACATCGGCGTCACAACCGACTATCTGACAACAGGAACACCTATTACCAATGGAGAACGTTTAGGACTATCGCAGGAGGAAGTAAGCCAATGGAAAGCCTTCAATGACGAATGTACCCCATTGTTTACCAAATACAGTGACAAGAAAAACAGCCGCACCACGGCAATTAAAGATCAGCTGCTGTTAGTTGTGGATAAGACGGCAAATTTTGACAAGACCTATCATATTCTCGACCGCATTGCGTCGTCGTTGAATGTGACCATTGCCGATATGGAAACATTCAATATCAAAAAAGGGGTGCTGCAAAAAACTACCCGCACCGTTTCAACCACTTCTATCAACGAATTGGTAACGGTAATCATTCAGCCTATAGGCGGCGGAGTGGTTAACATTAAATGCTACACCACTACCGCCCAGCGGGCCGGTATATGCGATGATGCAGATTCGGTTCAGTTTCTGTACTGCACAGGCGATACGGCTCCCGAATCGGCTGAGGCAGCAGGGCTGACAAAAGATCTTTTTACCAAAGCTACATTCACCCTGCCATTGGGAGCAGGATCGGCAGGTAAAAAACTATTTATCTACTTCCGGTGGTATAATACCAAACATCCCGAACTGGCGGGACCCTGGAGCGGATTACAAACAACTTTGTTGCTCTAAAACAGCCGAAAAGAATTTAGAATGGGAGTGCGACGCCGGGTTGTGCTCCTTTTTTATATTTAAACCGTCTCTAAATCCCCTAAAGGGGACTTTAAGAGTGAGCTGCGAGACACAACTAATCAATAGCCCACTTCAGGGGGTTGGGGGCGGTTGTTTTTTAAGAAACAAAAAGTAAGTCAGGGCTTGGGGCGGAAGCTCCGACAACACAAAATGACTTTTTCTAAATGTATTACGGGTTAGGATCACATTATTCTATGAATATTTAACCACTACATTGTATTTTTTTATACCTTTGTTTATTAATTTAAAACAGCGGAATTATGTACGTCATTATTCTCACTTACACGCACGGGCTCAAGGAAATAGAGGAACATCTGGTTGAACACCGCATGTTTTTGGATAAGTATTATGCACTCAATAAATTTATCTGCTCGGGTGCCCAAAACCCACGTACCGGCGGCGTAATTATGTGCAAAGCCAACAACAAAGAAGAAGTAGAACTTATTATATCCGAAGATCCGTTCAATATCCACGGTGCGGCCACTTATCAAATCATTGAATTCTGCGCCACCAAGTATGCGGAGGGGTTTAGCCAATTCGTGTAAAAAAACAGGTACAAACGAACCAATAGTTTATTCAACTGCAATTTAAAGTATAACTCAATGAAAACAGATTTATCCAGGCTTCCCAACATTGGGAAAGACACCGAATCAAAACTCATTCAGGTAGGCATTAGCTGTTATGCCGAGTTACAGGCTGCCGGCACCGAACAGGCTTTTCTGCGCTTGCAAACCCTCGACCCCGGAGCTTGCATACAGTTGCTTTACGGATTGGAAGGAGCCATACAGGGTATCCCTGCCAGCAAACTTACAGCTGAAAAGAAACAGGAATTGCGGGAGTTTCATCGTATGACAAAACCAACGAAACACCATGTATAATTCATACTGCATACTTATTAATTACTCCGATTGCCCTATTCTGAATTATGTATTATAAATTGTGAATTATAAATTAAACTATTTATTATGAGCGAGAAATCATTACAAGCAGCAGACACTTTCAAATGCGGATTTAATTGTTCGCAAGCGGTATTATCCGCATTTGCCGAAGATTTTGGATTGACAAAAGACAGTTGCCTCCGGTTGGCAAGTCCTTTCGGGTCGGGTATAGCCCGCATGCAGGAAACCTGTGGCGCGGTTACGGGTGCATTAATGGCTATCGGCCTGAAATATGGTAAAGGAGCAGATGGTACAGAAGCCGATAAAGCGTATGCTTACCAATTAGCACAACAACTAATTGCCCGGTTTAAGGAACAAAACAAGTCCATTTGCTGTCGTGACTTACTGGACGGATTGGATATAAATTCCCCCGAAGATATGGACGAAATCCGGGAACGTGAGCTTTTTCGGCATAACTGTGAGAAATATGTGCAAGAAGCCGTGCTCATTACCGAAGCAATATTATCCCAACGATCTTAACTAATACACCTTGCGAGTATGACAAAGCTAGATTACAACAAACAGTTAGTGATTGCAGGTATTCTTTTTACCCTTCACAACATAGAAGAAGCCATTGGCTTTCGGAGTTTTATTTATCCTGTCAGCATGCCGCTACCTATTCATCCGCCTTCGGCCAATGCACTTATTCTGGCAGTAGAGTTAATAACTATCTTTGTATGGGCGCTTATTATATGGGCAAATATACAACCCAAAGAGCTGAGCCGTAAAAACCTGCTTATCATTTTGGTATCGGTATTTCTGGTCAATGCTTTTATTCCACACATAGCAGGCAGCCTGATATTACAACGCTACTTCCCGGCGCTGATAACTTCCATCGTGTTGTACATCCCTTATTCAGTGTGGATACTGCCAAAACTCTATCGATCCTATCCATCCAAAAATCAGTTTTACATGGTTATGATAGGGGGGCTGTCTCTTGCTGCCGTACTAGCTATAGTACTGCATTTCTTTGTCAACATCTACATGCGACATCTGGCTGTTTAACAGGCTATGCAAATGATTCAATACAGACATCTGAACAAATCAGAGCTAACGTACATAGAACCGCTTTGGGAAGAACTGAACCGGGTACATCTTGACGACTCTATTTATTTTAAAGAGCACTATAAAAACTTTACTTTCGGAAAACGGATTGCAGTCTGGGAAAAATTACCGGAGGAAAACATCCACATATTGGTTGCCATATCGGATAGTTTAGTTCCAATAGCCTATTGTGTGTCCACCGTCGACGAAAACCGCAAAGCTGAAATCGATTCATTATTTGTAAGCTCCGCTTTCAGAAAACTTGGTATTGGCAAAACATTGGTAGAGAAAAGTCTGGAGTGGCTTCAGAGCGTACAATGTGTTTCCATTCGGCTAACAGTAAGCTACGGACACGAAAGTGTGTTTGCCTTTTATCAACATCTGGGATTCTTTCCACGTCTCACCGTACTTGAATGGAAAAAACAAGGATAAAAGCCAATTAATCGAGGACAAAACAATATAACAAACGTCTAACCGGCATGTAATTTTATAATCCTAATTTTGCTCTGCAACTTTCGTTATTATTATTCTATTTAGTTGGTGAATAAAAATCAAACAAAATATTATTTCCTCTTTGACACATTGGTAAAATTAAGTACTTTTGCACATTCAAAAATAAAATGAGCAATCATTCGGCAACACATTAAACTTATCACATTACTCAAAAATGGCTAAAATCATTATCAATAGCTTTGAAGAATTAGAACAATACGTTGGAAAAGAACTCGGCGTATCCGATTACATTACAATTACCCAAGATCAAATCAACCTGTTTGCCGATGCAACACTGGATCATCAATGGATTCATGTCGACACCGAAAAAGCGAAAGCAGAAAGTCCTTATAAAACAACTATTGCCCATGGTTATTTAAACCTGTCGGTTTTGCCTTACTTATGGGCCCAGGTTGTAGAAGTAAATAACTCTAAACTAACCGTCAATTACGGTATTGAAAAACTGCGCTTCAATCAGCCTGTGTTAGTAGACAGTCAGGTAAGAATTCGTGCCGGCCTGAAATCATTGATTAATCTACGGGGTGTTTCCAAAGCCGAAATTCAGGTTTCGCTTGAAATCAAAGATATAAAAAAAACTTCGTTGGATGCAACTATCGTGTTCCTTTACCATTTTAATTGAAATGGCGTTTGAATTCGTAGCCAATTACAAACTCCACGTATTAAATCAACAATGAATCCGGCATAAATTTGGGTGTTTGCCAGTTTGGCAAGCATTCTTGAAGTTGATTCAGAATAATATATAAACCCTTTCTGAAATGAAAAAGGCGATAATTGTTGGAGCTTCATCAGGCATTGGCAGAAGCCTTGCCAAATTGATGGTGGAAAATGGTTATCAGGTTGGCATTACGGGACGAAGAGCCAACCTGCTCAACGAACTGAAAGCAGAGAATCCGGATTCTTACGTCACACAATCCTTTGACATTACCGACATTGCCACTATTTCGGCTCAATTACAAGCACTAACCCATACACTTGGCAGTCTGGATATATTGATTCTCAGTTCCGGCACCGGCGATTTAAATGAATCGCTCGATTTTGATATTGAACAAAGAACCATCAACACCAATGTCAGCGGATTCACGGCCGTAGCCGACTGGGCATTCAATTTCTTCCGGGAACAAGGCCACGGACATCTGGTGGCTATAAGTTCCATCGCCGGACTGCGTGGAAACTACCTCGCCCCCTCCTACTCCGCTACTAAAGCATACCAGATAAACTACCTCGAAGGCCTGAGAATAAAAGCCGCAAAGTCTTCACAGTCTCTCATCATTACCGACATTCGCCCCGGATTTGTAAATACCGAAATGGCGAAAGGCGAAAACCTCTTTTGGGTTGCTCCGGTTGACAAGGCAGCTTCGCAAATACTAAAAGCGATCCAACAGAAACGTAAGACAGCCTATATCACCAAACGTTGGGGTATTTTGGCACGTATCATGATACTCCTGCCAAATTGGGTAATTGACAGAATGTAATCGTAGACAGCTTAATAAGATTATTCATATTAAAAATCTAAATGCCATGTCAAACTTCTCCAACAAAAACCAACAACCAACAGACGAAATGCTTGCCGTAGCACTGGGAGAAACCTATGGGTTACTGCAAGGAATTATCAAATTCATTGAAAAAGAATTGGGAGAATGCCATCCCGAATGGAAGCATTACGGAATAAAGTTGGGATGGTCATTAAAACTATTCCATAAAAAGCGTAATATTGTTTTTATTGGTCCCGAAGATGGGTACTTTCGTGTTGCATTTGTCTTTGGAGAAAAAGCATATCAGGCCATACTGAATAGCGACCTGCCGGAGGCAATAAAGCAAAAGTTGCAGGAAGCAAGAGTGTATGCAGAAGGTCGTCCGCTCAGGCTTGAAATCAGGGAGAAGAACGATATTGAACCGCTTTGGCAATTAATAGTTTTAAAACACACCTATTAAGCTGAAATTCTATATCATTAACCATTTCTGCAGAAATAATTATATAGCTATATTTCACGGTATAAAAATATAATTGTAATTTTACAGCAGAATGTAATTATAATTCATACAGAAACACTTAAAATCAAATAATCATGAATCACCTATTGTTTTTAGATTCACCGGTAGTTATTGTTATAGCATTAGTATTTTTATTATTGTTCGGAGGAAAAAAAATTCCGGAACTAATGAAAGGACTTGGCAAAGGCGTCAAAAGTTTCAAAGAAGGACTAAATGAAGTTGATGAAGAATTAAAAGATATAACAAAAGATAGTAAAAAAGACAGTAAAGAGATTAAAGAGGACAAATCAGATTCAGCAAAATAAGCATGAATACCTCAAATGATATTGAAAAATCTTTCTGGGACCATCTGGATGATTTAAGAACAACTTTATTTCGGATTGCTGGATTTGTTGGAATTGCCTCCCTTGTATTCTTTGCATTTATGAAAGGAATTTTCGACAATGTAGTGCTGGCACCTTCCCGAAATGAGTTTTATCTTTATCAATGGATTAGCGGAATTAGCAAAAAAATCCCTTACTTCCCTGATTTCATCACCGGAACATTCAACGTCAAAATAATAAACATAAATCTCGCATCACAGTTTCTGGTTCATCTCACATCTTCATTGTGGTTTGCTTTGGTATTCAGCTTCCCATTTGTTATTTACCAACTTTTTATTTTTGTAAAACCCGGGCTTTATGTGAATGAAAGGAAAAATGCCGGAAAAGTTTTTTTCTTTGGAAATATATTGTTCTATCTTGGGGTTGCTGTGGGGTACTTTTTTTTATTCCCCTTAACTTTGAGGTATTTGGCAGGATATCAACTGAGTAAATATATAGAACAAAGCGTTTCACTGGATTCGTACATGAACACATTCTTAATGGTTTGTTTCTTTATGGGATTGGTATTTGAGTTACCAATAGTAGCCTGGTTTTTATCACAAATAGGCATTTTGCATCGTGAATTTTTCAATAAATACCGGAAACATGCCTTTTTCTCTTTATTTGTAATCGTAGCTATCTTCTCGCCTACAGGAGATCCACTAACCATAATGTTATTTTTCATACCTATTTATGCGCTTTGGGAATTAAGTGCATTCGTAGTAAAAAGAAAACCAACCGAAATAGAAGAAAGTATTTAAGAGTTATAAATATAAAATTATGATAGTATGAAAAGAAGAGATTTTTTCAAATCGGCAGCTGTAGTGGGGTTGGCATCTGTGTTTAAAACAAGTGCTTTAGGTGCTGTAGTTTCGGATAAGAATCTAACAGTAAAGTCAGAACCCGATTTAGTAGCAGTAATGGGTGGTGAACCCGAAGTAATGCTTGTTCGGGCATTGAAAGAAATGGGTGGTATTGGGCATTATGTAAAAAAAGGTCAGAAAGTTGTTATCAAACCAAATATCGGTTGGGATAAAGGTCCTGAAATGGCAGCCAATACCAATCCTCAACTGGTTGGGGCATTAGTAAAGCTGTGCAAAGGTGCTGGAGCATCCGAAGTAATTGTGTTTGATCATACTTGCCAGGAATGGAAGAAATGTTACACCAACAGTGGTATCGAAAAAGCAGTACTTGCTGCCGGAGGTAAAATAGTTCCTGCCAATGATGAATCGTACTACCGCGAAGTAGAATTTCCACGTGGAGTAAACATGAAAAAGAACAAGGTACATCAAGCTCTCCTAGACTGCGATGTTTGGTTTAATGTTCCTGTATTGAAACATCATGGAGGTGCTAAAAATTCCATTTCCATGAAAAATCTGATGGGCATAGTTTGGGACAGAAGTTATTTTCATAGTCACGATTTACATGAATGCATTGCTGACGCAGCTACATTTCACAAAAAACCGGCGCTTAATATTGTGGATGCCTACCGCATTATGAAATCTAATGGTCCTCAGGGAAAATCGGAAACTGACGTTGTCATGCTCAAGTCATTAATTGTTTCTCCTGATTTTGTTGCTGCTGATACAGCCTCCATGAAACTATTTTCGCAGGTTCAACCTACCGACATGAAAGATGTCCGTTATATAAGTCTGGCTGAGAAACTAAAAGTTGGCACCCAAAATTTAGAGAAACTGAATGTAAAACGCATTAAATTATAATCTTCCGTTAGCATTCACCACAAAGTAAATAATAAAAACAATAATAGATTTCCATGAAATTTTTGAAAAATATCCGTGTTATTATATCTTTAGTTTTCTTTCTGCCAATTTTATTATTGTTCATCGATTTTGTCGGGAAATTACCAACCAAGCTACACTTACTATTAAGCATTCAGTTGATTCCTGCATTGCTTTCGTTAAATCTGGTTGTGCTTGGAGTTCTATTGGTTTTGAGTTTGCTCTTTGGAAGAATTTACTGTTCCACAATTTGCCCATTAGGCATAATGCAGGATGTTATTTCATGGAAATCTCGTTTTTTTAGACCCAAAAAGAAAAAAAACCGTTTTGCTTATTCAAAACCGCAAAACATCCTGCGTTATTCTATTTTAGGAATTACTATTGTCGTTTTAATATTTGGGAGTTCTTTTCTTGTACTTTTTCTGGATCCCTACAGCAATTTTGGACGAATAGTATCACAACTGTTCAGACCGCTTGCTATTTGGGTCAATAATGGCTTGGCATATGTTCTGAGCAGCATGGGTAACTATACGTTGTACAAAGTAGAACAAGTTAGTTTTATTCCGCTTACTTTTAGTGTGTCGCTATTCTTTTTTGGTTTGGTTACTTTCATGTCCTGGTCAAAAGGCAGGTCTTATTGCAATACCATTTGCCCGGTAGGAACCGGACTCGGATTACTTTCTAAAATTTCATTATTCCACATATCATTTGACGAATCGGCATGTAACAACTGCGGAACTTGCGCCAGAGATTGCAAATCTGAATGTATCGATAGTAAAAACATGAAAGTGGATGACTCACGATGCGTGAGTTGTTTTAATTGTTTATCATCTTGTAAAAGAGATGGAATTAAATATGAATACCGCTTTAAAAAGAAATCCACACAAGAAGTACCTGCGGAAACCAAAAGCAATAATAGCCGAAGAACCTTCTTGATGGTTTCAGGGGCTGCATTAACCAGTTTTGCATTCGCAAGTAGTAAACGGGTTATTACCGGTAATGAACCAATGCTTTCCAGAAAACCTATTATGCCTCCGGGAGCTGATAATTTAGAACACTTTAGTGCCCATTGTACCGGTTGCCAGCTTTGTGTGACCAAATGTCCAATGCAGGTTTTAAAACCCGCAGCACTGCAGTATGGAATATTAGGAATTACCCAACCTCATTTGGCTTTTTCTACACACATTTTCTGTACTTACGATTGTAATATCTGCTCAACGGTTTGCCCGACAGGTGCTTTAAAGCATCTTTCAGTTGAAGATAAGAAGCTCGTTCAAATTGGTGTTGCGAAATTCAGAAAAGATAAGTGTGTGGTTTTTGTAGAAGAAAAAGATTGTGGCGCCTGCTCCGAACATTGCCCAACCCAAGCAGTCCACATGATTCCTTATAAAAATGGCCTTACAATTCCTGAAGTCACCGAAGACATTTGTATAGGTTGTGGGGGTTGCGAATCTATTTGTCCGGTACGTCCTTACCAGGCTATTTATGTTGAAGGAAATAAAATTCAGGCCAAAGCTAAAAAACCTTCAGAAGCTAAAAAGTTCGATAAAAAAATTGATAGCTTCGGTTTTTGATAGATCGAGAATTAAGTAAACATCTTAAAAAAAGTGTAAAACGATACAATTTCAATGCTTTAAAATTGCCAAAAAAAAACTATCTTTGCATAGCTATCAATAAAAGCAATAGATGATTGAAATAATTATAAAAGGGATATTAATTGGTTTGTGTATATCTGTTCCGCTTGGACCAATTGGCATGCTTACCATACAAAGAACTCTTAATAGAGGTCAGAAATACGGCATTGCAACCGGGCTCGGAGCAACAACTTCAGATTTAATTTACACCATTATTACTCTGTTCTTCTTAAGTTTTGTATTAGACTTTATTGAAGCTCATCGGTTTGTGATACAATTAGTTGGAAGTTTCGTTGTTGCTTTTTTTGGTTGGTATATCTTCAGAAGCAATCCGGCAACACAGCCAAAACCAAATGAAACCATCAAACACAGTCTTCTGAGGGATTTTGCAACCTCTTTTGGTCTCACCTTTTCAAATCCGCTGGTATTATTTGTGCTTATCGCCTTATTTGCCCGCTTTGAGTTTATAGGGAATCAAACTACACTATTAGTTTCCGTATGCGGAATTTCATCAATTTTGGGTGGAGCTTTACTGTGGTGGAGTCTGTTGACTTTTCTGGTAAGCCGGTTTAAAAACAAGCTGAACATGAGAGAATTGAAATTGATTAATCAGGTTACAGGAATCATAATAATTGGCATTGGCTGTTTAGGCTTTATTTTAGATATAACAAAATAAAAAAGCCAACTTATTATCACAATAAGCTGGCTTCATGAAGATACTAATAAACAAAGGTTAATAACGTAATTACTCTGAAATTTCAGTCAAAAAAATTAGCCTAAGGAGTTAATCATCCCCCCTGCTGAAGAAAATGTATGCATCATCTCTTCTTTTGACATTTTGCCACTAATCCAGATAACATTGAACTCGTTTTTTTCTTTTGTAACAATCAACATATCAGCATTGTCTTTCCCTGTTATTCTATAATAAATATGAACCTTTTGATCTTTTTCGCGAGCTTCAACTGCAGTTTCAAAGTTACCTTTTTCCACAATCTGATCCATATCCCTAACTACTGATTTCATGAGTGGCGAATCAGAACTTTGGTTCAATGTTAGAATTTTAATTCCTGTCATCTTCGAAATCAATTCTTTATCATTTTTAACCATTCCACCAAAAGCAGATGCCATATTCATCATTCCCTTTCCTACCGAAACGTACTCAAATCGTTCATCGTTTCCGTATTTATCAAACAGGCTTTGAAGGGTTTGAGCCTGAATTGCAGCTACAATAAACAGTACTGCAATTAATGTCATAGTTTTTTTCATGATTGTTTGTCTTTAATGTAAGCTAATTGTAACATTTAATATTTATTCTGTAGTTTCACTTTTAAAATCAGGCATAGTGCGCAATGGCTTCAAGGATCTTTTAACATCGTTCAAACTTTGCAAAGGTTCCATACTACTTTTCAAAACATTATTTACTTTAGTCAGTTTTGCCGTTGCATATTTTTGTGCATACTCCTGGTTTTCAATTTTATTACCTAAAATAATTGCAAAGTCATCAGAATGTTGTGGGCGTTGAATCCACAATGCCAATAAAAGAGCTGCTGCAATTCCGGAGTATGATACAATTTTAACCCAGTTATTTCTAAACATATGGTTTCTTGAGACTATTTTTTTCAGCGGTACAACAGCGTTGTCATTCTTCTCCTGATCAAATGCCTGGAACAAAGATGAGTAAACCACATGCTCAGGTTCTACATTTCCTGATAGAATGTATTTTTTCAATTCTTTTTCTTCAGCAAGTGAAGTTTCACCCCGAAAGTATTTTTCCAATAATTCACTCATCTTTTCCATACAGTTTCCTCCACTATTTTTTGTTCTTTCATAATCTTATCTTTAATTTTTTGGCGTCCTCTCGACAAGTTGACACTCACAGCATTTTCAGTAAGTGAAGTTATATAAGCAATTTCTGACAGTTCCATCCCCTCCACATCGCGCATTCGGATAATAGTTCGTTGCAATTCCGGCAATTCATCTATCATTTCACGAATTCGGGTTACTAAATCTTTGCTTTCAATTTGTTGATGCGGATTTGGTTCTACAAATTCCAATTCAGCCGGGAATTCATCTTCATTATGTTTCTGTCGAATCGCATCCAAACACAGATTACGCATAGATCGCATTGTAAATGCCTGAATATTTTCAATCTCATCAAGTTTACCTCGCTTCTCCCACAATTTTAAGCTCAAATCCTGAACAGCATCTTGTGCTGCATCCGAATTCCGCAGAATCGATTTTGCCAATCGAAACAATTTATCTGAAAGTGCAATTATCTGAGTATTAAATTGTATTGAATCCATATCCTGAAAAGTGACAATTTCAAAAATGATTTCTAAAAGTTTATGTTAACCCACCGCGAGATAAATTCGTTATGATTGCTCAATAATTATCCCGTTTATATATAAGACGAAAAGGGAAGGAAAATATTACAGGAAAGGACGAGATATTTATATAAAATGTAGCCTGAGCTCGGCTTCTTAGTTTTTAATCTTAAATTAATCGTTTAATTACGCGTAATTTATGTGTATATTCTCCCATTTGTATTGAGAATATTCCTTGCGAATCTATAGTATCAATTTTCACCCAACCTGAAGCGTGGATAATCATTTTTGAATTAATTAAAATCCCAACGTGAATAATTTTACCATCAGAGTTTTCAAAAAAGGCTAAATCACCGGCTTTCACTTCCGTCAAAAAGTCAATTACATTTCCTTGTTCCACCTGCTGGGATGCATCTCTTGGCAATTGAATACCAAAAATTGAAAATACAACTTGTACAAATCCGGAACAATCAATTCCTAAGATGGTTTTACCACCCCAAAGATAGGGTGTATTAAGATATTTTTTCGCGAAATCAATCAAACCTGATCCCGAAATAACATCTGAAATCAAATAGTTGCCCGATCTTGACAAAGTGAAATCATATTCGTTTTTTCCAATTCCATCAAAATCGTGTATCATACTTCCTCCCGGCAAAATCATATCTAACTTAGAATTCACATCTTTATATACTAACAATTGATTGGAAACACACCAGGGTTTTTTCTTAAGGATAGTGCGTTTCCCAACTTCATTCAAAATTTGAATCATTTTTCGATCTGCCCACCCGATATATTTATCAGACAAATTCTGTACAAGCAGCCAGTTATCATGGGCTTCAAGTACCTCAACACATTCACCAAAAAGAAGTTGCGAAGTCATTTCACTTCGTTCATTTTCACTTTCACGGAGAGGAACAAGTGGTATTGAGATGATTCCTAACATATAGTTTTTTTTAAAAAGAAATTGTGCTCATACTCGATTAAGATATTAAAGAGTAAAATTATTACAAATTTAATGAAAGTTTAAAGATAATGTCTCTATTAAAGTTTTTTTTTGTAATTTTCGGCAATTTTCAATTACATCTACAATACATCTATCAAATAACTGATATGTCGCTAAAAATAACCAAACCACAACTTGAAAATTTAAGCAAAGTTGGAATGTTTCTTTGCTTAGTTATTCTTATAGTTTTGCTTTATCCTTCAGAAGGCAAGTTTAAATATCAATTTGAGATTGGCAAACCTTGGACATATGAACTTATAACGGCATCATTTGATTTCCCTATTTATAAAAGTGATCAGCAATTAAAGATAGAAAAAGAGGAAATTCTACAAGATTATACTCCTTATTACAAACTTGATACTTCTGCTTACAACAACGAATTCAACAAGTTTTATTCCGACTTACAAAAAAAAGGAGAAAACACTCCACTATTAATAAATTATATCAAAAACAAATTCAAGTCGATATATTCAACCGGAATTATTTCAGTTCAAGATTATAATACCCTTATTTCGGATAAACGGAAAGTTATATCATGCATATTACCAAATCGAGTAACACATAAAACTCCACTGGAGAAATTATATACTCAAAAAACAGCTTACGAAGAAATTATAAAAGATGCTCCTCTAATTTTAAAATCCTATGATATAAACTTATATCTATCAGAGAATTTAGCGTATGATAGTATTACATCAGAGATTTCAAGAAATGAAATTCTTAAAAATTTATCTCTTACATCAGGGATGGTTCAGTCCGGTGAAAGAATAATTGATCGTGGAGAAATTGTAACCCCCAGCAGTTATCAAGTTTTGCATTCGCTAAAAGTTGAGTCCGAAAAGCGGAAAAACACTCTTCAACAATCATTAGTTGTAGTTATTGGCGAAGTAATTATGGTACTCTGTTTAATGACTTTATTCTTTTTATATATTAATCTTTTTAGACCCAGAATATATGAAAGCACTAGCAATTTAGTCTTTATTTTATTGCTAATACTAATGATTGTAGGGCTTACCTCATTTACAATTCATTACACCTCGTTGAGTTATTATATGGTACCTTTCGCTCTACTGCCAATAATAATTCGGGTCTTCTTTGACTCTAGAACTGCTTTGTTTGCACATGTTATTACCATACTGATAATATCATTTATGATTGACAACGCTTTTCAGTTCATACTTCTTCAAATTACAATTGGAATGGCAGCTGTGTCAAGTTTGAAGGATATGTCTCAACGATCACAGCTGGCTCAAACAGCCTTATACATATTTATCAGTTATGCATTAATGTTTCTTGCATTTGAATTTATATCTAAAGGCTCGATACAAAAAATTGATTGGCAATACATTGTCTATTTCGGAATTAGCAGTATTTTCCTTTTATTTGCATACTTACTAATTTATTTCTTCGAAAAAATATTCAATCTTGTATCCAGTGTTACTTTGGTAGAACTTACCAATATTAATAGCGATTTAATGATGGAATTTTCAGAGCGCGCACCGGGAACCTTTCAACATTCACTGCAAGTTTCAAACCTTGCAACTGAAGCGGCAAAAAAAATTAATGCTAATAGTCTGCTTGTTCGTACCGGAGCACTATATCATGATATCGGTAAAATGAAACATCCAGAATATTTTATTGAAAATCAAATGGGAGGAATAAACCCATTGATTGAATTAGATTTTGAGGCAGCTTCCAAAATTGTAATTAATCACGTTTCAGATGGTGTGGAAATTGCTAAGAAAAGCCATTTACCTGAACAAATTATCAACTTTATAGGAACACATCATGGGTTCAGCAAAACTAAGTATTTTTACAATTCATATATTAATGCAAATCCTGATAAAAAACCGGATGATGCGGTTTTTACTTATCCAGGTCCATTACCGAATAACAAGGAAACAGCTATTTTGATGATGGCCGATGCAGTGGAAGCCCGATCTAGAAGTCTTACGGAATATACAGATGAAAGCATCAACAATATGGTAGAAACAATGATTGACAGTCAAATAGCACAAGGAGAATTTAAAGATGCACCAATTTCATTTCGCGATGTAGAATTAGTAAAGTCTGTTTTTAAAGAAAAAATCAAAAACATTTACCACAATCGAATAAAATATCCTGAACTGAACATCAAAGAAACTCCCAAAACAAATTAAAAAAATCTCCTGATCGAATTTCGATTAGGAGATTTTTTTAAGGTTACATTCTAATTATTAGTCCAATAGTAGGTAAAATAGTGCCTGCAAAATTATCAATCGTGCGAAGTAAATACTTGGAAGGATTGGAAGGATCAGTTACGGGCAAGTAATCTTTATTCCCATTTGCATCAATATTTGGTGAAGCACTTAGATTAGTGTAAACCGGCGCACCTTTTGTTTGAAAATTGTAGACATTTTGAATATCAGTATACAAGTTCAGTACCCATTTCTTGAAATAGAATTCTTTGTCAATACGTATGTCCAGTTGATGTGAACTTGGCAAGCGGAGTGAATTAAATTTGGAATAATCCAAAAGCGGCTGTTTCCTAATATCCCAAACTGTTTTTGTTGCCGAGACAGGATTAATTGGCGTGTATGGTACGCCACCAACAAACCTCCATCGAATAGCAATATCCCAGTTTCCTTTAAGCTTATAACTGCCAATCAAGTTGAGTAAATTTCGTGTATCCCACGACGAAGGCAAGTAGGTGCCTACTGCATTTGTGAATTCACTACGGAAATAGGTATAAGTAGCAGTTACGTTCAGTTTCTTCATCTCCATAATTTTATAGAGAATTTCCACTCCATAAGCCCGCCCTTTACCGGTGGAAACAATTTGTTCATCACCCACTTCACCAAAGTTTGTACCTTCGCTGGCAATGCTTATCCCATCAGCTACCGATAGTGGATAATATTCATATTGTTTGAAAAATCCTTCCACGCTCAGTCGCATATTATCCTTAGGCCTGTACTCAAATCCGGCAATAGCCTGATTAGAGATTGTATACCTCAAATTTTCATTTTTATTCACTAAACTGCCTGCCGAATTTCGATAACCAAGCGTGGTATAACCCGGTTGTTGAGAATAACGACCGATATTTCCATTCAAGTCAAAATTTGGTGATATGGCATAGCTCACAGAGAATCTGGGTGAAAACTGATTGAGGGGATTTATCATGTTTACATTATAGTTAAGACCGGCAAAATTCACTCCCAATGATAATTTTAGTTTATCATTCAAAAAATCCTTTGAAGCTTGTGCAAAAGCCTGATATCCAAACAAACCTATTACGGTATTATAATTCAGATTAGCCGGCATATTATTTATAAAAATCTGTCGCGAAGTAAAATTAGTATAATGTGCATATTTAAGTCCTGCTCCAAAATTCAGTTTTATAGGTAAATCCGGATAGCTCCGCTCAAATCGTAGTTTATTTTCAGCTTCGTCAGACTTATAATCCGAAATTTTAGCACTGTCTGCATTATTCGCAATATATTTAAAATTCGTATTCCGAAGCATATTCCGACTAAGTACCCATGTATCATAATGCGTATCGGTAAAATGTTTATAAACGGCACCTACGGTATAGTTCCATTGCTTGTAAGTAGGCAGATAGGATAGAATATAAGCCTGACTTTCGGTTGGATTTTTAATTCCTGTATTCAAGGCATCATTATCAATAGCACCAATACCAATAAAGGTAATCTCGTTTCTTTTATCAAGTTGAGTTTTCACTTTCACTTGAAAGTCATTATATGTTGGTAAAAATGGCAATCCAAGAGCAGAAAATAACAATTGCAGATACGATTGACGAGCCGAAAGTATAAAAGTAGTATTTCTACTTAGTGGACCGTCGAGTGTAAGGGCAGCATCAGAAGCACCAACCGAGAGTTTTGTATGCAATCTATCTTTGCTACCATCCTTTTCCTTAATATCCATCACGGAGCTCAGGGCATTTCCTTTATTGGCTGGGAATGCGCCTGTGTAAAAATCAATATTCTGCACAAAATCGGGATTAATAACACCTACCGAACCACCTGATGAACCCTGCGTAGAGAAGTGATTAATCACCGGAATTTCGATACCATCAAGGTAAAAAACGTTTTCAGACGGGCCACCACCCCGCACAATTAAATCGTTTCGGTTAGGATCAGTGGCACCAACTCCAGGCAAAGTTTGAATAACCTTTGAAACATCACGGTTAGCACCGGCAGTTTTTTCTATCTCCTGCACACCAACCGAAATTACTGACAACGGGCTTTCAATTTTCTTAGCTGAAAAATTTTGGCGAACAGTTACTTCACCAAGCTGTACGGCGGATTCATCAAGGGGCACATCTATAAATGTTGTTTGATTGCCCTGAACTTGAAACTCCACTGAAACAGCTGTATGAAAACCAACCGAAGTAACCACTAAGTGCTTAAAACCAGGTTCGATTCCTGAAAAAATATAATTCCCAGCCTTATCAGAACTTGTTCCGTTATCAGTTCCCTGAATTAAAATCGAGGCAAATTCAATTGGTTCATTGGTTTTAGAATTGTAAATTTTCCCTTTAATAATGCCTCCCTGTGCATAGGACTGCAAGTATATAAGAAGCGCAAAAAACAGAAAAGCATATTTATGTCGCATAAGCTATTATTATAACTTGAAAAAAGATTTAATTTTATTTCAATAACAAAAACAATTCATTGAAAGTTTAAAGATGATCTTGAACTGGAAGGAAAATAATTATCAGTATTTTCATCAACTATTAATATTTTAAATCTAAAATCACAAACTACTATTCGCTAGTTTATTCACAGCATCATACACCGGTACAAGAAAACCATCATCGAATCGGCAAAGCAGACAGATATTTCCAATTGGCTTTGCACTTACCCATTCCAGATTGAGTTCTTTGCCATCGTACAAAACTTTGGATAAATACGTTTCACCCACTTTGAAAAGCTTATCATACTCCTGAGTTTCAAAACTCAATTTTGCTTTATCAAAAGCTTCCGTTTCAAACTCACATTTGTAAACTGCATGCTCAGCACATTCCGTTCTGAGATACAATGCACGGTGAACTAAGACAGGAGAGAAACTCTTCTGTTGAAAGTAACTTGTATCCGGAATTTTACCTTTATAAATCACTGTGTCATCCTGCTGAATTTCTATTTCAGAAATATGATGTGGCAACAATTGCGACACATGAATCAAATCGTTATAATGATAAAAATCCTCCCAATTATTAAAAATGGTAGCATCTTTCGGCATGTAATTACCAAGCGTTAGTTCGGCTGCCACACCCGTAAGTTGTATTTTGATATTCGACATAATAGTATTTAAATTTACCTACAAAATTACAGAAAAGAAACGAAAAAGAGGCTGAACCCATTGTGTCAACCTCTATTTCTATTATTGTTAATCCCGATTATACTCTGTTCCGTTTTTCAACGCTCTTTGATGTTTTCTTCTGGCCATTTTCAGCTTCATAGTATAATCCAGTTCATACAGAGCCGGATCAAACAACAATGTAAGGAAAGTGGCAAAACTCAAACCGAAAATAATTGACCATGCAAGCGGACCCCAAAATGCAACATTATCCCCACCAAAGTAGATATGTGGATTTAGTTGAGTAAACAAAGTTTTAAAATCAATGTTCATACCTACGGCTAACGGTACAAGTCCAAGCATTGTAGCTGTTGCAGTAAGGATTACCGGTGTAATACGGGTCTTACCTCCTTCAACGATAGCACGACGAGTTGGCAAACCTTCCTTCTTCTTGACATCTATAAATTCCACAATCAATATTCCATTTCGTACTACAATTCCGCCCAACGCCACAACGCCAAGTCCCGTCATCATGATAACAAGATTCATGTGAAAGATCATCACTCCGAGTAAAACACCAATGATACTGAAGATTACCTCACTTAAAATTATGAGTGACTTACTAATCGAACCAAACTGAGTTATCAATATGAAGAAAATTGCCCTTATGCTATAATCATGGCTTTCATTAGGAAACTTACAGTTTCTGCCTGGTCTTCCTGTTCTCCAGTAAGTTTTAGGTTTGTTCCTTCGTGAAGATGAAATTTTGCATCTTCCTTTGTAATGATAGGAACAATATTGTTTGCAGAGTAGCCCGATAGTACATTTGAATAAACAGTAATAACACGTTTCTGATTCAGGCGTTTAATACCATCATAAGAAGAGGTGTAATCAATCTTAGCAACTGTTGACAATGGAATACTCCGCAACTGACCTGAATTTATATCCCTATATGTTATCTGTAAGTTCACAAGTGAGTTAATATTATCACGGGTAATCTTAGAATATCTAAGCATAATCGGAAATTCATCTTCATCTTATTTTAACTTATATATTTCTTTTCCATAGAGTGCCGTTCTTATTTCAACTCCAATTTGTCCGGTTGAAAGTCCAAGTCGCTCTGCACGGTCACGATCAATCTGAACCATTATTTCGGGAGAATTCATTTCGAAGTCGGTTTTCAGGTCTTCAATCCCCGGAATATGCATTGAATCAAGATGATTCCGGAAAGCAAATGCATCGTCAACAAGATTTTCCAGATTCTCACTTGTAATTTCAATATTAATTGGCTTACCTGTCAGCGAGCCATTTTTATTTTTATCAACAGTAATTTCCACACCGAGAATCTCAGCCACTGCTTTACGTATAATTTCCATATACTTAGTGAATATATACTGAAATGATTAATTGTTCTCACTACTTTCCTTAAATTCTACTGTATCCATTTGATATATTAAAATTGTATTACGCTTAATATCACATGTTCATCGTTTGACAAAAGTATGGACTTTCAAGGTTCAAGAACAATGACCAATCGACCAATAAACTAATTATCCTCGATGAACGAGGATATTAGTACGCTTAAATTTTACATAAAAAATAAAATTCATGTAATATATAAAACGAATTCACACTTATTTTACATTAAATCTTCCATGAATTATTCGGAATTAGTTTAACCGTCAAAAAAAAGTCCGACCTTAGTTATTTTTTTAATTTAATTCAACAATGATTATCCAGAAATTCAGCAATTATAATCTCAATTCCAGACAAAATATCAATGCAATTAAAACTTATAAAATCATTTATGATAAAAATTACTTCCTTCAAGCTTTTATATCAAACTGCAAATTGAGAAATACCTAAAATTTAAAAAACAAATACTCCGAATTGAAGTTCAAAAACAGAATTTGTTGTCAATAAGATCTAATTTAACCAGATATCTAAAAATAGAACTTTAACAGATTAAGATGGCCAGAATACTCATATAATTCACTCGTTTTGAGTTTCTTTGAATGCCTTCAAACGCTCCTCAAGCACTGGCATTTGATCCATTCGCACAAATGACACGCAGGCTCGCATTCCATTGGGGTTTTCACTTCCTGTTATAGCTAACGATATGGCACTGATACCATAATACAAAAACTCTTTCATCAATTCAGCACTAGTCATGCCAGGATATGCTATAGTAAAATAGAAACCATCAGCCAGTTGGTTGTCTTCATCTTTATACACAATATAAAAACCGTATTTCAAAAACAAAGCCTTCATTAATTTTGCTTTTTCGCCGTATGCATTAAGTTCTTTTACAAAATCAATCTCTCCATCGTTCACTGCTTTCAGCATACTGGCAAGTGCGTATTGTGCGGTGTGTGAAGTGCCTGCAGTAGTTGTATAAAGCACACCATAAGCCATAAAATGTCCTAACTCATCACTGGTAAAATATTTTTTCAGATTTGGATAATGGCGTGTACGGAGTTTTTCGGAAGTAATCATCATACCAATTCGCTGTCCGGCATAACTGAAAATTTTGGAAGCAGAAAGTAACAAAATATAATTATCGGTATAATGTGCCACGGTTGGTTGAAAAGGCGGAATCCCCGATTGCCCGTAATATTGACGAAAATCCATTCCAAAATAAGCAAGGTCTTCCACCACAATTACATCATATTTCGTAGCCAATTCACCAATCGTTTTTAGTTCATTTTCTGATAAACAAATCCACGATGGATTATTTGGGGACGAATAGCAGATAGAACAAATAGTGCCTGCTTTTAGGTACGATTCAAGTTTTTCACGGAGCTTATCTCCTCGATAATTCAGGATATCAAAAGATTTAAACGGCAAATCCAATAGTTGCAATTGCGATTTATTTACCGGAAATCCCGGATCGATAAAAAGGGTATAAGGTTTATCGATATTAGTCCGTGCTGCCGCTAACAATGCAGCGAAACTTCCCTGCATCGCTCCAACTGTTGGCACACAGCATAATGGAGAAACTTTCACGTTCATGAACAAGTTGGCAAAGCGAGCTATCTCGGCTTTGGCAAAAGGAATACCTTCAATATGTGGATATTGCGTAGCCAGTCCTTTATCTAACGCTTCCTTTTCAGCTTCTATGGCAATTTTAGACGCAGGCAAACCGGGAACACCCATTTCCATATGAATAAATTCCTGTCCACTTTGAGCCTCAATCTGCGACACAAGTCTACCAACTTCACGAATTGACAATCTGGATATATCAGGTTCCTCAAACTGAGAGAATAGTGAATCAACTAGAGTTTTAGATATTGTAATCATAATTTACTATATAATTATCAAATACTTAGCGTGTGTTTATTTATCAATTTCCTATTTGGCAAATTATTTTTTTCTGTTATCCACTACTCTTACCGCTTTTCCCTCACTACGCGTTATGCTCTTAGGTTCTACCAAAGTAACTTTTACACTTAGCCCAATGGCACTATTAAGAGCATGAGATATTTTGTGTGACAAGTTCTGCAAATCCTTAATAGTATCGGTTAGCTTTGCTTCGTCAAGTTCCACCTTCAATTCCAAAGTGTCCAAGTTATTATCGCGATCTACAAATAACATATAATGTGCGCTCGTTTCACCCATTTCAAGCAATACGTGCTCAATTTGCGAAGGGAATAAATTTACTCCACGTATAATCAGCATATCGTCACTCCTACCTGTTATTTTTTTCATGCGTACCAATGTACGTCCACACACGCAGGTTTCTCGGTTGAGGGTCGACAAGTCACGTGTGTTATAGCGTAACAACGGAATTCCTTCTTTGGTGAGAGTTGTGAACACCAATTCACCTTCCATACCATCAGGCATCGGCATTTTTGTATTGGGATTCACTATTTCTGGAAAGAAATGATCTTCGTGAATATGTAATCCGGTGTGATGAATACAATCGTTTGCAACACCAGGTCCCATTATTTCACTTAATCCATATATATCATGGGCATGAATTCCCCATTTTTTTTCAAGTTCCAGACGCATATTTTCAGTCCAAGGTTCGGCTCCAAATACACCCACTTTTAGGTTCATATCAGCCAATGAATAACCATTTTCAGCTAGAGCATCAGCCAAATGTAGAGCGTAAGAAGGCGTACAAGCCAAGACCGTAGATCCGAAATCTGACATGAGTTGCAATTGACGTCGCGTATTTCCTCCTGATATTGGCACAACAGTACAACCTACAGTTTCTGCGCCGTAATGCACACCCAAACCTCCGGTAAACAACCCATAGCCATAAGAAATCTGCATAATATCACTGGTAGAAATCCCAGCCATAGTTAAACAACGAGCTACAACTTCGCGCCAATTTTCAATATCGCTTTGCGTATAACCAACCGTGGTAGGCTTTCCAGTAGTGCCACTTGATGCATGTACACGCACAATATCTTTCATTGGCACAGCAAATAAATCGAAAGGATAATTGTCGCGCAAATCGGTTTTATAAGTGAATGGTAGCTTTACAATATCGTCAATTATTTGAATATCTGACGGCTTTACTCTCATTTCATCCATCCGTTTGCGATAAAAAGCAACATTTGTATACACATGATTTACCAACTGTATCAACCGTTTACTTTGCAAAGCACGCATATCTTGATGACTCATGCATTCTATTTCTTTATTCCAAATCATATTCTAAATGAGATTTACTACCTGTGGTCGTGATATTTTCTAATAATAGTTTAACTATTTGCTCTTGATTCTATTTTAGATCAACTTCGGAAATTGATTTCAGCTTATTAATCTTGATTATTTCTATAGCTTTATCACAATTGTCTGTACGTAGTATTAATATGGATTTACTTCCAAAACTAAATGCATACACATATTCTATACAAATATCGGCAGCCGTAAAAAGGTCAAGGATATGTGACATGGAACCAGGAGCTGCAGCCATTTCGAGCGAAAGAACATCGTGAACTCTAACCGTAAACTGCTCAGAACGTAATACTTTAAGTGCTTTTTCAGGGTCAGATACAATTGCACGTAGAATACCGTAATCACTGGAATCAGCGACTGTAAGTGCTACAATATTAATGTTGTTCTTGGCCAGTGCGGATAAAATTTGATTCAAATGTCCTGTTTTGTTCTCTAGGAAAACGGAAAGTTGACGAATGGTCATAATATTGATTTGGTTTTAAGGTACGACATTTTAGATTAACATCTTTCGAACGCAAATTTACTAAAAATGACGGAAAAATAAAATAAAAATAAATAAATAATAGAAATAATTAAATCAACAATAAAACATTCTGTTAATTACATTATAATTTATTCTAAGTATATTATATACAATTAAGTTTACGCCATTACGAAGATATTGAGAATGGGACTTTAAATATATAATATTAATCGCAAACTCAATATTGATTGACTCAATTGGAATAGCAGTGTTTTCCGATTGATCATTAACTTATCTATGACACAAATCTAGATTCTGAGCCTATCACTTAAAAATAGAAATAAAAAACCTCTTAAACAGCCAATAATAGCTTTGTTTAAGAGGTTTTAAGAGGTACCTGGCGGATTCGAACCGCCGTATACGGTTTTGCAGACCGGCGCCTAGCCACTCGGCCAAGGTACCCTGTTTTTCGGTGTGCAAAGATAGTTTTTTTTTAGTTATGCCCAAAACTTTTGACGCAAATTTGTCAAAAAGAATCAAATTCTATTGAGGCTTTGGCCCATCATGAGGTCCTCGATCTTGAAAATCGCGTAACAATTTACGTTTATATTCTCTTTCAGCATGATAATACCTAAAAAGGGTTTCGGGCTGTAGAAGTTTTCGTAATTTATAGTGGTAACTTTTGAAAAGCTGAGCATCCTGAAAATCAAAATCTGCATATCTATCATTAATTTCTGCATAATTGAGCTTCCCTTTTGCTTTATTCTTAAATGCCGATTGAAAAAATTCACGATTTTTTTTATGTAAATCCCATACTGCATTTTCATATTCCATAAATACCGGTTCAACAAGTTCAATTTCTTTAGGAGTTAATTGAGCTTCTGACACTAAAACTTTCCATTTTTGCAAGTGCATATCATCAATTATTGACGGATTACTTGCATCATTGGCATATAGTGCACTACTGAACATTAATAGTGACAGTAATACAAACAAGTTATATTTCATCATTTTCATATCGTTAATATTGAATTGATTATTATTGATAATTTAATTTGTTGATGGTTCTTCATAATAATCCATCAATGAAGTCTCATCAACCTGAGATAATACGTAAGTTTCATAATTATCAGCATTTCTAGCTAAACTATTTTTATGAATGGTATTAAACACCTCACCCATAATCAAAACACATACAAACATAGCTGCCATAAACATCCATGATTTTAATGCTTTTCGCTTAACTATATGTTTATACCCTATTTGATCTTCTATTTGAAGTGCAAATTGATCAAAATAATTTTCAGGTACACGAAATGGTAATTCATTCCCGATTTTTCTCATCAATATATTGTCTCTTTTTTCCATACTATGTATTTGACTTTAAATATACGATTAGGTTTAATTTAAATAAATTATTAACCTACAAATAAAAAAACCAATCAATAATTTTCATGTTCAATTCCTTCAAAAAAAATTAATCTTCCTCTTGAAAAAACTTTTCAATTTTTTTAACTGCAAAATGATATGAGGCTTTTAATGCCCCCACTGATGTTCCCAAAATAGTCTCCATTTGTTCATAGGTGATGTCATCGAAATATTTCATATTAAATACTATTCTCTGTTTTTCAGGTAACGTCAAAATAGCTTTTTGTAATTCCATTTGAAGATCGTTTCCATTAAAATAAGTATCAGCTTGAAGATTTTGAAGCAAAATATCTTCAACATCATTTATCGAATTTTGAGTTCGCATCCGTTTATTTGATAAGAAAGTGAGAGTTTCATTAGTAGCGATTCTATAAAGCCACGTAGACAACTGAGAATCACCTCTAAATCCTTCAATCCCATTCCATGCTTTCATAAATGTATTTTGTAATACATCGTTTGCATCATCGTGCGAAAGCACCATTTTCCTGACATGCCAATAAAGTCGTTCCTGATAAGTACGAACAACAACAGAAAATGCTTTGTTTCGCATATGGGGATTATTCAGTTGAAGTACTAATTCCTCTTCTGTTATTTTCATATATTATTACAAGTGGGACTAAGGCAAGTTTCATTTATAATTATTTATTATAGACTTCAAAAAAAGCGAAAGGTTTAATGACTTACATTAATTTACTCTGGAAATATCCGTTCTACCTTCGAAAAAATGAATAATATTTTGTGACACAAACCTACTCATTTCATTTCTCGCTTCTGTCGTAGCCGTTCCATTATGTGGAGCTAAAACGACATTATCAAGGGCTAACAGTTCAGAACTTATTTGAGGTTCAAACTCATATACATCGAGTGCTGCACCATAAATCCAACAATTTTGTAATGCTTCAACTAATGCATTTTCATCAATCACCGAGCCACGAGCCGTATTTACGAGTATAGAAGTCGGTTTCATTTTTTGCAACCGTTCTTTATTGATCAAATGATACGTTTCATCAGTTAATGGCGTGTGAAGTGAGACTACATCGCTGATTATCAATAACTCATTCAATTCCATTCGCTGTGCCTGAAATAGTGTTTCAGTTTCAGGAGAAAGTCGGGTTCGATTATAATAAACAATTTTCATACCGCTAGCTAACGCGCGCCGAGCAAGAGATTGACCTATTCTACCCATCCCTATTATTCCCAATATTTTACCGTATAGTGTCTGTCCAAGATTTTCAAGAACTCCCCATTTCAGCCCGTTCTGAATACGTAATTTCCGGTCGCATTCTGCAACTCGGCGAGATATTGCAAGCATAAGTGCAAAAGTTTGTTCTGCAGTGGGTTCGATCACCGGATCTGGTGTATTTGTAACTACAATCCCTTTACTTGAGGCATGTTCAACATCAATATTATTATAGCCAACTCCATAATTAGCTATAATTTTCACCTTTCCTTTAGCTGCTTCAATCACATCTTTGTCCACCTTAAATTGAAAAATTGGAACAAAAGCATCAAATGACGATATGAGTTGAATAACTTCCTCTTTAGTAAAATACTCTTTCTCAGGAAAAACAACATCAAAATACTTATTTAACTCAGAAAAGCCTTCTGGCAGCAAGCGTGCAGAGACAAGCACTCGTTTAATTGTTTCAAATTTATCTTTTGGAGAAAATGAATTCATGTCGTATAATTACTGTTAGTTTTGATATAGACAAATATAGGGAGTTTTACAGAATAATGCAAAAGTAATTACACTCCGAGAATGATTATCAGAGAACTTAAAAATACCTTTTTGTCATTTTCAACAAACTAAGCAACATAAAGGTAATAAATCGGATTGAAAAAACATGATAAACTACTATCATAATGCACGTTACATCCTGGCACAAAATTTGACTTATTAAAATTAGTAATAAAGACCACATTTAATATTATTGCTATGACTTTAGAGGAAATTAAAGAGATTGAGAAAGCTGTAACCAAAGCTCGTTTTACTTTGTCACAAAAAGCAGGCGCTTTACATGATTTAATTGAAGATCGTTTACCGGTCGACTACATGGAAATTCCGGAATATGCTGAAGCTACTTTTGAAGCTTGTAAAAAATGGGATGAATTAAATAGAAAACTCATTGCGTGCAAAAAACAAATCTAAAATCCTCAAGACTATGCTTATTCATTTTTACGAAAAACCTGGTTGCATAAACAACTCAAAGCAAAAAAAAATGCTAGAGGAACATGGACACACAATTGTGGCTCATTCTATCCTTGCACAATCATGGACATCTGAAACACTCAGAAAGTATTTCGGAAAAATGCAAATAAAAGAATGGTTTAATTATGCATCACCCAGAATTAAAAATGGAGAAATTATTCCTGAAGATTTGAGTGAAGAAATGACCATTGCGTTAATGGTTAATGATCCATTATTGATACGTCGCCCACTGATTAATGCACAAGGTAATTTTGCCTGCGGTTTTGACAACGAATTAGTTTGGAAATTGATAGACTACAAAGATATAAGTCATCTCCAAATATGTCCAAATATAGCCAATGACACAAACTGCGACAATTCCGTTTCGAAAATTTCATTCGACTTGTAAAATTCAAATAATCAAGTTTCAGAAAACATAAAAAATCCCCATTAATTCAACTGAATTAATGGGGATTTTAATTTTTTAAAATTAGAAGTTTACTTTAAACTCTACTCGTCTGTTTTTAGCTCTTCCGGCAGCAGTTGCGTTATCAGCAACTGGTACTGTTTGACCAAATCCTTTCGATGTAAGTCTTGAAGCATCTACTCCACTTTTTGATAAATAAGTTTTCACGGCATCAGCACGTTTTTGAGACAACTCAATATTTTTAACGGCAGATCCCTGACTATCTGTATGTCCATTAATTTCAAGGTTATAAGAAGGATTCTCCTTCATAACTTTTACCACTTGATTCAAAATCGAGAAAGAAGACTTTTTAATTACGTCTTTTCCTGATTCAAATTGTATGCCTTGCAACGCTTGAGCAAAGATTTTTTTTGTTTCAGCTTTTACTTCCGGACAGCCTTTATTAGCTGCAATACCTTTTACATCAGGACATTTATCCATATAATCAGGCACTCCATCGCCATCTCTATCAAGAGGACATCCATCAACATCTACTGCTACACCTTTAGTGGTATCCGGACATTTATCTACATTATCAGGAACACCATCGCCGTCAGAATCGAGTGCACAACCAGATGCATCAACTTTAACTCCAGCTGGAGTGTCAGGACATTTATCAAGATAATCGGCAACACCATCGCCATCAGTATCTATAGGGCAACCAGCAGCATCTACTGCAACGCCTTTAGGAGTATTTGGACATTTGTCAAGATAATCAGGAACTCCGTCACCATCTGAATCTAGTGGACAACCAATTGCATCAACAGCTGCACCTGCAGTAGTATTCGGACATTTATCCAGTTTATCAGAAACGCCATCACCATCAGCATCTATAGGAGCTCCAAATGAAAATATAACTCCAAGAGAGTGCTCTGCAAAAGCGTCATTATCATCATTTGAATAATTATTATCTCGCTTATCATGATTGGTAAAATTATAAACAAATTTATATTGTAAAGCAATCAACTTGTTAAATTAACACTTTAAACCTACTCCAAGAGGCACAATAATATCATAACCTCCTGTATTAATTCTACCTGTTTGAACAACACCATTTTGTGTTTCAGTTCCATACCCTAACGCCGGCACCTAATTCAACAAAAGGAGAGAGTTTACAACTCTCTTTTAAAAGATAGCCATTATTAAATTTATAATGAAGTGAAAGAGTTCCTTCATATTTTGTTCCATAAATATTATTTCCGTATCCATAGCTTCGAAAAAAGCCATAATCACCATAATTTCCTTGAAGACTCAAGTCGAAAGAAGGTGAAAGATAAGTGGCTAACGACAGACCACCAAACATATACGAGGGTTTTGAAAAATTAAAAATACCATTTCCTAAATCTCCATTGTATTCATTTTTTCCAATATACAACCCAACTGCAACTTTACTATCTGCCGTTTGGGCACTCACAAACAAAACCATTGACAATAAGCCAACGAATAATAAACTCTTCTTTCTCATGTTTTTTTTAAATTAATATTAGGGAAATTAAAAGTATCATCAAACTCGGATTTCACTCAATAATAAATAAATAGTTACAATCTTCTTAGATTAAATACCTTTTAGATTTTAAGATGTATATTTTCAACAAGTAAATATTCAATAAAGTCGAAAAACTAATCTTAAATTATAAAATCATAATAAAAAAACAATTTAAGTTTAAATACGTTTATTATTTTAATTACTAAAATAATACTTTAGTAATTAAAATGATGGATGTGAACACGATAGCAATTTGTAAATATTATTATAGTGACATATTGATCAATTTCAAAACAGGTTAAAGATTTAGTAATGTCACTAGATAGCGGCACAAATACAAAACCAGAAAATGATTTTTTTAATACTAGTATAGTTGTGTCCTTTTGAATAAGTAGAATTTCGTGATTGAAGCTGTTAATAAATAAAATAACAATACATCCACCCACTTTTAATCTTTGAACTATATTGATAGAATATAGTTGGGTTATAATTGAAAATAGCATACAATGAAACTATATTTTCAAAATTGTAATTCCCGATAAAAGGCCAACAATAAAGGGTCAGATTGTAAATGAATCTGAAAAATTAAACATTATATCTGTCAAATCATAAGTATTTCAAAACTTACTAAACAACTAATATATTTTAAACGTTACTTTTCTAATGTTTAAAATATCAATTTATGCAATAGATGAAATTGAACGTTTAAGCGCAAAAACAGTATCAATATTAGTATTTTACATTAACAAGAACAAAATGAAGATTCACGAGTATCAAGCCAGACAATTATTCAGAAAATACGGGATACCGGTTCCCGAAGATGTATTGTGCTACACTGTTAGCGAAGTAGAAAAAGCCGCCCGCGATTTAAATCGTATGGTAGTTGTAAAAGCACAAGTCTTAGTTGGTGGACGAGGAAAAGCCGGTGGCGTAAAATTAGCCAAAAATGTAGATGATGCAGTTTCGGCAGCCAAGCAGATTCTAGGAATGGACATAAAAGGCTGTAGAGTTGAAAAGGTCATTGTAGCAGATGCAGTAGAAATTGAAAAAGAATTCTATATCGGTTTAATTAATGATCGGAACACTAAGACTGTTACCTTAATGGCCAGTTCTGAAGGTGGCGTTGAGATTGAAGAAACAGCAAAAGTAAGTCCGGAAAAAATTATTAAATTTCACATAAACCCACTTACCGGCTTACTCGATTATCAAGCCAGGAATATTGCATTACAACTTTTTGGCGAAATAAAAACAGCTCAAAAAGCGGCCGATATTTTCAAAAAGCTATACAAGCTTTACATTGAAACAGATGCAACTATTGCCGAAATTAATCCGTTAGTACTGACTCCTGACAACGAAGTAGTGGCTATTGATGGAAAAATGAATTTCGACGATAACGCATTATATAGACAACCTGAAATACTGGCCATGCGCGAACCAGACGAAGACGAATTAGTGGAAATAGATGCTCACAACAAAGGATTGTCATACATAAGGTTGGAAGGGAACATTGGCTGTATGGTAAATGGTGCCGGTCTGGCAATGGCGACTATGGATTTGATAAAATTATATGGAGGTGAGCCTGCAAATTTTCTGGACATTGGCGGGAGTTCCAGTCCACAAAAAGTGATTGATGCCATGAATATATTGTTGAATGACAAAAATGTGAAAGCAGTTATGATTAATATTTTTGGAGGTATAACCCGATGCGATGATGTTGCAAAAGGGTTAGTTAAAGCAATGGAAGTCATTTCCACAGACATACCAATTGTGGTAAGGCTTTCGGGAACAAACGCTGCGGAAGGGCTGGAAATACTTAAGCAAACTAATCTTCCGACTGTAAGTTCGATGAGTGAAGCTGCCCAAAAAGCAATTGAATTAAGCCGATTGTAAAATTGTAAATAATTGCAGTGGATTGTATATTACAAAACAACGAACCAGTAGATTTTTTTAAACGCAACATTGTCCAAAAATTATAAAATAATTATTATGAGCATATTAGTCAATAAAAACACAAAATTAGTAATTCAAGGAATAACCGGACGCGATGGTAAATTTCACTCCGGCAAAATGAAAGAATATGGAACTAACGTTGTTGCAGGCGTTTCTCCCGGCAAAGAAGGACTTGTTCTTGACGGGATTCCCGTTTTCAACACAGTTGCTTCTGCAGTAAAACAAACAGGAGCTAACACTTCTATCATTTTTGTTCCAGCACCCTTTGCCGCTGATGCTATTTTAGAAGCTTCGGAAGCAGGAATTGAATTAGTTATTGCTATTAGCGAAGGAGTGCCTATTCAAGATATGATTCGCATCACTCCATTTTTGAAACAAAACGGTACAATGCTTATCGGGCCAAACTGTCCGGGAATCATTACACCCGACGAGGCTTTAATTGGAATTCTTCCGGGGAATATTTTCAAAAAAGGAAATATCGGTTTTATTTCACGCAGCGGAACACTAACCTACGAAGTAGTTAATCTACTGACTTTAAATGATTTTGGACAAACAACCTGCGTTGGAATTGGAGGTGATCCGGTAGCAGGATTGTATTTTATTGATTTATTGGAGCGATTCGAAAATGACCCGGAAACAATTGCCGTGGTGGTTATAGGTGAAATTGGTGGTGACGCTGAAGAGCAGGCAGCTCAGTTTATTGCCGACAAAATGACTAAACCTGTAGTTGCATTTATTGCCGGACAAACAGCTCCTCCCGGCAAAAGAATGGGTCATGCAGGTGCTATTATTTCAAGCGGATCAGGCACAGCTGCCGAAAAGATTGCAGCATTTAATAAAGCAGGAGTTCCTGTAGCCAAAGAGCCAAATGAAATACCGATATTATTACGTGAATTACTAAAAAAATAGTTGTTAATTTTGTTAAATTAAAAAAGGCTCAAAGTGACATTTACTTTGAGTCTTTTTTTCTGTAAGTCAATGACAGAGCACTTAGTTTTGAACCATTTTCACAATTTTATCTTTGTCAAAACCATTCTTCACTAATTTATCTATCAACGAATTATACAATATTTCATCCATTTTCGAAGTTCTTGAAAGAATCCATAAAGTAGTGCGCTTAGGATTGGAAACTACAGCCCATGAATAATCGTTGGCTAAGTCAATTATCCAATAATCCCCTTTGAATGGCCAGAAAAACTGAACTTTAAGTTTTGTATTTTGTGAATTTTTCACCACAAACGCTTTGCCTTTTATATCGTTTTGCTTTCCATTTTTTACAGATTGATTAAATACTTCAATATAACTACCTTTCGATGTGTAAGTAGCTTTCACATTTGAACAACCTCGCTCAAAAAATTGAGGATACGATGCTATTTCGTACCATGTTCCGGCATAACGTTGTAAATCAACTGAAGATACAGTTTTGAGTGTCGTAACAGGCTCGCAAGCGACATTACCAATTGCAATAACAAAAGTGGCCAAAAGCGATTTAAATGGAGTTTTCATATCCTATAAAATTATATATTTGTTTTCATGACTCTAAACAGTGAACAAGAATAATTAGTTTATTTTGCCATTCAAGTTTTCCTACATTTTGGTAGTTTATTCCAAAATTCACCTCCCTTTAAGTATCTTTTATAAATAGATTAAGTTTGCACAATCAAAGTATTACATTACAATACAGTAAATTACATTATTGGCACAGCAATTGAAATGCCCAATTACGAAAAGAATCCATTTTGGTGCACAAAAGTGGGCTATTTTCAATAACAATTTTGAACAAGCTAACGCAATGGTCCAACAAGTTTTCAACATGTCTGCAGATCTTTCATTTTATCGAGATGACGAATTATTTCTCGGGAATGCACAAATCCGACTTTTAAAGCAAGTCGCGATTGATGGTTCGATACATGCAGCAGCCAAAAACCTGAAAATGTCATATCAACATGCTTGGCATATTCTCGATAAGTTAAACTTGCTCTCTCCTGTGCCAATTGTTATCCGGCAAAAAGGGGGCAAAGATGGTGGAGGTTGTAGAATCAGTCCTTACGGAATGAAACTAATCCGGACTTACGAGAAAAAAGTGGCTGACATCATTCAGTTTTTGGCACAAAGTAACAGCGAATTAGAGAGCTGTTTTTTTTAATATATCGATATACTTACTTAGGAATATCGATTAATATTTGACTGTTGAAGATATGCAGTTATAGGAAGTTTGTTCTTTTTTTTTAATTAGCGTTGTTCTTTTTAGTTTATAACGAAAAAAAAATTAAACAATATGAAATTAATTCATTTACAAAGGTATATAATTGTTTTTATGTTGAGTTTTATCTCAACTTTTTCATTTGCACAAACAGTAGTAATCGACGGAGAAATTCGTCCACGGGTCGAAGATCGCGATGGGTTTACAAAGCCATTGCTAAAAACTAATGATCCTGGCATTTCAGCCATTCAACGAACCAGACTTGGAGTAACATTTACAAGTGCATTATTAAACACCCAGATAACTTTGCAAGATTCAAGGACATTCGGGCAAAACCCCAATGCTTCAAGTGTAGCCACAACCGGAATTTTTGAAGCATGGGCAGAAATGCTTTTAGCACCGGGCATGACGTTTAAAATTGGGCGACAAGCTTTGAAGTATGATGACGGCCGACTGTTCTCAGCCTCCGATTGGAGTAATACCGGAACTTCACATGATGCTGCATTATTCAAGTATTGTATAAACGATTTACAAGTTCATTTGGGAATTGCCTACAATAATAATGCAGTTATTTCCTCCGAAACTTATTACACACCAGTCTCAAATTACCGGTATCTCGGATATCTTTGGTTATCAAAAAACATTGTAAAAGGATTAAATTTAAGTGCAATCGGGGTTGATGAAGGTGTACAGGATACATTAAAAACAAAAAACGGCGTCAACTATCTTAAAACCAATATGTATCATGCATATACATTCGGCGGAAATTTAAAGTTTTCAGATGAATCCTTACCAGTAAGTGCATTAGCAACTGCTTATTTTCAGGCAGGAAAGAACAGTGCCGGGTCAAAAATGAACGGAAAAATGCTTGCAATGAAAGTTGAATATAAATTCCCGACTATCCTGTCGGCGAATATTGGAACTGATTATATTTCGGGAGATGATAAATCAACTGATGGAAGTCAATCAAATTTCAAGAAAGTATATGGTAGCGATCACAGCCTATATGGGTTAATGGATTATTGGGATGTGGCTTTAACCCAGGGATTGTTGGATTATTATGGCGGAGTGACTGGCAAAATCAACAAAGATCTAAGTGTAAGTGGAACTTATCTCCTTTTTAATTCTGAATTTTCAGGCAAAAATTCGAAAGGAATTGCGTTTGGAAAAAACTTAGGTTCTGAATTCGATTTATTAGTCAATTACAAATTAAATACATGGACAAATGTTCAAGCTGGCTGGTGTACTTATTTTACGAATAATAATACACTTGCTGCAAAAAGCATTATCACTTCTACAACTATTCCAGCTATCCGGACTCCGCAATGGGCGTATTTAATGTTCACTATCAAACCGAAGTTTCTCTAACAAATCACTAAAATATCAACCATTATGAAACGAATAATTATCTCACTGGCGATATTGCTCACTGCAATATCAGTATCAGCTCAAAAAGTAAATGTAGCCGCAGCAGCCAATCTGCGCTACGTGCTCGAAGAAATTAAAACAGCTTATGTAAAGCAAAATCCGAAAGCGAAAGTCAATCTCACGTTTGGTGCTTCGGGTATGTTGGTTCAGCAAATACAGAATGGCGCATCATTTGATTTCTTTATGTCCGCCGACAATGAGTTTCCATTGAAGCTCAAAGACAAAGGTCTTACAACCGGCCCAATGTCGACATATGCTTATGGGAAATTGGCTTTATACAGCACTTCTATAGACGTAAACAAACTAGGTTTAAAATCTTTGACAATACCTTCAGTAAAAAAGATAGCAATAGCAAATCCCGTAACTGCTACATACGGTACTCGAGCTATGGAGCTTGTCAAATCAATGAAAATTTACGAGGACATTAAAGACAAAATTATAATTGGTGAAAACATTTCTCAGGCAGCTCAATTTGCTTTTAGTGGCAATGCTGAAGTTGGTTTTATTGCATATTCTTATGCATTAGCACCAGAAATGGCCGGAAAAGGTAACTGCTACATTATTCCACAAAATATGTATAAACCGATTGAACAGGCTTGTATACTGATTAAAACACCGGTATTGAATACCGAAGCTGCAAAATTCAAAAAATTTGTTCTTTCTCCGGCAACAAAAGCTATTTGGGAGAAATTTGGTTATCAAACAGTTGACAAGTGACAGCTGATAACTTTAGAAAAGGAGTATAGAATAAATAATAATCGCGATTTGGAATTATTCCCTTCGGTCATGACCGTTGGTTCGCGAAACCTATATAAAATGATGGATCAAGATTTTTTAAATACACTTTTGCTGACTGGCAAGCTGGCTGGTTGGACAACTGCAATTCTTTTTGTAGTCGGATTTCCAATTGCTTATTTGCTGGCATATAAACATTTTCCTTTAAAGTCTGTAGTAGAAGCATTGATTAGTATGCCAATGGTTTTACCGCCAACCGTTCTGGGTTTTTATATGTTGGTGGCTTACAGTCCGCAAAATGCATTTGGAAAGTTTATAGCAGAGCATTTCAATATGCGGTTGGCATTTAGTTTCGAAGGGGTTTTGATTGCCAGTGTTCTTTTCAGCTTACCGTTTATGATTCAACCCCTACAAAACGGGCTGACAAGCATTCCAAAAAGTTTTCGTGAAACTTCGTATACGTTGGGTAAATCGGAATTCACCACCTTTATCAGGGTATTGGTACCGAATATGATTCCATCAATCATCACAGCCGCCGCAATGACATTTGCACATTGTATTGGTGAATTTGGCGTTATAATAATGGTTGGAGGAAATATACCCTCCGAAACGCGGGTAGCGTCAATTGCTATTTACGACGAGGTGCAGGCTATGAACTACCACACAGCCAATCAGTATTCATTTATTTTATTTATCATATCCTTGCTCATTCTTACGCTCATTTACAGTATTAATGGCAAGAAAAAAATACTTTTTTGATATGTTGAAAATTGACATACAACGGGAAATGCTCACTTCGGAAGGTAAAACTTACCTGGAAGTTGATGCCGAAATTCAAGGTAACGAATTATTATGCCTGTTCGGACATTCGGGTGCCGGTAAAACTACCTTGCTCCGCATACTGGCCGGACTTACTAAACCCGACAAAGGACGAATTATGTTTAACGACACGGTTTGGTTTGATTCTGAAAAGAAAATAAACCTGCCTCCGCAACAACGGAACGTAGGTTATATGTTTCAGGATTACGCACTGTTCCCCAACATGACCGTGGAGAAAAACATCAGCTTTGCCCAAAAGGAGAAGAATAAAAATGAAGTAGATAAATTGATAAAACTTTTTGATCTGGAGGTATTGAAAAATCAGCATCCTGCCAAGCTCTCGGGTGGACAGAAACAACGGGTGGCATTGGCTCGTGCGTTGGCTGCTAAGCCAAATTTATTGTTACTGGACGAACCGCTTTCGGCACTTGACTATGATATGCGACTGTCGCTGCAACACGAAATCAAGAAAGCACACGACCTGCTGAACACTGTCACAGTTATGGTAAGTCACGACCTGCAGGAGGTTTTTCATCTGGCATCGTCAGTCATTATGCTTAAAAACGGCTCAATAATAAACAAAGGAAAACCGGTGGATGTTTTTAGTCAATCGTCCGAGTTTAAATCAAGAATGGAATATTATAATTTCTCAGGATAACGGGTATTCATTCCGAAACAAAGTATTTGTAGAAAGAACTACGACCATTTAATAGTAAACAACAATTATTAATTTATTAAAATCAACAAGCTATGGAAATTAGCGCAAGAAACAAAATCAAAGGAACTATCGAAGAAATTACCTTAGGCAGTGTTATGGCTAAAGTAAAAATCAACATTGGCAACGAAAATGTGATTAGTTCCGTTGTGACTATCGAAAGTGTAACCGATCTGAGTCTCAAAGTTGGCGATGTGGTTTATGCCATAGTGAAATCAACCGAGGTTATGATTGGCAAATAATCAGAATGGCACACGGTGTACACCATGTGCCATTTTTTTTACTCATTTATAAATAAAAATCATATGGAAAATATTATCATTAAACCAATTGGAATAATACATACACCACACTCTGATGTGAAAAATATGCCCATTCAACCCATTGCAGCTGATGGTGTAAAAGGCTATATCGAGCTTTTGCCCGAATATGTGGAAGGACTGAAGGATATTGAGGGTTTTTCACACCTTACGCTGCTGTATCATTTCCACAAAATAAAAGGCTTCGAACTGGCTGTTGTACCCTTCATGGATACCGAAGTTCGGGGAATTTTTTCCTGCAAAGCTCCTAAACGCCCTAATGGAATTGGCTTATCAACTGTAAAGTTGATTAAGGTCGAAGGTAATATTGTGCACATAGAACAAGTGGATATGCTCGATGGAACTCCGCTAATTGACATAAAACCATTTTATCCCCGGTACGATAATCGTGAGAATGCAGCAATAGGCTGGTTGGAAAAAAACAAGGATCTTCCGGTGGAGAAACTGCGCTCCGACGAACGGTTTAAGTAGAATTTCGGTCATTGGTAATGTCTACTGCACGCTTAGACTTGTACTTTTGCCGTTAGATTACATAAATGCTGAATAAATAAACGCAACAATCATTGTAATATATTGAACAAAAAAACCGCCTGAATTTCACGATTGAAACTCAGACGGTTAAATTTCATTATGATTATGCTATTTCTGGCGTTTTAGTATCATTTCTGAATCGCCCATTGGTGAGCCTTCTACTTTTGCACTAATAGTGTCATCGTCTTTCATGGTGCAAACATGCTTCATTGTCATATCGCCAAATGAGATGTCAAAAGTAAGTACTTTGTCTACAACTTTTACGTTCGAAACTGGCATGTCGCCATTAGGTGAATTGATAACTCCGGTAAGTTTTTCGCCATCCATTTTAAAAACAAAGGTTAGTTCCATATCATTACCGTCCTGGCCTTTAACTTTGCCTACCCACTTTCCTTCAAAATTTACTGCAAAAGTTGCAGCTGTAATCATTAAAAATAGTACTGTTGATAAGAGTGTTTTCATACTGTTGATTTTTTTTGAATTAATATTAGTTTATGATAAGCAAATGTATGTAAAATAATTTATATACATCAAATATTATAGATTATTTGATGAAATCTATCGACAGAAAGGACGATTCATTCGACAAATCCGATTTACCGATTTACACAATTAAATAATTACGATCCAGCAAACGATTTAAATAAGAAACAGGTAAGAAAACCATCGTATTGTTAATGAGAAAACACTTCAAATGCATAAAAAATCCTTTCTCAGTACTGAGAAAGCAATATTTATGCATTTTACTGTTTCCTCAACATGGAGAAAGGATGGTTTATGCATTTTTACCCTTTCTCAATCCTGAGAAAGGATGATTTATGCGTTTTTGCCCTTTGCTCAACAATGTGAAAGGATTTTTTATCCATGTTTGTATATTCTTCATATACAATGTCAGCAAACTCCATTCTTATCTAAATACAGTCTCATTCAGAGCTCCAACCTTTTTGGAGATGAAATGCAAATATGCCCGTTCTTTTCCTACCTTTTAAGTATAATTACCTACATTAATGTAGTTTTTATCCTCCTTTACACAAAGTTGAATTTTCATCAAACTGTTCTTTCGAAGAAAAAATAATATTTTTTACACCTTTATGTTTCAACACATTATGAAGCAATATAAGTCCCTCAAAAGGACACCAAATTGTTAATGGCACGGTAAATGAATAAGGGTTGTCAGGTTATTCAAATTTACACGAACAACAAACATAATTTATTCATTTAAAATATAAACAAGATGAGAAAAATTGCAATCTACGGAAAAGGCGGAATTGGTAAAAGTACTACAACGCAAAACACAGTAGCCGGTTTGGCTGAAATGGGAAAAAAAGTAATGGTTGTGGGTTGTGACCCAAAAGCGGACTCTACTCGTTTGCTTTTACACGGTTTGGCTCAGAAAACTGTTTTGGACACACTTCGTGACGAAGGAGAAGATATTGATTTGGATGATGTAATGAAACCAGGTTTTAGCGGTACAAGTTGTGTTGAATCAGGTGGTCCTGAACCAGGAGTAGGATGTGCCGGTCGTGGTATTATCACTTCTATCAACTTGCTCGAGCAACTTGGTGCTTATGATGAAGACAAAGCATTGGATTATGTATTTTACGATGTACTTGGTGACGTTGTTTGTGGTGGATTTGCAATGCCAATCCGCGATGGTAAAGCCGAAGAAGTTTATATCGTTGTATCTGGCGAAATGATGGCTATGTATGCTGCTAACAACATTTGTAAATCTATCTCTAAATTTGGTAAAGTAGGTACAGTACGCTTAGGTGGTTTAATTTGTAACTCACGTAAAGTGGACAACGAATCTAACATGATTGAAGAATTTGCCCGTCAGTTGGGAACTCAAATGATTCACTTTGTACCACGTGAAAACATGGTTCAACATGCTGAAATCAACCGCAAAACAGTTATCGATCATGCTCCTGATCATGCGCAAGCTAACGAATATCGTTCATTGGCTAAGAAAATCAACGACAACCAAATGTTCGTTATCCCTCAGCCATTGGAAATGTCTGCATTGGAAGAACTATTGGTTGGATTTGGTATCATGAACTAAGATTTTGTAAACAAGCAGACGAGTGAGCGAGCGAGCTCAAGTCCCGACATCACCGTCTCTTGTTTTCTTTTAAAATTTGGAAATTAGCTATTACCCTAAAAAATTAAACATTATGTATTTATTAAGAGCAATTGTTCGTCCGGAGAAATCAACCGTAGTCATGAAAGCATTATTCGA
>Ga0209123_1000308_pt1 | contig 69139 bp, 60 predicted proteins | sample BarGraIncu00431A_FD_184500 | JGI IMG/M metagenome (GOLD analysis project Ga0209123, IMG submission 184500) | Arctic peat soil microbial communities from Barrow, Alaska, USA - Barrow Graham LP Incubations 004-31A (SPAdes) (version 2) | ecosystem: Environmental > Terrestrial > Soil > Wetlands >... | reverse complement strand
ATCTGAATCCGTTAGCATAAATGATTGCAGAGAATAATACCGCCAGTCCGGCTGCCTTGAGAACCCGAAACAGAACAGGATACTGTACATGCATATGGCAACTTCTTTTTATGCGCCGCTGTATATAAACTTCCCTGAAAAAATCAGCAATTCCAATCTCCCCGAGCCCCGCAAAACATACAAAAGGAATACAGTAGTACCAGTAAGCACTTCCCGTTCCAAAAGTCACTATGAACAAAGACAGGAACATAAGAAAGACGGTAAAGAATGCATAGCGGGAGATAATTTTCCGCATCCAAAGTACGGACAGTCCCAGTACTGAACAGAGTATACCGGGGAGGTTTTTAATAAAAACAATCATAAGAGTTGTACTTGTTGAGGAAAGCCAAACCGATGAGATTTTTGATGAGGAATAGGTCAGGTTGAATTGGATGTAAACATCAAAACAATCCCTGAGGCTTCCCGTTGCAGCCCAGTAAATGATACATGGAAGGGAAGCAAGGAGGATTCCGCCAAGAAGGCGGAAAAATGCACCGGCAAAACTTTTCGTGTCCTTCCGAAGCAGAAATCCAAGAAGAAGCATGCCTGACCCGGCTGCGAAAAAGACAACGAGATCAAATTTTGTGAGTAGGGCGATCCCTAAAAAAAATCCGTGGAACCAAAACGGATGCAGCAAAACTTTCCCGGGGGTATTCTCCTTCCCGGGCAGAAAGGCTTTAACCACGAAGTAAATGCTCCCCATAAAACAAGGAAGAAGTATTTCTTCCGGGGAACCTCCGCCATCAGAATAAATAGAGCCGGCCAGCAAAAAAAACGGAAAAACAGCACAGATGAATAGACTTGCCGTCCGGGACAGATAGAGCCGGCCCGTCTTGAAAAGAAATACAAGACTTGTACCAAGACACACAGTCTGGAGAAGATAAAGACCCGTGAGTGAAAATTTTGAAAAAGGGGCGAGCACTGCGAAAAACATCAAAAAAAGCGGACCCTTATGGTCGAAAATGTCACGGTAAAGAACGCGGCCTTCGTTCATCGCGCGTCCCACATCCATATAAACATTCGGATCAACCCATGACTGAGTTGAAAACAAAGGAGAGTTCGGTGTGCACAAAAGAAGGAGCGTACCAGCAAAAACATACAGGAACAGGAGATAAAGAAGATCTCCCGACCCGGGTCTTACGAGTTTGCCGGAAGGACGCGTGACCGAAAGCATTATCTCACTCTCCTTCTTTGTTTATGACGATCAGGCAGACGTGATACCCACTCTACTTAATAGATGATTCTTCCGGGATCCGGGGTGAAGGATGTGAGTTATACAATTCGGATACGGTGGTAAATCTTTTTACCCTTCCTGATAATGGCTTCGCCGGATGAGAAGTCCTTATCCGTCAACAGATAGAAGGGGTCACTTACTATAATATCGTTGAGATTTATTCCGTTCTGTGCAATCAGCCGTTTGGCCTCACCTTTGGAAACCGTGAGTTTAGCCTGGCAGAGCAGATCCAGAATGGAGATTCCGGAGGCAAGGTCATCGGCTGCAACAACCGTTGTAGCCATATCATCCGAGCGTCCGCCTTTTTCGAAAAGATCCTCCGTCTGTTTCCTGACAGCGTCAGCGAGTTCTTCCCCGTGAACGATCTTTGTAACTTCGAAAGCCAGGCGCTTCTTCGCTTCGTTGACTGCTGCATCGGATAGCTTCGCGTACTCTGCTATCTCGTCAAGCGAAATAAAAGTAAGAAGCTTCATACATTTGATAACATCGGCGTCATCAACATTTCTCCAATACTGATAAAATTCATATGGAGTCGTCTTGTTCGGATCAAGCCAGACGGCGCCTTTTGCGGTCTTGCCCATTTTTTTGCCCTCGCTTGTGGTCAGGAGAGTAAAAGTGAGCCCGAAAGCTTCCCCTTGTTCCTTCCTTCGAATCAGCTCGACGCCGCCTAAAATATTAGACCATTGATCGTCTCCGCCGAGCTGCAGTGTGCAGCCGTAATTCTTGTAAAGGTACAGGAAGTCATAACTCTGCATCAGCATATAATTGAACTCGAGAAAAGACAGGCCCTTCTCAAGGCGATTCTTGTAACAGTCAAAAGTAAGCATACGGTTAACTGAAAAATGCGGCCCGATATCACGTAAAAACTCTATATAATTCAATTTCAGGAGCCAATCGGCATTGTTGACGAGGCTCGCACGACCGTTAGTAAAATCAACAACCGTACCCATCTGGCTCACGAATCGCGATACATTATATTGGATCGTCTCAACAGTCAGCATCCGGCGCATATCGGTGCGGCCGCTCGGGTCGCCTACCATAGCCGTTCCGGCACCCATAAGGGCTATCGGGTGATGCCCGGCCTGCTGCATATGGCTCATCACCATCATCTGGACAAAATGGCCGACATGAAGACTGTCTGCGGTGGGATCAAAGCCAATATAGAAAGAAACACCCGGCTTAGATAATTTCTCATAGATTTCATCTCTGTGCGTTGCCTGTGAGATATATCCGCGGGCTTCCAAAGTATCAAAAACATTACCGGTCATCATATGATCCCCCATTTCTCAAGTACTATTCATTGAAATTTCAAAACGTATCAAAATATTGTACCGCAAAAGAGCATCCGAACGCAAGGGAAGCAGGATATCCGCAGAATGGCCTTTTGCAGGCGCTGCCGGAAATCTTCGGGCGGGAAGGCTATCCCCATTCCTCTATTTTTTCCCTTTGATACGGATTACGGTTCTTTCATATTCGTCTCCGTAAATATATCCGGCTTTTTGCCCCCATATTTCAGCACTTATGAGATCAAGTTCCGCCATGCGGACTAATTTGGCATTATGGCCGTATTCCAGGAAATCCGACGCCTTATCAATAAGCGGAAGCGCTGCAGTCTTGCGCATCAGACGAAGCAGATACCTTCCACGGTCCGAAAACCCTAGAATCCGAAGATACTCAGGAGCGGACAGTGCGGTAAGGTCATCGGCTGTCTGGCCGCATAAAAGGGAGATTAAAGCTCTGTTAATCCGGGTCCCTGCGTATCTTTTTGTGTCGGATAAGGTTCTAAATGACTCCGGCAGATCCTTTTTTGAACTGCTGCGAAGACCGGAAACCGCATTTTTGAGCCTGCGTGATACCTGGTCACCCATGTATGCCATGCAGTCGAGTTGTGTAGTCGTGTGCGTACGCAGGGAAAGAATGCATTCCGTTAAAAAATCTGTCGGAAGGACAGGCCTGATACCATTTGACCACTCGGACAACAGCGGGGCAAGGGACTCCGGAGGCATCTTGCCTGCGAGCAGCCCTGCCAGTGAAGAAACACCGCAAATCCCTGCGTTGCTTGCATTTGTAACAGTGTTACGAAGTGCAGCGGCACTAGCGTTAGGGCTTTCCAGACAAGTGTCGTGGTATCCGGCGCCGGAACGCAGGAGGGCGGTCGGTTTTATTGACGAACCGGTCTTCCGAAGGGCGACCAGGTACTCAAGTGCGAGAATGGCATTCGGCATTTTGAGCAGGTCTGCGCATTCTAAAGCAAAATTTTTATTTTCTGAAGCCCCAAGGCATCCTGTCAGCGCAAGTTCCCTTGACTTGGCAAAGGAGAGGCCATCCTTAAGTTTTTCTTTTAAGGCCGACGTGTAGGCCGGGCCTTCTTCACACAGTATACCGGCCATAGCCGACAGCAGGGAAAGGTCGGTACTTTCACATCCGAAATAAAGATCGGTTACGACTCCGGTTGCCTGAAGAAGACACACCGCACCATGCGCGAAGCGTTCGGCCGAGGCGCATGAATAGGTGAACGGGATCTCGATGACCAGATCGACCCCGCAATTGAGTGCAGCTTGTGTACGCACCCATTTACCGGCCAGGGCGGGTTCTCCCCTCTGTACAAAAGGACCGCTCATAACAGCCACGATAGCTGTATCCTCGCCGAAAAATTCGCGGGCCTTCCTGATTTGATAGTCATGACCCGCATGGAATGGATTATATTCGGCAATGATTCCAATTGCTTTCATGAATGAATACACCTGCCTTTTCGGTTGAATGTGATAAAATAAAGGGGATATCAGCCCGTGGGATGCGATTTGGAATATAATTGTATTTACATTATTCTACACGGATTGTTTTGATTATGATAGTCCGTGAATCGGGCGCATCATCAGGTCCCTTTGGAGGATTGGCATGAAAAGCAGATCAAATAGACGGACATCAATACGAAAAGGATTTAGAAAGATCTATATTCTAATCACAGCCGGACTGATCCTTGCTGCAGGAGCCGTAATACTGACTATGTACCTGACAGGTTTTTTCTATAACAGGAGGGATGTACAGGTCAAGGTGAGTACTGCCGGTGTGGAAATTGCCGCCCTTTCAAAAGACACAAAAATTGTTAAATCCGATATGCTTTCACGGACACTCTCACTTCTGCGGGATCAGACGAAAACATCGCCTTTTGTTGTCAGCTGGTATGTGCTGCCTGGATCCATCAGTAGTGTTACAAGTCTTGAGTCCGAATATATTACGGCACAGGACCAGGTAAATCTGTTTCGATGCTATGTGGCAAGAGGAAATAAGAATTCTGCTCAGGTCCTTGAAAATGCGATTGCAAAGTATTTTATATCGGATAACGGATATCTTGTGCCCGCAAGGAAGATCTCGGATATCAGTTCATTTAAGACACCGCAGCCGGTGTTTCCCGCCAAAGTCGATTATGAAGAATTACCGGCCATGTCCGCCTATTCGATGGAGGCTACCATTGGATACCTGAGGGCGCTTCTGGAGTTCTACCAGAAGTGGGGGCAGCCATCCGACTGGTCGCGGATTGAAAACCTGGCGGCGCTCCTATACTCTGCAGATGCTGCGTTTTCAGAGGATCTGACTATTACGGCTTTAGCGACGCCCACTCCGATCGGGTTAAATCCGAATACTACACCGGCAGCAGACGGACAAATATCACCGGCCGGTACTATTACGACAATTACACTTGCATCACTGGACCTTGAAGTATTCCGTATTCTAAGCAGTACAGATAGCAAATATCAGCCGATGTATGACAAGGCGCTTGCTATTCTTTCGGGTGCAATGATTTCAGATGGCCTGCCGCTTTATGCAGTAGGATACACACAGAGTTCAGCCGGATATGCATTCTATAACGGCGATAAGGCGCAGGTTGATCTTGCCTTATCCCTCAAAGTTGCACTGCATCTGGCTGAAGCCGGAGAGGTGCCGCAGAAGACACTTTTGTGGATTAAAGAGCAGCTATATAATGAGGGGATTCTTTATCAGGATTATGACCTGATATCAGGACAGGCATCATCGAATGTTGAATCCGTCGAATCTTACGGTATTCTGCTGCAGATTGCCAGGGTAACCAACGATTCGGAACTTTACAGTAAAGTACTTGGCTGCCTTGAAGGGCATCTTGCCACAAACACCGCGAGTGCTGCCAGGAGTGCAATCTTCAGGCAGCTGGATAATGCAAGGGTGGCCGTTTATGCAAAGGATAACCTCCAGGCACTTCTGGGCGTATAGTTCTGTGTGTTTTGTATCAACGATAAACGTGTAATTTTGCAGCAAAATTACATTGCTGCTGAATAAAAGAAGAGCAATTTGTAAAAACACTTGTTTTTCCATTGTCTAGCCATTGTTTTTTCTTTATACTTATGACCGTAGTATACGAGTTCAAAGAAAGAAGGATGTTTTCATGGCATTTATTGACACAATTATAGCGAAGGCCCAAGCGGCTGATAAGACAATTGTACTTCCCGAGGGGGAGGACCCGCGTACCATTGAAGCAGCAGCGAAGTTAATCGAACGTGGTATTGTAAAAGTTGTCCTGATAGGAAACAAAGAAAAATTAATGGGCAGCGCCGGGAAATGGGACATTTCAGGGGCTGTTTTTGTTGATCCGCAGAATTATCCGCAGTACGACGAGTATGTCGAGGCATTTGCGCAGCTTAGAAAAAAGAAGTTTGCAACGATCGAAGAGGCAAGGGAATTATCCAAAAAGCTTATGAGGGACGAGGTTTATCTCGGCGTCATGATGGTTAAAATGGGTCTGGCAGACGGTATGGTTTCAGGTGCGTGCCACAGTACGGCCGATACTCTGCGCCCCTCCCTGCAAATACTGAAAACGGCTCCGGGCACAAAGCTTGTATCTGCGTTTTTCATGATTATTGTTCCCAACTGTGAATACGGCGCCGACGGCGTTTTCCTGTTTGGTGATTCCGGACTCGTTGAGAACCCGAGTGCCGATGATCTTTCCGAAATCGCACTTTCTTCTGCCAAAAGCTTCAGGCAGCTTACCGGTATTGAACCGAATGTTGCCATGCTCTCCTACTCGACCTACGGCTCCGCTCATTCTATCCTGACGGAAAAGGTTGTAGAAGCTACGCGTCTTGCAAAAGAGAAGGCCCCGGAACTGAACCTGGACGGTGAAATGCAGCTTGATGCTGCAATCGTCACTTCCGTTGGAAACAGTAAAGCTCCGGGAAGCCCTGTTGCCGGCAAAGCCAATGTGCTGATATTCCCCGACCTTGATGCAGGTAATATCGGATATAAACTTGCCCAGCGCCTGGCAAAAGCTGAAGCATACGGACCTGTCACACAGGGAATTGCAGCACCGGTTAATGATCTGTCCCGCGGATGTTCCGCAGATGACATCGTAGGTGTCGCAGCCATTACCGCTGTTCAGGCGATAAAGTAAAACGCCCGTAAAACGAAAATTATTATATGAATAGAAGAAAAACAATAGAAAACGGGGCTGAACCGACAAAAATCGTGCGAAAGCGCCAGAAGAAGCCGTGCGAACGGCTTCTTTGCCGGAGAGTCAAAAAAGGAGTCACACATGAAAGTTCTGGTCATCAACGCAGGAAGTTCTTCCCTTAAATATCAGTTTTTTGAGTCTGATACAGGTACTGTCCTGGCAAAGGGCGGAGCCGAAAGAATCGGTCTTGACAATGCATGTATTATTCATACAAAAGGCGATCAGCCTAAAGTAACAATCAATGAAGATCTTCCGAATCACAAGGAAGCCGTAGAAAAGGTTCTGGAGATTCTTACCAGCCCGGATCTCGGCGTGATCAGCTCCATGATGGAGATTGATGCAGTCGGTCACCGTGTTGTTCACGGCGGAGAGAAATTTGCGCACTCCGTCATCATCACACCTTCTGTAAAGGGTGCTATCCGCGCCTGTTTTGATCTTGCACCGCTGCATAATCCGCCAAATATGACTGGTATCGAAGCATGCGAAGCTGCTATGCCGGGCGTCCCGCAAGTTGCGGTTTTTGACACGGCCTTCCATCAGACCATGCCTGCCGCAGCTTATATGTACGCGCTTCCTTACGAATTATATGAAGAATACCGCGTCCGCCGTTACGGCTTCCACGGTACATCACACGGTTACGTTGCCATGCGTGCGGCGGCCATGCTGGGAAAACCGTTGGAAGACCTCAAAATAATCACATGCCACCTCGGCAACGGTTCTTCAATCGCTGCTGTGAAGAACGGGCTGTGCGTTGATACATCCATGGGGCTTACACCTCTTGCCGGTATTTGCATGGGCACGAGATGCGGTGATATCGATCCTGCCATTGTGACCTTCCTTATGCAAAAAGAAGGCCTTGATATGAAGGGCATTAACAGCCTGATGAATAAAAAATCAGGCGTGATGGGTATTTCCGGCGTGTCTTCCGATTTCCGCGATTTATATGCTGCAGCAGAAGAAGGAAACAATAGAGCGCGCCTTGCCCTGGATATGTTTATATACCAGTGCAAGAAGTTCATCGGTTCCTATGCCGCCGCGATGGGCGGAGTTGATGCGATCGTGTTTACGGCAGGCATCGGTGAGAATACATATCAGATTCGCGAGGGTGCCGTTGAAGGACTAGGGTTCATGGGCGTTGAAATTGACAGAAAAAAGAACATGGAAACAAGAGGCGTGGAAATGAACGTATCTGCTGCTGTGTCAGGCGTACAGGTCCTTGTTATCCCGACAAACGAAGAACTTGCGATTGCAAAGGAAACAGAAAAACTCGTTAGGAAAGTCTGATCCTAAAGCTGCCAGGCACGCGCGAGTGCGGATACCCCTTCAATAATCTGTTCTTCGGTAAGGCTTGCATAGCCGAGAAGTACGGTACTTTTGGGAGCGACGGACAAGCAAGGCCTTATCCCTGCTTTATCAAATAAATAGTACGAAGAAATGCCGTAGACTTTTGTCGCGGCATTTTTCGCGTTTCCAACTAATTCTTCTTCAGACATACCATTTTTCACATGGCACAGAAGATGAAGCCCGGCATCGGTTCCGCTGATCTGAAGCTTGTCTTTGTAAGGCGCCAGCGCCTGTACGAAAAGGTCCCGCTTCCTCCGGTACGTCGTGCGCATGCGGTTAATATGCCGCTCGAAATCCCCGCTGTTAATAAACTTTGCCAGTATCAGCTGGTCCGGGTGGTTGATCGTCGTATTGTAGTAGGAAAGATTTTTCCTGTACGCTTTTAAGAGATCAGGCGGCACAACCAGGTAGCTGATTCGGACGGAGGGCGCGATCGACTTGGAAAATGTTCCCAGATAGATGACGGTATTCTGGGCATCCAGGCCGCTGATTGCAGGAATCGGACGACCTGCATAACGGAATTCACTGTCGTAATCATCTTCGATGATGTATCGGCCCGGAGCTGCAGATGCCCATGCTAAAAGCTCGGTACGGCGGTTGACCGGCATGATGATTCCGAGGGGAAACTGATGGGAGGGTGTCGTGTATACAATATTCGAACGGCTCGCCGAAAGGCTTCCCATATGGATACCGGATTTGTCCAGCGGAATCAGTTCAACCGGAACCTGAAGGCCGGTAAAAATCTGATATGCCTTGTTGTATACCGGGTTTTCCATTGCTACAGTCGTGACATTTTGCATGGAACGAAGGATCTGCACAAGGAGCTGGAGAATATAATCGGTTCCCGCACCGAGTATAATCTGTTCCTGACTGCATATGAGTCCGCGGGACTCACGGAGGTATTTGCAAAGTGCGTTCCTTAGAACCTCTGCCCCTTGCGGATCGCAACCCGCAAAAGCCTCCACACCGGCCGTTTCGAACACATCGCGTATCGTTTTTTTGATTTTTAAAAGCGGCAGGGCCGAGAGGTCAACTCCGTTCGGTGAAAAATCAATAACGGATGGCTTGCGGCCTGCTTCATGATCAGTATCTGCGGATATTCCTGTGCCCGAATCGGAGTATGCAGCCGCAGAAGCTTCCGCACGGGAGATATATTCGCCCAGATCACAGACAAAATAGCCACTTTTTGCGTGAGCTTCAAGGTATCCTTCTGAAACCAGCTGCTGATAGGCCGAATCAACCGTATTGACACTTACGCCTAACGCAGAAGCCAGGAGTCTTTTGGAGGAAAGGCGTGTACCGGCCGGAACAAGTCCTGAGATCAGGTCCTGCTTAAGCCCTTCATAAAGCTGCATATATAAAGACGAGGCGGAGTCACTATCCAGTACCGGAATATACATAAACATTTCCTTTCTGCGATCTGATACCATTGATATATTCATATCTGACACTTTTAATGGTATCAAAATCCGAGTAAAATAGCAACATAAAGAGAAACAGAGGGAAAACTTATGGACAGGGATATGAAATATAATTCCATTAATGAAAAAAAGCCTAAAGAAATGAAGACTATGGAAAAGAGCATGGAACCGCGGTCCGGATCTGCTTTGAAGATTATTCTAAGAATAACTTTTGCGGGTCTGTTTTCGGCGCTTATTCTTCTGGCAACACAATTATTTAAAATTCCTACGGGAATCGGTTATGCGAATCTCGGTGATGGATTCATATTGGTCGGTGCTTATCTTCTAGGCCCTGCCGCATTCTTCCCTGCAGCTATCGGGTCCGCGCTGGCGGATCTTCTGGCCGGCTATCCTATCTATATACCGGCAACCTTTATCATAAAAGGCCTCATGGGACTTACTGCAGGATTCCTGCTGAAAAATGAGAAGATTTCAATCATAAGAAAGATCATCGCATTTTCGCTGGCCGAGGTGATTATGATTGCGGGGTACTTTGGTTATGAATCGCTTCCGTTTATGTACGGACCGGCTGCTGCAGCCGGATCAGTGATCCCCAACCTGGGACAGGCAGCCGTAGGCATTTTGATGGGCATGATTCTGACATCCATTTTGGAGAAACAGCGCACGTCGGTCAGAAGCAAATTGCTCTGAAATGTTTTTCCTCAGTGAATCGGACTGCTGAGGTAATATATGACCGGCGGCAGGATATAAATAAGAATCGTCAAAGAGCGCAGATACAAAAGTCTGCGCTCTATTTTTATACCGCTGCCAAACCCTGTATGTTCAGTTTTCACGGAGTTCAAATCCTTATATGCGACAAATAGAAGGGCTATAAGAAGTCCGGCAAAAAGGCTGATGAAAGGTACATAACTGTAACCCTGCGCAATAAAGAAGTTGTAAACAGGGTTTGGCTGGTCCGACAGCGTGAATGTATCGAGGGTCGACGTAACCAGAAGGGAATTATTCATCATGTAAAAGGTAATGAATTTGATGCTTGATGCCAGCAGATAGGATGCCGACACTGCAATTTCAAGCAGCACTCCGAGGCGAAAGTTTTTCATGCTGAAGATCATAAAAATGAAAAAAGGAAGAATAATGATAAACCATTGCGGGTGCCATTCGATGAAAATAAAAAAACTGCCGTATGACGCCGCACATAATGTGAATGCTGATGCCGGGAAATCGGCGGGTTTTGGCTTGATATAATAGGCTATGACGCAGATAAGGATCAATACGACCATAAAAATGCTTATATTGGATGATCCGCCCCCTAATTGGGCTTTTATCACCCAACTGAAGAAATCATAGCCGCTTTTTACCATGAATGCCTGCGACGCTTGATAGCCGGGATCAAAAATGCTGTAGGCAAATGTTGTCGCAAGAAAGGGTGCAACAGCGATGACGGCATATTGAAAGAGTTTTCCCAGTCTCTTTTCTGCAAGCAGGATCAGAGGTACAAAAATGAGAAGCGGGAATATTTTATAACAAACGGCAAGTGACATGAGTGCTGAAAATTTGTAGTTTTTCTTATCAAAATAAAAGAACAGAGCCAATACTGTGATCAGAACGGAAAGCATATCGTATTGATTCTGGATAATCACACAGTAAAAAAACAGAGGGGAGCTCAGGAAAAAATATCCGGTCCATTTGGCTTTTGCCGGATCACCGGTGAATTTCCCGGCTAACCGGGTAATGAGATGCGCACAAAAGACGGATAATCCGATGAACAGGATCCGGCCCCATCCATTGAGAAGTACATCGTAATGATTAAACCGGAACATAAGGTTGAGAAGGTAAAGGGGAAGCGCGAGGATAGCCATTGTTATATATAGAAGGATATTATAGCTGGCTACATTTGGTTCTCCGGGATTTGAAAAATAGGCGCCTGCTGATGCCCTGCCCAGTACATAATCATAAAAATGAAAAATCTTACCGGAAAAAAGGCATTGAAGGAGGTCCGATGAATGAAGCATCGTAATTCTCATATCAAAAGCCTGGTCAAAACAGATGAAGGCAACGGCGGCCAGTAAAATGACAATAAACCAGTCTGCGAGGGATGGAGAGGTATTATCCGGAAGATGTACCGGTTTTGATTCCTGATTGGAAATCGAAAGTTTCATCGGCTGGCCTCCATGGATTCGTAAATTGATATCATGTTATTTTACTTGGAATAGTTAGTCAATGATATGAGTACACTTCTTTTTGCGGTTTGACATTGAAGAACCTAAAAAGTATACTCACTTATGTTCACTAACCAAAGATCAGGAGATAAAAATATGCGTGTTTCGAAGCTGTTTATGCCGACTCAAAGAGAGATTCCGTCCGATGCGGAAATTGTCAGCCACCAGCTCATGCTGCGTGCCGGACTGATGAAAAAGATTGCGTCGGGTATATATTCGTTCCTGCCGGTAGGATACCGTGCTTACCGTAAGGTCGAAAACATTGTCCGTGAGGAAATGGACAGGGCGGGGGCACAGGAATTGATTATGCCTGCGATTTTGCCCGCAGAAATCTATATGGCATCCGGACGCTGGGATAAATTCGGTCAGGAGATGTTCCGCCTGCAGGACAGGGGAGGACGCCAGTTCTGCCTTGGACCGACACATGAGGAGCCATTTACAGAGGCTGTACGCGATAATATTCATTCGTACCGTCAGCTACCGGTCACACTTTATCAGATCCAGCATAAGTACAGGGATGAAAAGCGCCCGCGTTTCGGCGTGATGCGTGCCCGTGAATTTGTCATGAAAGACGCATACAGTTTTGATGCCGATGAAGCAGGCCTCGACATTTCCTATAAGGCGATGTATGAAGCCTACTGCCGTATTTTCGACCGCTGCGGCCTTGACTACATTCTCGTTGATGCCGATTCCGGCGCGATGGGCGGATCAGGATCACAGGAGTTCATGGTCAAGTCACTGGTAGGTGAGGACGCGATTGCATACTGCCCGTCATGCGGATACGCAGCCAACGAAGAGAAGGCTGTCTGCCTGACGCCTGCGGAAACCGGGATACCGGCTGTTCTACTTGAGACAGAGAAGATTCACACGCCTCATGTACGCACAATTGATGAACTTATGGATTTTATGAAAGCTTCCCCGAAGGAATTCGTAAAAACAATCCTCTATGCAATTGACAAAAAAATAGTTGCGGTTATGGTCAGGGGAGACCGGGAGATCAACGAGACCAAGCTCTCCAACCTTTACGATGCGACCGAGCTTGCTCTGGCAAGTTTTGCCGATGTTGAGCGTGTTACAGGCGCAGCTGTAGGCTTTGCCGGTCCGGTCGGGCTTAAGGAAGAAATTGAGCTGATTGCCGACAGTGAAGTCGCCGCCATGTCGAACTTCATCACAGGGGCCAACGTGACTGATTATCACCTCAAAAATGTCAATCTTGACCGCGATTTCAAACCGACGAAGATCGTTGACGTCCGCACCATCGTATCCGGCGATCCGTGTCCGAAGTGCAGTTCGCCTGTTGAGACTTGCCGCGGCATTGAAGTCGGGCACATCTTCAAGCTCGGGACCAAATATTCCGATGCCCTTGGCTGTAAATTCCTTGATCAGGCCGGCCAGGAGAAGTCCATGATTATGGGCTGCTACGGGATCGGCGTCGGCCGTACCCTTGCCGCCATCATTGAACAGCACTACGACAAGAACGGTATTATCTGGCCCCTTGCTGCAGCTCCATACCACGCCATCATTATCCCGACCAACACAGGGGACGAAGTTATCAATTCTGTGGGCGAAGACATGCATAGCCGTCTTGAAAAAGCCGGTGTCGAAGTTCTTCTTGATGACCGTGCAGAGCGCCCGGGCGTCAAATTCAAGGATGCCGATCTGATTGGTATACCGCTTCGTGTCACAGTCGGCCGAAAGGCTTCCGAAGGTATCGTCGAATATAAGGAACGTGCTACAGGCATTGTTACCGAAATGACGGTCGATGAAGCGATTGCTGAAATAATCGGACAGGTTAAGGCAATCTGATAATGGCATAAGTACATAAAATGGAACATACACAAAAACGGAGGGCATCTGCCCTCCGTTCTATTTGGAAAATGTGTGAATATAAACATGCGGGAAATCGGCCGACTTCTGCAGTATATTGCATATCCAGGCTGTGAAGATTTCTTACTTTATTTCTTCCGGTGTGAACGGAAGGTCAACATCATACATCGGCACAATCGAGAATTTCCTGTTGGAAAGGGCATTATGGCGGTTTTCCTTCGGGATGCGGGCAAAGAGAAGGGTAGTCGCAAATAACTGCTGGTATCGGACTTTACTGCCGTTTTTGGACGTGAAGAACCTGTTGTACTGATTCCTGCCGTAATTGCCGTCACCTAGTATCGGGTGCCCGAGATGCGCAAACTGTGCGCGGATCTGATGGGTTCTTCCCGTGACCAGTTCAACTTCTATTTCGGAAACATCCTCATTGTCGGGACCGATATTTTTCAGGGTTTTGAGAACGCGGTAACGGGAAGTTATCGGAAGATCACCTTCTTTGGCAACGTCATGGATATAGACGTCCCCGTGGCCGGGTTTTTCAAGGTAAGCGCGGACTTCTTTCATAATTGCCTCATCAACACATACACAGGGCTCACCGGCCGTGGGAACACCGCGCACAAGGCAGCGGTACCGTTTGGTGATCAGGTCCTTTTTGAAGAGGTCGATTGCGTGCTCGAGGTTCTCCTTGCCTTTTGCAAGAAGGACAAGGCCGCCGGTATTCATATCAATCCTGTGGCACAGGTCGATATCCTGGTTTCTTTGATCTTTCCGGATAATGTCGATGAGAGCCGGACCCTCGGTGCCTTTGCCGGAATGGACGGCAAGACCCTGCCTTTTATTCACTACCAGCAGGCGATCGGTTTCAGATACGATTTTATAATCTGCCAGCCCTGTAACGGAGCCTGAGGCAGGTGCCGATTTTATGAAGTTCTCATCAGGCAGCCAAAGCTCGACATGGTCGCCTGTCTGCACAGGACAGTCCTCGCCTATCTTTTTGCCGTTAATTCGAATATCCTTATGACGCAGCGCCTTCTGGAGGATGGCCGGAGTGAGCATTTCAAATTCGCTTATTGCGATGCGGATCACGTGTTTTCCGTCTTTGTCGGCGGACACGATAAAACTTTTCATTTTTCCCTGATGCTTTCTGCCTCTTCACTGAGGCTGCGGGTCTGATGTCCATTTTGAACTCTGTACCCCTTATAATATCAGAATATCAGGGGTCGGGTCGATACCCAAGTTGTATTTCAGGTAAAGATTTCTGCCTGCTCAGAGATGTACGGCGCGCCTGATTTGCAGATTCGTGGTAAAATAAGGGCTGATTTGCGTACATGATGCTGAAAAGGACAATCCTTTTCTGCATAAATAATGCGCTTCTATTCCATACACAGGAGGCCAAAGAAAATGGCAAAAAAAGTTCTGGTCCTGTTCGGAGGAGTGTCGACGGAGCACCTTATTTCATGCCGCTCCGCCTGCAACATTATCAAAGGATTGCGTCAGGCCGGATATACGGTAATACGTACCGGTATAACGAAGGACGGACGCTGGGGTCGTTTTGACGGCACGGATGACGATATCCGTGATATGAAGTGGGCTGACCGGCTGACCTTTTCCACGATAGACACAAGCGGTCCGGTATCGGTACGAGATTTTATCATTGCAGCGGCAGGTGATATCCCGGATGTGATTTTTCCGGCGGTACACGGGATCAATTGCGAAGACGGTGTCCTGCAGGGTCTTCTCGAGCTATCCGGTTTTCCCTATGTCGGCAGCGGTGTCCTGGCTTCGGCCGTTCTGATGGATAAATTATATGCAAAGCGGCTTTTTGCAAAAGCTCGCATTCCGCAGTGCCGTTATACATCGGCCACGCGGCAGCAGATACAGAAGAACGCGCAGGCAGTGGCAGCCAAAGTTGCAGGGGAGATTGGTTTCCCATGCTTCCTGAAACCCTCGAACGGGGGTTCCTCAGTCGGTACCATGCGCATCGATGATCTCGGATCGCTCGGGAAAGCACTGCTGGAAGTTGCTGAATATGACCGCAATGTCCTGATAGAAGAATATGTAAGAGCGCGCGAAATTGAAGTCGCCGTTATGGGCAATGACAAACCGGTTGCTTCTGCCGCCGGTGAAATCGCAACAGATGAGAGCGTACCTTTCTATGATTACCAGACCAAGTATTTCAGCTCATCAGGGGCGAATGTATATCTTCCGGCACAGCTGGATCCCAAGATGATGATCCGGGTCAGAAAACTTGCGGTTAAAGCATATAAGATGGCCGGCGCCAGCGGTCTTTCGCGTGTTGATTTTTTCCTCGACAGGGAGAACGGCAGCCTTTACCTGAACGAGATCAATACTCTTCCCGGATTTACGACGATCAGTCTTTTTCCGAAAGCATGGGAAGCATCCGGTGTGCCGCTTGATAAGCTTATGAAGAAGCTTGTCGGTTATGCACTGACCGAATTTGAAAACAAAAAGCGCGTGGAGTGTATTGAATGATAAGAGAAGCAGACGGCCCGGATTCTGTTTCCGGTGATACTATACTTTCGGACAACCGGCCGATCGGGGTTTTTGATTCAGGCATAGGGGGACTGACAGTCCTTAAAGAAATCTGGCGTGCTCTGCCTGGAGAGAACACGGTTTATTTCGGCGACAGCGGACGTATGCCCTACGGTACTAAATCGCATGATACCATCGTGAAATATTCCCTGCAGAATATGCGCTTTCTCCTGAGTCAAAACGTAAAAATGATTGTCATAGCATGCAATACGGCAAGCGCCCATGCATTCGAGGCTGTCCGTGAGCAGTCGCCGGTCCCTGTGGTTGAAGTAATAACACCCGGTGCCGTGGAGGCCGCCAAAACGACCCGGACGGGGAGGATAGGGATCATTGCAACAAGGGCTACAGTGAACAGCGGGATTTATAAAGTCGCCGTTGAAGATGCCGCCCACAGCTTCCTGGCCGAAGGAAAGAACAGTCAGGCCCTTTCGAGGCTGTATGTTGAACAGGCAGCATGTCCCATTTTCGTATCCCTTGCTGAAGAAGGCTGGTGGGACTGTGAGATTACACGCATGGCGGCCAGGGAATATTTGAAAGACCTGAAGCAAAACAATATAGATACCCTGATCCTGGGATGTACACACTACCCGCTCCTTACAGGGACCATCGCCGATGTCATGGGAGAAAAGACGGATTTGATAAATGCAGGCGCAAGTGTCGCACATAAAGTGTCGGAGGTTCTCGACAGGAACCTTATAAAAAATACGTCGGGTATAAAGCCGGAGCAGCGTTTCTATACCAGCGACGACCCGCAGATGTTTGAGAATCTGGCCGCACCGTTTCTGGGAGGCGGCAGGCCGTCGGGTACAGAAAAAGTAAATACGGAAGAATATATCTGAGAAAACGCACCCCGGGGATCAAATTCACGGGGAATAATATACAGTCCGGAGGAAATGCAAAAAGTGAAGGTTCTGATCCATTTAAAAAGCGGCCTGTCCGATACAGGCACAGGGCCTGTCCCCGGCGAACTTATGCTGGAAGGGGACTCTCTGTCCTTATTGTGGACACAGCCTCCTTCAAAGGAGGAAACCGGCAGTTCCCTGAATCAGCTTATCTATGAGAGGCCGGAAGGTGTGCTTCATATGATGCGTAAGGGCGATTATACTACGGAGTTGTCCTTTTCCGAAGATGCACGCACAAGGGGAACTCTCTATACGCCGCACGGGGATTTCCTGATGGAGATAGAGACTAAGAGGATTTTTATTCCTGAAAAACTATGGGTACTGGCAAAGGACGGCGGGGATATAACTGCAGACGAAGACGGAAACTGCATTCTCCTGCGTTACTTTTTGCTTCTTTCTGACCAGGAACCGATCCAAAATGATATCTCAATTCAGATTAGTCTTGAAAAGAATGAAGATAAAGGGTAAAATCATTAAAAACATGCAAGATTTACTTGACAAAGGTCCGTGTCATATATGATAATATCATTCGCGCCTCAGCTTAATGAGTGGCGCCGATATATGTCGGAGAACGTCTCTGACAGGTAAGTGATGGAGGTGGATACATGGCAAATCCAAAACGCAAATGGTCAAAGGCAAGAACTTCTCGTCATAGAAGTGCGTGGAAGCTCACTCTGCCCGGACTCGTAGAGTGCCCACAGTGTCACACGAAGATGCTGCGTCATAAGGTCTGCAAGACCTGCGGTTATCTGGATGGCAAGGAAATTGTCAAGATCGAAGTTACGGCTTGATTTTAGGCCGGATAAGACAGCTTTCAAGAATGGCAGTGCGGATCTCTTAGATAAGGACGCACTGCTTTTTTGTTTGCTAAGAACACAAGAGTGCAAAGAGATGAATCATGTTTTGGTTCATAGGTAAAGGAGACTGACGCTTTGGCGGTTAAAAATGAAAACAATCGACGCATATCTGAGGTGCTCAAAGACAGCATTGCAGATGAGCTTGGGATTGTCCCCGGAGATATACTCCTTTCCATTGACGGAAAAGAAGTCTCGGACATTTTTGATTACCGCATGCGGGTCATGAGTGAGAAGCTCGTCCTGACCTTTCGCCGGACGGACGGATCTCTTTTCGAAGCGCAGATTGAAAAGGATGAGGATGATGAACTGGGAATGGGCTTTGAAGAGCCTCTCCTGGATGCATGTTCTTCCTGCCATAACAGTTGCGTGTTCTGTTTTATTGACCAGCTTCCCAGGGGCCTGCGCCCATCCCTGTATTTTAAGGACGACGATCTGCGCATGTCCTTTCTGACCGGCAACTATGTGACGCTTACAAATCTTTCGGAAGAGGAATTTGACCGGATCCTTTCGTATCACCTTTCTCCGATGAATGTCTCTGTACATGCGTCAGATCCGGAGGTCAGGATAAAAATGATGCGCAACCGCTTTGCAGGCAATATCATGGAACGCCTGCATCGCATAACAGCGGCCGGCATTTCTCTGAACTGCCAGATCGTACTGTGTCCCGGCTTAAACGACGGGGACGTGCTCGAAAGAACACTTACGGATCTTTCCTCCCTCGGGGCAAACCTGTGTTCGATTGCTGTCGTACCGGTCGGTATAACGCGGTTCCGTGACGAAAACCAATTAGCACAGCTTTCGCTTTTTAACAGGGAAACTGCATCAGCTGTTCTGGACCTTGTGGGTCGCTGGCAGAAATATTTTAAGAAAACACGCGGCGAGAGAGTATTTTTCGCTGCAGATGAATTTTTTCTGCGGGCCGGCAGGGCGATTCCGTCACCTTTCTGGTATGAAGGATTTCCGCAGCTTGAAAACGGTGTCGGACTGATCAGTGAATATTTACGGCAGATGAAAGCCGGGCTTCTTGCCAGGAAACGTAAAAAGGTGGCAATAAGCACAAAAAACGGTACTTGGCGCCCCCTGATTATGGTGCTATCTGGCGTAGATGCAAAACCCTGCCTGAATTCGTTTGCGGATCAGATTGCAGTGCTCTATAATATCAAGTTGGAAGTCAGAGCGGTGGTCAATCACTTTTTTGGTGAAACGATCACGGTTACAGGTCTTTTGACGGGACAGGATATCATCCGTGCCGTAAGTGAGGACCGAAGTACAGGGAAGGGCGATCCGGATGTAATATTTTTGCCGGACTGCACCCTGAAGGCAGACGAGGATATATTCCTTGATGATATGACAGTAAATGAGCTGAGGGACAAACTTTCCATTCCGGTTGTGATCAGCCGGCCGACTGGTGAGGGACTTCTCGAGGCATTAGATGAATACACCGGTCTTTTTGTTCGAAGAGGGCGTCAGAGATCACCAAAGCGGGGTAACAGAAGCGATGAGTAAACCAGTAGTTGCGATTATCGGACGTCCAAACGTCGGTAAATCCTCTTTTTTTAATGCGCTGATAGGCGAGAGGGTATCGATTGTCGATGATAAGCCCGGCGTCACCCGCGACAGGATTTATGCGACGGCTACGTGGCGTGAACGCGAGTTCCTCCTGATTGATACAGGCGGTATTGAGCCGGTAACGGATGATACAATTTTAAAGAGCATGCGCGCACAGGCAGAAATAGCCATGGAGACAGCTGATGTTATCCTGTTTATGTGCGACTTGAAGTCCGGACTCACGGCGTCCGACCATGATATTGCTATCATGCTCAGGAAATCCAAACGTCCGGTTGTTGTCTGCGTCAACAAAGTTGACCATGTCGGTGCATTGCCGGCGGAACTTTATGAATTTTACAATCTCGGACTCGGTGATATTTTTCCGATTTCTGCAGCGCACCGTCTGGGGATCGGCGAGCTTCTGGATACGCTTTTTGATCATTTCCCGGAAAGAACATCCGAAGAGGAAGAAAATGAGACGATCCGTGTTGCGTTGATCGGCAAGCCTAACGCCGGTAAATCATCCCTTTCCAATAAGATGACCGGGGAAGAACGTTCGATCGTGTCGGATATTCCCGGAACAACCCGTGATGCAATCGACTCAGTTGTCGTAAATTCACATGGTACGTTTACAATTATTGACACGGCCGGTCTTCGAAAGAAAAGCCGTATTGACGACTGCATCGAGAAATACAGCATGATCCGTTCCCTTGCTGCGATTGAACGTGCCAACGTATGTGTCATTTTAATCGATGCCTTTGAAGGCGTAACCGAACAGGACACCAAGGTCGCAGGCTTTGCCCATAATGCAGGTAAAGCATGTATCCTGTGCGTCAATAAATGGGATTTGATAGAGAAGACCACAGGAACGCTCGAGACAATGGAACGTGACATCCGTGAGCGTTTTTCCTATATGTCATACGCTCCGATCATTTTCCTTTCTGCCAAAACCGGACAGCGCGTCGAAAAGCTTTTCGATTTGATAACGAAAGTTCATGAGCAGGCAGGCCGGCGTCTCACGACCGGAATGCTTAACGATATACTTGCCGAGGCGATCGCGATGGTTCCCACACCCCAGGACAAGGGCAAGCACCTGAAGATTTATTATGGTACCCAGATTGCAACCCATCCGCCTCAATTCATTCTTTTTGTTAATGACAAGGAGCTTATGCACTTTTCATATGAGAGATATCTGGAGAACCAGTTCAGGAAGAATTTTGGATTTGAAGGAACTCCTCTGCGCTTTTATCTGCGCCAGAAGGAAAAAGATTAAGTCAAAAAATTGAATAGTATAAGACAAAAGGATAAGGGATTAAGGAAGAGGTAACACATTTTTATGGCTAAAATTGAAAATCTCCGCAACATTGCTATTATCGCCCACGTTGACCACGGTAAAACAACCATCGTAGACGCTATGCTTCAGCAGGCAGGTATCTACCGTGAAAACGAGCAGATTATTGATTGCGTTATGGATTCAAATGCACTTGAGAGAGAGCGCGGAATCACGATACTTGCAAAGAATACAGCAATCAGCTACAAAGGCTTCCGCATCAATGTTGTCGATACACCCGGGCATGCTGACTTCGGAGGCGAAGTAGAACGCGTGCTGAAAATGGTTGACGGTGTTCTCCTGGTCGTGGATGCTTATGACGGCCCCATGCCCCAGACACGCTTTGTCCTTCGTAAAGCCCTTGAAATGGGACTAAAGCCCATTGTGTGCATAAACAAGATCGACCGTCCGGACGCCCGCCCCATCGAGGTTGTTGATATGGTTCTTGAGCTTTTCATCGAGCTTGGCGCCGACGACGAACAGCTGGAGTTCCCGATCGTATTTTCCTCCGGTAAGCTGGGTATTTCCTGCATGTCGCTGGAAGAATACCAGAACGGGGAAGCCGTTGATTTCCATCCGCTTCTTAATACCATCCTGGAATATATTCCATGCCCGGAGGGCGATAATGATGCGCCCCTCCAGCTTCTGATTTCAAATATCGATTCAGATCCCTATATCGGAAGAATTGCAATCGGACGCGTTGAGCGCGGAACAATCCGCCAGGCCCAGAATGTTGTTGTCTGCGGATTTGACGACAATACACAGAAATCAGCCAGAATTGTAAAACTCATGCGTTTCCAGGGACTCGGCAGACAGGAAGTCCAGGAGGGCACTGTCGGAGAAATCATCTGCATCGCAGGTATTCCGGAAATCAATATCGGGGACACCGTTTGTGATCCCGGATGTATTGAGCCGCTGCCTTTCGTCAATATTGACGAACCTACAATATCCATGACTTTCTCTGTCAATAACAGTCCTTTTGCAGGTAAGGAAGGCAAGTATGTCACATCACGTCACATACGCGACCGTCTTTTCCGTGAAATGGAGACCAATGTATCGATGCGCCTGGAAGAAACGGATACGACAGAGGCTTTTGTTGTAAAAGGAAGGGGAGAGCTTCATCTTTCCATTCTGATTGAGACCATGCGCCGTGAGGGATTCGAATTCCAGGTATCAAAACCCAGGGTCATTCTTAAGGAAGTCAATGGAGTTCTGCATGAGCCTGTTGAGATGCTTCTTGTTGATGTACCCGAGGAATTTGTCGGGCCGGTTATTGAGAAACTTGGCCAGCGTAAAGCCGAGATGATCAACATGCTGCCTCCCGAGAAGGGATACAGCCGTATGGAGTTCAAGGTTCCTACAAGAGGAATCATCGGATACCGCACCGAGTTTTTGACCGACACCAAGGGCAATGGTATAATGAACAGCGTAATATGTGGTTTTGAGCCGTATGCAGGAGATATTGAGACACGCTCTCATGGTGTCCTGATCGCTTTTGAAACCGGCGTATCCGTAATATACGGGCTCTACAATGCACAGGAGCGGGGTTTCCTCTTTATCGGAGCCGGTACGCCTGTGTATGAGGGGATGATTGTCGGATCCAACCCCAAGAATGAGGATGTTGTTGTTAATGTATGCAAGAGAAAACAATTAACGAATACACGTTCTTCCGGTAATGACGATGCACTTCGCCTTGTACCTCCTGCACAGTTCAGCCTTGAACAGTGCCTTGAGTTCATCGCCGACGACGAACTCTGTGAAGTTACACCGAAGAGTATCCGTCTTCGTAAGAGGATACTCAATACGGATATCCGCATGAAGAACCGCAAGCAGAAGTAAGACCTGCGAGAGGAGCACAGACTGGTATGTTCTCAAAAAAGCTAAAGCGAATGGTCGGATTTCTGGTTGTCCTGCTTTTGGTAATTTTGGTCGGTATAACCGGGATTTTTCTCGGGTATAATTACGTGACCTCACAGGGCAACCGGTTTGAAAATCTTGCTGCGGAGTTGAAGAACAAGACCCTGGTCATCAACAAGGACACCGCAGGTGCGGTGATGATTGTTGTAGGCGATGGTGACGATACTTCGGCAATTGCTGAGAAGCTTAAAAACAGCGGGTTGATTAACAACACGCTTGTTTTTACGCTGATGTCAAAGTTTAACGGCTTTGACGGAGGATACCTGGCAGGAACGCACTTTCTTACACCTGATCTGTCTTATGATGAGATGATGTATATGCTTTGCCAGGAGCCGGAGGTGATTACGATCACTTTCCCGGAGGGTATCACATACACAGAAATTAAACAGGTGCTTCTGGACAAAGGTCTTGAGTTCGATCCGGCCAAACTGGATGAATGCATGAACAGCCCGAATCTTTTTGTTGATTATAAATTTGTATCACAGATCCAGGCAGCAGAGGGACGTGACTTTATTCTAAGCGGTTACCTGTTCCCGGATACATATAATTTTGATATGAATGCCTCGGCTGAAGAAATTGTGACCACATTCCTCCGGAACACAAATACAATACTGAATGAAGATTTTTATGTACGTGCCGAAAAAATCGGAATGACTATGGATCAGGTAGTGACACTTGCCTCCATTATACAGAGTGAATCAGGCAGTGCATCCGACATGCTGTCGATCTCAACAGTCTTCCATAACCGCTTGAAATCTAAGGACCCGAGCCTGCAGAAGCTGGAATCATGCGCTACGATAAATTTCCTGCGCCAGAAAGACGGGCTTCCCAAGGTCTGGTCGGCGGACAGCCCGGCGGATCGGCTGCGTGAAAGCCCTTATAATACGTACCTGTATCCGCTTCTTCCTCCGGGGCCGATCTGTATGCCCGGAAAGGATGCCATAACGGCAGCGCTGTATCCCCTTCCTGAAAATTTCATGTATTTCTGTGCTACGGGCGACGGAGGAACAGCTTTTGCTGTTACTCTCGCTGAACAGGCCAAAAATGTTGAATTATACAGGCCTAACTGGACTAGTACTCCTTCCGGCACTGTTTCCCCGACGCCGACGGTTGCCCCCTGATGCATAAGGTTGAAATCCTGTCTCCGGCCGGAGATATAGAAAAGCTAAAAGTAGCCGTCGCTTATGGTGCGGATGCGGTGTATCTGTCAGGGAAATCTTTCGGCCTGAGGGCCGGGAGCGGCAATTTTACACATGAAGAAATGAAAGAAGCGGTCGGGTATGCCCATGAACACGGCGTCCTGTGCTATGTGACCATGAACATCCTCGCCCATGCAAAAGATATAGAGAAACTTGACGATGAGATCCATTTCTGCCGCCAAATCGGTGCTGATGCGCTGATTGTGTCGGATGCAGGAATTTTCCGCAGGATTCGAACACTTTATCCGGATTTCGAAATACATATCAGCACCCAGGCGAGCATTACCAATGCGCAGGGGTGCCTTTTCTGGTATGAACAGGGGGCAAGGCGCATTGTTCTTGCCCGCGAACTTACCCTGCCTGAGATAGCCGAAATACGCCGCCGGATACCCGCCGATTTAAAGCTGGAGTGTTTTGTGCACGGAGCGATGTGTATGTCCTATTCAGGGAGATGCCTTCTTTCCAATTATTTCACCGGACGCAACGCCAATCACGGCGAATGTGCCCAGCCATGCCGATGGAAATATTCAGTAATTGAAGAGAAACGTCCCGGACAGATGCTTCCCGTCGAGGAAGACGCAAGAGGCACATACCTATTCAATTCCAGAGACATCTGCATGATAGACCATATTCCGGAACTCGTGCAGGCGGGAATAGACAGCTTTAAAATCGAGGGGCGCATCAAGGGGTCCTTCTATGCCGCAACGACTACGAAGGCCTACCGTGAAGCTCTCGAAGCCTATACGGCATCACCTGATACTTATGAAGCCGATCCCCGATGGAAAGCAAGCCTCGAACGCACGGTCCACCGCGTATTCGGCACGGGCTTTTTCTACGATGAGCCGGCTGACAATGCACAGATATTTATGGACGACACCTATTTACGGCCTGCATTTGTCGCCGCAATGGTAATCGGCTACGATAAGGATATGGGAATGGCGGTCGTATCCCAAAGGAATAAGATTTCCGAAGGCGACCTGCTGCATGTCCTTATGCCGGACGGATATCATGAGCCGATCCTTGTGTCGGGTATGCTCGACGAAAACAGGGAGCCGATTCAATCAACTCCCCATGCGCAGATGATTTATTACCTTCCTGTCAAAAAAGAACTGCCTGCCTACACTTTCCTGAGCCGTGACGGTGACAAGGATAAATCCAAATAGCCAACGTGTGCTTTGACCATCTGCAGGCAGATACAGCCGCGGCCTGCATTTACTTCAGCTGCTGCCGTGCTTCACTTTGAAAAATTATTCAGAATATTCCCGACAGTTTCCCGGACTTTTTTATCAAGCGAGAAGCCTTTGAAAGCTTCCATTAATATGAGAAAGACAACAGGGCCCATCAGGAAACCGATCGCACCCCATACAGCTACACCGAAAATCATTGCAAACAGCGTTGCCAGCGGATGCATGTGCATAGCGTTTCCAAGGACCGGCGGCTCAAGGAAGCGGCGGACCACAGTAATAAGTGCCATGCCGATCAGAAGAATCACGACGCCTTTATAATTACCCTGGACGACCATATAGATCATCATCGGGACCATGGTGGCGCTGACACCAAGTACAGGCATAAAATCCAATACCGCCGTAACGAGGGCGAGGACAACGGCATATTTGACTCCTGCAATCAGGAACACGGCAACAGCCTCAAAAAAGGTAATAATGAGAAGCAGCAAATATCCGCCGAGCACTCTGAAAAGAGTTGTGGAAAGATCGTCAACAAGGTGGATCACCCTGTGGCGGAATGTGCGGCTTTTAATATTCCTGGAAAGAAATTCGAAAACCATTTTGCTGTCGGCGAGAAAATAGAAACCGGACATGATGATGACGATTACTGCGAAAAGGACCATTGGAAGATCGCCGACAATTGTGACAACACCTCCGAGAAAACTCGTGACAAGATTCGGAAGCATGTTCGTCAACGATATTTTGGCATTATTGATGTATTCCGTAATGCTGACAAGCTGCGCGGGTGTGAGGAATCCGCCTTTGTCTGTTGAGAACTGTGAGATCCAGTTGATCACAATGCCTACATAATTGGATTGCGTAATCCATTTAGGGAAATTGAACATGACGTGCCTGGCCTGTATAACCAGCGCCGTAGCGGCCGCAGCCATAGCTGCCAGGGAAACAACTAAAAGGACGACATATATGACAACAGCGATTTTAGATCGTTTTGACAACATTCTCTTTTTCTTGGGCGGGAAAATAAAATAATAGAGTTTTGACCTGTGTTTTGCTTTTTTCTTTGAAATGGTTATCATTGCCTCCGACTCAACAGGAGGCGAACCGGACTCCGTACTTTTAGGCTGCCTTGCAAAAATCTTCCGGAAAAATGCCTGGAGTCGAAGAACAACGTTCGCAAGGTGACGGGAAGCTTTTGCCAGGACAAATCCGATCAGAAAAGGAAATATGATGGCAATGACTTTGCTCGAAAAATACAGAACAACCAGTGTAATTGCAAGATAAAGTACATATTTGATGATGGCAATGACAGTTGCCTTGTCTTTACGGTAACGAAGGTTTTCGTCCATGCAGGCCTCCTGGTCTTTGAGCTGAATAGTAATATACTAAATTATTATACATGAAACGGATCAAAGAATCATGACGGATCTGCGCCGTCTGAACAAATCATAGAAAAAACAAATCACGAGCTGGCTCAATCATCAAATACCCAATAGAAGTACCCAGCTGACAGCGAATAAAATGAGCCCGAGGCCCAGTGACCAGCCAAACAATCTTTGTGTATTCTCTCCTGTTGTGTCCCCGCTGGACAGGTCGACTGCAGCTGCATCACGCGACATGCGCCTCAGCTGGGAAAGTACCGGAAGAAAAGCCAGAAGACTCATTACCACTGCGGCAGCAGCTGTATAGAGAAATGCAAAATCAAGTTCCTTGGCAACAGTGGCTTTTATATAATCCTGATAGGGAAGAAGCGAAGAAAAGACGTAGTATGTCAGCAGCATCGATATTTGTGTGATGACCGGGCACAGGAAGTGGCCGGTAGACTGCCGCACATAGGCAAGCAGGATTCCCAGAAGCAGAAGCGGCAGAAAATCGACCGGGTTTTGCATGAATACGGCAAAAAGAAGGCCGGACAGAAGGATTTTCAGGAATACCGCCCTCGAACGCGGCCAAACAGCGAAAAACAGTCCCCGGAAAAACAGTTCCTGCAGCAGTACGGGAATCAAAAATGCAGCAGTCAATGCAAGCAGCCGTGATTCTGTTGAAATGTCTTCAGAACCATAGAAAAAAGTCGGCATCAGCAGCGTGATCCCGTTTGTTACCATGAAATGCACAAGGAGATTATGCATGGATACGAGTATCAAAGAGGCCGGGCATCCTATCAAAAAGCTTAAAATAACAGCACCCAATCCGGGGTTTTGCCCCATAACCAGAGTGTCTGAAATGCGGTACCGTCTCGAGAAGAAGATGATCGGAAGAAGCAGACACAGAAAAAGGCGGACGAGGTTAATTAAAGAGAACCCGAGTATGGATGACTTTGCGAACGGCAGCGCCGCAGCCGGTATAAACTTCCAGATTAAAGAAATAACAGTACTGAAAGCCGCACAAAAAAGCACGACATTCCCGATCGTTGCCGTATTCGGCAATAATGTATCCTTCTCCTGATCTTCCCCGGATGCCATGGGATCTTCCGGCTCTCTGAAATCGAATTTTGCCATTTTGTTATATTACCCGCATAACTTCATTTGTGATTTGTAATGGTTTGTCAAAAAAGACCGGCCGTTATCAACGTATAAAATTTACGAAAATCTCGCGTATAGGTGTCTCGAAAACCAGAAAAACAGCGGTCCCCAGGGCCAGGAAAGGCCCGAATGCAATGTAATCCGGATCCTCTGAGAAGTGAACCGCGTTCTTTTTCTTTTCGATTTCTTTGCGCTTCCGGGCAGGATTACTGCTTTCCCTGATTAATTTTTCTTCCGCTTTAATTCTTCTCCTTTTATTGATGAAAAGCGGGAAAGCAATTACGCCGCCCAGGACAAAAGCGAAAAAGAAGACGAAAATGAGACCGTAAACACCTGAAAGGAGCCCGCATGCGAAAATCAGCTTAATATCGCCGAATCCCATGGACTCCTGCCCGCTGATACATGATCCGATGAAGCCGATTCCCCAGAGCAGTACCGCGCCTATTACCGCGCCGAGAATCCGGTTCAGTGGATTCCAATACCAGGGATTCAGGGAGGAAATCCAGAAGCTTCCTTCAAGACCGTCCGCCAGGAACCCGAACACCGAGCAAAGGGCAACTGCGGCTACGAGCTGGTCGGGTATAATCCTGTTCAGCTTGTCCGATACGACAATCAATGAAAAGGGCAGGAGGGGTGCAAGCATCAGCAGGACATGGAAGATGTCCTTTTCACTGACTCGCGGCTCATTTACATAAAATACAGCAAAGAAAAGTAAAAGCATAGAGATCATCACGATAAGGGTATGCGGCAGAAATTTCATCCGCTTCGCAGGACGTGCATTTTTCGCTTTAGGATTATAGTCATAATCCTGAAGCCAGACTTCCGGCAGCGAGTTGTACAGCTGCTGCAGCGGCAGGGCAAGTGCTGCGCCGAGAACGGCTCCGAGCCAGGGAAGATAATATAAAGACATATGCGCCTCCGGTTTATACATTTGGATTTAGAATACCTGTATCTCTGACGAGATGCAAGAGACGGATGAAGTTCCGGCCGGGAGGAGGAAGCTGTTCGGAACCTGTGTGTGCAGGTTTTCAAACGGGCAGGAATGGGTATTACGTATATATTAATTTGACAAATTTAATATTGGTGGAATATACTGAGTCACACATATTGTTGTTTACTAACCAATTGTAAATATAACTCACAATTGACTCGTAATTTTATCGTGCGGGTATGCATGGAAAGGTGAAAAAATATGAAAATGAGAACCCGGATCATGTTGATCATTCCTGTTTGCGTGCTTGCTTTAACCCTCTGCTCCTGCTCAAAGAAAACTCCGGCTACGACTGACTCTTTTCAGACCAAAATGAAAGAGGCAGGGTACACCGTTATCGATGCAACAGATCAGATTGCAGGGGCAAAAGATTTTAAATCCGTGTACCTTGCTTATAAGGGAGACGTACAGTTCGAATTTTACGTCTGCACTTCCAATGATGTTGCCATGGAAAGATTTACAGCCGTTCAACAGATTTTTGAAAAGACCAGGACTTCAGGCAATACGGAAACAACTGAAAATGTGAGCAATCATTCGAAATATACGCTTGATAACGGAACAAAATACATGGTAATTTCAAGAATCGACAACACTTGTGTATATGTTGCTGCGGATAAAGGGCTTACATCCAAGGTAAAAGACGGGCTTGCCGTTATCGGATATTAAGAAGATTCATCCGGCAGATTTTTCCTTTCAGGGGCTGCTTTCTTACTTGTTTGACTGTACCTGCTTCGCCTGATACAATTTAACATGGAATTATGTTTTATTTTATCAAAAAGGAGAACGAAGCAGTTCTTTTAGTACGACGGAACTTCTTTGCATAAATGTTATGAATAATAGAGTTACATCCGAGGTCCTGCGCGAAAAAATGGCCGGACATATCCGCGCCGATGCAGGAAAAGCTGCCGACAGAGGAACCCTGTGGGACTATTGGTCGGCCCTTTCCCATACGATCGTTGAGCTTATCGCCGATGACTGGGAAACCACCCGTGATGAATACAATACAGTCAGACAGGAGCATTACTTTTCCGCCGAGTTTCTCGTTGGCAGGTCCATGCTCAACAACCTTGTTAACCTGGGAATTTACGAGCAGGCAAAAGAGGCAGTCGGATACTTTGGGATCAATCTTACGGACCTCCTCGAACAGGAAAAGGATCCCGGACTGGGAAACGGGGGCCTTGGGAGGCTTGCCGCCTGCTTTTTAGATTCCTGTGCGACGATGAACCTTCCGGTTACAGGATATGGAATTCTTTACAGGTACGGTCTTTTCCGCCAGGCAATCACCAATGGCTTTCAGAAGGAAATACCGGACAGCTGGATGGAAAGCGGCTATCCTTTTGTCGTGCGCCGTGAAGAAGAACGGGTTAAGGTCCATTACAATGATATAGATGTATGGGCCGTACCATATGATATGCCGATTACCGGGTACGGTACGTCGAATGTCAACCGCCTGCGCCTCTGGAAACCGGAGCCTGCCCAGGAATTCGACTTTAATCTTTTTAATTCACAGCGTTTTGATGATGCCGTAATGGAAAGAAACCGCGTCAATGATATCTGGCGTGTTCTCTATCCGAATGATACGTCGTATGACGGCAAGGTGCTCCGTGTGCGTCAGCAGTACTTTTTTGTCTCTGCATCCCTGCAGGATATTGTCGGCCGTTACAAGGCTGTGCACGGCGAAGATATGGCTGATTTTGCCAAATTTAATTCCATACAGCTTAACGATACGCACCCTGTTATCGGCATTCCTGAACTCATGCGTATTCTGGTCGACGAGAACGGTGTTGAGTGGACGGCGGCATGGGAAATTGTCCGGGCTACGTATGCCTATACAAATCATACCGTAATGGCTGAAGCACTTGAAAAATGGGATATAGGGATTTTTCAGTTTCTCTTTCCTCGTATTTACCAGATTATTGACGGAATCAATATGCAGTTCAGGAATGAAATGTTCGCCTTAAACTATAAGACGGATTATGTCGACCAGCTTTCACCCCTCGGTGACGGTAAGGTGCGTATGGCATGGCTTGCGATTTACGGTTCCCGGTCGGTCAATGGAGTCGCTGCCCTACATACTGAAATTCTTAAGAAAGACACACTGAAGGAATGGTATGAGCTCTGGCCCGGGAAATTCTCCAATAAGACCAACGGGGTTACACCGCGCAGGTGGCTGCGTACATGCAACCCTGAGCTTTCAGGACTTATTACGGAACTTCTCGGCAGCGAGGGCTGGGTAACGGATCTGGAGCAATTGTCCGGCCTTGCTAAATATACGGCCGATGATTCGGTTATGAACCGTTTCCTCGATATCAAGAGGGACAGTAAGCAGCGCCTGGCCGATCATATTTATGAAAAAGAAGGAATTATCCTTGATGCCGACTCTGTCTTCGATGTGCAGATCAAACGGCTTCATGAATACAAGCGTCAGCTTCTGAACGCACTATACGTTCTGAATCTTTATGACCGGATAAAAGCAGATCCGGCACTTGCATTCCCGCCGGTCACTGTGCTTTTTGGTGCCAAAGCGGCACCTGGATATTTCCGCGCAAAGGCGATCATCAAATTCATCAACGAGATTGCCCGGCTTGTAAACGATGATAAAGATATTAAAGGCCGGATCAAGGTTGTTTTTGTTGAAAACTATAATGTCAGTAACGGTGAACGCATGTTCCCGGCTGCGGACATATCTGAACAGATTTCCACTGCAGGCCTGGAGGCCTCCGGTACAGGGAACATGAAATTCATGATGAACGGTGCGGTTACCCTCGGCACATGTGACGGGGCGAATGTTGAGATAGCCGAAGCAGTCTCTGATGAGAACATATACATCTTCGGCTGCCATGTGGAAGATTTGGATTCTACAAAGAAATTCTACAATCCCCTCTGGCATTACGAAAATATCCCGGGCCTCAAGAAGGCAATGAACCGTCTCACGGACGGTACGCTTGATGACGGAGGAACCGGAATGTTCAAGGACCTGTTCAATGGCCTTGTGTACGGATCCAACTGGCAGCCGGCAGACACCTTCTTTGTCCTCGGTGATTTCGTTGATTACCGCGCCACACGCGACCGTGTCTATATGGATTATACCGACAGGCTTGCCTGGGCCAGGAAGTGCTGGATCAATATCTGCCAGTCAGGCCGGTTCTCTTCAGACAGGACAATTCAGGATTACGCCGACGGTATTTGGAAAATCAAACCGGTTAAGATTGCACGCGAAAAATAAGATGGGAAACCTGTGGCTTTGAAAACAGCCTCAGGGGAACCACGACACATCCGACACCTCTTGAAATATAGCCCCGGATGCCGTTCATGAAGAAAAGTCCTCTCCGGATCCCTTCGCGGGCAAGCTGTTCTCTTCGAAACAACGCAAACTCGAGGCCGAAAGGCATATATATTTGACCGCCATGGAAATGCCCGGACAGCTGATACCTGTACCGGACATTTTTTTGCGACAAAATGTATTCCGGGTTGTGAACCAGGACAATCCGGCGGGCAACGGGAAAATGATTCAGTTGACCGGTTGGCAGGGAAGGCCAGGAACGGTTCTTCTTACCGGTATCGGTGATCCCGATGAGCAGGTACGACTGTCCGGACCGGCCGCAGACCGGCACATTCCGGTTTTCCAGAAGAACAAATCCGCTGCTTTCATAATCACTTTTTGAGATGGTTCTGTCATGGTTGCCGCGCACGGCGTAGCACGGGATATGAAGCTTTGCAGCATAGGCGGCTATGAGGGAAAGACGGTGCAGACCCATATCCTTTCCTTTATCGTGATTGCAGACGTCTCCTCCGAAAAGAACCACATCGCAGGGCTTCGAGAAAACAGCCTTTATAAGGTCCGCTTCGGATACGCGGCACAATGCCGCATGAAGATCCGTGAAAAAAGCAGCTTCCAGGCCCGGCGCCGAATTGATATCCCTTTTCCATATTCCGTCAGCGTCATCGGCAGGGCTTCCGGAAGTACCTTCAGAGCCGTCTATGGGTATATCTTCGGCAGGCTCCATGAATTCTGTGGAGTTTTCAAGCATATAGGGTTCACGGATCGCCCTGATACATACGGCAAGCGCCAAAAGCAGGATCAATCCGACGGCGGCAGCTGCCGGTGTAAAAGAAAAATCAATCAATGCATTACTCCTCGCTTTTCCATTTGCGGCGGTTTCTTACGTTTTTGGAATGTGCTATAATCATGAGGCATTCTGATTTTTGTGTCAATTGCCGCACTCTCTTGCAGCATGTGCCGGCCACAGGAATCCTGCCGGAAAATAGTCTGAAAACAATATATATTATATGGAGGAAATCATATGCCAAAGAGTGAAATTACATCCGAAGTCGTTAAGGAACTGGGTATCTTATCTACCAGCAAATCCGGCTGGAACCGCGAAGTCAACCTGGTCAGCTGGAACGGCGGAGCACCTAAGCTTGATATCCGTGACTGGGCACCTGAGCATGAAAAAGCAGGGAAAGGCCTTTCGCTCAACGGTGAAGAAGTTGCCGTCCTGAAAGAACTACTGTCGGATTACGATCCATACGAAGTTGAAAGCAAATAATTCGGGGGGATCATTTTGAACAGTGGTGCACGCGCCCTGATTGTATCATTTATGCTTTTTTTACTGTGGGGGACCGTCCTAACCGGTCCTTTCCGCTATTTTGCGTACGCATTCCGGGATCTGTATACATGGGTAATTGACTCGCTTCACACACAGACCGTCCTGTCGGGGTTTGTAATTATCTTTCTGATTGCCGTCACTCTGGTTGTCCTTCTGATCCTGGGAGCCAGTCGGTTCTCACAGTATATGGCCGCCCTTTGTGCCTTGCTGAGTATGATCTATTATCTTTCCATATGCATAAAGAATGATTCCTTTGACCTCGTCTCATTTACTGCGACTTTCGGCCTTGCACTTGCGCTTCTGTTTCTGATTTTCCAGGCGAATAAGGCCAGCCTGTGGCTTGCCGACGCATATGTTTTTTCCATACCTGTACTTTTGTTTTTCGAGCTTGTTATGACACCTCTTCTTGCAACTGTTAAAGCATCCCCGAATCTTCTTTCGTTCCTATTCACTGCTCCGGCCGCAGGCCTTGCAGCAAGGATCGGAAACCTGTTTCAGGTTCCGATGCTTATCTGGACTGTTTTTCTGTTTGCACTCGTACTCATTCCTGTATTGTATCTGTCCAAGAACCGCATGAAGAACTGATGATCTGTCAGGCGGGCCGGTTTGCATGAAGGAGATTATCATATGGAAGCATGGGAACGGATAAACAAGCTCAAAGAGATCATTCTTCACCATAACCGGCTGTATTACGATAACGATGCGCCTGAGATTTCGGATTTTGAATATGATGCCCTTATGAATGAACTCATTTCCCTCGAAAAAGAATTCCCGCTTTTTGCATCGTCTGATTCGCCCACCCAAAAAGTGGGGGGGCAGGCGTTGGGGCGGTTCGGAAAAATTGTACACAAAAATGTAATGCAGAGCCTGGCAAACGCTTTTTCCGAAGAGGAAATAATGGATTATGTTGCCCGCGTCGAACAGGCAGTTAAGGATGCAGGTGAGGAGTCCCCGGATTTTGTTGTCGAACAGAAGATCGACGGCCTGTCCGTATCGATCGAATACGAGGACGGCAGGCTCGTCCGCGCATCTACGCGGGGCGACGGGGCGGTCGGGGAAGATATTACCCCCAATATTCTGTCTCTTAAGAATCTGCCGAAAACTCTTACGGAGAAAGTGCCTTTTCTCGAGGTCCGGGGCGAAGTCTATATGCCTTATCAGGCCTTCCTGAAGATTAACGAGATGGCGGAACTGAGTGGGGATAAGATTTTTTCCAATCCGAGAAATGCCGCGGCGGGATCCTTGCGCCAGCTTGATGCCGCAATTACAGCCTCCAGGGAACTGGAAGCATTCATATTCAATATTCAGGAAATAACCGGAAAAACCTTTGCAACACATGCCGGGGCGCTGGATTTTCTGGCATCGCAGGGATTTATGGCAAGTCCCGGATACCGGGTCTGCAAAACACGGGAAGAGATCTGGTCGGCTATTCAGGATATCAGCGAATCGAGGGGGAGCCTTCCATACGGGATCGACGGTGCAGTTGTTAAGCTGAACCAGATTGCGTACCGGTCCTATCTTGGACAGACAAGCAAAGTTCCGCGCTGGGCGATTGCGTTTAAATATCCCCCGGAACAGAAGCAGACAACCGTCAACAAAATCGATATCCAGGTCGGCAGGACGGGCAAACTCACACCGGTTGCGATTCTGGAGCCAGTCCGCATTGCAGGCAGCATAGTTGCCCGCGCAACCTTAAATAACGAGGACTATATCCGTGATAAGGACATCCGCGAGGGTGATACGGTTGTGATTCAAAAAGCAGGTGATGTCATTCCTGCTGTTCTGTCAGTGGTAAAGGAGATGCGCCCGAAGGAAAGCCGGCCGTTTTCCATGCCGCATGAGTGTCCTGTCTGCCATGCGCCTGTAGTGCGCGAGGAGGGGGAATCCGCCAGCCGCTGCACAGGTGCGGACTGCCCGGCCCAGCTTTCCCGCCATATGATCCACTTTGCTTCGAAGGAAGCCCTCAATATTGAAGGAATGGGGCCAGCTGTCATTGAGGCACTTCTCGATGAGAAGCTGATTGCAAGCGTCGCAGATCTTTTTGTGCTGGATGCCAAAAAGGACGAGCTTCTCAGGATGGACCGCATGGGGGAAAAGTCCGTGCAAAATCTTCTTGATTCCATTTCCAAAGCCAAAAAGTGCTCGCTCGATCGTCTTCTGGTTGCACTGGGTATCCGAAATGTCGGCGTTGCAGCGGCCAGGACTCTTGCTGCAAACTATCAGAATCTTCGTGACATTGGGAAAGCCGACGTTTTTTCTCTGGCTGCACTGCCGGATTTCGGGCTCGTTACAGCACAGTCGGTTATAGATTTTTTCTCGCAGGAACAGACACAACACCTTCTGTCGGCACTCGAAGAAAGAGGTGTCCGTTTTGACGGGGGAAGTGCTGTCACAGCATCCGATAATCTTCTGGACAAAAAGACATTTGTACTTACCGGCACGCTGCCTGGACTGACACGGGATGAAGCGTCGGCGATGATTTTGGCCCACGGAGGAAAAGTATCGGCATCCGTTTCGAAAAAGACTGATTTTGTCCTTGCCGGTGAAGACGCAGGAAGCAAACTGACTAAGGCACAGAATCTGGGAGTCGCCATAATAACTGAAGAGGAGTTCCTGAAAATGACTGCAGACGAAGATTCAGGACCTGCAGGAAAAGACCCGGAAGCAGCAGCTTTGCCGGATGGAAGTCTCCGTGTCTGACCATTCGGACAGCGGCGCGGAAAAGGTCCGGATCCGCCTTCTGATGAAGAACATGCGCAATCTGATTTGCGCACCGGAGGATGCTGCTGCCGGCGAAAAAATTCTTCGCCGGATCCTGGGGATACCCGGGCTGTTGGATCATGCCCCTGAACAGGCTGTGATCGGCCTGTATGCGCCGATACGCATGGAGGCTGACCTTCTTTCGCATGCCGGCCTCCTTCGCCGGAGAGGCTTCCGGACAGCGCTGCCCCGCGTGTGCGGCGATGAACTGTCGTTTTCAGTGATTAAGGATGTGGGGGATCTGCAGCCGGGGGTATTCGGAATCATGGAACCGCTCCGGGATGCGGATTCCGTTTCTATGGGGGAGATCTACGCTATCTGCGTGCCGGGCCTTGCCTTTGACAGGGAAGGTGCCCGACTTGGCTACGGGAAAGGCTATTATGACCGTTTCCCTCATTCCACGGCTTTGGTAAAGATGCCTGTTCTCATCGGAGTCGGGTATGATTTCCAGCTGGCTGACTCCCTGCCGCAGGGTCCGCATGACCTTAAACTCGATTATATTGTCACACCGTCCAGGATAATTACAGTGCGTGGTACGGTATAATATTACGATAATGTTTGACAGGAACTGTTTTCCGGATAGATAATAGAGTTCGTATACGTTAAGAGGGAGGGGCAGGGAAATGATTTACTTTTTCATCAATCTTTGTCTTCATCTTCTGGTATCAGTGTTCCTCTTACTGCTTTTAATGAGGTTTGTCTCCAACAATCAGAAACGAAAGAACAGGAAAGGCATGTCCTATTTGCTTCCTGTTGCTGTCACGGTACTTTTTCTTCTTCAAGTATTGACCATAACTGCCCCGCGCATTATGGACAGCGTATATGTACTGAAACAAAACTACCAGACTGCATCAGGCACCGTTGAGTCGGTGGGATATCTGAATCATGCTTTCGTTATTGACGGGGAGACGTATTACTACAATCCGTTTATGTACTGGCCGCATGCCGGTGATTACTATGAGATTTCATACACGCCGTACGCGCAATATGTTGCGGAATTTTCCCTGGCGAAGTCATAAGGAATTATCAAGGCAACACGGATCTGCCTTATTTTACAGTGGCACATACGCCGGTTCAGCCGGTTTTCAGGAATGGACCGGGTAATAAATTTATTCAAATTGTTTTGCTTTCGCATATATCATATTGATCTGTAATTTTTTTGGTGCCACAATGGATTTATTTCCATTGCACGAAATCAAGGAGGAGAAGATATGACTTTTGATAATTCCGAAAAAAAGACAACGTCTTCTTTTGGTTATAGTTTGTATCCCGAGAAGGAAGTCGGGTTTTATGTTGTCTGCAGCGACCGTATGATTCTTGATAATATTAATTCCATGATGAAAAACAGAGGATTTGTCGGTATATCGGACACAGCCGGAAGACTCCATTACATGGTGGATGCCCGGTTTGGCATCCACAGTGCTGTGAACCATATTACAAAGGAAGCATGCCGGAAGATGGACTGCTCTTCACTGTCCAATGCATGTGTCCTTGGAACGGTTGAGGAAGTGCTTTCACGGTATGAAATGGACAGGGGACTTCTCGGGACAAGAATCATCCGGTTCATACTGATGCAGAGTTTAAGGGACCCTTCCCTTATGACAACTGTTTCCAAGCGTCTTTACCCGCTGGCCGGCCGGGAGTTCGGGATATCGGGATCACAGGTCGAACGCAATCTTCGCTACACGCTCAGCCGCATTTCCCTATATCAGCAGGGGTATCGTAATGTGCATATTATCCAGCACCTGCATGATGAGGTGTCGGCGCTTCTGGTTTTACACTTCGACTGTCCGCCTTACTCAATTGAAGTGCCGGTCTGATCTTTGATCCGGTGCAGGCTTTGTGCGGGACCTTTGGAAACAGCCGCCGGTGCGGGATACTGAGAAAATAAAAGAAGCCGCAGATACTGTCTGCGGCTTCTAATGTACGTTTGTAAATCCATAAAGCTATGAATTACTTGTTGACTTTGTCCTTCATTCCTTTGCCGGCTTTAAATACGGGTGCTTTGGAAGCAGGAATATTAATGACTTCCTTTGTGCTGGGGTTGCGGCCCTTGCGTGCTGCACGCTTCTTGGTCTCGAAGGTGCCAAAACCAACCAGGACTACCTTTTCTTCTCTGGCTAATGCCTCTACGATTTCGTCAAGTGTGGCGTTGATAGCTGCCTCGGACTCCTTCTTTGTCAAGTCTGTTGCCTTTGCAACTGCATCAATTAAATCTGTCTTATTCATACTAAATTTGCCTCCTTTAGGCGGTATTCACATTGGCTATTATCATATCTAAGTATGCAGGATGTCAAGCCTTCTGTGTGATTTTCTGCTTTGCAGAACGGTTTGTGCAAAAAACAATATTATTCAGACACTGTCTTAAACGACATATGACTATTCTACTTCACTTACGCTTGTTTGCATAGTAGAATAAGACGTAATTTCAAAAGAGAAACAAAACGTTTTGCATCTTTTTGCACAGGAAGAGGACAAAATGCGTGAAATTGAAGTGGATATTGTTGAGAAAAGCATCGCGGATCTTTGCATCGAAGCAAACACTATACTTGGAAAAGATATAAGGCAGCAGCTTTCCATAATGAAGGACCTCGAAGAGGACGCCCGCCCGAAGGCGATTCTTGATGAACTTCTGGAAAATGCTGCGATTGCACAGGAAAAAGGGCTCCCGATTTGTCAGGATACGGGTATGGCCGTCGTATACATGCAGATTGGACAGGACATCCATTTTGCCGGGGGTTCCGTGGAAGAAGCTGTCAACCGCGGTGTTTCAAAAGGCTACAGGGAAGGATATCTGCGTGCTTCCGTCGTAGCGGACCCGCTGTTAAGAAAGAACACCGGGGACAACACACCGGCCGTGATACTGTGGGACATTGTACCGGGCGACCATGTTGACATTACAGTCGCTCCCAAAGGTTTTGGAAGTGAGAACATGAGCAGCCTTACTATGCTCAGCCCGTCGCAGGGTATTGAAGGCGTTCGCGAGGCTGTTCTGTCGACTGTGAGAAGAGCAGGGCCTAATCCCTGCCCGCCGGTCATCGTCGGTGTCGGAATCGGCGGAACCATGGACATGGCGGCAAGGCTTTCCAAACTTGCACTTCTCCGTCCTGTCGGCGAGAAAAGTCCCCTTGCACATATCCGGAACCTGGAAGACGAACTCCTTACCGGGATTAATGCAATGGATATCGGTCCGGCCGGCCTTGGCGGAAAGACTACTGCGCTTGCGGTTCATATCAATACGTATCCGACACACATCGCCGGACTCCCGGTTGCCGTTAATATGGGCTGCCACGCGACCCGTCATGCACACATTCGCCTGTAGGAGGTAAGATCATATGCCGCTGGATTCTGCTGCCCGTAAAATCATTACATTGCCTGTCTCAACAAAAGAAGCCCGGGAGCTGAGGGCAGGTGAACTGCTGCTTTTGCGCGGGACACTATACACAGCCAGGGATGCAGCCCATAAGCTTATAGTCGAAGCGATCGACAATGGCGGGAAACTCCCGTTTGATTTGAAGGACGCCGCAATATATTATGCAGGCCCGTGCCCGGCCCGGCCCGGCTGTATAATCGGTTCTGCAGGGCCTACAACGAGCGGAAGAATGGATGCCTATGCCCCGGCACTTATTTCGCACGGGCAGACGGTTATGCTGGGAAAAGGCCTCCGAAAACCGGAAGTTGTGGATGCCATGAAAAAATACGGTGCCGTGTATCTCGGGGCAACGGGAGGGGCAGGGGCTCTCCTGTCACAGCGCATTGTCTCTTCTGAAGTGATTGCATATCCGGAACTTCTGGCAGAGGCTGTGCGGAAACTGGAAGTATATGATTTTCCCGCAATTGTTCTGATTGACAGCCTCGGAACAAGCCTTTACGACCGCTGAGGAATAATTCTGCCGGTCGGAAAGAATAAAGGGGCATATGTTGAGACTTGCACACAACGATAGAAAATGATACTGTTAACTTTGTACCAATCATTTTTTATACACATGGAGGACTGATAATATGACAATTTCCAAAGATATGATTATTTCGGATGTTCTGAACCTGAATCAGGGGACGATTCCGATTTTCCTGCAGAATGGTCTTCACTGCCTGGGCTGCGCAATGTCCAGCGGAGAGACAATTGAAGAGGCATGTGCGGTTCATGGTTTGGACTGCGATATCCTTCTGGCAGAGCTGAATGAATTCTTCTCACTTCAGTCACTTCCCGAGGTAAATGCCTGAGGAATGACCAGTAATTACGCGAAACAAACCGTGACGGCATATTGAATGGCTGTCACGGTTTTTTTATGGCCGGAATGATTACATGGAAGGAAGAACCGTGTTTTTCAGTGCTCTCCACCCAGACTTTCCCGCCATGCTTTTCGATGATGCTCTTTACTATAGCCAGACCCAATCCGGATCCGTTCTTCTGGCTTGCAGAATTGGATGCCCGGTAGAAACGATCAAAAACATAGGCGAGCTCAGAAGAAGGAATGCCGCATCCGTCATCCCTGACAATTATATGTACGTTGTCGCCGCTTCCGGGCTGGCTTTCACGGAATGCCCGGATCACAATATGTCCGTTATCGTATGTATACCGCATTGCGTTTACTATCAGATTATCCAGGACACGAATCAGGTGGTTGGGGTCGCCGATTACATTCAGCGGGTCATTGGGAGGCAGTTCGACAGTGATCGTTTTTCCGGTACTTGCGCACTCGGTCTGATACAGCTCAAATAAATTTTCGATTACCTGATTCATACTCAGAGTCTGTGTGTACAGGTTGATGCCACCGGACTCCAGACGGGTTAGCTGCACTAAATCATCGATCATCTGTTCCATCTGCATACTGCGTGTATGCATATTTTTGAGGTATGTCTCATGTGTTTCCCCGGAAATCTTACTGCCGTTATTCAGAAGCAGCTCGATATAGCCGCGTATGGCAGCTATTGGGGTTCTCAAATCATGGGAGACATTTGACATCATTTTTTTGCGTGCTTCCTCATTTTCCAAAAGCTTCTGGTTGGCAAGAAGAAGCTCTGCATTAACTTTTGCGATATTTCTTGTTTTCTCCTGGACCGCCTGCTCAAGTTCGAGAGTAAACCGGGATACCTGGTTATATGTACGCACATACCGGACTGTAAAATATATGGCTGCACTGAAGATCATCAGCATAATACCGATGGAGTGCAGGGGGATAAAGTAAATCTGCTGTGAACGTATCTGTATCGTTGAAAATACAACCATGGCGGTGATAGCCGATATGAGATGAAACGGTTCGTATTCCGGATGCTGAATAGTTGCATAAAAAATGCGTACCAGATTATAAAAATTGATAATGGCAACCAATGCTGAATATATCAAAATAGTCCGGTTATCATACAGGTATTCAGGGTGAAGCCAAAAAACAATCAATAAAATGGAAATACATGAAAAAATGATATGAACATCCCAATTATTCAGGCGATCAAAAACGTTTTTTTGATCCTTGGTGAAAACCGCCGAGAAATACAATGTGGCAACGAGCGTCATCAGCAGAAAAAAAGTAATCTGCAAAAGGCGGTTCCAGTTTCCTAAAAGCGGGTTGAAGGACTTATCACAGAACTCATAGGCCAGGGACATCGAAATAATCAGAATGAAGTAATAGTATTTCTTTTTGCTTGCAAAAGTAAAGGAAACGTAGAAACCGGTAATAACGATCATGATAAGAAGAGTAAAAACACTGGTTATCCACATTTTAGATATGAGGTTGAGGTTGTCGATCTGTGCAACGGTTCCGATAGCCGGCGTCCAGGAGATCCCCCCGGAAGGGAGGGCATAGTTGGAACAGGGGATGACGATTTCAATCAGGCCCTTCGTTGTGGGCTGCACCTTCAGACTCACAGAGGATTCCTGTGTAACGGATTCTTCCTGTGCGGCCGATACAACACCAATACTTTTAATAAGCGTCCCGTTAACCCAAATCTGGGCTGCCTGATTTATTTCCGGAAAATCAATTGCTATGAGTTCCCGGGGATCGGCTGCCCTTATAACAATCCGGTAGGTGCCGTATCCATGCGCATCTATATCAGAAACACGCAGGGTATCGTTGTTTGACGTGACAAGAGAACCCAAATCCGTCCATCCGTTCGACGAAATGGTGACACTGCTGAAATGGAGAAGGGATGAGGCGTCATAACGGGGAAGATTATGCATGTTTGTGGGACTGTTTTCCTGGAAATCGTCAGGGATCAGCAATTGATCCGGATAGAACTGCCATCCCGATTCCAGAAAATTCATACCGTCTTTTTCAAAATTCCACGAACTAAGATCCAGTGCCTGGGATTTGTTAATCACCAGGTCCTTGCCGTGTCTCTGATTTACATTCAAAATGGCTGCAAACAGTATGAAAAGGGCCAGCAAAAATAATGCCGCGCGTATACACGTCCGTAGAACGTGCTTACGCACGGCTGTGAGATTCTTATGCATTGTCATCTGCTATCCCCGTTTTGTAAATGTATAATTATTCGGCGCGCAGTGTGTTGCGAATCGGCGGATAAGCGAAGGAATATCCGCTGCCCCATTCCGTCTTGACAAACTGAATATCCGGCGCCGCTTTTTCCATCTTCTTTCTGAGGTAACTGATGTTGACCATTACAAGATGGTTGTCACACATGCCGTCATCTCCCCATACAAGAGAGTAAATTCTTGTAAAGGGAACGATTACATTAGGAGTCTCCGCCAGCAGCCGGAGAATATCGAACTCGCGGTTAGTCAGATGAACAACACGGCTGTTCAGCATGACCTCCCGGGATTTCAGGTTGATGGATAAGGGCGCAAACTCCATCAGGAGACCGTCGGATGTCATATTGCGGCGGATATGTGCGGCGACACGTGCAGAAAGCTCCTGCAGACTGTAGGGCTTGGTCATATAATCGTCACCGCCGACCTTGAATCCGGTGATTTTATCTTCAAGCTGGTCTCTTGCCGAGAGGAAAATGATGGGAGCTTTGCTGTAGACCCTGAGCTTGACCGGCAAATCATAAGCGCTGCCGTCAGGAAGCATAATATCGAGCACAATACAGTCGTATGAATTCGTCGAAACTTTTTCAAGAGTCTGCGAGATCGTCATTGCAACGCTGACCTCATAGCCCTCATTTGTCAAAAATGTACGATTAACTTCAAGGATATCCGGATCATCATCTACTAGTAAAATTCGTTGTTTTGCCATTAATTACCACCTTCTATCTGCCGGATTCCCCGCGCAGCAGATCGTTACTGAATATTTGATAGAACAGATTGTTTAACAGGATAAAGATAAATTGTTTTTTCATTATATACCATCTTGCCATTTGTGAAAAGAAAGAAACTTTAAAGGAACGGGCGGATTACTTGAAACCGGACAAGGAACCGTCTAATCGCCATCCTCAGAGAATATCCCGATTGAAGTAAAGAAGGACTTTTCTCCGCAAAACGGACAGAAATGGGCGTCATCAGGGATATCAGCCTGCTTTCCTTTCGGACAGTTGGGATTCAGACAGTAGTTTTTGCCGATCCGCTGACCGCATTGCTGACAGTACTCGGCCCCTTTGACATGATCCTTAAATCCACATATCGGACAGGTAATCATATGTATCACCTCCTGCTGAAATAATTATAGCACCATTAATTGGCGTATAATAAGGGTACGTTATTAACGTGATAAGTAAATTTACGTGCAGCGGGATGTAGAGGATTTGAAATTGTGCTGGTAATGTCTGTTTTTTGCGTGATACAATAGATATCAGGTATATTAACGATAATATTGCAGTATTATGGAAATAATAGACAACCAATTTAAAGGAGAACGGGCATATGGCATCTCCCTACCAAATCAGAAGACTTATCAGCAACGGGGAACTGGACAATAAGATCATATCTGTATATGGATGTGAACCGGAAAAGACGGCGGCGTACGCCAACCGTTTTGCAGATGCTGCAGAGAAGTTTGAAATCATTTTCGGAACAGCAGATATTTCACTTTTTTCTGCACCGGGACGCACGGAAATCGGTGGAAATCACACCGACCACCAGCATGGACATGTTTTGGCCGGAAGTGTAGATGTCGACACGATAGCAATAGCTGCTCGAAATGGAACCGGGATTATCCGGATTCAATCTGATGGCCATCTCATGGATACAATCGAGCTTGATGATTTACGTGTAAGGACATCTGAATATAACCGTTCAAGCGCCCTGATACGCGGGATAGCTGCAAAATTCAAAGGTCTCGGCTATCCGGTGGGCGGATTTGATGCATACACGACTTCCAACGTGCTCAAGGGCTCGGGATTGTCATCATCAGCGGCATTTGAGGTTCTGGTGGGGAATATAATCAATACTTTCTTTGCCGGGGGCGGACAGGATCCGATTTCCATCGCGAAAATCGGCCAGTATGCGGAAAACGTATATTATGGCAAGCCTTGCGGCCTGATGGATCAGATGGCGTCCTCTGTGGGAGGTATTGTGACGATTGATTTTGCAAGTACCGAGTCACCTGTTGTGGAGAAGGTTGAATTTGACTTTCGCAGGAGCGGCTTTTCCCTTTGTATTATTGACAGCGGAGCCGGACACGGCGATCTGACCGAAGAATATGCCGCCATACCCTGTGAAATGAAAGCAGCAGCTGCTGTTTTCGGAAAACCTTACCTGCGCGAAGTAGCCGAAGAAGATTTTTATGCTAAAATTGCTGAAATCCGTGCCGCCGCAGGAGACCGCGCGGTTCTTCGCGCTATTCATTTTTTTGCCGACGATAAACGTGTGGGCCGGCAGGTGGCGGCGCTTAAAAATGATGACTTTTATCAGTTCCGTGAATTGATTATTGAGTCGGGGAGATCCTCGGATATGTATCTGCAGAATGTGTTTGCCGCATCACATCCGCAGGAGCAGTCGGTATCAATCGTTCTGGCCCTCTGCGAGCGCCTGCTCGCAGGCAAGGGTGCCTGGCGTGTGCACGGCGGCGGATTTGCCGGAACGATTCAGGCCTTTGTCCCCAATTATATGCTGGAAGAAATGAAGGATACCATGGAAAAAGCAATAGGAGCGGGAGCCTGTCATATTATGAACATCCGCCCGGTTGGAGGAACATGTATCCTGGAATGAATCCCGGCGGATAAAAATCCGGTATATTTTGAAAAACAAAGGCGGGACCCGGTTAAAGGATCCTGCCTTTTTGCTGTCAAATAAAGCACACACATTCTAAGAACTCGATTCCGTCAGGAAATTTTTGACATCCTCTTCTTTTTCAAAGAGAATGCAGCCGCCGCTGTGGCTTCCGGTCAGCATGCCGGATTGACGAAGCTTCCCGAAAAACTGCGAGTCCAGTGCCTCAAGTAAGCTGTGATCCAGGACACTGATATCGGAAAAGGGAGAAAAAGGACAAGGCTCGGCACCGCCGTATGCATTGATATGGAAGAAGCCGCGTCCTGCGGCAAGACATCCGCCTATTTTTTTCTCGTCTCCGGGAAAGGAGAGAAACATCAAGTCAGGATGCAAAGTACGAAGACTGTTCTGCTGATTTTCAAGAAAGCTTCGTTCCGCGTCTCCCGGGGCAAGGGCAGTCGTATCAGGTGTGACGGGCACGTATTCAACATAGAAGACAACTTTACATCCGAGTCCTGCCATTTCTGTAATAAACTTGCTGCCGGTAATATTCCTGATATTTTCCGTTGTCACCGTAACAGACACGCCATAAAGAATCCCATACTCCTTCAGGCTTCCCATCACATCGGTGAGCTGGCTGTAAATACCATTGCCGCGTCGGGCGTCGGTCTGTTCGCGCTCACCCTCGATGCTGAGAACGGGTACGAGATTACGATGGCTGTCAAATAAACGCAGCATGTCCCTGTCAATCATCGTGCCGTTGGTAAACACTGGAAAGATGATCTCCGGATAGGCGGCAGCATATTCAATAACATCCTTCCGCATGAGAGGCTCGCCGCCGGCCAGAAGAATAAATGAGACGCCTAACCTGCGCGCTTCGGAAAAAATGCTGTCCCATCTTTCCGCCGGCATAACCGCAGGTGCTGCCTGATCTGTACAGCTCTTATTTGCCCGGGCATAACAACCGGTACAATATAAATTACACTCTGTGGTAATGCTTGCAATAAGAAAAGCGGGGATGTGGCGCCCTGTTTTTTCAAGCTGCATACGGTTTCGCTCTGCGCGCCGGGATGCAGTGGAAAACTGCAGTAAATAGGCAGTTTCTTTTGGGTTTTTAAACGATGTGCGCAGTGCACCGGCTGCAATTCTTTTGACAGAATGGCTCAAATACTCTGCAATACCTGGATTTCGTCCCATAAGAGGCTCCTTTACAGCAAAGGGAGAGAAATATTTAACACATAATAGTTTATAAGATGCTCCGCCGAGTGTCAAATATTCCCTCTCCTCCTGCGATGCGCCCGTCGGGCGCTTAAGGAGAGCGGAAAACAGCAGGAAAAATATTTCAAACTCCCTCTTTACAACGTAACAATGTTTTGTTACACTACAAATACAGGAGGAAGAAACATGGAAAACGAAGAACTCATTTCGAAAAAAGAACTGCTGGAGTTAACTAATATTTCCTATGGACAGCTTTACCGCTGGAAGCGCAAGGGTCTTATTCCGGAGGACTGGTTCGTAAGGAAGTCTTCATATACAGGGCAGGAGACCTTCTTCCCAAGAGGGAAAGTACTGTACCGCATTGAAAAAATTAAGAATATGAAGGAAGACATTTCCCTGGACGACCTTGCAGATGTGTTCTCACCGGCGCTTGACCAGATAGGCCTTCGACCGGAAGAGGTAACGCAACGAAACATTGTTTCGGGAGATGTGATGAAGATATACCTTGATCTCAGAGGAAACGGAGATTTGCTTGATTTCAACGATATTCTATCAGCATATATTTTGAATAAACTGATCCTTTCCGGGGACATCGGCCTTGATGAAGGACGGCTGCTTCTGGAGGTCCTTCAGGAAGGCCGGATAACCTTCGGAACGGATCCCAGCGAAATCTTCCTGATGAGAAAACTTGGCGTGTTCAGCTGCTTTACCGTATCACCTCCCTGCAGAATATGTACGGATAAAGGGGTGCGGCTTATCGCCGGAATCAGTACTTCAACGGTAATAGAAGAATTAAAGTGCAAACTTGTTTAAGGAGGAATGTAGAAATGGATAATGCAGTAAAAGGTGATTTGAAAATTGACGGGACCGGCTCTGCCCCCGGAGGTGAGTATAACAGTGTGAAAATCAACGGTGCGGGCCGGATTACCGGTGATACTTCCTGCCGCGAATTTCGTATCAACGGATCCGGAAATGTTGATGGGAATATTCAAATGCAGGACGGACGGATTAACGGTTCCGGAACGATTGACGGAAATATCAACGCCAGGCAACTCAAAATCATCGGATCCGCACAAGTCAGGGGCACAATCAGCGGCGACAGCCTGATCGTTTCCGGTTCTGTAACCATCGGTGATAACCTTGACGTCCAGAAAGTCAAAATAGAAGGATCTGCCAAAATAAATCATGACTGTAATGCAGAGAACTTCAATTCCGACGGATCCTTTGAGATCAACGGACTCCTGAATGCCGACGAGATCAATATCAAGCTTTACCACTCGAAGAGCAGGGCCAGGGAGATCGGCGGCGGCAGGATCCATATTACCACCGGTTCGGATGCAGGTTTCAATGTGCTTAAAACCATTTTTACACTGGGTATGTACAACCCTGTCCTCGAAGCAGACTCCATTGAGGGGGATGAGATTGTACTGGAAAATACGACTGCAAAAGTTGTCCGCGGAACCAATATCACCGTCGGAAAGGGATGCAGTATCGGACTTGTGGAATATAAGGGCCTTTTCCTGAAAACCGGGGATGCGAAAGTCGGCGAAGAGAAAAAGATATAACATGACAAGGCTAAGACTGCCGGCAGTTTCATATTTAACACAAAAAGGATTGACGAAGTCCGTTGATATGGCAACAATGATAGATGAGAGTATAAAATTTTTGTACTCTTATCTTTTTGTTTGGAAAGGATGTATGATTTATGCGTTTACTAGTGATAGGTGCCGTTGCGGCAGGGACATCTGCAGCAGCCAAGGCCAGAAGAAATGATGAGGCGGCAGAAATTGCAGTCTATGAAAAGGATGCATATATTTCTTACTCCGGATGCGGTATGCCGTATTTTCTCGGCGGAGAAGTCGCCCGGGCAGAGGATTTGACGCCAAGGGATCCGGAATTTTTCAAAAGCAAATACAATATTGATATTTTCACACAGCATGAGGTGCTTGCGGTTCATCCTGCTGCGAAAACCCTTGATGTCAGAAACCTGGTAACCGGCGAATTGTTCACAGACCGGTATGACACGCTGGTCCTGGCGACCGGTGCAAAATCCGTAATACCGCCGATCAGAGGGGTTGACTCCCGCAATGTATTTACACTGCGGAATATCAGTGATATGAACCGGATCCATAGCTTTATGACACAAAATGCACCAAAGAGCGCAGTGATTATCGGTTCCGGCTTTATCGGTCTGGAGCTGTGCGAGAATCTGACTGCACGCGGAATTTCGGTAACGCTGATAGAAAAGCTGGGGCAGGTCTCACCGGGGATTGACCCTGATATGGCTGTATATGTTGAGCAGCGCCTTGTGAAAAATGGAATTGAAGTAATAACATCCGCCGGGGTCGTGGAGATAGAAGGCGACGAAGTACAGCTTTCCGATGACAGGAAAATACGGGGGAATATGATTATTTTATCCGTCGGAGTACGGCCGGAAGTGACGCTCGCCCTGGAAGCAGGGATTACGATTGGCAGAACCGGCGCCATTTGGGTGGATACCCATATGCGTACTTCCGATGAGAATATTTATGCCTGCGGAGACTGCATGGAGCAATTCCATCTTGTAACCGGAAAACCGGTCTATAGGCCACTCGGATCGACTGCAAACAAGACCGGACATATTGCCGGTGATAATGCATCCGGGAGTTCAGTTGCCTTCAGGGGTATCCTTGGAACGGGAATCTACCGGATCTTTGGCCTGGCTGTCGCAAGGACAGGCTTATCAGAAAAAGAAGCGCTTGCAGAAGGCTATGATATTGAAATCTGCCATAATATCAAGCCGTCCAAGCCGGAGTATATGGGCGGGAAAGAACTGGTCATTAAAGCGGTTGCAGACAGGAAGGACGGGCGGATCCTGGGTGTGCAGATTATCGGGGAAGATGGAGTCGACAAGCGGATCGACGTTTTTGCAGCGGCCATCACATTCGGGGCGAAGGCAGAAGACTTGTTTCATCTGGACCTGGCCTATGCTCCGCCGTTTTCAACAACAAAAGATCCGGTCATGTACACCGGAATGATCCTTGATAACGCCATCAGCAAGGGGCGCCGCCTGATGCTGCCGGCCGGACTTGCGAAACTTCAAAAAGCGGCAGGGAAAGTCCGGATTATTGACACGCGGGCTGCATCCCAGTACCGGAAAAACCACATACCGGGAGCTGAGAATATTCCGCATGAAAAGCTTCGAGGGTCCATAGAATCACTGGATGCAGATAAAATTACAGTAACATACTGCAACAAGGGTGTGACGGGAAACGCTGCTCAGAATATACTTATTAACCGTGGCTTCCGCGAAGTATATAATTTGTCAGGCGGAAACAATACTTATGAGAAATATTGTGAAGAGAAAAAGCAGGGCGAATCTGCGGAGGAGACTTAAATGACTTTAGCAAAAGTAATCCTGAAAAAAGAAGAAGGCAGGACTCTGCGCGCCGGCGGCGCATGGGTTTTTGATAATGAAATTGATAAAATAGAGGGCGACTTTGAAAATGGAGGCCTGGTTAAGGTACATGCCTTCAATGACTATTGCCTGGGTACCGGATTTATTAATATGAAATCAAAGATTACCGTGCGTATGATGAGCCGCTCAAAGGATCAGGAAATTGATGCAGCTTTCATCAGGCAGCGTGTCAGGGACTGTATTGAATACAGGAAACGAACGATCGACATGTCCAGCTGCAGGCTTGTTTTCGGGGAAGCGGATTTCCTGCCGGGCCTTGTAGTGGATAAATTCGCCGATATACTGGTTGTCGAGTCGCTGGCGCTTGGCATTGACCGTTTCAAGCTGCAGATTATTGAAGACCTGAAGGATTTGCTTTCTGCTGAGGGAATGCCCATACGCGGGGTGTACGAACGCAGTGATGCCAAAGTCAGGGAGCAGGAGGGGCTGGACCGCGTTAAGGGGTTTGTCGGCGAACCTTTTGATACGAAAGTGCAGATCGTTGAAAACGGGGTCAAATACTGGGTTGATGTCGAAGAAGGACAGAAAACAGGCTTCTTTTTGGACCAGAAGATGAACCGCGCTGCAATTAAGCCAATGTGCAGGGGTGCAAAAGTGTTGGATTGTTTTACCCATACCGGATCTTTTGCATTGAACGCCGGCCTCGCGGGCGCCAAAAGCGTGCTGGGGCTGGATGCCTCGGAATTAGGCATTTCCCAGGCACAGGAAAACGCCGTGCTGAACGGCCTGCAGGATACTGTCAAGTTTGCCTGCGGGGATGTGTTTGAACTTTTGCCCGCGATGGAAGAGAAGGGGGATAAATTTGATGTCATTATTCTGGACCCCCCCGCCTTTGCAAAATCCAGGACAACTCTGAAAAATGCTGTCAAAGGCTACAAGGAAATTAACATGCGTGCACTTAAGCTGCTTAACGACGGCGGATTCCTGGCAACATGTTCCTGCTCACACTTTATGACGCCCGAATTGTTTGCGGCCACGATAGCGTCCGCCGGAAAAGATACACATAAACGCCTGCGGCAGGTGGAATACCGTACGCAGGCGGCGGACCACCCGATTCTCTGGTCGGCACAGGAATCATATTACCTGAAATTTTATATTTTTCAGGTATGCTCCGAAAAATGAGAATTCAATGAGAGAAGGGTAATGAATATGGCATATTCAATTTTCGTGCGTTTTTCAACCAGCCAGTCTGCAGAAACAACATCCCGGCTTGTTTTGCGTGAGCAGGATATCATGCTTGCTGAAAGGAACAACTGCGAAATGATCCTTACGTCACCTGATGCCGTGCGTACCCTTTCCATACTGACATTTTTCCGCGGCATTTCAGAAATTGAGAAAATCATTGTCCGGGATGAAGACGGCTGGGAGTGCGAAGAAATTGACCTTTTGACCCCCAAAGACCTCGCCGCTCTTTCTGCAAAAATTATCACATCTTCCCGCGATTTTGTCATGGAAGGGCCGCTATCAGCTTCGGGCAGGATAAACAGCCCTAAAATAGCTGCTCCGCGCCTTATACTGGCAAGCCAGTCACCTAGACGGCAGGAATTACTCAGCCTCATAGGCATTCCGTTTTCTTCGCAGCCGGCAGATATTGATGAGGATGCGCAGACAAAGTCACTTAAAAATCAGTTGGACAGTGAACCTTTCAGTATTATGGCAGCCTTGATTGTTATGAATCTGGCCAGGGCAAAGGCAAGAAAGCTCCTGGATGCAAATCCCGATGCGGCTGTTATAGGTTCGGATACAATTGTGACGATTGATACATCTATTCTCGGAAAACCATCTTCAGATGAGGATGCATTTACGATGCTCCGCCAGCTGTCGGGGCGTGACCATCATGTATATACAGGCGTAAGCATTATGAGTGCTGTCAAAGAGGAGACATTTTTCACGGTTACACGTGTTGGATTTTTCCCCTGGAGTACAAGTGAAGAAGATCTGGCACGCAAGTATATTTCAGAGGGATCCCCGCTCGACAAAGCCGGAGCATACGGGATTCAGGATATGGGGGCCCTCTTTATCCGCGGAATCAAGGGAGACTATTATACGGTGATGGGGCTTCCTGTTTCAGAAGTGTATCGTCGTCTGAGGAATTTCGGGATCGTTTATTCTCTAGTCTGAAAGGCCGCAGTACATGTGAATTTATGACAAAAGGAGGGCCGGCAATTACCGGCCCTCTTCCTGCAAAGAGATTGGATTTCATTTGAATCAACTATACCGTCTTTCTTCTGACTGTCCCACAAAATAAACTCAGGGGTGTGACGTATTACTTGTGAGTGTCATCCTTGTGCTGCCTGCGCTTTGAAACGTAGGAGAGAAGGACTCCTGATACTGCGAGCATTACAATTGCGGCAATCATTTCTCCGAAATTTGATGTTTCACCGGTTTTTGATGCGCCGAGGACCGACGTTGTCGGGGTTGCTGTCGGCGATGTTGTAGGTGTTGCAGTGGGAGTAGGATCTCTGTGCGCTCCCAATACGTCTGTAAATGATAGTTTGGCGGTATCTTCGGCGGTTACCTTCACAAGAGTGGCAGACGCAACTCCGGATACAGCCGCGGTATTACTGATAGTTGCGGCAAGATCAGTAGCAGATGTGATATATGCATAGGTTATCGTGACGGATTGACCGGGTGCAAGGTCGGCAATAGCCAGGGATGCAATTCCGCCTGTCCCTGCCGTCCATTGTGCTGCGGCTCCGCCGACAGTTACGCTTGAACCAACAAGGGCTGTACTGTCAGTGATTATTACGTTTGACAGGGCAATGTTGCCTGTATTGGTTACTACAAGAGTGAACAGGAAAGAGTCCCCTGCTGTTCCTGTCGCCACATTACTTGCAGCACCGCCGGTTGTCGTATTAGCAACAGTCTTCACAATCGTTACTGCAGGATCAGAACCAAAATAACTGCTTGAATCGCTGCCGCTCACTGTTGGAAGGACTGCCGGCAGTATATCGCCTTCGACCTGCAGTTTCTTCAGGGAATAAACTTGCTCTGCATTAGCGGACAATGAATAGGACCCGACTACTGTGCCAATGTTCGTGTATGGGCCGGCAACCGCTGTTCCTGCAATTGTAAAAGTTGTATTTTCGCCGGGAAGAAGGGAGGAAATAGTTCCAACCGCTCCAAAATCAGAGTCAGTTACCTGGATGTTTGTTAATTCGATGTTGCCTGTATTCGTTACCAGATAGCTCCATGTGATTGGCATTCCGACCGTAATGACGGGATTATCCGTACCGTTCGTCATCTTGTCAATTGATATGCTCGGATTCGCGCCGAAATAATTGCTGGCGTCATCGTCGCTTACAGTGACTCCGCCGGCTGCCAGACCGGTTACGTATCCAATATTGTCATAAGCGCCTTCAATTGCTGTTCCCGTCTTTGAAAATGAGGTTGATTCACCCATTTTAAGAAGTCCGATCGTTCCAACTGCCCCTAATTTGGAGTCAGTTACTGTGATGTCCGTCAAGTCGACTGCACCGGTGTTAGTCACCAGGTAGTCCCAGGTAATTGGATCCCCATACAGAATACTTGACCCGTCGGATCCGTTTGTTGTCTTATTAATACTTATGCCTGGTACCAGGCCGGTATAGCTGCTGCCATCCTCGGCTGTTACATTCTTGCCGACCGGAGGCGTACCTACTACTGAACCGGTATTACTGTACGACCCTGCGACAGCAGTTCCTGTCCTTGTTACCTCTGCCGAGGCTCCGACCGCCAGAGTCAGAGGGGTCGAATTGACTGCGCCTATTGCAGGATCACTATCGGACACGATAACGTTTGTCAAAGGTACATTGCCTGTGTTGGTAACTGTATAGGTCCAGGTAACGGGTGCACCGGCAACAATTTCCAGTCCGTCCCCGCCGTTGGTTATTTTATCAATAGTGATACCGGGAACAGAACCAAAATAATTGCTTGGATCTGAATCACATGCAGGTATCCAGTAATTTGCTAGACTTGTCCTGCCGAATACCGAACCAATGTTAGAGTAAGCCCCGGCAATGGCAGTGCCTGTCAGGGTCTTTGTGACTGACTGATCAACATCCAGGTCACCGATGTAACTGACAGGACCAAGCTTGTTGTCAGAGATTGACACGTACTTCAGGTCAACGTTACCGGTATTTGTTACGGTATAGGTCCAGGTTACGGGTTCACCGGCAACGATGTAGGGCCCGTCGGAACCATTGGTTGTCTTAACAATGTCGATGGCAGACAAAATGCCGAAATAGCTGCTGTCGTCGCTGTCGGAAACCTCGCCTCCGCCAGGAAGGATGCTGGTTGCTGTGCCTGTATTTTTGTAATCACCTGCAGCGGCAAACCCTGTTCGGGTAAGCACTTTCGTAGTGTAGGCATCCAGTTCATCAATCGTTCCAACCTGGGCGATCAAAGGATCGCTATCGGTTACAACAATATTACTCAGCTTGACAGAGCCGTCGTTAGTCACCCAATAGGCCCAGGTCAGCGGCGTGCCGACGGGTATCCGGATATTGTCAAACCCATTTGTAGTTTTGACAATATGAATGCACGGAGTGCCGACTGGTGTACCGCAATTATTACTGATAACGGATGTGCTTCCAGCAGGAGGGGATCCGAACGTTGTTCCCAACCGTTGGAATACGTCTGTAATGGCAGAACCTGCACTGCTGACTGCAGACGTATTGCCGACTTTCAGGGCAGGTATGCTGCTTAACAGAAACACCAGGGTTAGCAGTGCAAGTAAAAATCTGGTTTTGAAGTTTTTTACAAACAAAGCTTTTGAAATAATAGAGTCCATAACATTCACCTCCGCTTGAAATGCCGTTCATAACAAATTTTTTGTGATGGAAACGGAACAGCTGACAGAGATGCGGCAAAAGAATCTTCCGAATCATGAGTGGGAGACAGTCTTCTCAAAACCTAACCATTCTCCGCGTCGTGTTCAAATACGGAAAACTCAGTATCTTCCTGATATGATCTTTGAAATATGACGTCATGGCAGCGGGTCGGTCATGGGATCACAGTCCTTTAGACTCCGTTTTGCGTACCTGCACTTTCGCACAGTTTGCCTTTATCAAGATGTATATTCCTGTCATCGAGGATGATATACGCACCTTTGTCATTATGTCTTCGATAATAAAGGTTTATAATATCTGCATTCGGCGCAACTTGTGATACATTTATAAAAACGATTAAACTTCAAATGTTGCTAAACTGTAAATTTATTTTAACATCATTTTTCGAAATAGGCAAGTGAATAATATTACTATTCGAATAGTAATCAATTGATATAACAAGTAAATGCATGAAGAAATATAGGTGATGAAAATTATGCGGATAAATGTTACGCTATTTAAAAGACTCATATATGAAGCTGAGTACTGAGGTTCTCTGAATGAAGATAAGTGTTAAGTCACTGATAAAAGACAATCCCAAACATAAAGCGGGATTTGGTGCCGGAGATATTCTCAAGTTTATTGGCCCGGGACTTCTTGTAACCGTTGGATTTATCGATCCGGGCAACTGGGCTGCCAACATTGCAGCAGGTTCACAGTTCGGCTATACGCTGCTTTGGATGGTCACGCTGTCCACAATCATGCTGATATTGCTGCAGCATAATGTTGCCCATCTTGGCATTGTCACCGGCGACTGCCTGGCCGAAGCCACGATGAAGCATTTGAATCCGCATGCAGCGAGAACCATACTGGGAACCGGCATACTTGCAGTTGTTTCGACGGCATTGGCTGAGATCATGGGCGGTGCAATCGCCCTTCAGATGCTGCTGAAAATCCCGATAAGGATCGGGGCCGTAATCATCCTTGCCGTTGTCCTGATTCTTCTTTTTTCCAACTCATATACCAAACTCGAAAAGCTCATAGTCGGATTTGTGTCGGTAATTGGTTTTTCCTTCCTTTATGAGCTCAGTGCAATTGCGATCGACTGGCCTGCTGCACTTAGAAGCTGGGTGACTGTGAGTATTCCGCCGAATTCAATGATGATTATCATGGCAGTAATGGGAGCTGTTGTAATGCCGCATAACTTGTTCCTGCATTCCGAAATCATTCAAAGCCGCCAGTGGAACCATGAAGATGAGGCGGTTATAAACAGGCAGCTCAAGTATGAATTCCTGGATACCAGCCTCTCGATGATTATCGGGTGGGCGATAAACAGTGCAATGATTATTCTGGCAGCTGCGACATTTTTCAAAAATCATGTACAGGTAACCGAACTCGGGCAGGCGCACGAGCTGCTGACGCCTATGCTTGGCACCGGGGCATCGATTGTCTTCGGTATCGCCCTGCTTTTCTCGGGCGTTTCTTCAACGATTACAGCGGGAATGGCAGGCGGCACGATCTTTGCGGGCATGTTCAAGGAACCGTATGATATTAAGGACAACCACACCAAAATCGGTGTCGCATCCATACTTATCGCATCGACGATTCTTATATTCCTGATATCCGACCCTTTTAAAGGCCTTGTTATTTCTCAGATGATTCTCGGCATTCAATTGCCGATCACAGTTTTTCTGCAGATATACCTTACAGCATCAGAAAAAGTCATGGGCAAACATAAAAACACAGTTCTGAATAACGTCCTTCTGATTTCCATCGGACTCATTATCACAATACTGAATGTGATGCTGTTTATAAGTTTTCTCAAGGGCGGCTGAGAAGCCGGGCCTCAGCAGAAGGGGTTCTACTTGTTTTTGTGAAACCCCCTGTTTTTATCTGTAATGAATTTCACTACTTTCCCATATATATCATTTGTCTGTTCTTTGAATCGAATCCCAAAACTTTTTACTCCGTCTTTGGAACTTGACCACATGACGTCACCCTTCATATCACCTATTTTCTGTGCCGACATTTTGACAGAAGGCGAGTCATCCGGTCCTGCAGTAGGTTCGGTGAAGTTCGTACATTCAATTCTGGCACCTGTGTCTGAGATATCAACAATTTTGCATGAAGCAGATTCATCTAAGCTGAGTTTGACTTCTTCCATCGCGGAAAGCCGCTCGGCCGTTCGTTTTCTAGGTCTCTCCAGACAGACAAAAATCCCCGGGGCGATTGCGAAAATGTTATATACGGACCAGAACGTATTGATGAGGACGGAGTTGAAAACTCTGGGTGAGTCTGACCCGAGCTTTGGAATGACAAGGATCCAGCCAAGGATTGTGGCTGCAAAGAGAAATAGATGGGGGAAGGCTAAAAGCCACGAAAAACTCGCTTTTTCGGTATTTGTACCTTTGGCTGTTACGATAAAACGTATAGGTTTCGCAAAAATAACTTCATATAGTGCGGCCAGTGAAAGATAGGGCGCCATGGCAACTTCATATATGTGGCTCCATGTCATGGAACGGCTTCTGTTCGTCAGTGCCCGGAAAGTCAAAGTTGACGCAAGAAAAGACGGAAACCAGAAGAGAATCAGGTCATAGACATTTGCTTTAAGAATAACAACTCCGAAAACCAGATAGATTATCGGACATAATATGTATATCATTTTCTGGACACCGAAAAACCAGTAAATAAATCCGTCAACATATATAATCCTTTGTGCCAGACTAAGTCCCTTGAGGGTAGCCGGATTCCATTTCTTGGTTACCTGGATATTGCCTCTGCACCATCTTTCGCGCTGCTTGACCAAACCACCGAAGCTCTCGACGGAAAGCCCCGTGCAGAGAACCTCTTTGACGAACAGGGACGTATATCCTTTCGCCTGTATCAGCATTCCGGTTGCCATATCCTCGGTGATCGTACCTGTGGGAATGCCGCCGATATCCTCAATAGCTTTCCGTCTGAAGACGGCATTCGTTCCGACATGCAGAACCGCATTATAGTTGGCCCTGCCGGCCTGTATGTCAACCATGAAAAAGTCCTGCTCGTTCGGAATATTCTCGTTCATATGCAGGTTGAACTGAAAAGGATCAGGATTATAGAATATCTGCGGCGTCTGGACAAAACCTACTTTTTCGTCGACAAAGTATCCGATTGTTTTGTCGAGAAAAGTGGATTTGGGCACCATATCTGCATCCAGGAGAAGAATGAAATCACCTTTTGAATGGGCAAGGGCATTATTGAGATTCCCGGCTTTCGCATGAATATTGTTTTCCCGGGATATATAGTGAACGCCAAACTCAGAACAGAGATCCTTCACTTCCTGCCGACTTCCGTCATCACACATATAAATCTGTATTTGATCCGGGGGATAGTTCAAATTTTTGCACCCGAAAATCGTCTTTTTTAGAATCTTCAAATTCTCGTTATATGTTGCAATAAATACATCTACGGTTGGCTGGTTTTCAAACCGGGTCGGCGGGGATTTATATACTTTGAATGGTTTCCAGAAAAGGAACCGGAAGACCATCGTCTGCCAGAACCCCATTAACTCCGCCAAAAAAAGGATTACTCCAAAGATGATGCTGACTGCACCGAATGAAAAAGGCAAAGTGAAGATGACCCGCCAAACTAAATATCCGAGATTGTACGCAATTGTAACAAATATAAACAATTTTCTTATGAGAGTTGATTTACCGGCTCCCAAAAACAAAGCAATAATGAACAGGATCAAACCAAGCATGACAAAGATTCGAGTGTCATTTATTGCTGATAAATTGAACATATCAATACCTCCTGCCAGGAACAAAACTTAGCTGGCAGACTGACAGCTATTCTTATCAGCTGATTAGCAATCCGTTTGATTCGTTTTGCGCCTGTATTTATTACACTTCATTATACATTATTTTATCCGCATTATCTTCCGTGCAACCCAGACGAGCGGCTTATAGAATGGGCCTTCCATCTCGTGGCTTACCGTCTTGAGCTGTTCCCGGATAGCAATTTGCTGCGGACAGTGACTCTCGCATTTGCCGCACTGCCTGCACCGGGAAGCATTGGCCGGTTTAGCCGACATGCCGCCAAGGTTCTGCATATAGTGAAGGCGGAATGATTTGTCGTTCATCAGGTATTTGTCATTGTAGCAGGAAAAGCAGCCGGGGATATCAACGCCGTATGGACAGGGCATGCAGTAGCCGCAAGCGGTACAGGGGATTTTGGTTTTAGCGAGTAATTCTGCTTTAACATGGTCAAATACCAGGAGTTCCTGTTCCGTAAGTGACCCGGGGGTAGCTTCCCCGGCAATCCGGAGATTCTCCGCAACCTGAGCTTCATCGCTCATGCCGGACAATACTACCGTAACTTCAGGGTGGTTCCACACCCAGCGAAGCGCCCATTCGGCGGGAGATCTTTCAGGATCAGCAGCGGCAAATGCATTTTTAACCTGCTCGGGAAGGTGGGTGACAAGTTTTCCGCCGCGAAGGGGTTCCATTACGATGACAGGAATTCCGAGACTTGCAGCCAGAAGAAGTCCGGATTTGGTGGCCTGGTTATTCTCGTCCATATAATTGTACTGAATCTGGCAGAAGTCCCACGGATATGCCTTTACAATCGATTCAAAATCCGCCTTGGACCCGTGAAAGGAGAAGCCGATATTCCGGATCGTGCCTTTGGATTTCATTTCTTCAAGCCACGTAAGCACACCAAGTCCGGAGAGCCGGTCAAACACTGCCTTATCCGTCAGCATATGAAGCAGGTAATAATCGATATAATCCGTCTGGAGCCGCTCAAGTTCCGTGGCCAGGATTTTTTGTGCACCCGCGAGCTTACTGACCATAAAAGGAGGAAGCTTTGTTGCTATTTTTACACGTTCCCGTAATCCCCCGGCCAAAGCTTTCCCGAGCAGGATTTCACTTTTGCCGCTCTGATAGATGTAAGCGGTATCAAAATAATTCACTCCGTTCTCAATCGCGTCGTGAATCATGGCGATAGACCTGGGTTCATCTATGCCTCCCCCTGTTGTGGGAAAGCGCATGCACCCGAACCCTAAGATGGAAAGTACATCTCCGTTTTTGGTATTAATTCTTGTCTGCATCACTTTGTTCTCCCTACAATTATTTTAGCCATGTATTCAGCACCGCCCGGAAGTTTTTCCCGGGGAAAAGAGATTTCTGCTGTCCTGCCATGGTGCTCAAGGGAGAGCCATAGATGGCAAAGTGCAATACCGATGTCAATTTGATTCAATCGTTCATAAACCGGCGCTTTCAGGAAATTAGGTTTTTCACGGCTTACATGTATTTCATCCGGTGTACCGCTGAAATACCAGGGCTGTGAGTTACTCGCGGAGGGAGCCAGACGGACCGGTTCAAGGATTTCCTCTGCACCCTTAATTTCGGAAATCTCGGAAATACTCTTGCGGATGAATACGGATGTATCCGTCCTGTGAACCAGTTCACTTGTACTGCCAAACGCAATCATGATAACAAATTCCATATCACCCTTCGGTTCCATGACTTGCCTTCCCGGTTTTGCCAGGCCAAACCAGCAGCTTGCAATTTCATTTGCCGAAAGATACAGGTCGACCTGCTGGAGAAGGTATCCGGCATTCATAAGATAGCCGTTCTTTTTCTCGGAATACAGGCAAATATAATTCGGGGCCTTGAGCGGCAGCAAATTTTGGACATCCTTCGGACCAAGAAAAACACATTCGTATTTGATGGACTCGTCCAGCGGCGTTAAATGGTTTGCAAATTCCTGTATTTTTTCCAGGGTGCCTGCGGGCAGCGGTGTCATATCATATTTCCTTACTGATTTTCTCTCGAAAATGGTCTTGTAAAGTAATTCTTTGTCCATATAGTGTATCCTCCGTTTGTGCAGCAATTTATTACATGCACTCCTTATATTATACCTGTAAAACGAAGATGGAAATGAGGTATAATTTTCATATGGCATAAACATATCCAAAAGAAATAATATGTAAGTAACAGAAGCGTTTCTGCAGCATCCTGCACATTTCCATGATCAAGGTAAGGCTTTCCCCGGATTACATGGGAGAACAGCATATACATAAAAAAGAAATAGCGTCCCGGCACCGGATCAGGCTGTTACATATATTTATAATCTGTATTATGATTACCGGCAGTTCTGTGTGGGCCTTATCCGCTTGTACGGACAGCAGGGGCGTCAGCAATAATGTAATGGAAGAGGCGGCATCTGTTGTGTCACCGGATCATTCCTCCCTGATACCGAGTGCACCGGCTGAAGAAACGACCTATATTCCGGCTGATGTGCCGGCTTTTGCGCCGGACAAACAAACAAACAACATCCATTTTGATCTTATCGCAAATGACATTTCGACAGCGGGCCGCGCACTATATCTTATTCAGGGTGAAAAATACGTCGATATCGTTGGAAGTGACGGCATTTTGACTGGCATAAATGAAAAATCCGGCAGTTTTGAAGACATAATACGCGGGAAACCGGACAGCAGCAAAATACAATACTCCATGGACGGTACTTCATTTGCAGTCATCTTTGCAGGCGAGCCCCCGAAGATGAACAAGCTCTTTTATTGTGACGGAAAAACAGCAATTGAGATTGCCTCGGGAGTGGATAGTTATTGCCTGTCGAACGACGGCAGTGCGGTTGCGTATCTGTCCGGAACATATATGCCCGGTGTGGGCGGCACATTATATGTCCGCGACTGCCAGACCGGTGTTGCCCGGATCATTTCGGAAGGCGCCGGAAGACAATTCATACTGTCACCGGGAGGGGACTCCATTGCTTACACCACATTTTATGAAGCAGATAACCCGGAAGCAATTACATGCCTTGTGTCCGTGCAGGGAACAGAAGCCCGTGAAGCGGGAAAAGATCTTTATCCGGCAGCACTTACTGATGACGGGAAAACGGGTTATTTTATCAAAAAGACAAGTGCAGCGGAAGAGTTCTATGCTTCCCACGATGATAAATTACGGCTTCTTTGTGCGGACTCAGAAAAAAATGATTCCTATCCCTTTGCAAAGTATCTTTTCAACAATGACTGCACGCAGGTGGTCTACTCGGACGGTACGAATACATATTTTTCCATGGACGCGGGGGAGCCGGTTATGGTGTTTTCCGGCAGGAATGTGCGTTTTGCAGGGGCAAATAACAGTTATGCCGAATTCTCCGGAACAAAAAACTTGTGTGATGTCCTTTTTTATGTAGAAGACGGCGACGGTTTCTGCTGTTTCAATGAGGAAATGAAAACAAAGACATTTGCAGCGGAAGGAACCATACAGCAGGTTGTGATCCGTAATCATGAAGTTTTGTTCACCTGCAGCAACAACGGATCAAAACTTGGTCTGATCACTAATTATTTGGCTTCCAATGCGCAGATTACATATATTTCCGGATATAAACCAGGTGACCTGATCGGGATTACTTCTGCAAAAACGATTTATTATAATTGTGCTCCGGCAGGACAGGGCGGTCTGTTTTCTGAATTACATATGATAAGGGCGGGTCAGGAAGATACGCTGGTTATGAGTGAAACAGCAAAAATGACCCTGCTGGAAAAAGAGCAGGAACCGGATGTGCTGTTCTTTCTTGCCCCTGATCCGAACAGTGCCATGGATAAGAACTCCCCGGGTTACGGTCAGTACTTCAATCTTTATTCACTTGCCGATACAGAAGGCGCCGCGCCGGTTCTTGCGGACACAATGGTATGTAAAGTCGAGACCGGGGATTTCGGAGTTGTTTATCAGAAATATGCCGGTAATTCCGGCGGAAAGATTGCTGCCGGGGAAATCAGGGACGTAACAGATTTTTATTACAGCTCTTCAGGACAATCCTTTACGGTTGTCGCAAGACGGGATTACATCTACAATCCTGTTTCATAAAAACTGGATATGGTGGTATGTCTTAATATGCATCGGATATTATCTGGAAGGCCGTGGCAACAGCATTCCACTTTGACTGCGTATACGAGGAGTGGGCTAATGTGTACCCTGATTCTGTAAGGCTTGCTTTTGTGCCGGAGTCCCCGTCGATTATCAACTGGACAATATTTGAAATTGTCGTGAAATTCACTTTGAGCAGACCGACTGATTCAGCATCCGGTAAATTCTGGATATAGTATGAAATCTGTGCCTCGATACTTTTCTGTTTGAGCGAAGTACCTTCAGCCCAGTCAGCCATGGAACCTGCCACAGCAGCCTGCTTCAGAGAGGCACCGGCAGTTCCTTCTTCAAGGTTTGTGATTTTATCAAGGATGGCAGTAAGTCCCTGATCCGGTTTGAAGGCAGCCGCAGTGCCGCTTTCGGACGAAACAGGCGGTGAGACTGCAGGTGTTAAAGGAGTGGCGGTTGTTTCAGCCGGGGTTGATGCCGGTGTGGTGACAGCTGCTTTTGTAGTCGCCGCAGCGGATGAGGTCACCGAAGGTTTGGATGGCACCGTATCCTCTGCTGATGCAGATGAATTTGTTTTTGAACCGCATGAAGCGGTTAAAAGCATGAGTGCGGATATTGTAAGTATCAGAATTCTTTTTTTATTCATTTTGTGTATCCTCCTGTGTTGTCTTCAGGTCTTATCAGAAGTATACCCCAAAAGCGTGAACCCTGCGATAAACATGATCTTTGGGACAGAGGAGGGAAAGATCATTTTTATACATCATAGCTTTTCATTTACATCGGCATGTGTAATAATTATTACAAAATCAAATTCTTGAAACAGGCGGATAATATGTATCACTCCATACAGACACATCATTCGGAAAAGGACATGAAGGTCAAAGAAATATGTGAGAAGGATATTCTGGCACCCAGGATTCCGGAAAACCTTAAGACCGGAGATCTTTCCGTTGATGCAATTTCAGACGATGCGGTGATCAGTATGACTGGATTCGAAGGTGCATTAATCGAAGATCTCAGTGCGGAGCATATGTCCTTTCAATTTGTGGTTTTTGAGGGCTGCACGTTTCGGGGAACCGCTTTTCATGGATTGGATGTTACGGATGCCAGGTTTGTGAACTGCAATTTGTCAAATGCGGATATGGGCCGGGCAATTATGCACAGAACTGTGTTTTTGGACTGCAACCTGACGGGGATTGATTTGCGGGAGGCTGTTTTCCGGAATGTAGTTTTTGAAAACTGCAAAGCGGCGTACTCATATTTTAGAAATTCGGATTCGGAACGTACATCTTTTCGCTCCTGCCGTCTCGATCATGCAGACTTCCAGAATGCGAAGCTCACAAGAACTTTTTTCGACCAGTGTGACCTGAAACAGACACAGATGTCCGGTGCCGGACTCAATGGAATAGATCTGAGCAGCTGTAATATTGACGGTCTGGGAATAAGGATTGAAGATTTGAACGGGGTTGTTGTGGCCCCTGCCCAGGCGGTGGAGTTATCCGGATTGACAGGACTGATTGTGAAAAGATAGACAATCAGGTATCCTTTGCAGTTTTTTGGAGGTGTTGAATTGCTTTATAATACGGCAACCATTCTGCTCCACCTGACAACAATTTTAATTGGCATTCTGCTTGTGTTTATTATTAGAATGAAAAAAAAGCAGGAGATACATTTCATTTCAATTGCCCTGATTTCCAGTATATTCATCTGGTGTGCAGGTATGCTCGCACAGGCATATTCCATCGTATTTTTCGGATATAAAGGAATGGTCTTTACCAATACGTACTTCACTGCAGTTGGTTTTGTCTCCGTCCTCATTTTTCTTTTAGGCCTGTCCTTTTCATCCGGGTCCATAAAGCAGCCCGGAATTATCTGCTGCTTATTTTGCCGGCCGTCAATTCTATATTTATATGGACAAATGACTTACATCATCTGTTCTTTGTAAAATATTCGCTTATTAACACTGAAATAGTAAGAGGCCCGGTCATGGAAATCCAGGCTGTTATCGCATATCTGCTTATTCTCGCGGGTCTTTCTTTTCTCCTTTACTTTTCAATCAAAAATGCCGGATTCTTTACAAATCAATCGATACTCATTGTGATTGGAATGGCGGTGCCGCTATTTGTAGATATAGCTTTCGTGTTCGACCTGTTTACTTTTTCGATGTATTATGAGCCGATATCTTTTGCGTTTGCCGTGATGTGCTTTATGATTGCCATTCTGAAGTATGATTTTCTCAGTATTGTTCCCATTGCCCTGCAGACGGTTGTCGATCATATTTCCGATAGTTACCTTGTTATAAATGAGAATTCTACGATTGTTGATTTTAACCGGACCTGCGCCGAGAATTTTGCCGCTATTTCGAATCTCAAGAGAAAAATGAACATATGGACCTTTATTGCACAGGTTAAAGAGGCCACGGCAGATAACTCGGACTATTTCCATGACATCCTGTATCAGGCGATACAGGAGCGCAAATCAGCTTATTTTGAAAAGAATATTAAAACCGACGGGTTTCATAAAGTTTTTGCTGTTGAAGTTACTCCGATTATTACGCAGGATAGATACAGGGGTATTATTATTTTACTCAAGGACATTACAGAAATAAGGGAGTCGTTTGAATTTGCCAAGCAAACGCAGGCACAGCTTCTGGAAAAGGAACATCTTATTTCACTCGGGCAGCTGGTCGGGGGAATCGCACATAACCTCAAAACCCCTATCATGTCTGTTTCCGGAGGGATTGAAGGTTTGAATGATTTGATATCTGAATATGAGGTGTCCATTGATAATCCCGGGGTCAGTAAAGAGGATCACCTCGAGATTGCGCACGAAATGCGGGGATGGCTTGATAAAATGAGAAATTACTGTGAGTACATGTCGGATGTTATTTCAACTGTGAAGGGGCAGGCTGTTCAGCTGACTTCATCAACAACCGATAGATTTGAACTGAATGAACTGCTCAAACGGATCGATATTCTTATGAATCATGAACTGAAAAAATTTGGCTGTAAACTAAATGTGGCATGCGGCATCGAAAAATCGACTATGATAAAAGGAGAGGTAAACAGCCTCGTCCAGATCATTAATAATTTGATCACCAACAGCATTGAATCCTATGAAGGGAAAGAAGGAAATATTGATTTTCTGATTTCCCAGGAAGGGCTCATGCTCCAGATTTGTGTCAGGGACTATGGCTGCGGAATGCCGGATGCTGTCAAGGACAGGCTTTTCAAGGAGATGCTGACGACGAAGGCAAAGAAGGGTACCGGGCTGGGCTTATATATGTCATATTCCACGATTGTCGGAAAATTCGGCGGCAGGATGTGGTTTGACTCCGAAGTAGGTAAAGGAACGAGTTTCTGTATCTCCATTCCGGTTATTTGAGCAGACTGTGAGGGAAAAACAATGAGAATTGAAAAGGCAGAACCAATATCACCTTACAAGATTATAGTACTGGATGATGAAATTGGAATTATCGACTCATTATCCGTAGTCCTTACAAGAAACGGATATGACGTTACCGGCGCGACTTCGCCGATGGATGCCATAGGGATCATCCAAAACGGAAAATATGACCTTCTTATTCTGGATTTTCTAATGTCACCGATCAACGGGGATAAAGTAGTGGAAAAGATCCGCGAATTCAATTCAGACTTGTATATCCTGGTGCTCACCGGACATAAGGATATGGCGCCTCCGCTTGAGACCATACGCGCGCTTGATATTCAGGGATATTGTGAAAAGAGCAACAAGTTTGACCAGCTGATTCTTCTCGTTGAATCTGCTGTCAAGTCGATCATGCAGATGAGGACAATCAAAAAATTTCAGGACGGGCTCAATAAAATCCTTGAATCCGTTCCCAAAATCTATCAGCTGCAGCCGATCGGAAGTATATTGGCGGGCATTCTGGTTGAAGTCATGTACTTCGTGGACAGCAAAAATGCTTTCATCCTCGTAGACAGCACGGAAGAAGCGGACAAAATTCACAAAAGTATTTTCAGGGGCATTGGCCGGTACGATACGAGTATTGAAGAATTCATTGCGATGCTCGCTCCGGAATTTATGGAAAGAGTCGGTTATGCAAGAACGGAAAAACAAACGGTAGAACTGGATAACGGCGTAATACTGCCGCTTGTGAATGAATACGGAAATACAATAGGCGTCATCTATATAGAAAGTGAAAATTATGATAATGAAAGCAAGCTGCTGTCAATATATGCGAATCAGGCGGCATCTGCGCTGAATAATGCCTTCCTGCATTCGCTTGTACATACGAAGAATGAAGAACTCATAAGAACGTATGCCGAGCTGAAGCAAACCTACATTGATACGATAGAAGCACTTCGGCTGACAGTCGACGCCAGGGATGAATATACCTGCGGCCACTCAGGCAGGGTCTCCTATTATTCGAAGATAGCAGGAAAGGCGTTCGGTCTTTCTCCGGACGAAATAGAGCTGCTGTCGACAGCTGGTGTTTTTCATGATATTGGTAAAATCGGCACATCCGATGACATTTTGAAGAACGATACCGTGCTCACAAAAGAAGAATATAATGTGATTAAAGAACATCCGCTGAAGGGCGCCCACATATTGTCAGCATTATCCATGTTCCGGGATGTTGTGCCGTTAGTTAAGTATCATCACGAATGGGTTGACGGCTCCGGATACCCGGAAGGATTAAAAGGAGACGACATTCCTTTCCTTGCCAGGATACTTACTGTCGCAGACGCCTTTGACGCAATGACTTCCAACCGCAGGTACAGGAGCAAGCTTGACATTGAACACGCACGGGAACAGCTGACCAACGGGGCGGGCACTCAATTTGATGGTGCGGTAGTAGATGTCTTTATCAGGGCTGTGGTAAACCGTATGCCTGAAATTATGAAAGAAATCGAGCCAATGTATTTGGATGTCTCAAAATACGACTGACATGGAAACGACAGATTCAGGAGGCGCAAGTGATATCGATTGAAGAATTTGAGAGCATCTTAAGTGAGATCGCAGATGAAATGCCGGCAGACTTTTTCGACAGCTTAAATGGCGGAATCCGCCTCATCCCTGAAGCAAAACTGCACTCACAGGCGGTCAATAATGATTTATTTATTCTGGGGGAGTATCACTTTGACTCCGTAATGGGACGGTATATTTCGATTTATTACGGATCCTTTGTAAGAACGGCCGGTCACGTAAGCCCGGCCATGCTGCGCGAGAAGATTGAGCACACGCTGAAACATGAGTTCAGGCACCATCTTGAATCGCAGGGAGGACAGCGTGACCTTGAGATCATTGACGAAACAGAAATTCAAAAGTACAAAAATAAGACCGTCGGACGTATTCCCCCGCCGGTAACCGGATGACCCGTTTATACAGCTTTTCCGCCCGCTGCCAACAGTACTTGTTCGTTAATGTATGTACCGACTTTTTCTTTGGATATTCCTAAAGGAATGGCCATTTCGCCGAACAGCAAATCTTCCGCCATACGCAGAAACCGCTGGTCTTTCTCCCCGACGGTCTTCTTTAAGAGAGCCCGTTCGCCCATTTTGAGATACAAGGTTTTGATAATCCGTGCCCATTCGAGGCAGCTGTATGTGTGGATGGCCTCGAGGTATTTTCCCTCGCGCAGTTTCTCATTATCGTCCCATATGGTTTCCATGGTCGGGATTTGTGCTATCAGCTCATGTATCTGGGCCTTTGTTATGAGTCTGCGCATGACCACCCTGGAATTATCAACAGGAGAGAAAATAGTTGAGTCCTGGGTATACAGGGGCTTGAGTAAGTAGTATTGTTTGGTATTGTCAATGCCGCGGATGTCCGGAATACCAATACTCTCCACAACACAAACACCGCTTCCGCCGTACATTACGAAATCATTGACTTGAAATTCTGTATTTTCCATGATTATTTGCCTCTTTACATATAACAACCGTTGCACTCATCAAGAGCGAAACGGTCTATCAAAAAAATAGTGTTTGCTTTGTGAATGAACCCATGCTGCTGTTTGAAAACCATATACTATAAAGTATTTTAACAGAAAATGAACAATTATGTAAGAGACACTTTATGACCGCCTGGTTTCTGTCGAGGGAGATGTATATGAAGTTTGATAATTCAATGCAGTCCTGAAGCATAAGGACTGCCCCGGCAACAGTACATATATGTCATCATGCGCTCTTGCACCTGCCCCGGATACATGCTATTTTTAAGCAGAACAAACGTTCTCTTACAAAGGAGCATCCATGGACAGGAAGATTTTGCATGTTGATCAGAATTGCTTTTTTGCTTCCGTGGAGATGAAGAACAACCCGCATCTCCGCAATGTGCCGATGGCTGTCTGCGGGGACCAGGAGCTGCGGCACGGAATTGTTCTGACCAAGAATCCGTTGGCGAAAAAAGCCGGTATACAGACCGGCGAAGTCATCTGGCAGGCAAAGCAAAAATGTCCGGAGCTGGTTATTGTAAATGCACATTATGATGATTATTCCTATTACTCGCAGAAAGCCTTCGAAATGTACTGCCAGTATACCGACCGTGTGGAACCGTTCGGGATGGATGAGTGCTGGCTTGATCTGACTGATATATGCGGTGCCGGCGACATAAAACATACGGCAGATGAGATTCGCAGCCGGATCAAAAACGAGCTGGGGCTGACCTGTTCCGTCGGTGCAAGCTTCAACAAAGCTTTTGCCAAACTGGGTTCGGACTATAAGAAGCCGGATGCGACAACAATAGAT
>Ga0209123_1000307_pt1 | contig 69148 bp, 62 predicted proteins | sample BarGraIncu00431A_FD_184500 | JGI IMG/M metagenome (GOLD analysis project Ga0209123, IMG submission 184500) | Arctic peat soil microbial communities from Barrow, Alaska, USA - Barrow Graham LP Incubations 004-31A (SPAdes) (version 2) | ecosystem: Environmental > Terrestrial > Soil > Wetlands >... | reverse complement strand
GGCTTGCAAAACAACAATAAATTTTCCCTCCACTATATAATTATTTTGAGGGAATATTATTTTTTTACAATTTTTGGTGGAGGAGTTTTGGGTTAGAATATGGGGGAGTTTTCACTTGACAAATACAATAGTCTTGGAGCAGTGCTGATCCTCTTGCCTTACCTTGATAATGATGGATATCTAAAACGTAAAACTGTGGAAGGTAAGCCTTGCCTTTCAAGGAGTGATATATCTGGTATTCTTAAGCTAGGTATTAAAACTTTTGAGAATGTCTTAAAGGAATTAAAAGCTTGTGGGCTACTTATAGTAGAGGGTGCAAGAAAGAGCCAAATATATAAGATTAACACAAATTACCACTCAAGAGGTAAATTAGTACATGGCACTGATACGGCTGTACGTATTCAAAACAGAGGGTTAAAAGCAATGTACGAAGAAGGAAATGTAAAGCTTGACGCAGTTGGATTCTTTTATTTGTTAATACCTTACTTGTCATATGATTGCTGCTCGCTTGTACGTAGAGTTAACTTTGCTGGTGATAATGAAAATGCCCTATCCTTAGCAGAGATTTGTGAACTCTTGGGGATGTCAAATAAAACTGTACAAAAATACTTAGGTATGAAGTTTAACTATAAATTAAAAGAGGGTTACTATCAAATACCAGTGGCTATCACATCATCTGCTTTTGATGGTAGCAACAAAAAAATAATAACTTTGAATCCTTTGTTATTCAGAAGAAATGAAAAAGTAACTGGTGAATTAACATTAGCTAGTATATCAGTTTTATTCAGAAACTTATCTAAGAAAATATAAGAGAATAGGAAAAGGGTAGTACTGCGATGGTACTACCCTATTTTTTTGTGTCTTAATTGATAGCAAAAATACCATAAAATCCATTCCTGAATAATATGCTATACCTTGTGTAAATTCTCGCATTAATCAACTATAGAGTAATTATAGAGTAATTATAGAGTAATAGCACATTCTTTAATATATGTAATAGTACCATCCGAGTTTAGACTTATTATTTTATTGCACGAAACCGTTACATTTTGTTCTGATAATTTTGTTGCTACATTTTTAACATAGCTTTCTTTGAAAGACTTGTTTGCTATTGAATATATTTCCTTTCCAGCTTTAGTTAACATATAGCAAGGTATCACTATATTTTTTATTAGTTCGTCCGTTCTTTTGATAAATATAACACTATTTCCATATATAAAATATCTCATTCCATCATCTGCCGTGAAATTTATAGTAATGTTTAAGGAACCTTGCATAAGCAATCCCGCTTCATCTAATAATAAAATATCTACAAATTTCAAATTTTCACTTTCATTGATCTTGACATCATTATATACAAAACAATCATTGTTAGTTTGAAAAACGTAATTTGCTATTTCACTAAATACCTCAGCTTCTTTTTTACTAATATTACGTAATGTCTCCATTGTTCTTAGCGAATAACTTCCAGGTTGCTTAATTTCACCTGATAAAACTTTCCCCCATAGCAATTGTAAATCCTCATTACTGACTTCACCTGCAATGTCAAAAAATCTAGTAGACCATTCTTTGTCCACAGGCTCCTTAGAAACAATCTCTTCTGTTTCAAGTTCATTGTAAGCATTAGAGACTATCGAATCAATATTTTGCTGTTTTTGCATTTCTTGATATTGTAATCGGTTCTGTGTTCTTATAGCCAATTCCTGTCCAGATGTGGTATCAATTTTAATATCTCCACTTAAATATAAAGTTGGTAAATCAATATTATCGTTGATAGCAGAGGATATCAGTTTAATTTCCTCAGAACGTGCTTTTGCCATCCTAACTATATGAGTTGGTTCGTATACTTTACCTATGGCATTTCCACAAACATCAATAAGCTTTAAAATAGGTTCTTTAGCTGCTGTTGCAAATTTTCCAATACCTAATAAATCAATCTCTCCCATTTTATTTCTCCCCCTTCTAAAATTGAATAAACATCTGTATTCTAATAACAAAGTCTACCCACTAATATGTAAATTTATATTCAAATTATACCATATATTTATATTATGATATGAACATATATTAATTATATTAAATGATTTCATTTTTTATAAAGGGGGGTATATGTAAGCAATTGCCTACAGTTACTAGACTTAATATATCCGTACATTTACCGTTCTATAATCCAAGAAGGATTCCGTGTAGGTGTCATCCAGCAATTTACATTAGTTGATAATTGATATAATCTGTTAGGTGATAACAAGTATTACCAGTAGTTGACAGTCCATTACAATATTTTGAATTGGGTACATATTAGCCCCACTGGTGTATATTCACTGTAAATAGCTGTAATAATCACAATCATATATTAGCCTATCTGTCAATGTAAATATTATCAACTCTACATTGCCCAATAACTGTCACCACATTTATCAATTCACAATCTAACATCAATGTCAATGGTAGTAACTTTATACTGTAAGAGTGAACCATTTTCCCTATATATACCCATTATAATGTACAAACTATGAATAATTTAACGCTTTGTTAACCATATTTTATACAATTACTGTCATTTATATCTATGTATTTAGATGTAACCTCTGTATCCGTTGGTATCTCTCGATTCTCTACCCTAAACACTACTTAAATAATGTCGTGAAATCTTTATTTAACGACATTTATAGTTTGTTCACATTTCTACTAGTACATCCCAGTGAATAAACCTCCGCCCATATTACAATATATATCAACAACTTACCCTGTATGTTTACCATACACCCCTAACCCCTCTACTATATCGGTCAGCTAATGAATGTAAGTGGCTGTTAAGGTTACAGTAGTAGCGAAGGATTAACTGTCCTCATAATCGTTAACTTCTGGGTACGCTGATTGGTTGCTGGTACCACTACCCTACAGTGTACTCAGTAATCTGTACTCACAACTACTATGTACAAATGTCTATCATGTACTTACATATCCTTACTGTCGATACTGCCACACGCTCTCTGTAATATCATTACATTTATTGCTATTAATTACTATAATTTATTTAAGTTATTTTTTATTTGTTTTACATTTGTTTACAGTTAATTTTTGTTAAAAGTTTATTCATTTATTTACTGTTAATTTATTCTATATTTATTTGGTTTTGTTTATTATAATTAAACTTAAATTTACTTACTTTTATTTACTAAATTGTATCACCGTACCAACGGAGGAAGGCTATGGGATACTGCCCCATCAGTGGTATTAACCGTTTACTCACTGTTTTTAACCTCAGTATACTAAATATAATGGCATATACATTGCCTAGCACCGTACACCCCACAATAGCTTTTAGCTCCTGTCCTAACTGTAAATCTATAAAGAAATTTCTGCTACATTTTTAACTTCTGCACCAACTGCCCTAATCATTGTTTAGCTTGACTGCTGAACGCAGATGTTCGTTTGACCTGATGTCATTATTGTAGTCATCAGCTTTTCCTCCAAGTGTGTAACCTAGCGCTTCCCACCTACACCCCCACCCACTATTCCCTATAGTTATAGTGCCTGATATCACAGTTGTTGATACCAACTTTTCGACCATAAATTAAAGAATTAAAATATAATTTCAAATTCATCATTTATATTTAACATTTTCCATACTTCCTTATTAATTCCTTCATACTTATTATAATCATCTAGAAATTCATTATCAATATATGTGGATATTTTACTTTTACCAATTAACTCGTTATCTCTTTTTAAATAATATTCAATTCTTTCTAAAGTACCCATGATTGCTTTTTTAAAAAAGTACTTATTACTGGATTTTCTATACACAATATAATAGACATCATTAATTAATATAACAAATTTACCTTTAAACTCCATACAAGCTTCATAAACTTCTTCCTTCTTACTAAGTTTAACAATTGAATTAATTTCACATTCTTGTATCTCACATTCTGTTCTTATCTTATTCATCTCTATGCTCCCACCCCCTATGTTATGCAAAAGCAACTCCGTCTCTAAGCAATTATACATTTTAAAGTTTAGTTTTACTCTGGTTGAGATTCTTCCACATAAATATTCACTTGTTTCCTCATCAGTTTCAAAAATTAATTTATCACCTTTTTTAAATTCATTATTTGTTATTTTATTAACTGTATCAAAGGAATATATAGTAACTTTTTTATTATCTAAATATGCAATACAAGGTCTATTAAATATTCTAACCATCTCTATGCCCCCATTAAATTTATTTCCTATTTTATAGATTCTAGAAATATAGCAATAAACCTCTTTATTATAGGATATAACTTGATACTTAGTATTGAACGGATTAATATTTGGGAATGGCAGAAGAAAGGACGTAGTTACCCTAAAAAATAGGATAAACGTTGATATTTGGTTTATGTTGAAGTTTCCGAAAGTCTGTTTGTTGTAATACCTTTATACACGTTCTACTTCCACGTATACTCACGAACAACTTGTCCATGATTATATTACACCCTTATGTCTTGCGACCAGTAGCGACCACCCTATCTAATATTTTAATAGGTCAGATATACCCTACTAAAGTCGAGGTGTACAAACAGACTCAAATACACACTCTCCTACTGTACTTTATACGTCGGACACAGTTATCCTACTCTAATTATTTAGACTTGCTAGAGTGCCTACACAAGTAACCTATCACCTTATTTTAGGGTATAGGAAACAAACCTATTGCAGTCCTTATTTTTTTGATTTATAATAAGGGTAGTTGATTGTTGCAAAAGGATTTATTAATCTATATGCAATTTTGTAGTCACCTACGTCAATAGGTGGCTTTGTTCCTTGTTCAGAACTATTCTGTGCTGTTCATTTATACTAAAAACTAATACCATTTAACAGTTCTATCACGCTTTTGATATACTCTTATCCAACTACCATCATTAAAATTCACCTTTATCGAACATAATGTATTAGGCACTTCAAAGTTTTCATATCCAAGTATTTGCTCCCTGAACTCAATTGACATTATATTGTAATAATAATTAAATAATCGTTTCTGTGCCGACACAGTCACCTGTTCACTAATTACTTTTAACATCAAATTTTACCCCCTTTTAATTTCATTAATGGACTTCTTCCCATACCCATTTCGCCAACCACCAATTCTATTATTTAAGTTTAATAAATTTGTCTTTAACTTTTATACTCTCTAATGGATTAAACTCATTAAAATCTCTTTGCAAATCATCAGTAAACATTTCCACATAATTTTTTACTATAGCCATGTCTGAGTGACCTAATATTTTTTGAAGTCGGAATATATCTCCACCGTTCATAATCCATTTCTTAGCGAATGTATGCCTGAACCTGTGTATGCCTGTCTTCATCACACCTCTTTTTCTGTTATAACTTGCTAAATTTTGTGACAGTAAATTCGATGTAATTTGTTTCCCATAAGCAGTACAAAATAAATAATCCTCCGTCTCAGTTGATTGTCTAAATTCTATATACTCTAATAAAACAGTCTTAAGGGTGTCACTCATGGGAATTATTTGACCTTTTCGATTCTTCGTATGTTTATAGGTAATCAATTCGTTTTCAAAATCTAAATCACACATTCTCGCATTTAATAAAGTGGTTAACCTACACCCTGTTGCTATTAGAAAATTCACAATAACCCAATTTCTATACTGTAAAAAGTTACATTTATCCATATTAGGTCTTTCAAGTAAAATTTTTAATTCTATATCTGTATAAGTTTCAACAATTGGTTTGTCTATTTTCAAAGGTGTTATTTTAAATTCTTCTGTGTATCCCAATTTCATAAAGTAATACAGAATAGTTCTTATTCCTATTAAATTTGTGTTAATTGTAATATCTTTTACATTTGTTTCTTCTTTACAATAAATAATATAATCTTCTACAAGTCTAAAATTAATTGATTTAGTTTCTACTTTGTATGTTTTAAATTTATAGTCTAAGAACTTATAAAAACTATAACTTACTATATCTTCATAATGTTTTATTGTTGCTGGTCTTAAATTTCTAACTTTACAGTATCTTAAAAACTCATCGTATGCTTCATCAAATGTCTTTTGCCTATTATTTTTCATTTCAATCTTTACTCTTGCCATTTTTACCCTCCCTTTTCAAAAAAAACAAAAACACGTCTACTGGAATAAACTCCTAATAGACGTGTTCGTGGTTTTGGCATACTTTCAAAAAAGAAAAAAGTACCAACACCTTCAAAGTGCTGATACTACTGTGTTTAACATGGTGCGACAGACGGGACTTGAACCCGTATGGTCTCCCACACGCCCCTTAAACGTGCGCGTCTGCCATTCCGCCACTATCGCAAACATTATCTAAAACAAAGGGTTAAATCTTATAGCTATATTTACTTATAAAACTTATAACTACAAGATTTATTATAATCAGTTTAACTTGAATTGTCAACATACTAGTTATCTTTTTAAGATGCTTTAAATTTATCACCATATAATTTTAAATAAATATTATAATTTGTCTTTACTTTTTTTACATATTTATCAGTTTCTCCAAAAGGAATATTATTTAACTTTTTTCCATCAGTAGAATATTCTTTATCTTTAAGCCACTTTTGAACATTTCCCCGACCACCATTATACGCTGCAAGCACCAAGTCTATATCCCCATTAAATTCGGTATTTAAATTATTAATATACCAACATCCCATAGCAATATTAATCTCATTATCATATAATTTTTCTACCTTATAGTCATTTAATTTCATTTTTTCAGCAATCCAAATTGCTGTATCAGGCATTATCTGCATAAGCCCATAAGCACCCCTAGGAGATACAGCTTTTCCATTAAAATTACTTTCTGCTTTAATTACAGCCACAACCAAAAATGGGTCTATATTATACCTTTGGGAATACTTAACTATATCACTTTCATATTTTATGGGGTAAAAACTTTTAAAAATACTTTTAATGTTTACTAATATAATAACCAAGAAAATTATGAACAATATTTTTATAATCTTTTTAAACTTCATTATTTCACATTTAACCTTTCTAATTCAGTAATAATACAATCTAGCTGTAACTTTGTATTTTCAATGCTTTCTCCATTATCAATAATAAAATCCGCAAACTTCTTCTTTTCATCTATTGGCATTTGTGCTCTTACTCTATCCATCGCTGCCTCTAATGTTAAAGCATCACGCTGCATAATCCTCTGTATTTGAACGTCACTTTTTACCCAAACTAATATAGTTACATCCATACTGGCATGTAAATTATTTTCTATTAAAGTAGGCGCATCAAGAAAGCATAACTTACAATTATCCTTTTCAAATGCTTTTATCCTATGGTTTATTTCACTTATTATAAAAGGCATCATTATACGATCTAGCTTTTTCCTTAGAGTATCACTCTTAAATATATAGTTTCCAAACTCTTTCCTCTTAAGATTACCTTCCTTGTCAAAAAACTCGTTCCCAAATTCCTCTTTAATTTGAATCAGTACCTCTGGATTTATTTTAAAAATCTCCCTAGCTACAATATCGGCATCAATAATGGAAAAATGCTTCTCTATTAGCATATTAGTTACTGTGCTCTTCCCACTACCAATGCCCCCTGTTATTCCTACCTTTAGCATCCTCAATTACTTAGCCTCATACCAAGTTTCTCCTATGCTTATTCCTACTTCTAGAGGTACTGAAAGTTTAATAACATTTTCCATCTGCTCTTTAACTAACTTCTCAACTTGCACAACCTCATCCTTATATACATTTAATATTAATTCATCGTGTACTTGAAGTATTAAAGTACTTTTTAATCCTTCTTCTTTTAATTTATCAAATACGTTTACCATAGCAAGCTTTATAATATCTGCCGCGCTTCCTTGTATAGGTGTATTCATAGCAAGCCTTTTTCCAAAGGACTGAACAATTTTATTTGAAGAGTTTATTTCAGGGATTGCTCTTCTTCTATTATAAATTGTAGTAACACAATTATTTTTCTCAGCTTCAATCACTATATCTTCCATATACTTTTTAACCTTTGGATATCTGTCAAAATACGCATCTATATAAATTTTAGCTTCTTTTCTAGATACATTTATATCCTTTGCTAAACTAAATTCTCCAATACCATATACTATACCAAAGTTTACTGCTTTAGCATTACTTCTCATTTGCGAGGTAACTTCGTTTAAAGGTACATTAAATACTTCTGAAGCAGTTTTAGTATGGATGTCAGTATGGTTTATGAAAGCTTCAATTAAATTCTCATCGCCAGATATATGAGCCAGGACCCTAAGCTCTATTTGCGAATAATCTGCAGATAAAATAACACACTGATCATTGTGTGGTATAAATACTCGTCTTATAGCTCTACCCATCTCATGTTTTATAGGAATATTTTGCAGATTAGGCTCTGTACTTGATAGTCTTCCTGTTGTAGTAACTGTTTGAGTAAAGTTTGAATGTATTCTACAATCTGTATCAATGACTGCTTGAAGTCCCTCTATATAAGTAGAAAAAATCTTTGTGAGGCCTCTATAGCGAGTAATTTCTGTGATAATAGGATGTTTATCAGCTAGAGCCTCTAAAACCTCTGCATTAGTTGAATACCCTGTTTTTGTTTTCTTTATAACAGGTAAATCTAATTTTTCAAATAATATCTTGCCTAATTGCTTTGGAGATTTAATATTAAATTCTTCACCACATAGTGCATAAATAGTGCTCTCCATTTCTTTTATTTCTAAGGCGAATTTTTTATTTAACTCCTCTAATTTATCCTTGTCTATTGTAAATCCTTCTGCCTCCATGTATGATATAGCTTCTGTTAAGGGTTGCTCCACCGTATATAGAAGTTCCTCCATTTTATACTCTATAATTTTCTTTTCTAGTATCTCATAAAGTCTTTTTAGCAATGCTACCTTATTAATTTCCCTTGCATCATCTTCACCTTCAATACCAATTCGAAGATTCGCATCAATAAGAGTTTCTAAGCTATATTCACTTTGCGCTGAATTTATCAAATAAGCTGCCAGTTCTGTATCGAATTTTACTGCTTGTAGCACAATACCTTTTTTATTAAGCGCAGTGTATGCATTCTTTAAGGAGTGGCTTACCTTTTTGATTTCATTGTTTTCAAGCAAAGTTTTTAAATAATTTATAGCTTTTTCTTCATCTTCATTAAATAAGTCAATAACCTTAATCGCATAGTTTTTCTCCTTATAATTAAGGTATATGTTATTTAAGGTAATTTTAGAAAATACATTAGCATTTTTAATATCAAAAATTATATAAATGGTGTCTTTTACCTCAACAATAAGTTCTTTAAGCTCTGATAATTTGTCTATTACTGTAAAATCCGCTGTGAATATTTCTTCAGGTGAATCCTGTTCATTTGGTATTTTGCCTATTAATGATTTAAATTGTAATTTATAAAATAAATCCTTTACCGCTCGTACGTCATAGTTTTCTTTTGATTTAATTGAATCTAAGTCTATTTCCATAGGCACGCTGGTAATAATAGTAGCTAATTTTTTACTAAAAATAGCCTGTTCACTATAAGTTATTAAATTTTCTACAAGCTTTTTGCCACTAACCTTCTCAATATTCATAAGAAGATTTTCTATACTCTTATATTCTTTAATCAGCTTATAAGCGGTTTTTTCACCAACTCCTGGCACCCCTGGAATGTTATCCGAGGCATCTCCCATTAGACCCTTAACATCTATAAATTCTGTAGGTGTTACTCCATAATCCTCAATTATTCGATTTCTATCATATATTTCTTTTTCTGACATTCCCTTTTTATTTATTACAATTTTAACATTATCTGTGGCAAGTTGAAGTGCATCTCTGTCTCCCGTTACTATAAAAACTTCTAGCCCTTGTTCTTCTGCAAATACAGATAATGTCCCTATTAAATCATCTGCTTCAAATCCATCTAATTCAAAAATATCTATAGCCATTTTCTCTAAGAGCTCTCTAACTATAGAAAACTGTCCGATAAGCTCATCAGGCATTTTCTTTCTACCTGCCTTATAATCTTTATATTCCTCATGACGAAAAGTAGGTGTTTTTCTATCAAAGGTTGTAACGATATAATCCGGCTCAAATTCCTCTTTCATTTTTAAAAGCATACTTGTAAAACCATAAACTGCATTAGTATATATCCCATCTGAATTTGTTAGGGCTGGCAATGCATAAAAAGCTCTGTACATAAGACTATGACCATCTAAAATTAATAATCTTTCTTTAGACATTTTAAATTCCTTCTTTCTACTGTATTTATAATTTTATATATTGTCCTGCTAAATTTTGTATTAATACTCATAAAAACATTATTTCAATTTATTAAAACCATCCTAAGAAAAATATAATATTTCTCTTGAAATTACACTACATTTTATCATAATATACTGCCTCAATAAAAATATCAACTTCTTCATGACTTATACTCTTTATATTATAACAATAATATACCCCAAAAACTAACAACTTCTTCAGTAATTATATAAAAAAAATAAAAGATCCAGAAAATATTCCAGATCTTTAAAAAAAACACCAAAATAGCTAACCTAACAATTTTCAAAATATACTTAAATCTAACTCTCTAGACAATTCTTCTAAAACCTTTATGCCACCAATACTATTACCTTTTTTATCTAAAGAAGGCCCAATTACACCAACACCCATTCTTCTAGGTACTGCTGCCATTATACCTCCACCTACCCCACTTTTTGCCGGTATTCCTATATGTACTGCAAAATTACCTGAACCGTCATACATTCCACAAGTGACCATTATAGTTTTAATTATTCTAGTGGCTTCTCTAGATATAACTCTTTCGTTATTCGAAATAATCACTCCAGCATTAGCAAGTACGGCTCCTATTCTTGCTATATCTCTACAATTAACCTCCAATGAACACTGCCTAAAGTATACGTCTAAAACCTCTTCAACATCACCCTCAAGAATACCCGTACTCTTCATAAAATAGGCTAATGACCTATTTCTATCTCCTGTAGCTTTTTCTGAGGCATAAACACCTTCATTAATATTTATATCAGGATTACCTGTGATCTTCCTTGTAAACTTTAATATCCTATTAAACTTTTCCTCTGAAGTATCTCCAGTAATCAAGGAAACTGTTGCAATAGCTCCCGCATTTATCATTGGGTTTATGGGTTTTTGATCATTATTATTTTCTAAATTTATTATGGAATTAAAAGCAGCTTCTGTGGGCTCCATTCCTATTTTAGAAAACACATAATTTACACCATTATCAATTATTGCCAACATTAGTGTAACAACCTTGGATATACTTTGTATTGTGAATTTCGTCTCATAATCCCCTGCAAAAAATTCTTCACCATCAAGCGTAGTTACACAAATACCTAGAGCCTCTCCATCTGCTTTAGAAAGTTCTGGTATATAAGACGCAACTGTGCCTTCCTTTGTCCAATGCCTATTTTTATCAATAATAGTATCTAGTATTCTCTTCATATTATCCTCCTTGATTACATATATGTAGAATAAAATTTGTTTTCAAATCAGCATTTACCTTTATACCTCATATAATACTCTATATTGAATAGTATTATCAATTCTTTGTACAAAAAATAAATATTGTATTGTTTTATATGGAATGAATGCTTTACGCAATATTAAAGCAGGTAAAAAATCAATAATAAAATTATACTATAACTATTGCATTAATTATAAATATATGTTAAAATAAATTTTGTCAGACATGCCGAAGTGGTGGAACTGGCAGACGCGCTGGACTCAAAATCCAGTGGTAGCAATACCGTGCGGGTTCGATTCCCGCCTCCGGCACCAGTTGTTTAAAGGGTTAAGAGCACTTAGGAAGAATATTCCTAATTGCTCTTTTCTTTGTTTTGTCCGTATTTTGTCCGCTTTTAATTTAAGGGATATTAAAACAGAATAATATAAATTTATTTATTTAACTCTTTATTTAACTCTTTATTTGCATTATTAAGTTAGGGTACTGACATTCTTGTACAAGTTGAAAACTCAATTGGACAACTTGTACGCACTAAAGCTGCTTATCAATAGATGACTGTGGACTTTTCCAAAGGAGATAGTGATGAGATTATATTTTAATAATATCAAGTAATTTTTTATTGATCTTTTCCCATTCCTCATTTAGATTTAGAGTTATAATATTAAGGTCATGTAGTCTAAATTTGTACTCTATATTCAATACATGATCTACTGTTGGATATAATAAAATACCTTCACATGTCTTATTTATGTTTTCTGGTTGTTTTGATTCAACATTATATAAATATGAAGATAACTGATATAAATTGCTTGACCTTATTTTTTCATTTGCATTCTCAAATCTTTTAGTTAAAGTTTCTGTATAATATTTAGTGTCTATTATTATTTTTCTATTTTTAGATTCTAAAGAAATATCAGTCTTCATCTCTGGTAAGAATTTTTTTGCTAAATCACTATTATAATTTAAATCCCATTTAATAATTTCTCTCTTTACATGAAATGCTTGTTGCTCTAGGTTATAAAAATTATAGACAAATTTTTCAAAGATATTAGCCATCTTTTTTTCATCCCTTAAAAAGTCTATAAATCGTTGTTCACCACTTATATCAGTAGGTACTAAGTTTTCATTTAATAATTTACATATATCTAAAAGAATAATATAATTACGACTTAAAGCACTCAAATATAGACTATTAAATATTTTTTTTGTTACATTAATTGGTGAAATTTCATTTAAATAGCTTAATATATTTTCTATCTGCTGCCGCTCTCTACACTTCCTTGGAAGTATCTTATACACCTTCAAATATGTAGTTTTAATAATCCTATTTACAATAGTATTGGTAGAAAGTTCATCATATATACAATAAGCACTACCTTTTTTTAACTGGGACCCCCTGATTGTATTTAGAACATCAATTTTACCTGTTACTTTTTTTAATACCTCTTCTTGCTCAATATATTCCATATAAAGTCCTTGATTAATTACTTTATATGTTACATCAATTAATATTTTCACAATATAATTGAGCAGTGAGTCATTCTTGTCACATTTCATATTTACTAGATTTTTCACTGCCAATGTTTCGTTTGCATAACATAATATATAATATAAATTTTTTATAGGAATCATTCGTATACAACTACTCTAAGCAATTTTTTTATTTTATCATTTACTTGGCTTGATTCATTATTTTTATAATAGATTTCTAGTAAAGGCTCTATTTCATATTTCACTATATTTTTATACCATTCTTTTTCATTATTAATATATTCACTAGGAGTAAAATAACTGTGACCTATTTGTAATATATTACTTAAATATTCTTGATTTTCCTTTCTTAATTCCTTGTTTAATTCAATTATGTCTTCTGCAATTTGATTAACTAATTCTACACTAATACCTTTAGCCTTAAGGTATATTTTAAACTTATCCTCAAAATTAGGCTTAATGTTATAAAAAGAAAATCTTCTTCTTAGTGCATAATCAAATTCAACAATGGATCTATCTACAGTGTTCATAGTTCCAATTATATAAACATTATCAGGTACAAAAAATTTTTCACCCTCTTCAGAATAAGTAAGCGTTATAGAGTGATCACCACCTCTTTTATCAGCTTCTATTAAACTCATGGTATCACCAAAAATCTTGCTAAGATTCCCTCTATTAATTTCATCAATAATCAAAAAGTATTTATTATCATCCTTATCATTTTTAGCCTTTTCACATATGTTGAAAAACACTCCATTACTTTTCACTAACCCGTCAGCGTTTGGCTTATACCCCTGTATAAAATCATCATAAGAATATGCTGGATGAAATTGTACAGTTTCAACTTTACTTTTATCTTTTTTTCCCATCATGTAATATGCTATTCTCTCTGCTACGAATGTTTTTCCTACCCCTGGCTGCCCCTGTAGAATTACATTTTTTTTATATAGAATTAAATCTACTATTTCTGTAAACCCTTCATTGGAAATAAATAGTTCTTTTGTTGCATCTTGTAATGTGTATTGTTTATATTCCAAAACATTATCAGTTTTCTTAGGTCTCTCTGAATGACTTAATAAATACTGAAAATATTTTTTTGCAATTAATCTCATATTCACATATTCAGCATTTCCGACTCTATTTTCGTTTACTATTGAATCTAAATCACTAAAAACACACTTCAAATCCTGTATTCCAATGAATATTATATTATATGCGTCATTTGTATATCCTTTTTCCTTAACTTCTCCAATTACACTGTTTTTTATATAATAGTAACAAGCCATTAATGTAACACTTACCCAATTTCCTTCTATTACATACTTGATGTCATTTTTAAATTTCCCGATTCCTTTATTCTTTTCAGTATCTATAAGTTTTATTTTATCTATAGCATCTTGTATTGATTCAAACCTGTCAGTACTGCACTTGTTAAAGCTATCTAAAATATATTTATCATCAATGGCGGATGCGTCTACTTCTAACGAGTAATCTCCTTTTGCATTCTTTATTTTAAATCTGTAACTATATCTATCATATTTATCTCCATCCTTAAAATATAAAAAAGTAGGATTTCCCATTTCATTGCTTCTTTCATAAATTAAACTAATAAAATCACATATCAAATTTGCTAACGGACTTTGTGACATAATATCACCTCATCTAATATACTTGACAATACTGCCAAAATAATACACCACAAAACAGATTATCCATTTTGTGGTGTATTATTTTTTTAAATTTATGTCTCACTTAATATACGATTGTGTATTAATTCAATGTATTCTCTATCAATTTCAGTAGCTACCCAATTTCTTTTATTAACTATACAACTGACAACCTCACTACCGCTACCTGCAAATGGAATATAAACTAAACTTCCTTCTATACTACTTGCCTCAATTATTCTATCGCATAATAGTAGATTTTTTACAGTTTCAAATTTTTTTCCGGATTTAGTTTTAAATCTTTGCTTAGAGCTCTGACTAGCCTCAGATATATCATACCATACATCAGTTGCTCTCTTAAATTCATTTTTTCGTATCTTTCCATCAAACCCCATATCTTTCCGTTTGCTTTTTTCTTTTAGATAGGAGTTGTTCCATGTGTAATTTTTACACGAATTTTTCACTAATAAAAGCAACTCTTCTCGAGTTTCAACAAAACCTTTTTTATTTCCTCTTCCTCGCGTGTTTCTCTGAGTAATCCAGTTTATTATCTTAAACCCAGATAAATCCTCTAACCAAATTGCTATCTTCAAAAGTGATAATCCTTTGTTATACCCGATTTTCCCCCATAGATACATTGTTCCATTTGGTTTCAATACTCGATTGCATTCCCCTATCCATATTTTGCTCCATTCAATATATTCTTGAGAGCTGTTCCAGACAAAATCAAAGTCACCTTTAATTTGAAAATAAGGAGGATCTGCAATTATTAAATCAAAAATTTCATCTTTTGCGCTCTTTAAAAATTCTAGACAGTCCTGATGATAAAGTTTATTAATCTGCATATATCGGTCAATCCTTAAATTGCTTCAATATATTATACTAAATAATAGAAATCATCAGAACTATATTAAATAATATTTATACAGGGAAACCTCCTATATTTTTTAAATATAATTTCGTTAAGTACATCTCTTAGTTTTTTAATTCTTCTTCTATCATGGTACGTATCAACAACTGGAAGTTATTGCTTGTTATCGCGATACTATTGTCAGGAAAAATTCTACATAGTTTAATGTAAAGCCTCGCTTCGCTCGGGTGAAAAATGGACAGGTTTCTCACCTCATCTTGTTACAGCTATGACCCTGCTCCAGAAATTTATAGTTTCAAACATGTGAACCGTAGAGGTCAGAAACTCGTCCATTTTTCACGGCAAGTGGACAGGCCTATCAGCCACTTCGTCCCTCAGTAGCTGGGCTCGTCCACTTGCCCCCATCCTACAAGATTCAAAAAAAGTAGTTAGTCTTCATAGTTTCCTTTTGGGGCCTATTACTTATGTTATTATATTAGATATATTTTATGAAATATTATTATAATAATTACTTTAGTTTATATATATCTTTGTTACTAATAGTATAGAGAATTTGGAAGGACAAGGTCTGGGCACGTATACCGTCACCCAAAAAGAGAACAAGCTTCAGCATAAGTATCTCTAAGCTTTCCATTGTTTTCGTCCCTCAAACCCTGGGAAACTAAGAGATTCTAATGCCAAAGCTGGTCCTTTTTTGGGTACCCGACGGCGTGCGCTGATTCTAGTTAAATTTAATTTGTATTTAATTTAATCAATCTATATTAATAATCAAAAAAAACCTAAGTCTACATAGCCCTTTCGATAAAGCTCGCTCCAGCCACCACCACCGCGACCTTTACCGAAATGGCACTGTTATTCATAAAAGGTTCCTAAGTGCCCGTACAATTAAGCTAAAGACCCGTGGCTCGATAAATTTCTAATACGAAATTTAACGACCCACTAGAATCTTAAATAGTTTTAAATAGTCATTAATTTTAAATTTTAACAAGTTGGGTATTCGCACGCATTACTTGCACAAGGTGGTTTTTTCTTACAAATATAAGTTATTAGAAAGTAAAAACTTCCAGTTATACTTTGACCTCAGGGAACGTAACAATAACTGGAAGTTGTTGTTTACTAATCATGGTATATAAAAAAGCAATAGGCGCCTCAAACCATTGAGGTGCCTACCTTTGTTACGCTACTACGGACAGGAGTCGAACCTGCGAACAACTGGTTTACCGACACAATATATATGCTATGTTATGATTTGTTATAATCCTTGGTATTGCTACATTCTTTATTTTTACTTACTCCTATTTTCTCTTTAGATTATGCAATCTTTTACTCGTGTTGTGTTACGGTTGTGTTATTTTCAATTACCCCAAATCTTAGTTATACCAATGCATTGTTAAGATTAGTTTAATTGTAAATGAGCACTATTTATTATTTGTAGTACCTGATAATAATATTTAAACTCAAAACAAAAACACTTTAAAAATATATTGTATTTTTACTTATATGATTAGTTTAATTTTTCTATCTCTTTTCCAAATAGTTCGACAGCTTTTACTTTTCTTGAATAACTTTTTTCACTACCTATTACAGCACCTTCACTAGTAAGCAAGTAATTGAATTCCCATTCTCCTGTAGTATTCAGTAAAAATTGTACTCTATTAATATCAAATTTCAGTTTAATATCTTCAATCCTACTGAATACTTTTTGTAATTTATCTTCTTCAATTGCCCTCATAAGCAATTCAACTTCTTGTGTGATTGCTATTAATTCAATATCCATGCCTTCAGACATCTGAAAAACATAAGTTATTGGTCTATTTTTAGGTATAGCATATTTAATATACTTAGTAATTGTGCTTCTCACAAAATTATAAAAATTATCTACTTCAACGAGTGCTTTATCCATAAACTTGTCAAGCACTTTATCAACTATTTTCTTTCCAACTAATACCCCAAAAATACTTTGTGATATCGCAAATATAATCTCTGGATCAGGTATTAATTGTTTCCTTACAATCATCTGTAGATTTATATCGTATTCATTGGTCAAACTCAATAAAAAATCATTCAAAGCTTCTTCAGATTCAAAATTAACTAAATCATAACCTAATCCTATTTTATCTGTATTAAAATTCTCTTCTTCAAATGGACGTTTGTCATTTTCACTCTTTTGTTCAATATATTTCTCTCCATCATTAAATTCCAATACTTTAGAGTTTTCAAAGATTTCTTGAGTAATCTCGATCTTATACTCGCCATCCTCCATTATACTAACTTCTGCTTCAATTATTTTTCCTAATGGCATAATTGTTCTATCATGATTTAATCCTACTGAAGGTACGCTACCACTCTTATTAATTTGGTCAGCAGCTGATTCTAACGCTTCTTTACTCATCCTCATATTATGACCATCGATATGTGTTGTTGCTCCTATTCCTTTAACTATCATTTCATTTATCTCTCCCTTTTTTATTATAAGTACGGTATTACCGACACTGATCAATTAAATGTTGTGATTTAACTTTTTAACACTATTCGTTAAAGCTGTTCTATATTTAGTATTTTACATTACAGTCGAACATCCTGCCAACTGGTTCGTAGTGTGGTGGATAGTCTATTCCAACATAGTCTTCATTTTCTAAACCCTTGTATATCAATGCTTATATGATAATGCCTTATAACACCCTATAGTAAACTTGAATAATCTTTAGCAAAATAAATACCAAGTAAACCCCAAATAAACACCAATATTAAGTAATATTAAAACAACAAAAATAATCGTTTTTTATAGCAATAAAAAATTACCCCTTTTCATTAAATTTAAATGCCTATTTAGTGCATACAAATCAATTTTCAATTTACTATTAGTCTAACGAAGTTCCTGCTAAACATTCACAGATAATCCTTCTATCATCTAATTCTATGGATAATAGGAAGTTGAGAATCCTACTGGGTTATAATAGAAACGACTTGTTGAAAATCAGCAGTTTTACCATTAATAATGGTCGTCGTTACATATTCTCCTGTTAGGTTTTGTCCTTTTATACCAATTAAGGTTTGTACGTTTTTGGGTTGAACACTTGAGATTGGCATACTAATAATTATTTTATATTCGCCAACAGGTATTACATCACCTTTTAATGTAAAAGGTCGACTTGTAAATTCATTATTATTCGTCACAATTATTTTGCATTGTGCACTATATGATAAATCCATATTTTCAAGAGTTATCATTAGGTGCGTTTCAGGTGGAAGAGTTGTGGAACCACTAATTATGCAACCTGATTTACTATTGTATAATGGAAAATCAATTTTATAATTCACATTAATCTCCTGACCAATTATTGGCTCAAATGCAATGTTTGCAGGATTGTGATTAAATTCGCCCATAATGACTGTGGTATTATTATAAATCCATCGATAATGCTTAAACTCAAATCCAAATTCTAATATCACATGTAACAAATAAATTTCTAATTCATCATTATCTTTAAAATATATTCCTCCAGGTTTTTCACTTTTTTGTTGCATGTAAATGCGAAGAATATCCGATGCTGGTTTTCTAAAAAAAGCAGATAGTTCAATTATAGTTGTTGCTGTATAGTTATCTCTCAATGATTTATAAATTTTTTCATTAATATCATCATTTTCCATGATGTTAAAATAAAAATCAGACTTTAGTGATGTGCTTTCCCAAGGACTCTGCGTACCACCTGTAATTCGCTCGACATCATTTCGGACCAATTTAAACATATCTTCAATTTTTATGTTTGGCTTTTCAATATGATTTAAAAGGCATTTTGTAAATACGCTGTTTTCTAATGATGACGATGATCCAATAGCTACAGTATTAGGGGCTGTTGCAAATGAAATAAATGTACCGCTACCAGCATTTATTTGTGATAATCCTCCAGAAAATATTGACTTTGTAAATGCAGGGGCAGTTCGACATGCATCGAGTATCAAGATATTTGTTTTTTCTGCATGGTTATTCATATAATCAGTTATCATATTTAGATCAACTAACCCAGTATTTATTAACCTAACTTTATTGTCTATTGGAATACAATCAATCGGAACTATGTAATTCTCACCATCTATTTGGATACCATGTCCCGAATAATATAATAGTACTGTTGAATAAGAGTCCGCAACAATAATGAAATCATCCATTATTTTATACAAATTATCGCGATTCGAATCCAATGCAGTTATGATGTCAAATCCTAAGTGTTCTAATGATTCTTTAACAGCCACACCGTCTTTTTCACAAGACGGCAACGGATTGCAATATACATACCCACTGTTTGCAACTATAAGAGCTAAACCTCTACTGATATTCATTTCTTCTCCTTGTTCATATAGGTGAATAAAATATTCATTACATTACTACCATCTGTATTGTATTTATCTGCTAATAACCAAGCCTCTTTTTGTATAATTGGAAGTGCTTTGTCAAAAGGTATTTTCCCAAGTTTCTGCGCATGCATTGATATTTCTGCGTATATAGCCTCTTCTATTTCATGTTTGTTCATATCTTCATCTCCATATTTTTTTTATAAACCGAGTTACAATTAAAGAACTAAATTCGATTACGTCAGCATAGTATGCATTTCCTCGAAATTGCAATCTCTTGGGGTAGTTTTGAATGTTATTTTACGTTCTAGGATGATGTAATGAAATATATACTTTATTTTATATCCTGCCTAAACTATCGAATATTCTAAATATTTCAGCAAACAGAGGATTCTCGTCTAAATACTTTTGAATAACTGGGTGAAAAGTCATTCTATAATATTCATCCATTTTTCCTCTTCCAACATATTCACATACCTTAGTTATAATTTCATTTCGTCTAGTTTCTTCAAATTCTTCGATAATTGTATGAACTAATTTTATTAGTTTAAATTTTGACCTTATATTAAAATCTTCTCTAACGAAGCATTCCAATACTAATCCAATGTACAAATAATCGGGGTAATCGATATCTTTTATATTTAAAAACTCTACAGCCTTTTCTGAACCTCCATCGGCTGATTGATAAATATTTCTACCTAATACCACTAATTCGTCATCCTTCAAATTGATATACTCATACTTTTCTAAATTTAATAAATACTCAATTGTATGATTTTGCATATACCAATTATGAGATATTAACAAATCAATTATTTTATCATATGTTAATCTAATATCCAAGTTGCTATCTAGAATAAACTTAGCTGTTTCAATACTTCGAGGCTTAATAAGGATATATTCCTTAATAGACTCAACATGTCGATCTGATAAGAGCCCTTTATCCAATGAGTAATTAAAAAAAGATAAAATACTTGGATGTGCTATACTCAAATCTATAGCAATAGCTACCAAATAATTTGAAGCTCTTTGACCTATTGATAAGAATAATTCAGAACATAATAAAACATTAATTGAAGTTTTATTGTGTTCTAAAACAAACCTGTGCCACTCTTCGTCTGTCATAAAAGATAAATCAACACTTTTTAAGAACTTCTCTAAAATATTGTACCCTAATAAGCGAACTTTGTTTTGTGTTAAATCATCTTCTATCTCTTCTATTCGTTTAGTAAAAGTTTCTACAAACCAAAGATGTAAGCTTTCATCAAACTTACTTATCATCTCATTTACAAAATCCTGAACGGCTTCATCAGTATTATCGATATAGTTTGGGTAAGATATCAGATTATCAATAATCGATATAATATAACCATGCTTTAATTTCAAAGGTTTTGATAGAACAAACTCAACAATTTCAGCTGCGGCTGATTTAATCTGTTCTCTAAGTGGTTTCAATTCATATGGATGACCAAATAAACATCTATTTTCATATATTCTAAGTAGATGATGATGTTCTGGATCATTGATAAATCCATATTTCATTGCTTGATCTAATAGATATTTATCTATAGATTGGTGATTCTCTTCTTTTCTCTGAATTTCAGATGATATTCTCAACGCATTACCATCCCTTATCTTGGCTAATTTAAACCTTCTCTTAATTGATTCTGCACAAGATATCCACAAAAATACATATGATGCTCTAAATGCATCACAATTATAACAGGCCACAGCCTCCTCAAACAGTAACTTGTCCTCATTATCATAAATTCTCTCAAGTAGGTGTTCCATTTAATTAATTACCTCCATTTTTCAATAAAATTTCTTTCTATACTTAGATTTTATCCTGAAATATAATACGCGTATTGAAAAATTGTAATTTATAATGAGGCTTCCTCCAATTATCTCTACTATTTCTCGTGTATTATCTTTTAAACCCTTTTATAACAATCGCTAAAGCTTTCTTCAGTTCATTTTCATAACATTTACTCTAATACCAATATTCAACAAATAGGCTTAAATTCCTTTAAATTTTGTGCTAAATAATAAAACTCTGAGATATTGCTCCCAGAGTTATTAACTAATCTTTACTTTTAAAACATATTGTAGTTTTAATAGACTAATGCTGCACTCCCACTCACACAATTTCTTAGTGATTTCCTCTATCTCTTTTTTTTCAGTTATTTCGGAATCTATAGTTATCCTATCCTTAATTATATTAATGACATCTCGCTCTTTAGCTCTAATTTTATTCACTAAAAATTATCTTAAGAATACTTTCATTATTATCATAATCTATACTATTAAGAAGGTTATATTTCTCATTTTCTAACTCAATGATATTATTAATTTTTACATCTTTATAATCCTTTTCATCAAAACCCAATGTAGATACTATAAGCTGAGTATCTTTATTATTATTCTTAAAAATATAATCAAATAATGCCAGCCTTTTGTTATCATCTAACTCTACATTATTAGGACTATCTAGAAGTAATGGAAATTTAATTGCTCCTTGATTTAACTCATATTTAACTTTTAATAAATTAAAATACCATATAATGGTGGCTATAGGTTTATTACTTCCTCTTCCTACAAATACACTCTTAAAATCCTTAAACTTTTTATCACTTATTTCTTTCAAACCAAACTTTGCCTTTGCTTCTAACATTGCTTTTTCATAAAGCTCGTTCGCTTTCTTTTTTAAATCATTATATTCTTTATATTTCTTGTTGTATTTTTTGGCATTTCCAATATTAATAGTCAGATTTATTTCTACCTCACCTAATTCGCCAATCAGATTGTCCTGCGTATCTAGGTACCCTTTATGCTTTATTACATTACTTACTTCAGTATCATCGATATTCATTTTTTGTTCATAGAGTTTCAATTTTTCTAAAAACAAAGCATATTCCTCTTCCTTAATTTCAAGCTTCCTTTCGACTTCTAATTGAATACTATCAAGTTGATCTTTCATAATATAAAAGTCTTCTAATCCATTGTTTTTCCTAATTCTCAATTCAGTTCCATTTATTAACTGCTGACATGTAGGACATGTGTCATCTCTTATAGACATAACTTCTTTTACCTCTATCCCACTTCTATCTTCCAATTCATCTAAAGCCATTTGTAATTCTACTTTTTCGTTTCTCATCTCAATAAGGTTGTTCTTAATTTTTTTTAATTTTAAAATAATTTCTGAGTATTCCTTTTTACTTTTTTCCAGTTCGATGTTTAAAAGTTTTATTTCTGTCGGAGCATCAAACCCTTCTAAATAACCTTTTAATTTTATTATCATATTTTCAAGGATCTGTTTATCTTTAACAAGTGCCCTTTCTTCATCTTTCAACTTTTCTAAATTACGAATAATTTCGAAATACTCTTCATTAAATATACCAAAATGATTATAGATAACATTTTCTTTATAGTTTGCATATTGTGCCAAAGATTTGAATGAATCAAATTTAGTGCCATCCATATAATCTTGATCAATATAATTCAATATATAACTAAACGCTGGTGGTGTTATTTCAAGTTTCTCTTCACTTCTATTTGGCAATTGTACACAAAACGAGTATAATCCCTTTAGAAACTCAGCCAAATCAATTCTATTCACTGTACTAAATAACTTATTGTAGTCTTTATCATATATTTTAAAGAGATTCTTACTTCTATAAATATAATAACTTTTTGTATAAATATCAATTAAACAGACATATACTTTAGGATCTAACTCCCACATATCATCAAAAATGCTATCGGCCCCTAGTGTATGATAGATGCTTTTCAAAAGTATTGATTTTCCAACATCATTACCACTCTTTTTGTTTGAAGTAATTATATTTATTCCTGTTTCAAAATCTACTCTTTTCCCAATTTTATTTTTATAATCAAAGATAATTAAACTACGTACCAGTAGATTATTCATAAACACCCTCCTCATACCTTTTCAATGTCAATAATGTAAGTATTTCAATATCTTCTATACTTATCTCTTTAGTGTTTTGATCGAACATTAATTGACTGATATGATTTATTATCTCAATATCACCATTGGGTAATGAATCTATATTTACTTTTATATAATTTGAAATTTTAGATTCCATCCTTTGCAGATATTTATATTTTTTTAAATCAATAAGCAATTGTGTCAAAATTCTATTCATCAGTAGTCTTTTTTTGAAATTTTCTTTATTTATATCGTCTATAATTTTTTTTGTTTTTTCAACAGCCACATCAGTTTTTTCATTATATTTTTCTAATACTCTACTAAGGTATTCATTCCCAATTCCTTTTTTTTTCAATATTTCGTCATAATTTTTTAGTTCTAACTCATAAGAAGCTTTAACAGATACTTCACATGCAAGAACTCTATATAATGAATTTAATTTTTTAGGTTCGCAATTAAAAATATCTTCAAAAAAAACTGCAGTCTCCCCAATTAAGGACTTGTCAGGGTTAAATAAATCAATACCTGTTCTTATAAAGTAAGCATTTTTTAGGTTTATTTCTGTAGTTTTTTTAAGTTCATCTTTTATATGTTCTTTTATTTTTATGGTAGCTTCATTATTAGTATTACTTAAATCTAGTATTTCACAACTATTATGAACTTTTTTACCATCATTGAATGGAGCATTTGACACTACTGCAACCTTTGTTTCATCACATTCTTTTCCAAATTCATTGTATTTTAAAATATATAATTTTCCTAATATAGAATCGCCATTCTTATTTTGCTTTATTAATTTTCCTATTGTATAACTACCTGAATCCTTTTGAGTTTTAACTTGGTAAAATTCAATATAATCTTTTAAATGGACTTCTATATCACAGCAATAATCAAAAACTACAGTATACTGCTTATTCTCCCTATGTAAATCATATATTTTTTTTAACCCCATAGAATTTCATTTCGGAATCTATTCTTTGCCATTGAACCAGATAGTTCATAAGGAAGTTTCATATAGTATTCTGATTTTGACATATTAATCACCACCAATGCTCTCAATTTATTTCTATGATAAAATAAAATATTTTCCTTATATTTTCAATCACAAATTTATACATTATATATTTTTTTATCTTTACCCAACATTTTCTATATTTACATTTTATTATTTTATTTATTGTTTCTATGTTAATCTCTATTTTCCTCTATTTTATTTAAATCTTTTACCTACTTATTTTTAAATTTACATCTATATGTAAAAAACAGTCCTTCAAATCAACGCATTAAATATTTTTTCATAATTCAGTTCTATCACTACACAAAGCTGATCAATTGTATTAGTTGTTAAAAGTATTTTATTATTTAATAAAACGTTATATAAATAATGTTAATAGCATAAAAGTATAATAGCAAAAATGATATTAAAATGGCCTGCATACTATTGTTGTAGATTATCAAGTAAAATTTTCATGATTAATATTAAGGGGGAGCTATATATGTCATCAAATAAATCTCTAAGTAGAACTAAGAAGGATTATTTCAATGAAAATGTTTTCGATCAAGAGTTAGCAAATAATATAAACATATCTATTAACGAATACATCACTAAAGAGGGCTATGAAGGTGGAAACACGCAATTAATTGGTGAGCGGTTTTGTGAATGGGTTTTATATAATTTATTTGAACTTAGAGAAGATGAAGTTCTAGAAGCTATATCAATAGGTGGAGCTTATGATAACGGTATTGATGCAGTTTTCGAAATTAGCAATGAACTTTATATAGTTCAATGTAAATATAAAACATCTCATTCAATTGATGCAATGTGTAGATTTGAAAGTGATTGCAAAAGACTAATAATAGAGGAACCATTAACTAAGAGGGTAATAGTAAAAGAAAAATGCACATTAATAAGGGAAAAATATGAACATAATGACACAATTCATTGTTTTTATATAACAAATACCGAGTTCCAAGCATTAGATAAAAACCAAACTAAGAAAAATATATTTATAGATAAAAATGTCGATACCCATAATTGGGATATCACAAATATGGTTGATAAATTAGAAGAAATTAAAGGACTATTACCAAAAAAATTCAGAAACGCAAAATTTAGAATGATCTTAATGAAAAATTTTGAAATGGATGATAACACAATAGTAGCTAGTGTAAGTTTAAATGAACTTGCTAATTTTGTTAAAGTTGGAGATAAGATGATATTTATGTCTAACATACGAAATTATTTAAATAAAACTAAAATAAATAAAAAAATTGAGCAAACGATTGAAGATGCCCCTGATAAATTTTGGTATTATAACAATGGGATTACAATTGTTTGTAAAGATTATGAATTAACGAATCAAGTAATAAATATGACAGAACCACAAATAGTTAATGGCTGCCAGACATCCAAATCAATATTGAATTATTTTAAAAGTAAGACTACTCTTGAACAAAACAATAAAGGAAAGATTCTTGTAAAAATTATTAGAATAGCAAAGAAAAGCAATAATGAAAAGGATATGAAGGAACTAAAGGATAATATTACAAGATATACTAATAGTCAAAATGCTATAAGAGGACTAGATTTTTATGCCTTGGATCAATTCCAAAGAGAACTAAAAATTAAATTTGGTGATTTAGGATATTTCTATGAGATTCAAAGAGGTGCTTATATAACTTTAAAAATTGCAGACCAGAAAAAGTATAAGGGTGATTTAAACTATAATTATTCATTGCCTAAAAAATCCTCCTATGTATTGCCTGCAAAAGAAGTAATACAAGCATTTACAGCCGGGATTAAGCAAATGCCTAATTTAGCATATGGGCATGCTGAAGAATTAACACCAATAGGTAACCAATGGCAGTATATATGTAATGAGGAAACAAAATTATTATCTATTGAATATTTTTTATTCCCCTATTTATTATTAACATATATAAAAAATAACAATGGCTATAAGCGTGGAGTAGATGATTTTAGAAAATCTTCATCATTGTTATTTGTTGCTACATATTTCATGTTTATACGTGAAATTGTCAGAGAAGTTTTTAATCCTAAATGTGAGAGCCCTTTGGATATTAATATTGAAATATATAGAAATATATTTAAAGATGAAAAAACTAATAAAGAACTTATAAATATAGTGGATACGATACTTCATAATTATTTTCAGGATAGTAAAATTGATGATGATTATGTTAAAGATGATTTAAAAGGTTTTTTAAAGTCATCTATTAAAAAAGATGTGCCTTGGTCAATACTCGAAAAAAAAGTAAATCATTCATTAAACATGGCAAGGGATAAAGGAATTACAAAAAAAATTGAGGAAATTCTAAACAAACTTAATCTTTAATCGATATACTTATGAATACAATATATTCTAATAAAATAAAACAACTATTAAAGATACGGTACTTCTAGTTAGTATTTCATTCCATATAATATATGGCTACACTCCTTTTAAGATAATTTAAAAGAATGTAGCCTTGCTGATTCTTTGCTATATTTTTGTATGTAACCCAATTGATATTGTGTTCGTTAATTTTCGAAACAATGATTTATCTGAAACTAAAGATATCACAATAAGAAATTACTTACCATATTTTAAAACATTTTAAGTTTTTATGTAAATTTTTTTAACATTTTTTTTATGAGATTTATTTTTGGGATAATTTTTTTGTAAATTTTATATAGAAAGGACTTTCGCTCTATCATTTATTCTCTCCATCCGAGGTTTACTGCCTTCTGTGTGGGGTTTTTATTTCCTTCGGCTTTACAAAAAAAGTAATCGCCATTTCTACTATTAATTGCTCAATCACATAAATAGCACTTATTATGTTTCCTTGCTCTATTACCTGTAGTACTCCTTGCCCTTTACCTTATACAATGCAGGTCTACTAATAGAACTCTCATCTACCCTACCCCTATGCACTTATGATAGTTACAGTTCTAGCTGTTATGAGATTATGACTTCATTGATAACTATATATCCTTTAACTCATGTACATTCTAGTACTTTAATACAAAATAAAGAGAGAAGGCTTAGTTGCCCTCTCCATGCTTGAGTTAAATTTCAGTTAAATTTAATTAGTGCCTAAATAGTGGTGTTACCTCTTATAAATTACTGTTTTTATTTAATAAACTTTGAACTTTACCAAATACTATTTTATTAATTATTATAGGTTGGCTGCCATCTTTCATTATGTCGCCATGTGTGAGTATCCCTTTGTAAAAATTATTACTTAATATATCCTTTACACTTTGTTTGCTGAAGCTCTTACCTCTGTTTGTTGTATATCCATTAGCATCTAAGTACTTCTTAACTTTGCCTAAGCTCTGTAGTTCTAAATATTTTTTATAAATCAATTCGACTACTAGTGAAGCTTCACCATCTATTACTATTTTATTATTAATCCATCTATAACCTATTGGAGCTACACCACAAGCCTTATCTCCTGCCTTTGCTTTTGTCCTTCTACCCTTTGCTAATTTTAAAGCAATACTCATTCTCTCGTACTGGTCCAATAATTCCATCATGCTATTAATTAAGAAGTCATTAGGATCTTTATTATATATTGAATAGGTTTGTTGCTCTATGCTTATGATGTCAGCTTTAGCTTTTTCTATTTCTTTTCTAACTAAAACTTTTACTATATCACTTCTCCAGAGCCTACTAGTATTTAATACTACTACTGTATTTATACCATTGAAGCTACTTAGCAAGTCATTTAGGCCATGTCTGTCTGCATTGGTACCACTAACACCCTCGTCACTAAATACCTTTACTAATTCTAAGCTATTATCAGTACAATAATTTTCTATAGCCTGTTGCTGTGTTTTTAGCCCGAATCCCTTATGTACCTGAGTAGAAGTTGAAACTCTTATATATCCAAATACTTTATTCATGCTCAACACCCTTTCAATAACTTTCTATATTTTATAGTATATATATTATTTCTAATAGTGTAAAGTATTATTGATAATTGTTTACACATTTACTACTTAAACTCTTAATATATAAGATTTTATAGTAATTAATCATGTTATGCTTTATTTAGGTATTGTAATAGATACAATGCTTATATAAATTGGGGCTATAGTAAACTATATCGGCGGCATACGTATTTAGATTAAACGACATGATTAAACTCCATATGCGTGCAAAGATCCAACTTGCTAATTTTTAAGATTAAAGATTAACTAAGATAAAAAAAATTTAAGATTCTAGTGGGTCGTTAAATTTCGTATTATAAATTTATCGAGCCACGGGTCTTTATATTAATTTCCCGGCCAGTCTGGAACCTTTTATGAATAACAGTGCCCTTTCGGTAAAGGTCGCAGTGGTGGTGGCTGGAGCGAGCTTTATCGAAAGGGCTGGGTAGACTTAGGTTTTTATTTATTATTTATATAGAATGATTAGATTAAAGACAATTTAAATTAAAATAGAATCAATGCACGCCGTCGGGTACCCCAAAAAGGACCAGCTTTGGCATTAGAAGCTCTTAGTTTCACAGGGTTTGAGGGACGAAAACAATGGGAAGCTTAGAGATTCTTATGCTGAAGCTTGTTCTTTTTTGGGTGACGGTGTACGTGCCCAGACCTTGTCCTTCCAAATTCTCTATACAACTAACAACAATATAAATATATTTAAAATAAAATAATTATTATAATTATATTTCATTAAAATTATTAATAATATTAAGTCCAGAAAGGAGATTACTAAGATTAAAAAAGCTCTAAAAACTTGTAAGCTGCTGGCAAATGGACGAGCCTGTAAACCATGTGGAATTTTTTAAATAATGGTATGGTGAAGAATAAAGTCCTGCTGCTACAAGATTTATTATTTATTTAATTTTGTGACAAATTAAGAATACAGTTTGCCAAATTTACTGAGTTAAGAAAAACTACTTATTGAACAAACTACCTACTTTTTTCAAAAGTCTTAACTTGTTATTAGCTAAATATTTATACATAACATTTTATCAGAATATTTCGAAAAATGAATTGACTACTGATATCATCAGTGATATTATTATAGATAATATCAGGTAAAAATATTAAACAAAATCTATAATTAAAAAGGAGAAACTATGAATAAAAGAGAAAGAGTCATTGCAGCAATTAATGGTGAACCAGTAGATAAGGTTCCAGCTAGTTTTTCACTTCACTTTAATAAGGACAAGGCGTTTGGAGAAGAAGGTATAAAATCACATTTGGAGTTTTTTCAACGCACAAACACCGATATTTTGAAAATCATGAATGAGAATCTTCTTCCTTACATGGGAGAGATCAGAAAACCCCAGGATTGGAGGAACATTAAAACCATTTCCCTAAAGGATGATTTTATGCAAGCACAAATTGATTTTGTAAAACGTATTCTTGACAAATGCGATAATACGGCATTCACTGTGGGAACAATTCACGGAATTACGGCCTCTGCAATTCATCCCATTGAAGCAATATATGGCTATGAAGCTACGCGTGAACTGTTGTGCCAACATATCAGAGAAGACAAGGCTCCTGTAATGGATGCAATAAAGCGTATTACTGACGGTCTGTGCCAATTAGCTCAAAAATATATAGAGTTAGGGCTGGATGGCGTATACTATGCATCTCTCGGCGGGGAAAAACGTTATTTTACTAATGAAGAATTTGAAGAATGTATTGCTCCCTTTGATAAGATGGTTCTCTCTGCGGTTAAGGAAAAGAATGCCTATAATTGCCTGCATATATGTAAAAATGATTTGAATATGCAACGATATGCCAGTTACAAGGATTTTGCTGATATTGTAAACTGGGGTATATATGAGACTAATTATTCGCTGGAAGAGGGTAGAAATCTTTTCGACGGAGTTACTATTATGGGTGGATTAGCAAATCGGAGTGGTGTTTTGGTGGATGCTACAGATGATGAGTTAGTACAGGCTGTTAAATCTTTAATTTCCTCATTTGGAAAAACAAAATTCATTTTGGGCGCAGATTGTACCTTGCCCACAGAAATTTCTTATGAACGTATCCTTACAGCAGTTAATGCTGTTAAATAATAATTTTTTATAGGGGGTATTATTATGAAAAAGAAAGTTATTTCTATGTTATTAGCATCAACAGTGATTCTTAGTACATTTGTTGGATGTGGATCTGGTAAAGAGAGTACCACAGTGACTAATGACAAAAAAACAATCTATCCCAAGGGAAATGTAGTTATCTACGGATATGGACAACCACAATATTTACAGCAATACTATGACGCGTGGTTGGAGAGAAACAGAGATATTGCACCAGAAGTTACCATTGAAATTATTCAGACTAAGGGTGCAGCAGATTCTAGATCGAAAGTTATGATGACTCATCTTTCCGGCGCATATAATGATCTGCCGGATGCAATGTATATTGATCCGGTTAATCTTATGGATTTAGCAAATGGCAATATTCTTAAAGATGAAACGGATTTCGTAACTCCAATGATCAATAAAATGGTAGAGGGTGCAACTGAGGATGCAAAACTTAATGATAAAATTTATGGTTTGCCAGAATCCGTCCGCCCACAGATGTTGTTCTACAACAAGCAAATATTCACCAAATATGGAGTTGATCCTACTCAGATGTCTACCATGGAGGGCTATATTGAGGCCGGAAGACAACTTAAGGAAAAAAGTGCAGGAAAAGTTTATCTTTCTTATATAGATCCAGGTAGTAAAACCTGGAGATATTGGGGTCGTAGAGGCCTTATGCCTCAGGCAAATGCAAAAATTTGGAATGATAAAGGTGAAATAGTAATTGGTTCTGACCCAGGCACAAAGCTTGCGATGGGCACTTTGAATACACTGAATTCTGAAGGATTACTTTTGAAATCTGCAATAATGGAACCTGCGCTATATGATTCTATAAAAAATGGTCAGGTGGCAACCTTCTACATCGGCGCTTTTTGGGATGAATTTTTGAGAAAAAATGTTTCTCAGACTGCTGGCCAATGGGATGTAATGACCGCTCCGTCTTTCAAAGATATAGGTAGTGCTGGTGCACCTGTTTCTTCTTATTTTGCAATCGTCAATAAAAAGGACGGTGTTTACGCTGGACTTTGCGAAAAACTATGGAAAGACTTTACCTTTGACAATAATTCTCGTAAGGATTGGGTGAACAAAATGGTGAAGCAGAATGCTCCTTATGCAAACCCTGTTTCTACTGAAATGCTTAAGGATGATTTCTGGAAAGAACCTGCTGAATTTTACGGTGGACAATCTTTTCGCAAGTTGGAGGGTGAATCTCTCAAGAACAACTCTACTAACCTATTAGTAACACCTCAGGATGCGGAAGCAGACCAAATTATTAGTGCAGAGATTGAAAAATATGTTGCCGGTAATCAAACCATGGATGAGGCAATTATCAACATGGACAAGAATATGAAGGCAAAGATCGGCAAAGCCGAAATTACAAAAAAATAGGTGAGGAAAAATGAATTTCATCAAGACTATTAGAAGATATGGATATCCATATTTATTTATTCTTCCATTTTTTATGTTATTTATTATTTTTCAATTGATTCCAATAATATGGACAGTAGTAATTAGTTTTACGCAGTGGAATGGAGTTGGTTCCCCAAAGTATGTGGGAATTAACAATTATAAGTTGCTAATGAATGATTACATGTTTTGGGATTCTATTAAAAACACCATTTTTTACTGGATAACAGGTGTAATTTTTATTCTAGTTCTTTCTGTTTTAATAGCGTGTCTGTTAAATTACAGTAAATTAAGAGCAAAAAGTTTTTTCAAAACTATGACTTTTTTACCAAATGTATGCGCTGCAATTGCCATGGGAATTATTTTCGGCATGTTATTTAATGAAAATTCGGGATTGATTAATCAAATTTTGGTTTCCTTTGGGGGAGAAAAAGTGCCATGGCTTACTAGCATTTCCATGTCAAAATCTCCAGTTGTTCTCTTAAACGTATGGAGAAACACTCCGTGGTTTACCATAATTATTTTGTCTGGACTACTAAATATTTCTCCAGAATATTATGAGGCTGCGAATATAGACGGCGCTAATGCGTTCCAGCAGTTTTTAAAGATTACACTACCGTCTCTGTATAACATCCTATTCTTCTGCTTTATCACATTGACAGTGGACTCCTGGAAAATTTTTAATGAACCTTATATTCTAAAAGGCCCAGGAACATCGAATACCTCGTTGTTCCAATACATGTATGAATCTGGTTTCACCATTTTCAAAATGGGTTACGCCTCTGCCATTGGTTGTATTTTGACTATGATTTTGCTAACTATATCCCTTGTTCAGTTTGTGATTCTTAGAAAAAAGGGAGAATTATAAGGAGGAATGAGATTTGAATAACAATATTAAAAAAAGACTGTTAAATCTTAGTATATATATGCTTTTAACGATTATTGTATTCTTATGCTTGTTCCCAATTGTATGGATGTGCATTATTTCGTTTAAAAGCACAACAGAAAATATCAGCGGATTTAACTCCCTGTGGATTTCCCATCCAACCTTAGACAACTTTAAAAAACTATTCATCACTATTCCAGTTTGGACGAATTTTTATAATAGCGTCTTTACCACACTGATGGGAACAGCCACTTCTCTGTTTTTCTGTTCACTTGCTGGATTTGCATTTGCAAAGTACAAGTTTCCCGGAAGAGATTTCCTGTTCTACTTTGTCATTGCGACTATGATGGTGCCACCAGAGGTTGGCTCGGTTCCGCTGTTCATTATCATGAAAAAATTGGGATTAATCAATAGTCTTTGGTCCCTGATTGTTCCAAGAATTGCCACGGCAGTCGGTATCTTTTATATGCGGCAATACATTATGGATGTTCCAACCGAGATTATTGAAGCAGCACGAATCGACGGCTGTAGTGACTTTAAAATTTTTACTCATGTTGTGATACCAATCATTAAACCTGCTCTGGCGTCATGGGGGATGGTGACCTTGATTGCTCGTTGGAACGATTTCTTTTGGCCATTGCTTTTTCTACGTTCATCACAAAAATACACTCTGATGGTATCTATTTCCCTATTGCCAGTAAGCGACGGATTATCAACTCCCTGGCCGGTAATTATGGCGGGCACCACATTTGTAATTATTCCGATTATTGTGTTATACTTGTTTTTACAAAAGTTTCAAAAAGCCGGATTAACTGCAGGCGCAGTAAAAGGTTAATATATTTAGAATGTTGAGGATGAGAACATGATTACTGAAAAGAAATCCATTAAAGAAACTGTCTATAACAGCGTTTTAAAGAACATTATTAAAGGCGAATACCCAGTAAACTCAATAATTAACGAGCGGGTGCTTATTGATAAATATAATGTTAGTAAGTCACCTGTAAGGGAAGCATTGTTGGAGTTGTGCAAAGATGGAATTTTAAAAAGCATTCCCAGATATGGTTATCAGGTTGTGCAGATTACACCAAAAGAAATTTCTAATATTCAGGAATTGCGCTTAGTAGTAGAATTGGCAGCTTTGCGTAAATCCATCAACTATCTGCATGAAGACGCCTTTATCTTGCTGGAGGCGCATTCTCAGCAGGCTAAAGAAATGGAAATGGATATTCTTAAACATTGGTCCCACAATATGGACTTCCATTTGTTGCTTTGCAGTTTTTGTGAAAATGACATGATGTATCAAACGCTAGATAAAATTTTAAAATTTTGCTCCCGAGGTGCGGCACAGTATTATACTAAATCTTGGAGCAACAATAAACTCACTGATGCAACGCTTCATTTCAATTTAATTCAAGCACTTCGTGCTAAAAATCTGGAGCAGGCAGAGCAAATTTTGACTGAGGATATTTCATCAATGAAACATGAAATTTTAAATGGTTGAACGGTTTAAGGAAGATCACGGATTTCATGGATTACTTCCATTTAAAAATAAAGCTAAACCCTCTTATTGAATTAAGAGGGTTTAATTTCATTTTAATTTGGGTAGAGTCAACATTGCGGAAATGTTGGCGCTAACCCTAATTTTCTATAACCTTTATTATAACGAATCTACGATTTAACATAAAATCATAAATTAATTTTTCACACCCAATTTACTGTAATAGCAAAATAAAACCCATCCTAATTCATCTAGTATAAAATTCGATTTTGCAATGTTTCTTAGCATTGAGTACAGACCAAATTACTATCTTCATTAACTCCTCCCCTAGCAATGGGGACAATATGATCAATTGTAGGAAACAACTCCCAGTACGCTAAATGACATTCATTCATTTTCCAATTTAGATGATAAGGAAAATCTAGAAGGAATTCTTTTGAAAGTATTCTTAGCACTCCAGGAAAGATCAATCTTTCTCCTGAATATCTATCTATAAAGCCATCACGATTATATATACTTGCTAGTTTTGACTTTGTATATGACCTTTTCTCATATTTTATATAGTTAAAGGGATACTGTTCTCTAATTATATCTAAGCATTTCTCTTTATTATTCTCAGATAGAGTATTACATATATCACTTATTACTTTACTTTTATCCACTATCCTTTTCCCCTACTTCCATCTTGCTTTACCACTTATAATATTTTCCTATGGATACACTTACCAGCACCATCTTGGCAATATCCTCGTACCTTTTACGCCTCTGCCACTAACTTGGTTTTCAACCTTAATAACTTCAATTACTCCAACCTCTTGGAGTATATCGGATATTATATTTACAGTTCTTAAATCAGTATTTAATGCTTCCTTAATGTCCTTATCTAGCCCTTCAGGAGTTTTACTTCTTGTAGCATTTCGTGAGTTTTGAGGAAATATCTTGCTTGGCTCATTGTTTAATATCTCTACCGTTGTTAATATTAGTTCCTTAGTTATTGTTATTCCTCTATGTTTAAATGGTAGATCACCAAATTTGCTCTCAACACTGTGATAAATTTCTTCAACTAATTCCTGTTTATTATCAATCTCTTCAAACCTATTTATTATTTTACCATCAACTTCTTTAGCCTCTAAGAACATACCTAATGGTCTAACCCATATTCCTCTTTCTCCATAAAGGGCCTGATAAACCACCATATCTTCAAGAGTTTCTGAGTGTTTTGCTACATAAAGAACTAAATACTCATTTCCTTTAAAATGTCTATATTTTTTACCGATTACAACATTTCTTTTATTCATTTAACAGATACCTTCTTCGTAAAAATATATTTTCGTTTACATCTCTTTGTTAACATACACTGCCATTTTTTCCTTCCCATTAATTAAGATATATTTGTTAGTAAATCCTATTATCATTTAATATTGACCATATATAAGCAGACCCTCTTACAAGATTGCTAATTACGCCTGGTCCATCAATAGGCATCATGTTATAGGCCTTTTCAAAGTCTCCTTTTGATAGTTTATATTCAGTTCTCGTTGTTATTAAACCATTGCCTAATATCTTATAAGTAAATTCTTTTTCTGTTTTAGTTTTAAAGGTGCTTCCTTCATTTATAATAATTCTCTGCCATATATCAATGAAAGATATCTTTTGCATTAACATTACCTCTTCCCTTTATATAATTATGTACTTATTGATATCAATCTACCTTTTGATTTTTATCTATAAATTAACTTACTACCTTTTTAATTAACACAGAAGCAATGTTCAATCTATCTTTATAATTTTTCTGAGTATGTCCCTGACCGGTAATAAACGGTGACACAACTACCTTAACCCCATCAAAATCTAGATATTCCCCACTATCTACAGCAATACCATATTTGATCTTTGGAACTAGTAACCGTAATGGTTGTCCACCCAACAGAATAATTAAGTCAGGCTTACATACCTCAATTTCTGCTACTAATAATTCCTTACTTTTAGCATTGTCAAAATCTCTATCTTTATATGATGCTTCCTTATATACCTTTGCAGCATCAGTTATATAACAATTATTCAAGTCAATATTCCATTCTCCTAATTGCTTATTAACTTTATTCCAACTATTGTATGTAAATAGATCATTCTTCTCTAGCAATGAATTATAAATTTCGTAATCTTCTTTACTATTAATAGCTCCATAAAGTTGTGACCAAAACACTATACTTCCAGCATCTTTTGAAAGAGAATCTTGGCTTACAATGAAAACTTTAGTTTTTACATTACTCTTAAAAAAGTCTTCTCCCCACCAATGTAAGTCAGCACCTCTCGTAAATTGTTTATACTTCTGAAGACTTATCACTTTCTCAACCTCATAAGAATAATAGTTATCAGGATATAATTTTTGAAATACTCTTAACGGAGACTTTTCTTTAAAAGCCTCTTCTGGAAATACCTTGTAATCTGCAAATATTCTCGAAAGCACATCAATACACATAATTTCTTCTCCTTATTAATCTTCAATCATAAAGATATAAAGTTTTTATTATTTAGCTTGAATGTTAATAATTTTATTAGTTCATATCATTACATACATCATATATTTAACAAAGAAAAATGCTCCTTCCATTCAGAATCCAACATTGAATCACAGCAATCTTTTACCATATCAACATGCTGTGGTTGAAGAATAAAAATATAATCTCTTATAGTTCCTCTTCTAAATTTCAATCCTATAATAGTCGAATTTTTAAATGCATTAAATTCTTTTAGTTTTCTAAATTTATTCTGGTATTCTTCCTCTGGCTTTCTTTCTCTGTGATTATAAAATATTATACTTTTACCCAGATTAAAATAGTCTTCTAATTCGTTATAGCCTATATACTTATTTCCTTTTATAGATGTTAATGATGTACTTTTGACTTGTAATCCATTGTCTGGATCTAAAAATACAATATCACTACTACATAGTTTCTCAAGTGCTTTTTCATGCCACCGATTTCTCAAATCCCTTTGATGAATCCAGTTGGTTTCTTTATGAAAATCTAATATTTCATTATAGAATATTGTTGTGTTAGGAAGAATATTCGATTTCTGAATACTATCAATATTTCTTTCATTTTCAAGAATAATTTTACTTAAGCTATAATACAATTCCTCATCACATTCCCTATACTCATCCTTTTGTAAATATGAAGTATGTTTACCATCCTCATTACCAGATTCATCCGGAGTTAGATACCAATTTATTCCTATAATTAGATTTGTCTTAGCTATATTTCTTAATAGTCCGTATTTACCAAAATCCCCAACGTCTGCAACATATCTGTTTTGCATCAAATCACCTTGCCTTACAAACATATTTTATAAAATTTTTCTAGAAGCTTACTGCCCCTAACTTTGATTAGTCAGCAGTAATAACAACCTCATGCTTTAATATCTATTTTATGTTATTTCAACATAAAACTATTTTTCTCCTGCAATATTTGTAAAAATAGGTAAAATAATAAAACTCTGAGATTACCTCAGAGTTTTATTATTTACTTTTTAACTTTATAAATACTATTTCACTGGATTTCTTGCAAACAAATACTTCTGTTCCATCGTCCACATGTTTAACCCATAAGACGACTTTCTCTCCTCATCCACAATTTGAATATTATCTGACCATGTTATTTGTGCAGACACTGTCTGCACAAATAACATAGTCCATATAACGCTATAAGATTATTCATTTTCAAATTTGCTCCTTAACAATATTTGCTGTCTAAGAGATAGCATCATGGTAAAAAGTTTCTCTACGCCTTCTTCTTCACTTTTGCTTAAAGCCTCACTGCGCATAGTAATAAAAGAATTTGTTTCTTCTTTATCTTTCACGTTTTATTTTTATAATTTCTGCAAGTTTTATAGTAGATAATTTCTTCATTTTTAAACCTTCTTTCTTACTAGAGTATGCCCACTCTTAACTATAATTCTTGGCGCAGTGCGTCAACATTGTTGGTTAATGCATAATGCCTCCAATAATCTTTCTTATATTATCTCATCCTCTAATTGTCTTAGAATCAACACCTAATTTCTCTCAACAGTGATGAGAGTATTCCATTATCTTTATAAAACTTTTCACATGTTTTTCGAAATTATTAATGTTCATATACTCCCCACCCTTGTTTTTTCACTAAAAACGCCCCAATAATTATAGATATACCCCGTAAATAAGGTATTCCTATCGATTATTAGGGTGTTTTGTGTATTCTAGCTTGAGGATATTACCCATGGTGAAATGATTTAAACAGTACCGCTAACTAATATAGCTCTTTGCTATTCTGTAAGTTTAATATTATTTTCATTAAGCAATTTTTCAACCTGTGATTGTTGTTTCAATACCCAATCAATCACATTTAAAAGGTTATTTCCATTTGTATCTTTTATATACTCTGAATAACTTTGGCTAATCTTTTCTAAAAAGTCTTTATCTAGTCTATCATAAAATGCAAATTCAACATTTATTTTCTTTAACTCACGTACTATGAATTTTAGTTTACTTTCTAAAGTTTCTCCATAGCCTAAGGAACAATCTAAGTCTTCTTTATACCTTGATGATGCAAATAATGATAACCCATTATCATACAACCTATATAATTGTAAAATCCCATTCGTTTTATAAAAGGAAAAATTAGTATAATTTCTATCCATCTGCCTTGTAATTACATCAAATAATCCCATTTTAAGTACATCTAGTTTAGTCTTATTAGGCGACTTAATTTTTGTGAATAATTTATAAAAATCTTCAAAGCTTCCTTGATCTAACCCAACTAAAACATTGGCCGGAATTAAGTCTTTAGTTTCATCTATTACTGAGAAACATAAACCATTTGGCAATGCTCCTGCGGGAGAACACTCTATCCCTAATCTCTTTGCTATTTCATATGCTACCTCTTCTGCGATATTATCATATGAATTAGTTTGTAATCTTTCCTTTACCACACATAAATTTCCTTTAATCCTTGCTAAGTCCTTATTACATGCTCCATCAATATTTAGTTTTGTTTTTGTGGCATTTAAATTTATAACATCAAAAGAATGATTTATTACTTTTCCATCATCTATCATTATTGATGCCCAGGGTGAGAATTCCTCATAGCTCTCATCTTCATCAAATGCTAACCATAATTTATCCTTAACATTTATTCCTCTAGTCGCTATAAATACCTTGAAATATAAATCTTCTTCATCTTCTTTTAAGTCTAATGATGCTAGGAATGAATTAAATCCGACTTGACTTACTGGTCTTATTCTATTTATAACCCATTTATCGAACTCAACAGAACTCATTATATTTTTATTTCTTCTATCAAAAAATAAATCTAAATTTATGATTTCCATTGTTTTATTATCTATATCAATTTCTGAAACTGTTTTATCATAATATTTCAGATAATAATATTTACTCATTTCATACATCACTCCTCTTAATATCTAGTGTACTTGCATTTACAATGGCCAAAGATAGCTATTCTTTAAAAAGAACTCTTCTTTAAATTGAAACTTCCTTGTCATAAATTTATGTAATTGATATTATTATACATCAATTATCTACAACCATCAAAGAAATCCATAAAGATTTCTCACAGTACAAGCCTAAAAATAATGAAAATACTATTTCATCTGAAAAATTTTATAATGACCGTGTTTTAGAAATCGACGATGATAGTATTCCTTTTTAAATATTAGAATTTCTTAAAGGTGGCAGGCACTTTTGAAAAATTGAGAATGGATTTTCTGAAAGATCTAAATTAGTTTCTACACCTGCGTCTTTATCTGCATCATTGAATCAGCATTCTTCCCTATAAGATACCAATCATATCTCTAGATAATAATATCTTCTATTTTTCTTTGAGAACCCGATCCTAGTTCACACCAAAATTCTTGTTCATAATCATTTATATTTTTAACTTTTTCTTATCTTTTCTTTATATTGTTATCTTCTCTAACCCATCATTTCAGTTAGTTTTTTTGCCCATTTTTTGTCCGCTTTTTGTCCGTCTTTTGTCCGCTTGTCCGTAAATTGTCCGCTTATTATCTAATATTATTTAAAATTCAATGGTATTTATTGGTATTACAATTGTTTCAAAGCGTTGATATTACTACATTCACGTCTTTTGTTAACATATACCAATACATACTAAAACACAGCATGTACAACTCAAAATCCAGTGGTAGCAATAACGTGCGGGTTCGATTCCCGCCTCCGGCACCAGGAGTTTTTTTTCATCTCAATATTAACATGACTATAGGTATTCATTGTCGTTGAAATATCACTATAACCTAACCAAACAGAAATTTCTTTCATAGTTACACCGAGCTTTAGTAAATAAGAAGCAGTTGAATGTCTCAGTGTATGGACTGATGCATGTTTAGTGATTCCAGTCTTTTTTATAGATTTTTCTAGCGTCCGTTGAACACTACGTGGACCTATAGCACCTGTGCGGCCACTTCCGGAAAATAAATATTCCGTAGGGTGATATCTTTTCCAATACTCCCTGAGAACTTCAAGATTTACTTTTGATTACAATGAATACCTATCTTTTTTACCTTTACCCTGTCTTATTAATATTTGCATATTTTTACTATCAATATCTTTTATTTTTAGGCTTTTATGCTCCCGGGGCTATAACCCCTTAGTTCCATATCCATTTTCAATCTTTCTATTTTATTTAAGTAAAAATTAAATTAACATAATTAGCACTCGTCTGCCACCGCTGTTAGCGGTTTAGTTCAATTAATTTTTCACGACATTATCATTTTATCATGTATAACAAGTGTTCATTATGAATTTAATATTAAAAACTTATTTGTTTAATATTGCATATAAGAATATACTAGAAATAATAATAATAAATTCAATATGTAAAATATATAGGAGGTACTTATTATATGGTGATGGATATCGGATTGATGATTGCTTGTGATGAGCTCCAAAATTTTTGTTAAAACAAGCATCTCCACCTGGAGTGAAATCAAATGTCATTACAATTCGTAATTTAATTAAAATATATTATAATTATTAATTTTGGTTACAGGTTTTTCAAAACTTTTACATAAATTTTACTGTAACAAATAAAAAATAGGAGGTATAAAAGATGGTAGGAATTATTCTTGCTAGTCACGGAGAATTTGCTAAAGGCATCTTGCAATCTGGTGCGATGATTTTCGGAGAACAAGAAAACGTGCAAGCTGTTACGTTGATGCCTAGTGAAGGCCCTGATGATCTTAAAGCAAAAATGAAAGACGCAATCGCATCCTTTGACAACCAAGATGAGGTTTTATTCTTAGTTGATCTTTGGGGCGGTACACCATTCAACCAAGCGAATAGTCTATTTGAAGAACACAAAGATAAATGGGCAATCGTAGCTGGTATGAATCTACCAATGGTGATTGAAGCTTATGCTTCACGTTCTTCAATGGAATCCGCACAGGAAATTGCGGCTTATATCTTAAAACCAGCTAAAGAAGGAGTTAAAGTTAAGCCTGAAGAATTAGAACCAGCAGATACTGGTAAATCTTCTGCAACTTCGGCTGGGCAATCTAATGCAGGTGCACCTGGATCATTCGAATATGTTTTAGCTCGTATTGACTCTCGTTTACTTCATGGACAAATAGCGACTGCTTGGTCAAAAGATGTGCTACCTACACGAATTATTGTCGTGTCAGATGCAGTAGCCAAAGATGAGCTTCGTACGAAATTGATCACACAGGCTGCTCCTCCGGGTGTTAAAGCTCATGTTGTTCCAGTTAATCAAATGATTAAACTTGCAAAAAATGATCAATCTTTTGGCGGACAACGTGCATTGCTTCTTTTTGAAAATCCACAAGATGTACTTAGATCGGTAGAAGGTGGAGTACCTTTGAAGACAATCAATATTGGCTCTATGGCTCACTCTCCGGGTAAAGTTCAACCAAACAAAGTACTTGCTTTCAATCAAGACGATATTGATACCTTCAATAAGCTTAAAGAAGCTGGACTTACTTTTGATGTTCGTAAAGTTCCAAATGATTCAAAAGGAAATATGGACGAAATCCTTAAAAAAGCACAAGGCGAATTAAATAAACTAAAATAATCTAACTATTTAAATGAAAAAGGAGGATTAATAATCATGGATATAAATATTGTCCAAATGATATTAGTCGTTATCGTGGCATTTCTAGCTGGTATGGAAGGTATCTTGGATCAATTTCAATTCCACCAACCAGTAATTGCTTGTACGTTAATCGGCTTAGTTACAGGTAACTTAGTACCATGCCTAATCTTAGGTGGTACTCTTCAAATGATTGCTTTAGGTTGGGCAAATATAGGTGCTGCCGTAGCACCCGATGCAGCGCTTGCATCTGTTGCATCTGCAATTATTCTAGTTCTTGGTGGACAAGGTAGAGCAGGAGTTCCTTCAGCTATCGCTATTGCTGTTCCACTAGCAGTTGCAGGGCTATTATTAACAATTATTTGTCGTACCATCGCTACAGCGTTTGTACATTTCATGGATGCTGCTGCTAAACAAGGAGATTTCAGAAAAGTTGAAATGTGGCATATCATTGCTATTGGTATGCAGGGTGTACGTATTGCAATTCCAGCAGCCTTGATCTTAGCAATTGGTGCTGCTCCGATTCGTTCACTACTTGAAGCTATGCCTGCTTGGTTAACAGGTGGTTTAGCAATCGGTGGTGGAATGGTCGTAGCTGTCGGTTATGCAATGGTAATCAACATGATGGCTACAAAAGAAGTATGGCCATTCTTTGCAATTGGTTTTGTGTTAGCAACTATTTCAGAAATTACACTTATCGGACTAGGTGCAATCGGTGTATGTGTGGCTCTTATTTACTTAAAGCTTACTAAACAAGGCGGCTCAGGTAATGGTGGAAGCTCAAATACTGGTGATCCAATAGGCGATATTATTGACACTTACTAAGAAGGGAGAGAACACGAAAATGGCAAATAAATTAAAATTAACAAAAAAAGATCGTATTTCTGTTTGGTTCCGTTCATTTTTCCTTCAAGGTTCTTGGAACTACGAAAGAATGCAAAACGGTGGTTGGGCATACGCATTGATACCCGCAATCAAAAAATTATATAAGACTAAAGAAGATCGTGCAGCTGCATTGAAACGTCACTTGGAGTTCTTTAACACTCACCCATATGTAGCTTCACCAGTCATTGGTGTAACATTAGCCTTAGAAGAAGACCGTGCAAATGGTTTACCAATCGATGACATAACTATTCAAGGTGTTAAAGTTGGTATGATGGGACCTTTAGCTGGTATCGGAGATCCAGTTTTCTGGTTTACTGTTAGGCCAATTTTAGGAGCATTAGCTGCTTCTCTTGCTATGAGTGGTAACATACTTGGACCAATTATCTTTTTCTTCGCTTGGAATATCATCCGTATGTCATTTATGTGGTATACACAAGAGTTTGGTTACAAAGCAGGCTCTCATATTACCGATGATGTATCAGGTGGTTTACTACAAGATGTTACAAAAGGAGCATCCATCCTTGGTATGTTCATTTTGGGATCATTAGTTAACCGATGGGTATCCGTTATATTTGCACCGACAGTATCATCCGTTAAGTTAGCTCCCGGTGCCTACATTGATTGGAGCAAAATTCCTGCTGGAGCGGAAGGTATTAAACAAGCTCTGTTGCAACAATCAGGTGGTTTGTCATTAACTGATGTTAAGGTTACAACATTGCAAAATAACTTGGATTCATTGATTCCTGGACTTGCAGGATTAGCATTGACATTACTTTGTATGTGGTTGCTTAAGAAGAAAGTATCTCCAATTGCAATTATTTTTGGGCTATTCGCAATCGGAATTGTTTTCCACTTAATCGGTTTAATGTAATATTTTTTACTCAACCTGGGCTTTTGGCCTGGGTTTTTTTATTACCTTCTATGTTAATATTGCAGCGACCCAGGAGATGATTTAATTTTATGTCTAGTAAAACTGTTTTTGACGGTTGTGCCTTGCGGCACTTGATTATTTCATCTTAAGAAGGTATATTATGTACTATAGTCAAGTAGAAAAGAGGTAGATCGTATGGTTCAATCACTCAATACAAAGGTGGATCTAGTAATTGATGCAACAGCTTTAACAGGTTTTACAGAATACGGAAAAATTATGATCGGCGACAAAGGTTTTGAGTTTTATAATTCTCGTGATTCTCGCAAATATATTCAAATTCCTTGGGAAGAGGTTGACAATGTCATTGTGTCTGTATTGCTAAAAGGAAAGTGGATTCCACGATATGCGATCCAAACGAAGAAAAATGTTACCTATATTTTTTCTTCTAAAGAACCAAAAAAAGTACTTCGTGCTGTTCGAAAATATGTTGATCCAAGTCATATGGTTAATTCGTTAAGTTTTTTTGATGTGGTCAAACGAGCGGTGCAATCGAGATTTAAGAAGAGTTGATCAACTAAATAATAACATTACAAAATTTATCCCATCTCTTATATACTAAAACTTCTTGTAAATCTAAAAAATGTTAAAGTTTAAAACTTTAACATTTTTTTAATTACTTATATTAAGAATAAAATAATTCTCAAATTTTAAATATTAAGCTCCCATAAACATATCTATATCATCATCTACATTAGATATCCCAGCAATGCCGAAGTTATCAACCAATACTTTTACTACGTTTGGTGATAGGAAGGCTGGTAGGGTTGGTCCTAAATGAATATTTTTAACTCCTAAATGTAATAATGCAAGTAATACTATAACTGCCTTTTGCTCGTACCATGCAATATTATAAGAAATAGGAAGTTCATTTATATCATCCAGGCCAAATACTTCTTTTAGTTTAAGTGCTATTACAACTAATGAGTATGAATCATTACATTGTCCTGCATCCAATACTCTTGGAATTCCACCAATATCACCTAAATTCAATTTATTATATTTATATTTTGCACACCCTGCTGTAAGTATAACTGCATCTTTTGGTAGTTTCTGCGCAAATTCTGTATAGTAATCTCTACTCTTCATTCGGCCATCACAACCTGCCATTACAAAGAATCTTTTTATTGCCCCAGTTTTAACAGCATCTACAATCTTATCCGCAAGAGCTATCACTTGGTTATGAGCAAATCCTCCTACTATTTCACCCTTTTCAATTTCCACAGGTGCCTTACATTTTTTAGCCTGTTTAATTATTGATGAAAAATCTTTTGGTTTTCCGTCTAATCCATCTGCTATGTGCTTAACACCTTCAAAACCAGTAACTCCTGTTGTGTATATTCTATCTTTATAAGATGCTTTGGGAGTTACAATACAGTTTGTAGTCATAAGTATTGGACCGTTGAAGCTTTCAAATTCTTGATTCTGCTTCCACCATGCATTTCCATAATTGCCCACCAAATGCTTATACTTTTTAAATGCAGGATAATAGTTAGCTGGAAGCATTTCACTGTGAGTATAAATATCTATCCCAGTACCTTCTGTCTGCTTTAATAACTCTTCCATATCTTTTAAATCATGTCCACTTATTAATATACCCGGCTTATTTTTAACTCCTATGTTAACTTTTGTTATTTCAGGATTTCCATAACTAGAAGTGTTTGCCTTGTCGAGTAATGCCATTGCATCAACACCATACTTACCACATTCAAGTACTAAAGCCACAAGTTCATCCACACTTAAACTATCGTCCAAAGTAGAAGCTAATCCCTTTTGAGTAAATGCATGAAGTCCATCTTCGTCATATCCAAGATTATTAGCATGCTTAGCATATGCAGCTAACCCCTTCAGTCCATAAGTCAATAATTCTCTTAAAGATCTTATGTCCTCATTTTCGGTTGAAAGAACACCAACTTTACCTGCTTTTTCATCAAAGGCTTTTAAGTCGTTAGAAAACCAAACCGCTGCATCTGGCAAGTTTAATTCCTCTTCCCTCCCAAATCCAAATGTATTAAATATTTTCTTAAGCCAATTAGAATTTTGACCTTTATCACTTAATTTTATCCCAGCTTTTAGAAGCTGTTGTTTTACTTCTTCTCTTAAGCTTAAACCTTCTCTTATTCTTGTAATAAATACATTTGTATCAAAATTTGCATTTGTTATAGTTGCAAATAAGCTTTCCATTATGAAATTATCTACTTTCTTATTAACTATACCATTATCTCTAGCACGTACAGTGAATACAGATATTCCTTTAGTTATATAAATTAGCAAGTCCTGAGCCTTTGCAAGGTTTTCAGTCTTACCACAAACTCCCTTTACCGTACAGCCTTTACAATTGGCTGCTTCTTGACATTGATAACAAAACATAGACATACAAATCATCCTCCATTTTTTACTATTCTACGCACTATTTGCGCTTGTGTTATGAGATTAGTATACTGATTTTGGATTCTATTGTCGGTAACATATGTTACTTGACTAAATATTCACTATAGGATATTAGTTATGTTTGAGATAAATAGTAGCTTATAAGTTTGATTATTACCAGTTAATATATTTCTTAACTTCTGCTTTTTCTCCTAAGGTAACGTCTTTTAGTACCCATTCCTTAAACACTGGATATCCTGTTCTATCAACAATATACCCTATGTGCTCTTTTCCACCTGGAGCATCTCCATCCATATATTCCTCTATATATGAATAAGTGTTTTTTATTATTTTAATTATACTTTCCTCATCCACCCAAGTTATAAAATCCTGAGCTAGTCTAGGATTTTTCTTACCAGTCCTACCCATTATCACAAGTTTAAAATATTTCTCGGTGCTTCTGCTCCATGCACCTGTTGGACATTTTCCTATACATTCTCCACATCCAATACACTTGTCATGGTCGCGTACTACTTTGAAGTTTTCCATTTTAAGCGCACCAGTTACTCTTTTTTTACAATTATTTACGCAGGATTTACAACTAATACATCTATAAGATTCATATTGAGGCTCTGTCATTCCTATAATCCCAAAATCTTGCATCCTAGCTTTGATACAGTCATTAGGACAACCTGTTAAAGCTACCTTGACATGATAATCATTCGGGAAGATTTCTTTTTCAATTCTTTTTGCAAAGTCCGTAGTATTGTAATTTGCAAAAGGACACACATTAGCCCCTATACAGGCTGACACATTTCTAGTCCCTGCAGCTGAATATCCTGTATTTGGAGAAATCTGATTTATTTCAAGGCCTTCTATGACTGATTGAATCATCTTATTAACTTCTGGTATTTTATCTATATCAATATTAGGTATTTCAAAACCCTGTCTTATAGTTATATGAATATTACCATCTCCATAAGTTTCTGCTACCTTTTGCAAAACTTCCAAATGTTTAGCTTCAATATGTCCTCCAGGTACCCTTATTCTTATTGCTGTTTTGCCCCTTTTCTTAGTTATTCTGTATGCATTTTTCTTGAGCAACTTAGTATTTATATCCATTATATTCTCCCCCCTAATCTACTAGATGAACTGCATCCAAATAGTTAAAAACAGGTCCCTCTAAACATATATACGTATCATCAATTTTACAGTGGCCACATTTCCCAACTCCACAACACATTTTTCGCTCATAAGATACCCATATATTTTTTTCTTTTACTCCTTTTTTTATAAATCCAGCTACTGTAAACTTAAGCATCATAGGAGGACCTACTACAATAACTTGTACCTCGTCCATATTCCCTACTGGAATATCTGCAATATATTTTGTTATAAGTCCTACAGTTCCAGTGTACTCGTCAGGGGCACTGTCCACAGTTAAAGTTACACTAATACTCTTTTCCCAAACCTTGAAATTCTCTTTAAATAATATGTCATCAGGTGACTTAAATCCTGCCAATAGATTAAAACCCACACACTCCTTTGGATTTTTTGCAAAATAATCTACTATCCCCTTTACTGGTGCCAGTCCAGTTCCTCCTGCGGCTACAATAATTTCTTTATTTTTATAGAGGTTTACATCAAATCCATTTCCATAAGGGCCTCTTAAAAACAAGGTTCCTCCTACAAAAAAGCTGTGGATTACATCTGTAACTGTGCCTACACGTCTTATTGTAAAATCTACATAACCCTCACCAATCTCACTAACAGATATAGGTGATTCCCCGAATTTCGGTATGGATACTTCAAAAAATTGACCCGGCTTTACAACACCATCGAACTCCATTCTAAAGGTATAGTCCGTTTCTGTATGCTTACTTATATTAAGTATCTTAGATTTAAAAGGCATGTATATATTTTTCATTTAATCCACCTCATCCATTGCTTTATTTAACTTGTTTACACAATTTGAGAAAGATATATATTCAGGGCATATATCGTCACATCTACCACAACCTATACACATATGATATCCGGCTCTCTTTTTAAAATCATATACCTTGTGCATAACTTTGAATCTCATTCTATCTTTATTGTCTTTTCTAAAACCATGTCCGCCTGCCATTTCACTATATCCGTCTACATGACAAGATGCCCAAACACGCCTTCTTTCTCCTACGTTTTTATTCTCTTTATAGAAAATGTCCTGCATAGTAAAACAAGAGCAAGTACCACAGACAAAATTGCACCTACCACAGGCAATGCATCTTGAAGAATATTCATCCCACATTTTAGATTTAAAAACTCTTTGATCCAAATTTTCAGGTATAGTAACCTTTATTTCATTAGCCTGTACAAATTCTGGGTCTACTTGTACCTCTTCTATTTTATCTATGTTAAAGTAATTCATCAATTCTTCTGATTTACAATCCACAAGTACCTCATCTTCTTGAATTTTAGTGTACATATCATAGTCTGCTGTCTTATTGGATCCCATACTGGCGCAAAAACAATTTTCAAAGCTTTCACTGCAACCCATAAGCACAAACTTGATTTTATCTCTTAAAGTTTTATAATAATAATCCTCATTTCCGTTTCTTAAATAAATTTCATCCAGGCGCTTCATAGCATGGATATCACAACTTCTTAAGAATATTAATATTTTCTTCTCATCGCATTTTGGCTCGTCGCAATCATTTTCAGTAAAGTATAATAATGTTTGAGTAATTGGAAGTATTATTTCTTTAGGAGAAAAACTGGATTTCAGGTTAAATTCTACTTCTCTAATACTCTTTATTTCCTTATACCTAATAGTATCTGTGTCCGCAAAAGTTCCTTTTCCCTTTAGCATTACTGGTGCATATACCACATATTCACGTCTCAATGTTTCAAGATGCTCATCAAATTTCTCTATTGTAAGCTTTAAGCCCATAAGTGCACACCCTCCATTATATAAATTTACTTAATCATTAAATATTGTTAATTAATTCACTATATATTTTAAATTTATAATTACCTATGCATATTGTATTTTATACCCCAAAAAATTTATGTGATTTTCATCACACACCTTTAAAGTATTTACTTAACTTTTCTCTATTAACTATGAATTTTCTATTCTTTATTTTAACTATATCCATTTTTTCAAGTTCACTTACTGCCCTTGAAATAGTTTCGCGAGAGCTACCTAACATATCCGCCAAATAGGTTATGCTTATCTTAACATTTATTAAAACGCCCTCTTCTGTTTCTACACCATAGTCTTTAGACAGTTCCCAAAGCTTGGCAGCCACCCTCTTGTCCATCTTAGTAGGAACTGTATTTTTAATTTGTCTGTATAATCTTCTTATTTTTTTACTCATAGAGTACAAGATAACTTCTGTAAGCTTAAAATCCTGCTTCATTATATTTAATAAGTCTACTTTTGATATGCTCATAATTTCACTGTCTTCAAACCCTTCGCAATTAATTGAAGCTGTAAGATTATCGAAAATTACCTCATTTATAATCTCACCTTTGTTTAAGATAAAGATAACCCTCTTTTGACCTTTTTCTGATAACCTATACATGGTTACCTTGCCTTCTAAAACTATATATATTTTTTCAATACTTTGTCTTTCAGCAAATAACATTTGTGATTTTTTCAAATTTTTTACCATAACACTCTCTCTTATTAATTCCAAAGTTTTATCTTCAATATCCTCAAATAAAGGAAGGTCTTTTAATTGCCTAAGCGTTATTTGTACCATCTTAACTTCTCCTTGTGATTTCAACTTAAAATCTCATTATAATAAAAATATTAATATTCTTATTATACAGCAATTAATTTTAAAATTGAGCAAAAAAGGAAAGTTTATACTTGCCTTAATTAATGGTTTCCTCAGTAGTATATACCTTTGTTATTTGTTTTTCTTTTGATACATACCAATATGCTGCTCCAACAAATACAGCACACCATACTGCTAAACAGACTAATATGTTACAAAGTAATCCTCTTAAAAATAATTCTATGCTTGGCGTTGCCATTTTTCCTTGGGATGTTTTTAAAATGAAACTGGCTGTGCTTCCCTAAAAATACATCAATTAGTATATATCTTAATAATTATATAGTCGAAAAAAAATTACCCTCCTCAGGTAAGACCCAAGAGAGGGAATGTAGTAATTTTCATTTGTGCTATCTTTTATTTCGAAGTTTTTCTATGATGAACAATAACTGATACTAGAGTTGTAATGAAAAATATACCTGCTAAACTCCATGGAATTATTGGTAAAGATTCTGCTTGTTCAGTTACAGCAGTGTGACTTTCTTCAGCTACAGTGGCGTGACCTTCTTTAGCTTCTGTCCCGTGACCTTCTTCTCCTTCTGCAAATTTGAAGAAGCTAACATAAGCTTCAATGTACTTCCTTCCAGCTTCAACATCATTTACATCAAAGTTCTTTAGAGCCATTGCTTTTTCAAATCGTTCTTTTAGTTCAGGCACCTTATCTTTTTCTACCAATTTTTCCAAAGAAGATAAATTCCCAACTTCAATACTCTTATCTGCAGCCAATACCTTTTCGTCAATAGCGGTTCCTGAAGGTTTTAAACCTGCAAAAGGTTCTCCCTCTCCTGCTCTGTGAATTCTAACTAGATTTTCTAAGAAATATTTTTCAGAAAGTTCCTTAGCTTCAGGGCTTAAACCTTTGACTTTCATACTTTGTTCAAAGATTTGGGATATTTCCTTTTCATATTCTGGCATCACCCATTTTAACGCATAGTTAACATTATTGGCCTCCATTGCTTTTTTTCCGTCTGCCACGGTAGGCCCTTCCATTGTGTCACAATGAGCACTAGCCATTGTAGGTAAAGCTACAACAATAGCTAAAGCCATTATAATTGCTCCAAAAATTTTTGATTTTTTAAATTTTTTCATATAAAAATACCTCCTAAAATATAATTTATTACTCAACTTAAAGTTTTCCTTTAATATTTCATTGAGCATATTTATATTTTAAGATACATTCTTGAACTACATAGGGACCATTTGTGAACTTTTCTGTCCATTGTCTTTTTCGCTAACTTTTAAACTAAAACTAAAAGTAGAACCTACTTCACTTTCTACCCATGCGCTCCCACCTAAGAGCTCCATAATTTCCTTTACCAGCGATAGTCCGAGGCCAGCACCTTCTTTTGATAATTGCCTTGTTTCATCGATTTTGTAAAATCTTCCCCATATCTTAGTAATCTCTTCCGAAGCAATACCTGTACCCGTATCAATAACATGCACATAGACTTCATTTTTATTTCGTTCTGCCCTTACTGTTATTCTTCCTCCCTCGGAAGTAAACCGTACCGCATTTGTAATGTAATTAATAATCACCTGATCTATCAAATCCTCATCCCCTAAGACTTTGGGTAGATTTACTGGTGTGTCTACAATCACTTGTATCCCCTGAGCCTCTATTATTGGCTTTAATTTCATCACAGATCTGTAAATAATCTCAGAAATGTTTAAATCTTTTTTATCAATCTTAATTTGTCCAGACTCAATTCGTGACAAATCTAAAAGGCTATTTACCAATCTGTGTAATCTAAGTGTTTCTTTTAAAATAATCCTAAGATGTTTTCTTTCCTGCTGCTTGTCATTTGATACTCCATCAAGAATAGCTTCAACATATCCTCGCACTGAAGTTAATGGTGTACGAAGCTCATGGGAGGCATTAGCAACAAATTGTCTCTGTACTTTTTCCAACTTCATCATTTTATTTCTTTCATCTTCTAAATCGCGCATTGTCTTATCTAATGTTACCATCATATAGTTAAATGTCTCTGCTAAATTGCCAATTTCATCAGAAGAATATACTTTAGCTTTTTTAGAAAAGTTACCTTTGGATATTTGCATAGAAATTGAAGTTATTTCTTTTATTGGTTTTACTATAGACATTGAGATAAAATAGCTTACAAAAACAGAAATAAAAATGGCAATAACTCCAGCGAAAATAACAATTTTAAGAGCTTCCATAATACTATTAGTAATATCAGACAGTGGATTACATACAAAAATTGCTCCTTCAACTTTATCTTTCACATATATAGGTAAGGCCACTGATAGGACAGGCTTATTTACATATTTTATTATCCCCTTATTGTAAACAACTTCTCCTTTAATAGCTCTTTTAAGCTGATCACTGTTAGGACATAGATCATCAGCATGGGTTAGCTCTTGAGATCCACTGATGATAGTACTGTTTTTATCTACTATCCACATATGGCTAATATTAAACTTATTATAGCTATCTACTAGTTCATTAACTTTAGCTAAATCCTTATTTTTAATATAAGAACTTAATACATTAGCCATTTCTTTACCCTGAGTAAGAATCTGTTTTTCTTTTACTCCAAAGAGCCTCCTCAAATGGATGACAGAACTCAGCTTACAAAATAAAAGACTAAATATGTGGACATAGAATGATTTTTCAATTCAAGATAGTCTATATTTAAATACTATCCCTTTATTATAATAACTAATGAAAGCAATACTGCACTGGGTTCCCCTTGGTGCAGTATTGTTTTTACTTTTTATAAGTTTTAATCCACTTACTAATAAAAACTATGTGAGAGAAGAGAAATTCATATTAAATAGACAACAACGAAAGCCTAGAAGTATTAAAACTTCTAGGCTTCTGGTATGTGCTGGGATTAATAAATATTAAAAACCTTCTTCACTAATTTTTTTATCAATTTTATCTATTTCTGGAAAAAGATCTTGATAGGTATAACCATAACGCCTTAGTTGATCAGTAAAAGTTATTTTATCCTTTTGGCTAGGAAGCTTTTCTATAAAAGATTTATCTAAAGTAATTTTGTACAAATAATTTGAGCTTTTGGGCAGTTGATTAAGTGGAACCATATCCTTTATTTTGGGAAATACCGTAAAAACACCGCGAACGGTATTGCCAATGTCATTCCCGGCAAAAATAAGTTTCCACTTCGTATTGCTTTGCGAAAGCCTATAGCTGTCTTGCTTATCCTTGTAGCGGTAATGACTTTTAGTATTTGGGTTATCTTAGGGCAATCATTAAATATCAGTAGCCAAAAGGTCTTCGATTCCCAGACCATTGGATACAGCTATGAGTTTGATACCCATTACCCGAAATACGGCACAGCAACAGTGCCGGATAGTGAGTTGAAATATCTTGATAGTCCAGTAGAACTTGCTGTTGGTGGCTATGATATAGAGCAAACCATTGTTGGGCTGTATAGCATGAATGAATTATACGAATTGCAGGACGCTGGTGGCAACATACTACCTGTGCCGAGTGCTTATAATATCTATGTTAATCCCGGACTTGCAGACACATACGGTGTAAATGTGGGGGATATTCTTACTGTAAACATAGCTGATAGGAGTTACAATTTTGCCGTGGCTGAAATTGCTGTCAATGCGAAATCGGCAAGTATCTATGTAAACGCAGTTGAGTTGTCCGAAATCATGGGGATTCCTGCCGGAAGCTATAATGGCATATGGAGTATGGAGCCAGCACCGAACGGTGGAAGCACGATTGAAAAAGCCCAGCGTATTGATGATCTTCAACGGAATGCGGTATCAAATAATACCAGCGCAGTTATCAATCAGGTGATAGGTAGCGTTGGGGGGTGTATTTTGATATTCCTTGCACTTTATGTGAATTTTCAGGACAATACACGGGATATGTCGATATTACATTTGATGGGCTATAGACCAAAGGCAATACGCAAAATGTTAATAGACGTCTATAGACCGATTGTATGTATTTTTTTTCTAATCACCATTATACCAAATATTTTTGTAGCACGGTCAATTCAGAGGTCTTTGTCCATTACTACCAATGACTATATGCCGTTTGGAACGAGTATTGTTGTAATTCTTCTCGTATTTGCTCTCTTAAACATTATTTATTGGTTGGTGCAGACCGTGTTTTCAGTAGGCATCAAACGGACAATTAAGAAAGAAACTAATTTATAGCAACTATGTTCATTTATGGCACAATAAAAAAAGCGTCCTATAGTAAAATAGGACGGCTTTTGAACTTTTTATGCTAATATTCCTGCCCAATATCCAAAGATGCCTACTGCAAATAGTCCAAATATTATAGCCACTGCACTTACTTTTTTCTTTAATAACTTCATACATAAAAAAGTTAATCCTAGTGGTAATATTGCAGGTAATAAGGAATCTAATTGACTTTGTATAGTATTAACTGTAACTACACCATCTGTCCCAGTAATTCTTGAAATTACCACAGGTACATTAATGCTTGTCCATTTAGCAACCAGTGCACCCATTACAAATAAACCTAATATAGAAGCACATTCAGTTAGCTTAGCTAATTTATTTCCACCAACATCTGTAACAATTTCAGTGCCTTTACTATATCCATAGTTTAAACCAAACCAAAGTGTACTGAGCCTAAGTCCATTAAATAATATAAAGAATAAAAGTGGTCCAATTATGCTTCCAGTTATTGCTACTCCAGCACCTATTGCTGCTATAACTGGCCTTGCTGTCCCCCAAAATATTGGATCTCCCACACCTGCTAGTGGTCCCATGAGTCCTACTTTTACACTACTTATTGCTGCATCATCTATAGAAGCACCATTTGCCTTTTGTTCTTCCATTGCTGCTGTTATTCCCATAATAGGTGCTGCAATAAATGGTTGTGTATTGAAAAACTCTAAATGTCTTTTTAATGCTGCTGATTGATCTGATTTTTTAGAATAAAGTCTTTTTATTGCAGGAATTAGAGTAACACAAAAACCTACTGCCTGCGCTCTTTCAAAGTTATAGGATCCTAAAAGAAAATTGGAACGAATAAACATACTCTTAATATCAGATTTAGTTAATTTTACATCTTTATTTTCAATGTTTTTATTTTCGATATCTTTATGTTTGATATTTGGTTGTTTTAATTTATTATCACTCATTTTATATCCCCCTTTTATAATTAATCTAATTCATCTACAACTTCAGAAGTTTTGCTATATTTTGGATTTAATTGAATGTAAGCTAGACCACAAATTAACCCAAGCATACCCAGTCCTACAAGCGTAAAATTTGTAAATACTGCGATTAAGAATCCTGCAAAGAAGAATATCATTAAGTATTTTGCTTCCATCATATTAATTACCATTGCATAACCAACAACTACTATAAAGCCTCCTGATATTTGTAACCCTCTAGTAACAACTTCTGGAATTGCTGCAAGCATTGCATTAACTGTACCAGTACCCGCTACTGCTGCAACTAATACAGCTGGAATTGCTACTCTTAATGCTTGCAGCGATAAAGCTAGAATATGGCACATTTCTATCCCTTTAAAATTAGCATCTTCAGCGTATTTGTCTGCAAGATGTTGAAAAAACACTGTTAATGTTCTAACAAAAATAGTAAGAACTTGACCTGCCACTGCAATAGGAATGGCAAGTGCTATTCCAGCTCCAATAGATTGTTTGCCCACTATTACCAAAATTGTTGCTACAACACTAGCAAGTGCTGCATCTGGCGCCATAGCTGCTCCAACATTCATCCACCCTAAGGCTAAAAGTTCTAAGGTACCACCTAATATAATTCCTGTTTTCAAATCTCCTAAAACTAATCCCATAAGTGTACATGCTATTAATGGTCTATGAGTTTGAGCTGAATCTAAAACACTTCCCATACCAGCTATAGCTGCAATTATAAATACTAAAATTATTTGTACTGTACTCATGAATATCCCCCCATTTTTATAATTTTGAAATTTTACTCATTAAATCAATCTTTGAATCACGTGCAACTTGTCTTATTTCTAATTCTATTCCTAGCTCATGTAGCTTTTTAAAGGCTTCAATATCCTCAACACTTACAGATACTGCTCCAGATATTTGAGTTTTGCCTTGTTTAAAGCACATTCCACCAACGTTTACTGATTTAATATCTACACCACCTTCAACTAATCTTAAGATATCTGTAGGATTTGTAGTTAAAAATAGTGTTTTAAAATCATCATATTTAGGATTGTTATATGCAGCAACTGCCTTATCAATAGGCATTACGTATGCTTTTATTCCAGGAGGTGCAACCTGTAGTAACAAACTTTTTCTCAACTTATCATTAGCTACCTCGTCACTACACACGAATATTTTGTTGCATTTTGATTCCTTTGCCCAAACAGTTGCTACTTGTCCATGAATTAATCTGTCATCAATTCTTACAAAACTAATTTCCACTTTTATAATTCCTCCTCAATGTCCTCATTAAAGTTTGATTTAAATGATTTTATAGCATAGCGTCCAGATTCTACAGCAATGTTTATAACATCATCTAAGCATTTATCATCTCTTACAGTAAAAACTTCTAGTAGCATTGGCAAATTAACTCCACTAACTATATCAATATTGTCATTGTTAATTGCTATCCTACTGGCTGCATTAAATGGACTTCCACCAAATAAATCAACCATGAAAATTAATCCACTTTTCACATCAAGCTTTTCAATTTCATTTTCATACTTTTTAACAAGATCATCAGGACTTTCACCTGGTTCAAAAGTTACACATTCTATATTTTCTTGTTTTCCAAATATCATTTCTGAAGATTTTAATAATTCTTTAGAAAATTTACCATGGGTTGCTAGTATAATAGCTATCATTCTTTATGTCCCCCTTAAAATATTATTCCTTTCTTGGTAACGTTATCAGCTAGGCCTAATTGACTGATGTCTAAATATATTATGAACCAATTTAATATTATCTTCACCTACATTTTGTCATGAAAACAGTTATAATTGTCATTAGAATCATTACAATTGTCATTCAAACCCTATAACATAAAAAAAATGGTGTACCCAAAGCTTATGGGTACACCAAATTCGATTTATCTACAAGTTCTACCGGAACATTAACATATTTCTCAATTTTCACTCCTGTAAGCATCTTTAAGGCCGTTTCTGCAGCTATTCTTCCTATCATATCTGGCGACTGTGCTGCCGTCGCTGTAAGTTTTCCTTTTTCAATCATTGCTAGTGCATCAGCAGCTCCATCTACTCCATAAACATATACATCTTCATTTTTCTTAGTATTTTCAAACGCTGCTATAACACCTAATGCCGTTGGATCATTAAGGCACATCACGGCATCTAAATGTCCATTTGATTTAATTATTTTATCCATAATTTCCATAGCTAGTTCTAATTGACCATTCGAGGATTTTCTTTCCACAATCTTAATCCCACTATAATTTTTTATTGTATCCTCAAACCCTTGAATTCTTTGAAGGGCTGATTTAGCAGTTGGGTGTTCAATAATTACTACATTTCCTTTGCCCTTTAGCTTTGCTACTAAATCAGTAGCACATAAAACTCCTGCATTATAATTTTCGGAAGCCACCGTGCAAGCAACTAAGTCTTCATCATAAACCGGAGAATCTATAACTATAACAGGTATATTGGCTTTTTTTGCAGCTATAAGCGCAGGTTTTATTCCTTTCCACTCAACAGGGTTTAAAAATATAATATCCACCTTTTGAGCTATAAGATCATCAACTTGTGTTATTTGCTTATCTAATTCAAGCTGTGCATCAAGTGCAATAAGTTTTCCATTCTGATTTTCAACAGTCTTTTCTATACCAGCATTTAATTTAACAAAAAACGGATTATTCATATTCATATAGGTAGCCCCAAACTTTAATTTTTTTTCTCCAAAAGGAGAATCATTAATAAAACTGAAATATACACTAAATATACCTATAAATAAAACCATTAAAATTAATGAAATTGTTACAATAGTCTTTTTAGGCATTTGCTTCCTCCTACTATTTTACTATGGTTTAAGAAAGTTATTTAATTTATAATTTAACTGGTTTAGCGCTTCTTGAACGTCTTCCCCACTATTAATCAATTGAAATATATCCTTATCAGCAATATCCATGCCTTCCTCATATTTATGAAACCTTGGTGTTACTATAGATTGCTCTACCACTTCACTTAAAACCTTCTTATTAATAAAACTTTTCCCTTCTGAATTATACTTTGAAAGTTCAATATCAGTTTCCTTTGATTCCACTAATTCCTTTATAACAGGCATTCCATGAGAATATTTAAAAATATCCTTCTGAACATCTATATCATTGGTCAAAAACTTTAAAAATTTCCATGCCTCTTTTTCATGTTTTGTTCTTGAACTAATTCCCATAAGCATACTATTAAGTTGTCCAGCATTACCCCCCTGTGGCCCTTTAGGTAACTTTATGCATTCCCATTCAAATTTTCTATATTTTACTAATTTATATGGATATACCCCATATGCTCTATATGTAGAAAATGGGAAAGGTCTAAATGCAACCTTACCGTCATCAAAATCTTTAAGCTTAACTGTATAATTTTGATTTAATTTATTAAGTGATATGATAAAATTTATAGCTTCAAAAACTCCCTCATTATTAAAGAGTGCTTTAGTCCCATTTGTATCAAAAAGCTTCTGACCGTTAGTATATACAGCTTGTTTCCAGTCAAATCCTACAGCTCCAAATTGATCTATCTTACCATCACTATCTGTATCGGATATTACCTCATTACATATTTGATAAAAATCCTTCCAGGTCCAATCTTCACTAGGCAATTCTATTCCATGTTTTTTTAATAAGGTTTTATTTACAAACATTAATTCAGGATCTACTTCTTTTGCAATTGCATATTGAGACCCCTTATATTCACCTGACTTTATAGCAGTAATATATTGCTTAGACAAATCTAAGGTTTTATCATTATTAATTAGTGTATCAAGATTTTTTAATTCTCCAATTGAAGACAAAGTATTAAAATCTCCGGGCAGCACACAAAATACATCCGGTTCCTTGCTTTTTATTATATCTTGGGATAACCTTTCTGAATAATCACGCTTTAAAATTCCACTTTTATACTTAACTTCAATACCAGGATTAGCACTTTCAAACTCATCAATTGCTTTATCTAAAGCTTTATAGGATTGCCACTCAGGTACATCATACATACTTCCAGCAAAGGTACCAAACTCTAATACCACTGTCTTATTTTTATATTTATAATAAAAATAGAAACTAGAAATTACAATGAATGTAATTAAAATTGTAGATATAGCAATCTTTTTAAAACTTTTTTTTGATATGCTAATCTTCAATTTTTTTCAGCTCCAATCCGGATTGAATTGAAAAAATTGCTATCTGAGTCCTATCTCTTAAGCTTAGTTTACTTAAAATGTTACTTATGTAATTTCTAACAGTCCCCTCACTGAAATTAATCTGAGCTGCTATTTCTTTATTTGTCATACCCCTACCTATTAATTGCATTATTTTTAATTCATTCTTACTTAAATTATTAAATTCTAACTCATCCACCTTGATTTTATACTCTACATTAGTAGTCTCATGGAAGAATTCAACTACTTTCACAGCAATATTAGGATTAATGAGAGCTCCCCCATTAAATACTGTTCTAATAGCCCCAACTAATTCTGTAGAAGATAATCCCTTTAATAAGTAACCACTTGCTCCATATTTAAGAGCATTAAATACATATTCATCATCATCAAAGGTTGTAAGCACTATGATTTTTATTTGTGGTAATACTTTTTTAATAATTTTTATACATTTTACTCCATCTATTTCAGGCATACGAATATCCATTAAAATGATATCTGGAATTAGTTTTTTAGCTAGTCTAACAACTTCTTCACCATCTTCTGCAACACCAACTACTTTCATATCAGGCTTACTCCCAAGAATTATCTCCAGACTTTGCCATATAATCTCCTGATCTTCTGCTATTAATATTTTAATCATTACTAATTTTCCTCCTTATAGGCAAGTCAGCAAAAATAGTAAATCCATCCGCTCCATTGCCCCCGAAACTAACTTCACCACCAAGCATTTCTACTCGCTCCCTTATATGCCTTAACCCAAATCCTTCTTGAATTTTTTCTGCTCCTATTCCATCATCCTCTATCTTAATTTGCAAATTATTTTTTGAAAATTCTAAAGTAACTATAATCTCACTTGCAGCTCCATGCCTTACTGCATTTGTTATGCCTTCTTGCACTATTCTATAAACTGTTTCCTCTTCATCTGCACCCATTTTATATACTTGTCCCACGATTTGAATTTCAACTTTTGTATTTGTACACTCATTTATATCTTCTGATAACTTTGAAATTGCTGCAATTAGTGAGAATCTTTCAAGTGCATCTGGTCTTAGTTCATTCATAGACCTTCGCACATCTACTAGTCCCGCTCTTGCAAGCTCTGATATTTTTATCATTTGAAGTTTCATTTTACTTATATTAATTTCTGATAATGCTATGCATGCTTCTAAACCTGTGGCTATACCCGTAAGCGTATGCCCAATTGTGTCATGTATTTCTCGTGCCAATCTATTTCTTTCCTTAATTTTAGCTGTTTCCTGCGATTTTCTAGCATAGTCTTGCAATTGAATATTTATAACTTCTAATTTCTCTGAGGATTTGTAAAGTTTGCTGTATAACTCAGAAATTTTCTTGTTTTCATCTTTTCCACTTTGTATAATTTGAATCATAAATACTATAAAAATAATTTCATTTATAGAATTAAGTATATTCTTAATACTAAAAAAATAAAGTCTTTGAAGTGACGTATAATATTGAAGATAATCATTTATATTAAACAAATTAATTTTAATAGACAAAATATTATAGTCTAATGATACATAAATAATTATTATTGCTAAAATAAATAGACTTTTTCTTTTTTTACCATCAATATATGTAACTATATTTGCTATTGCAATAAATAATATCCCATTATAATCCATGTTAAGATAAACCATTATACCAATACATAATAAGATATCAAAAGTACAGAAGACATAGAGTGCAAATTGGCTTTTTTTAAAATAAATTTCTCTGATTACGACGCTTAAACTAAGCAGTAATAAAAACATCATAGAAAATACAGGCATCTTCCAAGCCACTGTTGGAACTGATTTTAATTTTTCAATAAATTCCCTTGCCATATAATTTTCGCAAATTAGGCCTATGGTGTTAGAACTAACTATAGACATAAATACGATCACAAAAAAATTTATAATAAATAATGTAATCCTAGTCCCAGATGTATTTTTCCATCTCTTTTCATCTAGTTTTTCCATCATTTTACCTCCATGCTAGTTTAAAAGATTTCAATAGAATCTTTATTAGATTTCTTACTTTATTTCATTCTACTACCTTGATTTACAATATTACTAATCATTGTAACACCTTATATAAGTTATTTCCATAATAATAGAGGTTTACAGTCAATATCTCACGATTTTATTTCTGATATAAAAAACATCTAATATATTTTATTAGATGTCTTCTTGAAATTTAACTATATTTTTTGTCATACTATTTTAATAAAGTAATCTCATCACTAGCAAGATTTACATTTTTAAATTCTGATGGTCCATTCCACACAATCAATCCAAACCTTCCTGTTTCATAATAATTTTGTTGTACATTATCACACACTAATTCACCATTTATCCAGAAACTTATTTTGTTTCCTTCTAATTTTACTTTCAATTTATATTTATTGTATTGCGCTTCACTAACCTTACCGGCTGCAATATTAACTTCTTTAATATTACCATTTTCATCTTTCACATGTGCAATCAAATTATACGAACCCCATTTATTAACATTAGCCACAATACCCCCGTCTCTAAATAGATCATCACTTTGAGAAAATAATACAATTCCCATAGTATCACCATTTGCTGGATTATCAGCATGCCAATCGCCTAAAACTTTAGCATCTAATTCTAAGATATATGTGTTTTTGTTAATATCTATTTGTTGATCTGAAATTGCCACACCAGTCTGCTGCTTACCATTACTTACTACATAACTATCATTAGCCACATGTAAATCCCCTGGTGTTTGGTCAAAAGTTAACCCTGAACCCTCAATATTTGTATCATCATTTGATGTAGTACTCTTAAATGTCACATTTTTAAATTCTGTTGTTCCGCCAAATACATTTAACCCAAAGCGTCCTGTTTTATAATAATCTTGATTAGTATCACATACTAATTCACCATTAATCCAATAACTAATATGGTTTCCTATTAATTCTACTTTTAAATTGTACTTGTTATCTTGCGTTTTTGGAACTATACCTTCTATCAAATTCTTAACTTTTGGATTACCATTATCATCAAATTCTCCTGTAAACACAAATACTCTATAATTACCATATTTATTAACATTTGCTATAATAGATCCTTTTTTAGGATCTTCATTTTGTGATAATAATACAAGCCCAGCGGTATTACCTGTATCTAAAAGATTAGCTTCAGCCTCTAAAGTATAAGTTAATTCTTTATCAGCATTTGTTTGTTCTGCTACTGTGAATCCATCACCTTCATTGTTTCCTACATAAGCACCATTCTTAACATACCAAGATCCATTAGTTCTAAAATTAGTTAAATCTTTAATAATAGCACTTGGATCCTTACCATAAACATTTAAATTGGCTGTTTTTTGGGCCTTTGCATCTTTAGAAATTGCAGTTAGAGTTGTACTTCCTACTTCTTTTGTTATAAATGTGGTTTTTGAATCATCTTGGCTTACAATTTCTAAAACCTCAGGATTTGAAAATTTCCATGTAACACCTTGCGCTGCTGCTATAGGAATCGTAGTTGTATAAATTGAAAATTCATCTCCTACATTTTTTTCTAGTTCTTCTTCACTTAATGATACTAAAACAGAACTTTTTCCCTTAATATCATTATTCCAAATACCATTTAATGGGTAATATTTTATTGTAGCCTTTGTTTCTCCTCCAAGTGAATATGCTTCTATTCCTTCGCTAGAACGATTAGGGAAGATTAGAGCTGAACCACATACCTCTCCATTATTTCCATATAATTCTACCGAGGATGAATCCACAAAAATATCCAATTGAATTTTACCATCATTTGTCTTATTTATCTTACTACTATATGACTGTAAGAAAACACCTGGATTACTTGGTGATTTTCCTGATTTTGAACGATCAATTATTACTTCTTCAGTTTGAGTATTATACTTTACTATAGTTTCTTGACCTGCACCAACACGTAATTTAAATCCAACTTCTGTTGTATCTTCATCTGGCTTAAACTCTGCAACAATTTCATATTTACTTCCTGATAGATCACTCAAAATATTAGGCTTATCTGGAGAAATTATAACATTTCTAAAATTCGTAACACCTTTACGTAGTTTTTTATATTCTTTGATTGGTTGTTGGGTTAACCGGATTCCTTCATTTGTATTAACTAGTTTTAATTCGCTTTGCAAAGTAAATTGTCCATTAAATGTTTTCGTTATTGCAGCAATATTATTACAATAGTCCCAATTATTCATCCAGTTAATCATAATTCTTCTTCCATCAGGTGTACCATTTTCATCTGTGCCATAATAAGTTTGAGCTGCATATGAATCTTTAGCAAAATTCATAACAAAACGCTTATCACTATCAGGAACAAATTTCCAAACACCATCTACCTCTTTAAAATCACCAACACGATAATATCTTCCGCCTTCATTTAATACCCATTTATTTTCACCAGTCCCCTCTATTTCTAATTTAAATAAATCTGGACATTCTGTTTGAATTTCTGTTTGCATTCCCTCGGGTTTCCAATCCTTCAAATTAGTTGATGAGAAGAATCTTAGTGGTCCCCCCGCAACTACCATCATCCACTTTCCTGATTCTTCATGATAGAATACTTTAGGATCCCTAAATGCCCCATCATTTAACGGATCATTTTCTGTTGAAATAACAGGATTGCCTTCATATTTAGTCCATGTTCTTCCCTTATCTTTACTGTATGCAATACTTTGTTTTTGTTTTTCTATTCCCTTATCATTTAGATAATCTTGAGTATAGATTGCAACTAATCCGCCACCTTTAATTCCATCAAAGAAACCACTAGTATTATCTTTATCTACAATTGCTGATCCTGAATAAATTGTTCCACCTTTATCTGGATATAAAGCAATTGGTATTTCTTCCCAATGAATCAAGTCTTTACTAACTGCATGTCCCCAATGCATTGGTCCCCATACAGAATCATCTGGATTATATTGATAGAATAAGTGATATTCTCCCTTAAAATAAACCATTCCATTTGGATCATTTGCCCATGCCTTAGCAGGGGAATAGTGAAACTGTTCCCGATAATTTTCTAAATAATCAGTTGTAACACCCTTATTACTTTTACTACTCGAACTCCCTTGTTGACTTAATGACGATAGGTTTGAAATATCTGATGTGGGAGTTTTTCCCTGTGCTGTCGCTCTTATTTCCGAAATACTTATTGTAGTCATAATCGTAAGTACAATTACTAGTAGTTTCATTGTTTTTCCCTTGTTCATTTCATATCCCCCTCAAATTTAGTATTCAAAAATCAGTTCTAAAAACAATTAACACCATAGCCAACAATTTTACAAATGCCATGCGATAACGTTTTCAATTAAGACTAATTGAATGGAACTCTAAATGCCATAATAAAAATCGATTACCCTATAATATATTTTTTAATTGCCTCAGCTACACCATCCTCATCATTAGTAAAAGTTATTTCGTCAGCATACTTTTTCACTGCGTCTGGAGCATTCCCCATAGCAATTCCAAGGCCTGCAAATTCTATCATATCTATATCATTAAAATTATCGCCTATAGCAATTGTCTCTGCTTTCTTTATATTAAACTTCTCTAGTAAAATCTCTATAGCAGAAGTTTTCGAAACACTATTTGGCATTATTTCTAAATATGTAGGCTTTGAAGGGTATATATTTAAGTTATTTGAATGATGACTTTTAATTAATGCATCCAATAATTTTATTTCGTTATGTTCTCCCATACATAGAATTTTATTAGGCCCCACGCAATCTTTTTCCCATTCATTAAATAAATCATTCAAATTCACAATGTTTGGAGAAATATTAGTTATTTCACTCTCCTGTTTAACCCATTTATCTTTTTCTTCAACATACCATTCATCATCTTTATATATACTTATATGAACACCTATTTCTTTAACAAACTTATATACTAGCCTAACATCTGAAATTTCTATACCGCAATTTGATAAAATACTGGACTTCTCATCCATAACCAAAGCACCACTATAACAAATAATTGGTTGCTTAATATTAAGTTCCTTTTGTAAATACACTATTCCCTTTGGCATTCTTGCAGAAACCAATATTACTGGAATTTGTTTTTCATTTGCAGCTATTCCAATTACCTCTTTTGTCTTTTGGGAAATCTTATGCTCTGAATTTAATAATGTTCCATCAATATCTAAACATATCATTTTAAATTTATTCATTAGTATATTTCACACTCCTTATTCTATAATATTTGTTGAAATACTCAAAATTCATCACTAGAAAGATATATTTTTCTGAATTCCAAGTTCCGTTTGGTGATATCGTTTTCAGTTATACCTCATTAAATAGTTCCTTTTATAAATTATAGGCCTATTCCATATTATCTTCACCTATATTCTGTCATAGAAATTGTGACAATTGTCACTGAAATTAAATAAAGTGCCACCCACGTGGCAAGTGGCAAGTTACGAAAAAAATAACACCGAAACATGAATGTATGTTCGTGTTTCGGCGTTTAAATTCAATTTGTGAAAATTTATTTTTGCGACAAATTCTGCTTCAGAAAGTCAATCATCATCTGCCACCCTTCCACCGCATCCGGCTTATCGCTCAATGTGAAACCATGGACGGAGTCTTCAAAACGCTTATGGGTTACAGTTATGCCTGACTGAAGAAGTTTATCCCTGAAATCCTCTGCTTCTTTGCACAGCGAATCCCGGCCTGCTGTTAAGATCAGTGTAGGAGGAAATGATTGCACTTGGTCAATGGTAGCAAAAACAGGCGATATCAGCGGATTTTTTCTTTCCTCTTTGCTGTCGCAGTAACATACATTAAATATCCGGCCCATTTTCGTAGAAAGAGAACGTTTTGGATGCGGCTTAAGATATGGGTCCGTGAAAATATCTAATGGAGGGTAGTCCAATATCAGGCCTTTTATGCCCAACTCTTTCGTTTCAGCATCCTTTAGGCATATTGCTGTGCTAAAGTTAGCTCCGGCACTATGACCGCCGATTGCAATCTTATCAGGGTCTATTCCAAACTCTTCTGCATGCTCCTTTGCATACTTTATTACTCCGATGCATTCGTTTAGTGCTTTGGGGAATTCTTCATCCGGTGATAAGCTGTAATCTATGTTAATTATCTTCACATTGGCTTTATTCGCGACATTCATCATGTAGGGATCATCCATCTCCGCATGTCCAATAACAAATCCACCTCCGTGAATATTGACGAACAGCGGAAGCTTTTCCGATTTTTCCATATTGTATGTAAGAATACGGACCTTTCCCTCAATGGTGTCCAGAAAGAGTTCTTTACCGACCCGCCTTTTGTGACTACACGCAATTACGAAAGACATTATCCTTCTGAAGAAATTAACCTTTCTTTGGAGCTGCTCTCTAGAATAAACTTTCTCTTTTGGTATCCCGCTCATAAAAACACATTCCTTTCTTAAAATCCGTTATTTTCTCTAATATTACATTATTGCTAACTTTAAATAATCGTTCTTGTTGTTCTACGTGTGTTTGATGCCGTGTACGACATAACATATTTGTTTAATTATACTATTTTTATTCTATACCATAACAATATGCTAATCAACTTCTTATCTTATATAGCAGAGGAGAGGGAGTGGGCTTGCTTATAGGCGGAATCTCTTGGTGTTGTAAATTCAATCTTCTCTGATACGTTAAAATTGAGTCCTGCTTCCTCCATAACTTGAATAAAAGCATTTATATAGTTCGACCTTTCAAAACTCTGCAAAATGTCAACCGTAATGTATTCACCGACAGATAGCATGTTCATAACTAGTCCTGTTGTACCGCTGCTGTACATATGCATTGAGTCAATATATTTTTCACACTCTCCAAGCTTCGTCTGCCCCATATAACTTATGATAAATGTATTTAAGCTAATATTATTAAAAAATGACATCATCTTTTTCTTCGCTTCATAAGAATCCATTTCGTCTAATTTATCACTCAAATAAGCCATGTTATTTGCATTTGTTTTTACTACATCTGCCTGTTTTTGTTCTTTCACCATTTGCCTGTATGCCGCTACTTGTTCTTCAAATGACAGCTTTTCTAAATTGATAGAATACGGTAGATACATACTATTCACGCAGTTCTTAAAAGTATTTTCCAGATTCAGCTCTTTTCGCATATCGCTTGCAAGATTACACAGGATAGGTTTATCCGCTTCCGGATATATATTTTTAATAGCCTTTGAAGCTAACAATGCAATAACGATTGATGGTGTCGCATTATGTTCTTTTGCAAACTTTATAAAATTTTCATGATTGATGTTCACTTCATAACGATAATATTTTTTATCACCATCTTGGTTCATAGCATCTGGCAGCGCATACCCATCTTTAGTTACTTCAGGCAGTGTCGCAACCCCAACATCAAATTTCCCGTCACCAAAAGGTTCTTTTGTTTCTCCCGGCAATAGAGGTTCACCCGCCAGTCTTACATCTGGTACATCGAATTTGGTTTTATACCCGTAGGTGCAGTAATAATAAAGTAAAGTTTCGACAAACGGTTTTATTCCGCGTCCATCACAAAGACCATGATGAAAAGCAACACATATCTGCTTATCTTTGTAAGTTACATCTATTAAATGATAGTTAACCTCAGAACTTCCCAAAGAATGCAGTTCTGACGTTTCCTCTAAAATAAATGGCATCGGATTTTCTATCAAATAAAAATCACCATTTTGTTCGATCATTTTGCTGGTTAAATAAGGATATCGCACTAATGCTTTATCCAGTGCCTTCTTTAAAGAATCACCATAAATATTTTCTTTCATGCGTATATCAATCACCGTACTCTGTATTCCTTCTTCTCTATATAAAAATGCCTGACCTGAACGTATATTTTCCATTCCTATTTTCCCTCTTTCGTATAATTATTTTTTGGTTTTTGTTTTAGCTGATAAATATATAATAAATTAAAAATGTTCTGTAACGTTAATATTACGTTAAAGTTATGTTAAAGTAAGAATTTTATAAAAA